>Ga0208335_1000003_pt1 | contig 108593 bp, 112 predicted proteins | sample DeeseametaMP0759_FD_184202 | JGI IMG/M metagenome (GOLD analysis project Ga0208335, IMG submission 184202) | Marine microbial communities from the Deep Atlantic Ocean - MP0759 (SPAdes) | ecosystem: Environmental > Aquatic > Marine > Oceanic | place: West of Cape Town, South Africa, South...
ATGAAAGAGATTGCCGACAAGGGCGGCATCGTCGACATCCCGAGTGGCTTTCCGGACCTCACCGGTCACCGTGAGAAATGGCCACAACCACCCCGTGACACAGACGATTCGAAGAGACGGGCTGTCACGCGTCCTGGTCGGCCTCTCGTGTCAGAAAAGCCGAAGAAGGTGTCCAAGCCAGGGCCTGATCGGATCGAACGCACCTACCTGGCTGCGAAGGGTCGCGGCGGGATCTCGGTCTTGTACATGGTCGAGGAAGGCCCTGATTGGATTGCCGACAAGGTGTTGCGTGAAACCGGCTGGGTGACGACCAACGCAGTGACCGATTGGCGGTTCGGTGAACGTTCCGACATTGACGAGATCTCCCGGGAAGAGGCCAGGCGGTTTGCCGAGAGGGTGGGCCTCGGGCAATTCGTCAAGTAACACGACGAGGCCTTCTGGCAGCCCTTGTCTGCACAGAGCCGGACGGCTGGCCAACTAGGAGTCGGGATTCGACGGTGGCTTCGCCCCTTTCGCTTCAACCAAGCGCCCAGCCGACGCTTCGACGTAGAATTCCTCTGTGGCCGGTTCCAATCGGGACTCCCCTGTGGTGTGGCCCTCCATCCGTTGTGGAGACACCCGAGCCCTGATCGACTTCCTCGTGGCGGCCTTCGGCTTCGAGGAGCAGTTCTCCGTTCCCGGTGAGGACGGCAAAGGCATCATCCACGCCCAGATCCGGTGGCCGGGCGGCGGCGGGGTAATGCTCGGCGACGCCGAGGGGGGTGACGCCTTTCACCTCTCCCTTCCCTTTGGCCCGGTCAGCATCTACGTGGTGACCGACCAGCCCGACGCCCTCCACGACCGAGCCGTGGCCGTCGGCGCCACCATCGTCCGCGGCCTCCGCGACGAGGACTACGGCTCCCGGGGCTTCTCGGCCACCGACCCCGAAGGGAACCTCTGGAGTTTCGGCACCTACGCCGGCTAATAGCGTGGTTAGCCGGACGGCTGACGCCTGGCGGGATGAACAGCGGTGGTTAGGTTGAACCGTTGTGGCCAAACCATTTCAGGCGCCGGTGGGACACGAAAGATATCGTCAGGTCGTGGGCAGCGACGATCGGCCCGGGGTATGGGTTGGCCATGTCGTCCTCAGCGCGGCTGACGTCGCTGAATCGGTGGCGTTCTACGTACAACTCGGTATGCGTGAAGTCGAAGTTGCCGAAAACGCTTCGGTTCTCGAGTTGCGCGGCGGTACCCATCTCGTCATCATCAAGGGCGAGCCAGCACCCCAGGCGTCGTTCGACCTGATGGTCGAGGATCTTGAAGCCACTCATGACGAGTGGGTCCGCCGGGGCCTAGAGGCCAGTGAGATCCAGCAGGTTCCCTTTCACCAGGCGTTCACGGTCATCGACCCGTCCGGGACCGTGGTCACCGTGAACTCCAGCCATGTGGTCGGCAACGTCTGACCGGACGCATGGAACGATCGACAGGGCGACCCCGTACGTTGCTCGTGGTCGTCGACCCGTCAGGGAAGGTCCTGCCAGGAGGTGTGGCCCTCGTCTAGAAGCCGGGCCGATGAGCGGTAGCAGGACTTTGACACGAAGGGTTCCACCTCCTCGGAACGCACCCGGCACAACTCAGCCTTGACGGCACGGGCCTCGGCCACCACCGGGTCATCGCCGGGGGCCAGGGCCACCAGGTCAATTACGTGGAGGGCCAGTTGGGTCCGCCCCCCTTGTGCGAGTTCCTTGGCCCGGTTCACCACGGTCGCTGGGTCGCCCAGGGCGGACAGAATCTCGAACGCCGCCTGGTCAGGTGGGGATGGATGCAGGGTGGTGGGGTTGCGGTCCCACCACCCGTTTTCCTCTCGGTAGAGATCTCGCACGATGTAGTCAGCACAGCCGTAGGTAGGAGCCATCCACGGGTGGTCGAACAATTCGGGTGGGTAAGACATGTCGGCGAGAATCTCAGCCTCGCTCATGCCTCGGTTCATCCTTTCGACCACCTCGACTCGAAGCCAGCGCAGTGCTTCGGCGGTCATGGTGAGACGTTCTCGCACCATCTCTGCACCGGATACCACCGGACCGAATTCGGTGACCAGGGTCTGGGCGCCTAGGGCGGCCAGGCGGTCCAGGGTGTCGGCCCACCGGACGGTGAACCTCTGGGTACGCAGAGGAGTACCCACGTTGGGGATGGAGTCGGCTGGGGTGGCTGGGCCGCCGTAGAGAAGACCATCCGCAGGGAACCACAGGGCCAGGGCGTCGTCGGTCTCCGAGGGGGCCCAGTAGGCCTCCACAGGTCTGGAGCCCTCTACGAGCAGCAGGTGGTCCTCGAAGGTCTCGGTGGGATCGACGTGGAGGAATACGTCATCAAGGGCGGCTATGGGAACCCCGTTGCGCCCCGGGAATTGCACGGCGGCCATCCGGGCTTGGAGATGGTGGGTCTCCCGGTAGCGGGCGTAGCGGTCCAAAATGTTGACGTGAGCCACCAGGCGGGGTGGCGGGTCCCCTCGGTCTGCGGCGTGCTCTAGCCAGGCTCCCATCCCCGCGTTGTACGAGTTGTGGCCATGGCTGTAGCAGATCGCGTGGACAGGGGCGTCGGTGATTCCACGTAGGTGGTCAATCATCTTGGGCGCCACCCCAACCGGCCCGCCGTCGACGATGACCATCCCGGCGTCGGTTTCGGCAGCCAGACAGTTGCCCATGCCAGGAAGGATGTGAAACCCCTCAGCGATGGTGGTGCGGGCCATGCGGCCGCTCATTGTTCCCTCGAAGACCATGCGCTGATGGTAGGCCCAACCGTTGGGCGCTGACCCGCCTGCGCGTATCTACACCATGGACAGGGGTCAGGTCAGTAGCGCTTCGGCGATGCAGTCGAGATGGCTCAGGTCCTGGTCGTCAAGGACCTGCAAGTAGACCCGATTACATCCTCGTTCAGAGAACTCAGCAGCCCTTGCTCGCAGTTCTTCCCGGCTTCCAGCAAACCCGTTTTGGCGGAGTTCGTCGGATTGCCGCCCGATCGCCGCTGCGCGTCGTTTCATTTCGGCATCGTTCTCACCACAGCAGACAACCTGAGCACTGGAGTAGACGAGGTCGTCGGGATCCCGGCCGCCGGCCCTACAAGCGTCACGCACAATGTTGGTCACTTCTGCCCATCTCTCCGGCGTTGTGAACGCGACGTTGAACTCGCTGGCGAAACGGGCAGCAAGCCGAGGTGTTCGCCTAGGACCGGACCCACCAATGATTATCGGCGGGCCCGGCCTCTGTTCGGGTTTCGGTAGAGCGGGTGAACCCTCGATGGTCAGCATCCGGCCGGAGTAGTCGAAAGTCTCTCCGATGGGCGTGTTCCACATCCCGGTCATGATTTCCAGGGCGTCCTCCAGCAGATCGAAGCGTTTCCCGATTGCCGGGAAGGCCAGACCCTGGGCCTGGTGTTCAGCCTCATACCAACCGGCGCCGAGGCCGAGCTCCACCCGCCCGCCACTCATCTGGTCGACCTGGGCTACCGACACGGCAAGGGGACCAATGTGGCGAAAGGTGATCGGAGTCACCAGAGTGCCTAGGCGAATACGTCGAGTGTCGCGGGCAAGACCAGCCAACGTCGTCCAGGCGTCGGTGGGGCCTGGAAGCCCATTGCCGTCTCCCATGCTCAGGTAATGGTCGGAGGTGAAGAATCCACCGAACCCAAGTTCGTCAGCATGGCGGGCTAGGGCCAGGAGCCGCCCGTAGGTCGTTCCCTGCTGCGGTTCTACAAAGATCCGGTAGTCCACGGTCCTCCTTCAGTCCCTTCTGGGTTCTCAGCCAGAGTGCTGTCCATTCTGGCTTGACACCCACATGCCTGCGCGTATCTACACCTGGGGGCTTCTATGTCACCCCACCCCCCTGCGGGGTGTGGTGACAAACTGGGATCGTGAAGAAGTACGAGGTCGTGGTCGCTGCGCTGCTCGTGGCCTCGGCATGCAGCAGTAGTACCGAAACCACCACTACAGCGGCTCCCACTACAACGATCGTGCCGGCTACGACGCAGGCGCCGACAACAACCACTGTTCAAGCAACGACGACAGCTGCACCCACCTTGTCGCCTACAACGACTGTGCCCGTCGTGACGACACTTGCGGTAACGACCACGACTAGTGGGCCGATGCCCCTTGGGCTTGAACGATTCTTGGCTAGAGGGCCCTGGGCCGTGGGGGTGCGGACTCTTCAGTTGGATGACAGGCCGGTGGAGGTCTGGTATCCAGTTGAGCCAACTGCTGTTGAAGGCCAGTCCTCCGAGATGTTCGACAGCATCAACGCGATCTCTGAGGTTCTCCGACCGTTCATTCCCGGAGACCTGGGTGGTGAAGTCGACACAGGCACCTATCGGGATGCTCCTCCGGCAACCGAAGGCGGGCCGTTCCCAACCGCTGCCTACAGCCATGGCAGCCCCGGCTATCGACAGGCCGCCACATTTCTGACCGGCCACCTGGCAAGCCACGGTGTCATCACGATCGCTGTGGAGCACCTCGGTCGAAGCCTCTCCACGCTCTTGACCCCACTTGCGGGAGCCGACACACCCGAAGATGACGTAGCGGATCTTCTAGACGCTCTCGATCTAGTTGGTAGTGACCCGGGACTCGGTTCGGTCGTGGACACCTCACGCATGGTGGTCATTGGCCATTCGGCCGGTGCGAGAACTGCGGCTCTGGCTACCGCAGATGATCGGGTAGTCGGTGTTGTTCTTCTTGCAGGCGGCCCACAGGAACTTGCAACCAACCGACCCGCTCTGATGGTGGCCTTCGAAAACGATGCGGTGATCGACCCGGCCGGCATCTGGAGCCTCCATCAGTCCCTCGACAACTCGATTTTTGTGAACATCGCCGGAACCGGCCACGCAGCACCGATTGACGCCTGCCCTTTGATTCAGGACCGAGGAGGGCTCACTGAATTACGCGAAGCGCTTGGAGAGGAGTTAGTCCGCGCCGGTGAGGACGGCTGCCTACCCAAGGACACCGACGCCCGAGCCGTCCAAGATCTATTGCGTATCTACATCACAGGCTTTGTCTACGAAGCCCTCGGCCTTTCAGAGGGACCGGTCAACCTGACGGCTGAAGCCGCCGACCTTGTCGCGGGTGTCGAGCTTCGAGGGTTCAATGAGCCGCCCACCACCACCGTCGCGACAACTACGACCCTCCAGACAGCGGTGTCGGCCCCACCTACCCTCGAGGTGCTCTCTCTGCATCCAACCGTCGACTGCATGAACGAAGTATTCGACAAGTTCATCGACGTGTTCGGAATGTATGTGGTTGCTACTTCCGGTGCGCCGCTCGCATACGTTGAACACACAGCAAATGTGCTTGCCGAGTACATCGACAACGACGCTGACGGGATTCCAGATGACCAGGCAGTCCTAGACGTTCTAGTCAACGGGAACTTCGTCGTCCCTGTCTGGACGGAGTCCGACCGAGTGTCGTTCTGGGACAACGCACGAGGTACCTACTGCGAAGACAACACGGGTATGGCAGCCAGCATGTATTACGAGTACGACGAGTGGGCCCTTGGCGGCATCGAGGCTGCTGGGACCTGGGACGGCAATCTCGAAGAGGTGTGGCACGTTGTGTCGATTGGCTGGTACGCGACATATCCCGAATACTTCGGCGACGAGCCAGGAGTCAGCCGTCTAACCGAAGCCATGGACACCGCCCGTGGCGGTCAGTTCCTCACCATCCCGTCCACCTACCCTGCGGGTTCCTGGTACAGGTATTACGACGACACATGTGAGTACGGCTGCCAGATGCACGAGTACTTCTACTGGATCCTGATGGCCAACATCGATGCTCTCGATCCATCAATCACCGACAAGTGCGAACAGAGCCAACACGAGTGGCATATCTGCAACCAAGCAGAACTGGAGAAAGTCGATGTCCTCGCGTTCGACCTGTTCAACAACCACGGTTTCAGCCTTCCGACCAACATCCCAACAGGCAACTACCAGCCTTTCGGCAACTAGCACCTGCGCGTATCTACACCTGGGGCTCCAGGTCGTATCGAGCGTGGTCTAGGCGCGAAGATGCCCTGCTAGTAGACGGCTTCAACAAAGGTGGATACCGATGGCCCGAATCCAAGTTTGCGGGAAGTACAGCCCAGAGGCATGGGAGGGAGTCAACGCTGAAGGTGCTGTCTCTCGGGAGACCAACATGCACGCGATGTTCGAATCCCTGGGTGCCGAAGTCGAGTGCTACTACATGCTTCCAGGCTCCAACTACGACTTCACGATGATCCTCAACAACGCCGACGCAAAACTCCTCGCCGCGATCAAGAAGATGGTGGGCCCCTCAGGTGCCGTAATCGAGAGTACGGCTGACGTTCTGATGACCGCCGAGGAATGGGACGCTGTCGAAGGCCAGAGTTATCGGGCTCCTGGGCACTAACACCGCTCAAGAGGGCATCCCAAGCACGGCTGCGCGTACCTGCACCTGGGGGTTCGTACCTCACCCCCCCCTCAGAGCGGGGTACCAATCCCAGACGCAAGTCTGGGGTCACTGCCCTCACGAGGAATTTTTACACCGCAGAAAAATTGCGGATCAAGTAGTTCCCTCTGGGGCAGCGGTCGTTTTGAGGTCAAGCACCGGAGCGGGGGCCTAAGGTCGGGCGGTACCAAGAGGGCAACAGAAAGTTGGAGAGGCCGCCATGGCTGGTAAAGACAAGGGTGGCAGGAGCAGCAAGACTCCCGCCTCCAAGAGCGCCAAAGAAAAGCGACAGGCAAAGAGAGACAAGAAGGCAGGGAAGGGCACCCTCTCAACCTGATGGGGACTGGGCTGGGATTGGTAAATCCCCCTCCGACGCTCGGGTAACCCCTCAGTAGCCGTTCCGGGTGCGCGTATCCACACCCAGGGCTCCTGACGTCTGCTGGGCTTCTACAAGGCGGAGAGAGTCGGGCGCCCCTGAGACCTACGATTGGTCAGCCGGTTGTTGCTCCAGGTCGAGTTACCGGCCATGGAACGTCTCAGGCGTTCGACGACGGTCACGGGCCCTCTGGTAGGAACGACTGGAGTACGGAGCGCTGGGTGAACATCGCAGGGGGTCGGGGGTTCGATTCCCCCACGGCCACCGCTTCTTCACGCGAGGGGTGGCAGACTCTCACCGTGACCAGGGAGCAACCAGAACACCCGATCTTCGGACCTGAGGACCCGCGCCTCGATCCTCCGAACCCACCGGAGATCCGGCCGGTGCGCTCGATCGTCAAGGCGATCTCCTGGCGGACGGTAGGGACGCTCGACACGCTGCTCCTGTCCTTCGTGGTCCTGAGCCTCCTGGGTCCGTTCTTCGGACTGGAGGAGGTGAATGCCGCCGACAGGGCGAAGATCGCCGCCTCCATCGCCCTGACCGAGGTGGCGACCAAGATGACGCTCTACTACCTGCATGAGCGTTTCTGGTCCCGGTTGCATTGGGACCGCTCCCTGGACGAGGAGGGCCACCACCGGGACGGTCGGCGGCGCTCGGCTACCAAGACGGCGACCTGGCGGCTGATAGCGAGCGTGGACACGATGGTGCTCGGGTTCGTCTTCACCGGCAGCCTGGCGACCGCCATCTCGATCGGCGGGTTCGAAATCTTCACGAAGCTGGTGCTCTATTTCTTCCACGAGCGCTACTGGGCGCGGATCCGCTGGGGGATCGTCCCGGGGAGTACATGAGCTTCGAGTTCGTTCCAGACGTACACGACCGGCACGATCGCCGTCGCGTTCGGGTCCTGTCCACAGGCATCCGAGCGGTCGCAGTACCGTTATTCGTATGACCAGCCCGGCGGAGTTCGACACGGTCACCGCCCGGTTCGAGGTGATTCGTGCCGAGTCGGGCAGGACGCAGGACGCCCTCGTGCCGCGGTCGATCATGCGTGGCATCGCCGCCGGCATCTCGCGGGCGCCGACACTCCGGCGCACCAATCCGCTGAAGAGTCGCCAGCAGCGTGACCTGTGGGGACAGTTGGCGGACGAGGCGACGGCGCGACCCGAACACGTGGGCTTCGTGCTCCTCGGTGAGGAGGGCCTACGCGAATTGGCCGAACGCCTGGGCGTGCGGCCGACGACGCTTACCGATCGCCTCGCCGGATGGAGTCGGACACGCCCCCGGATGCTGCAGAAGTTCCACGGGCAAAAGGTCCGGGGCGTGGCGCCATTGCTGGCAGTCCAGGTCCCGGTGGCCACCGACCTGGTGCTCTGGGCCGCAGTGACACGCTCCACCCTGGATGCCGTCGACGGACGCTTCCCCCACCCGCTCCTGGTGGCCGACGCCGTCGAACGCCTGGCGATGCTGGGGACCACCGGTCCCGTGTACGAGACCTGGCCACTCCTGGACGACGCCGTCGAGGACCTCGGAGCCGCCATTGCCCGCAAGGGCGGCGAGCCGCCCCGCCGACGCCTGGAAACGGGCCGGAAACGCTGATTCCGCGGGGTCCGGAGACGTGGACCGCCGCAGTCCACAGGAGCAGTGAATCTGGTTCTTCGGTCACACCTCCGCCCCTCTGACCCTCCCAGCCTCTAGCGTTTTGACGTGGCAACTTCTCAGAACTCCGGGGGTACGCGCCCCGACCTACGCAACGTCGCCGTGATCGCACACGTCGACCACGGCAAGACGACCCTCGTCGACGCCCTCCTCCGCCAGTCGGGCGTATTCCGGGCCAACGAAGAGGTGGCCGAGCGGATCATGGACTCCATGGACCTGGAGCGTGAGAAGGGCATCACCATCCTCGCCAAGAACGCAGCGGTCCGCCGGGGCGACGTGAAGATCAACATCGTCGACACCCCCGGTCACGCCGACTTCGGAGGAGAGGTGGAGCGGGCCCTGACCATGGTCGACGGGGTGATCCTGCTCGTCGACTCCGCCGAGGGACCACGCCCGCAGACCCGGTTCGTGCTCCGCAAGGCGCTCGAGGCCGGCCTCGCCATCGTGCTCGTCGTGAACAAGATCGACCGACCCGATGCCCGCATCGCTGAGGTGATCGACGAGACCTACGAGCTTTTCCTGGACCTGGACGCAACCGAGGACCAGATCGAGTTCCCGATCGTCTACACCGACGCCCGCGCCGGAACGGCAACGCTGGACCCGGCCGTGCCCGGCACCAACATGGATCCCTTCTTCGACGTGGTCATCGAGCACGTGCCGCCGCCCAGCTACGACGAGGACGCCCCGTTACGGGTGCACGTGACCAACCTGGACGCCTCGCCCTACCTGGGCCGGATCGCCATCTGCCGGATCGACAGCGGCACCCTGAAGCGCGGGGCGGCGGTGGCATGGTGCAGGACCGACGGTTCGATCCAGCCGGCACGCATCGCCACCCTCACGCTCACCGAGGACCTCGGCCAGGTCGACGTGGAGGAAGCCGGCCCCGGCGAGATCGCCTATGTGTCAGGGATCGACGGCGTCACCATCGGCGAGACGCTCGCCGACCCGGCTGATCCCCGGCCCCTGCCGGTCATCACGGTCGACGAGCCGACCCTTTCCATGGCGATCGGGGTGAACACCTCGCCGGTCGCCGGCAGCGACGGCACCAAGCTGACAGCCCGCCAGATCAAGGCACGGCTGGATGTGGAGCTGGTCGGAAACGTCTCGATCCGCGTACTTCCCACCGAGCGCCCCGACACCTGGGAGGTCCAGGGCAGGGGCGAGCTGCAGTTGGCGATCCTCGTCGAGACCATGCGGCGCGAGGGATTCGAGATGACCGTGGGCAAGCCGGCGGTGCTGCTCCGGGAGATCGACGACACCCTCCACGAGCCGACCGAGCGCCTCTCCATCGACGTCCCGGAGGAGCACGTGGGGGCCGTCACCCAGATGCTGGGCGAGCGCAAGGCCCGACTGGACGACATGACCAACCACGGCACCGGCTGGGTCCGCCTGGACTACGTGGTGGCAGCCCGGGCACTCATCGGATTCCGGACCGAGTTCCTGACCGAGACACGCGGCACCGGCATGCTCCACCACGTGTTCGAGGGCTGGGCGCCGTGGATGGGCGAGCTGCGGATCCGCAAGGGTGGCAGTATCGTGGCCGACCGTCGCGGTGTCGCCACGCCGTATGCCATCACCGGCCTCCAGGAGCGCACGACGCTCTTCATCGGTCCCACCGAGGCGGTCTACGGTGGGATGATCGTCGGCCAGAACCCCCGGGCAGAGGACATGGACGTGAACATCTGCCGTGAGAAGAAGCTCACCAACGTGAGGGCTTCGTCGTCGGACGACACCATCCGCCTCACCCCGCCACGTCGGATGTCCCTCGAACAGGCCCTCGAGTACATCGCCGACGACGAGTGCGTGGAGGTGACGCCCGCCGTCGTGCGCCTCCGCAAGGTGGAGCTGGACGCCGGAGCACGTGCCCGCACCGTCAAGAAGCTCAAGAACGCCAGGGTCTGAACTCCCGATGGCCGTGAACGTGCTGGGCACCCCACTCCAGGAGTGCGGTACCGATCCCCTGACCGGATTCTTCCGGGACGGGTGCTGCAACACCGGTGCCGACGACATGGGCATCCACACGGTGTGCGCCCTCATGACCGAGGAGTTCCTGGAGTTCTCGGCCAGTGCCGGCAACGACCTGTCCACCCCCCGTCCCGGCTTCGCCGGGTTGAAGCCCGGGGACCGCTGGTGCCTCTGTGCCCCCAGGTGGCAGGAGGCCCACGAGGCGGGAATGGCTCCTCAGGTACTGCTGGCCGCCACCCACATCCTGAGCCTGGAGTGGGTGGACGCCGAGGCCCTCAGGGCAGCCGGGGTGGACCGCCCCGACTGAGTCCGGCCGTCGCCGGGTCTCCAGCAGCTGGGTCCGTCATCGGGCCAGCTCGTCAGCCAGCTTGGGAATCAGGAGGTCGAAGGCTGCACGCCAGTCGCCGACCATTCCGATGTCGCAGGCCGACCACAGCTCGCAGTCCGGGTCGGGGTTGATGCCCACGACCGTTCCCGCCGAGCGGATGCCCACCGTGTGGTTGAACTTCCCGGAGGTTCCGATGGCCAGGTAGAGCCGTGGCGCGATGGAGTGGCCTGTTATCCCCACCTGCCGGGCACGGGGCATCCAGCCGGCGTCGGTGACCCTGCGGGTGGCGCACAACTCCGCGCCGATCGCCGCAGCGTGGGCCTCGATCTCGGGTAGGTCGGTCGGGTCCACGCCCACCCCGACACCGATCACGACGTCGGCATTGGCCAGCTGGTCGCGATCGTCGTCGCGGTGACGCTCGATGATCCGCGTCCGCGATCCGGGGACCGCCTCCAGGTGTTCGACGGCGAAGGGCCCGTTCGGTCTGGGGCGGAGCGCGGGGAGGATCCCCGGGCGGACCGTCGCCATCTGGACGGCCGACGTACACGTGATCTCGGCCACCATCCGACCACCGAACGCCGGCTTGAAGGCCACCAGGCGTCCATCCCGGACCTCCAACCCGATGGCGTCACCGGTCAGGCCGGCCCCCATGCGGGTGGCGAGGCGTGCCGCCACCTCACGTCCCCACGCCGTCCCCGGGGCGAGCACTGCCCACGGTGGTTCGCGGGTCAGGCGGCCCTCGAGCATCCGGGCAACGTCCTCGGCGCCGGTGGTGCCGGCATGCCTGAGGACCCTGTCGACGCCCTGCCCGCTGAGCGCCTCCCAGTCATCCACAACGTCGATGGACATGACGCACCGCCCTCCGATAGCGGCCGCCAGACCGGCTCCCGCTCCGAGGAGCTCGGAGTTCACCCGGTGGCGGTCGGGTTCGCCCAGCACCACCACGTCTCCACCCCCACCGTCCCCGACCGGCCGGGCCACCTCATCGACAGGGCCCTCCACCTGCATGTCGAAGGCGCCCCGGGCCCGGAGCACCTCGAGAACCCTGTCCACCTGCCCGGGCCCGACTCCGTCGAGGCGCTCGCCCGCCCGGTCCACGTCCAGCACCCTTATCCGACCGACCGTCGTCGGGCTGCCAGCTGCCCCCCACGGGCCGGGGCCCAGGTCGGCTGCGTCGACCACCTCGATGCGGGCCGGGTCGACGGTGGCCCAGGCCTCCGGATCCTTGACCTTGCACGGGTCACAGAGCCGCTCGGCGCATGACACGACGGCCGGGAGGTCCACCTCCACCCGCACCCACTCGTCGTCGTGCTCGAGCAGGGCGTGGACCGTGTCGCCGTCCACCTCCAGTTGGCGTGCCCCGGTCAGCAGGGGTAGCTGCAGCAATTCGGCCAACTGGGCGGGTACCTGGCCGGTGTCGGCGTCCACCGAGTTGCGGCCGCAGAGCACCAGGTCCCAGGGGCCGCCGCGTTCCAGCGCCGCGGCGAGTGCCCGTGCCGTGGCCAGGGTGTCGCTCCCGGCGAAGGCCGGATCCGAGACGTGGATGCCGCCCTTGCAGCCACACAGGATCGCCTCGCGCAGCACGGTGTCGGCCGACGGCGGGCCGAGCGTGATGGCCGTACACGACCCCCCCGACGCCTCGGCCAGGTCGCAGCCTGCCCGGACGCCCCGACGGCAGTAGTCGTTCATGTGGAGTTCCAGGCCGTCGCGGACCAGGCGGCCGTCGGCACCCAGCCGCATCTCGACGAACTTGGGTATCTGCTTCACCAGTGTGGCGATCCGCAGCGGTCGGTCAGCTCCCGTGTGGGCCATCGGGCCAACGTACCGGCGCGTGGGGTTGCGTCGGGACGACGGGTGGCCATACGGGAGGCCGGTAGCGTCAATGTCGTGGCCAGCTTCGAGAGCGAGAACTTCCTTGTTGCCGCCGACGACCCCGCCGACCTGGTCGAGGCGCTCCTCGAGGTTGCCGGCCAGCCCGGCTCGTGGTTGAACATCGAACCGGACGTCCAGGACTCCCTGCGCGCCGATGTGTCCGGGCTGTTCTCCTGGTTCTCAGCGCGGGGGGCCCAGGTCCCGGTCGGCACGCTGGTTGCGGCTTCAACCCGGAACCCGGCCTCCATAGGCATAGACCATGGTTCAGGTCGGGGCGCAGGCGACCGCCTCGTCGCTGCAGGCATTGCAGGTCCACCCGGTTGGGTCCTGCGCCAGGACCATCCGAAACGGGGCCTCGTGTGGGAGTCGCCGACGGGACCCGGGAACTCCAGGGATGCTGCGGCCGTGGCCAGCCTCTTCATGGAGGCGACCGAACTGTTCTGCCAGCTCCCGGTTCCCGGGCGTTGGAGGGTCGGGATCCACACGCCGAAGGGCTGAGGCCCCACGGCAGGCTCAGGCCTCCCGGACCGCCTCCATGATCAGGGCGATGACGGCGTCGGCGTCCACGCCGTAGGCGACCCGGCAGTTGGCCTCGGCCGAGGCCCTGGGTCCCCGTTCGTCCACCAGGGTCATGCCCCGCGTGTGGGTGCCGGCCAGCTCAACCTGGACGGAGCGGGCCTCCAGCGTGAACAGCTCCGGGTGGGTCACGGCCAGTACGGCGCAGGGGTCGTGCACCGGACCGTCGGCCACATCCTCCTCGGCCAGGTGGAACACCGTGTAGAACTCCAGCAGCCCGGCCATGGCATCGCCGACCGGCGAACCGATGGTTCGGCACTCTGCGGCGTGGATCGCTCCCATCCGGACCTGGTGGGTGAGGTTCAGGCCCAGCATCACCAGCGGGGCGCCGCTCCGGAAGACCTCGTTGGCCGCCTCCGGGTCGGCGAAGGCGTTGAACTCGGCCGCCGCCGAGACGTTTCCGACCCCCATGGCGCTGCCGCCCATGAGGGTGATGGACGCCACCCGGTGGGCCAGGCCCGGATCGGCCCGTAGGGCCAGCGCCACGTTGGTGAGGGGACCGATCGGCACGAGGTGCAGGCCCTCCTCCGAGCGGGTGGTCTCGACCAGGTACCCGACGGCGTCGTCGGAGTCCGGCCCGCGATCGGGTTCGGGGAGGACCACGTCTCCCAACCCGGTCTCGCCGTGGACGTGCCTGGCGAACTCCTGCTCTCCCACGAGCGGTCCGTCGGCTCCGGCATGGACCTCCACGTCGAGGCCCAGCAGCGACCTCAGCCGACAGGCGTTGGCGGTGGTGTGCTCCAGCGGGACGTTGCCGGCCACGGTGGTGATGCCGACGAGGTCGGCCCAGCGGGCGGCGGCGATGATCGCCATGGCGTCATCCACCCCGGGATCGCAGTCGATGATCATTCGCGGCCTTGCGGGCGTGGGTTCCGACATGCTCAGAGTGTGCCCGCCCGCCCGGACATTGAAGCCTCGATATCGGCGGTCGTGGGCATGGCGGGTTGGGCGCCCGGTCGGGTGGCGGTCACCGCTCCGGCGTGGACGGCCCTCTCCACGGCGGCGCTGAGATCCACCCCGCGGGCCAGTGCCTCCGCCAGCGCTCCGCAGAAGGAGTCACCGGCCCCGGTCGTGTCCAACGGGTGGATGGTGGGGGCGGGGACCACCAGGTGGTCATCGGCGCTGACCAGCAGTGCTCCGGCGGCCCCCATGGTCACCACGACGGTGTCCACCGGAAGCGAGCGGGCCTGGGCCACCACCTCGTCCAGGTCGCCGCCCGGTTCGGCCCCGACCAGCTGGGCCAGCTCGATGGCGTTGGGAACCAGTACGTCGACCAGCCGGAGCAGGGCGTCCGGAAGCGGAGCGGCCGGCGCCGGGTTCAGGACCACCATTCCGGAGGCCACCCGGGCAGCAGCCGAGACGGCCTCCATCGGCACCTCGAGCTGCAGGAGGAGCACCGTGGCATCCCGGATGACGGTCTCCGCGTCTGCGACGTCCTCTGGGCTCACGCGTCCGTTGGCTCCCGGGCTGACCACGATTGCGTTGTCACCGGCCTCGTCCACGCCGATCAGGGCGATTCCGCTCGGCGCTCCGGCGTCATCGCGGAGGAACGTGGTATCCACGCCCGCTGCCTCCAGCGACTCCCGGAGGGTCGCACCGGCATCGTCGGAACCGAGGCGTCCCACGAAGGACACGTCGGCGCCGAGTCGGGCGGCGGCGACCGCCTGGTTGGCGCCCTTTCCACCAGGTACCAGGGCGTGGTCTCCACCCATGACAGTCTCGCCGGTCACCGGATGGTGGGGGACGGGAACGACTATGTCGAGGTTGGCCGACCCGAGGACGGCGACGGTTCCAGGATGCTCCACAGGTGCAGCATGGCACCCGCCACCTGTCGGATCCGGCCCGGGCCGGGTGCGTCAGCCCGCCGCCAGGTGTTCCGTGACCAGGGTGGACGAGGTCGTACGGCGGTCCAGGAACCCGGCCACGTCCGCAGCCACCGCATCCCGGGAGCCGGGTGCCAGGTAGAAGTCGTCCCGCCAGGCCTCCTCAGATGGGAACCAGAGTTCCGAGACCGCGTCCGGAGCCGGGCCGTCTTGCCCTGCCGTGGTCACGACGTTCTGGCGGTAGCGCTGCATGCCGTGGTGCCGGCGGGCGACCGGACCGTGGGCCATGTACCGGTCGACGAAGGTGGTGTCGTCCAGCCCGTCGAGGCGTCGCACGAAGGAGACCATCTTCACGCCCTTCACCGGATCATCGACGCTGGTGTCACCACCCCACACGAGGCGCCGGTGGGCCGTCCAGGAGGCGAGCACGTCGAACGGTTCGAGCAGGGTCTCCGGGATCCTCGCATCGCCTGCCAACCATGCCAGGGCGGTCCACGGCGGCGGCGCCGGGTCCATGGAACGGTGGCTGAGCAGCGTCAGGCGATCGCGATCGACGACGTCCACGGAGAGGATCCCCCGGAGGGCCAGCAAAGCGGAGACCGCGTCGTCAGACGAGGAGCCCGCATGCAGGTCCAGGAGGACGCCGCGGACCCGGCCCACCAGACCGGCATCGTCATTGACGAGGTGGTCCGGCAAGGTCATCCCCGCGGTGTCGCAGGAGCCTCAGTCGGCCGGGCCGGCATCCAGTTCGTGGAGGCGTTTGACCGCACCGACCAGCACCTTGCGGGCCAGTGACGGGTTCTCGTCCAGCATCGACGAGAACTCACGTCGGTTCAGGGTCTCGATGAGCATGTCGGTCTCGGCTGTCACGGTTGCAGACCGGGGAGCGCCGGCGATGAGGCTCATCTCGCCGAAGAAATCGCCGGGACCGAGGGTGGCGACGAGGCGGCCGTCGCGGCGGACCGAAGCCTGGCCATCCACGATGATCATGAACTCGCGACCGCTCTGGCCCTCGGTGGTCAGGGTCCTACCGGCCTTCACCGCTACGCAGGTCATGAGACGGGCCAGCGACTTCTGCTGGGCCCTGGTCAACTCGGAGAAGATGCCGATCCCCTCGAGTGCCGCCTGGCAGGTATCGGTCCCGCCTCTGCTCTTCCTGGATGCCATGTCGCTTTCCTTCCCGGGACGGTCCCGGTGGGTCCGGGCCATCGGTCCAATGATGGCCCGGGAAGAGACGGTTTGTCCGGATTGGTGACCGGTATCACCTGTGCCATCGGGCGCACGTGGCGCCCGGCCCGACCGGACGTCTGGCCTACTTGATGGCCACGGGTGCGACCGGGCTGCCCACGCCTCCCACGAAGGGCTCGGGAGTGGCTGTGAGGAAGAACTCGTAGACGCCGTCAGCGGCACAGTCCTCCGAAAGGGCCTCCAGATCCCAGTTCTGGCCCTGGGTGAGGCCCATGTCCACGAGGTGCAGCATGTGGACGGCAAGGGTGTCGGCCTCCGACGGGTACACCTCGAACGCCAGGGTGTCGTTGGCTACGGCTGCCACGTCGTGGGCGTGCAGCCAGGGCACGGTCGAGAGCGACAGCCCGGCGTTGGAGCCGTCCTGACCGGGGCCCAGGCAGTAGGCCATGCCTCCGCCGCTGTGGTACAGCGACATCCGTCCGGTCCGGACCAGCACGATGTCTCCCGCCCATACCTCCACGCCGCCCATCTCGGCCGCGGCATCCAGGTCATCGGCGGTGATGGCGTAGGGGCACTCCAGCAGGTCGACCCCCCGGGCCCGGGCCACGTCCAGCAATATCCCGCGTGAGCAGACGCTCCGCAGGTGCTGGATTCCACACCTGGTGGCGCCTTCGGCCTCGGTGATGGTGGAGGCGTCGTAGCCGTTGTAGACCATCCCCGAGTAGGAGACGTGGCAGAGGCCGTCCCAGTGGGTGCCGGCCTGGAGGCCCAACGAGACGTTGTCGTCGCTGGTGTGGAAGGAGTCGGGGTCGCCGTCGGGATCCATGCCCTCGTTGATTGCATGCAGGGTCATCGTCGGGTTGTCCCGGCCGGGAACGAACCCGACCTGGATGCCGTCGTGTTCCAGCCCGACGGCCAACGGGATCGTGCGGCCGTGGCGGATGCAGTCCCGGGCGGCCAGGATCACCTCGGGTGTGATGAGGTTCAGGGTGCCGATCTGGTCATCGGGCCCCCATCGACCCCAGTTGCGGACCTGCGCCGAGATTTCGAGGAACTGCTCGGAGAGTGGCATGTTGGCCTTCCTGGCGGTAGGGGACCTGGCGTCGGGGGATCAGTAGCCGGCGACCGGATCGACGACGTCGATCAGTGCCTCGTCGGCCAGCCACCGCTCCAGGTTGTCGGCGAAGGCGGCGTGGAGGCGATCCAGGGCACCGGGGTCGGACCACGAGACGTGGGCGCTCAGCCTGACACCCGGGTGTGAGTAGAGCCAGTGGCCGGCGGGCAGCGGCTCCGGTTCACACACGTCCAGTGACGCCATGCCCAGGCGCCCACCGTCCAGCGCCCGTCGGAGGGCGTCCTGGTCGACCAGGCGGCCCCGGGCGATGTTCACGAGGTGGGCCCCGGGCTTCATGGCGGCGAACAGGTCGTCGTCGAACATGTGCTCGGTCTCCGGGGTGAGGGGTGCGCCTATGACCACGTGGTCGGCGTCGGCCACGGCTTCCCGGACGTCGGTGGTCACCGTCACGCCCGGCACCGGGCTGGGCGCCCCCGACCGGGTCACAGCGACCATCCGACAGCCGAACGGGGTGAGGCGCTCGGCCACCGCCCGGTTGATCGAACCGAGGCCAACCAGGCCGACCGTGGCCCCCTCCAGGGATCCCAGGTCTGCCAGCACCCAGCGGCGGGGAGGTTCCGACAGCCAGTGGTCGGGGAGCTGCTTCACGGCGGTGAGCAGCATTGCGACCACCCACTCGGCGATCGGGACTGCGTTCACCCCGCGGGCACAGGTCAGGGTGCGGTCACCCAGGTACTCGAACGGGAAGTGGTCCACCCCCTGGCCCAGGGCCTGGACCCATCGGACGCCCCGCTGTAGCACCTCTCCGAGGTTCCCGGTACGAGCGGCCTGCGTGATGCAGACCTCGCCGTACAGGTCTTCGGCCACCGGCCCGTCGGTGCGGACCTGGATGAAGTCGACGGTGGGGAACCGTTCGCGGATCGCCGGGGTGGGGAAGTGCTCGCCCCAGAGGTGGACGAGGACCCGGAGTGCGTCGTCCGGTGGAGCCATCAGCGGGTCCGTTCGCGTATGAGGATCTCCTGGGCAACTGTGGCGACATGGATGCCTGACGGGGCGAACACCTCGCCCACGCTGAGGCCCCTGGCGTTGGCCAGACCGTGTGATCGGTGGTCATGGAGGAGCCACTCGTCGGCTGGCAGCGGCCTGTGGAACCAGATGGCGTGGTCCAGGCTGGCCCCGATGAAGACGTCGCCGTAGCCGATGTCGTCCTTGCGGACCTCGCCGATCCTGGGATGGGTGCTGCCGACGGAGTCCGTGGGGATGTCGTCCGAGGTGAAGGCCAGGGCGCAGGCCTGCGTCATCGGATCGTCGCCCAGGTCGTCCCGCACGCGTAGCCAGATTGCGGATCGCCCGGTCGAGCGGTGGGCGACCCGTCGTCCCAGCAGGTCCCAGTCCTCCACCACGCCGGACCCGGGCTCGCCGACGTCGGCCGGCAGGGTGGATTCCTGGACGTCGGCCTGGTCCTCGTGCACCTGGAACGAACATGACAGGTTCAGGATGGCTCCGTCGGACTGGCGCGCCACGACGCGTCGGGTGACGAAGGAGCGACCGTTGCGGATCCTGTCCACCTCGTAGCGGATGGGCTCGTCGCTGGTGCCACCCCGGATGAAGTAGGCGTGCAGGGAGTGGACGTGGTGGTCGGAGTCGACCGTCGACTGGGCGGCCCGGAGGCCCTGGGCTACCACCTGGCCTCCGTAGACGCGGCCCCACGGGTACTCGGGGCTGATGCCCACGTACACGTCGGGGCCGTGGGTCTCCAGGGCCAGGAGCGTGGCGAAGTCCGGGACGTCCCAGGCCATCGTCAGCTTCCGTCCGCGATCCGCCCACGGTCAAGGGCCATGGCTGCGTGCAGGGCGATTCCGTGGACAAGGCCGTCCTCGTTCAACTTCATCCGGTTGGAGTGGAGTGAGGGAGCCGACCGGGGATTCGGTTCGGTCGCCGGGCACACGCCCAGGAACGCCATCACCCCGGGCACCTTCTGGAGAATGTATGAGAAGTCCTCGCCCCCCATGGCCGGCGCCGGCATCAGCCGGTGGCCGTCCTCACCGAGCGTGGCGCGGCAGACCTCGGCGAACCTGGCTGCCTCCCCATCGTCGTTCAGGGTGACCGGGTAGCCGTCGACCAGCTGGATATCCGCGGTGCAGCCATGGGCTTCGGCCACGCCCCGGATCGTCCGGGTCACGGCCTCGCGGATGTGGGCCCGGGTGCGTTCAGAGATGCAACGGATGGTTCCCTCGAAGAAGGCCGTCTCCGGGATGACGTTCGTAGTGGTTCCTGCCACGACGTGGGCAATGGTGAGCACCGCCGGGTCGAATACGTCCACCTCTCTGGTGACCGTCGTCTGGAGGGCGGTGATGATCGCGGCGGTGGCCGGGATCGGGTCGGTGGCCTGATGGGGCGCCGAGGCGTGCCCGCCGTGTCCGCGGACGGTGACGGTGATGGAGGTGTCGCCGGCGAGTAGGGGACCGGGCCGGCACGATGCCGTGCCGACCCGCTGGTTGGGGGAGACGTGGAGGGCGAAGGCCCGGTCCACCCCATCCAGGACGCCCTCGTCGATCATGAGGCGGGCACCGGCGAAGCCCTCCTCGCCCGGCTGGAACATGAAGCGGACGCGACCGGAGAGCTCGTGGCGCCTGGCGGCCAGCACCCTGGCGGCACCGACCAGCATGGCGGTGTGGGCGTCGTGGCCACAGGCGTGTGCCCGGCCGTCGATGGTCGAGCGGAACTCCAGGTCGGTGTCCTCGGTCATGGGGAGGGCATCGGTGTCGGCCCTCAGCAGGACCGTCGGGCCATCGGTGTCTCCGACCAGGTCGGCGACCACCGAGGTGAGGCCGGTACCGGTGCGTACCTCCAGGGGCAGCCCGTCCAGGGCGTCGAGCACGAGTGCCTGCGTCCGGGGGTTGTCGAGGCCCAGCTCCGGTTCTGCGTGGAGGTGGCGTCGCAGTGCGACGACGTCGTCCAGGACGGTGCCGGCCGATTCCAGGAGATCGTTCATGGTCCCATCATTGCCGAGGGTCGCCGGGTTCACAGGACCGGGAAGTGAACGGGCAGACTGCACCGGTGGACCTCACCATCGACCAGATCGGCGCCGCGCTGGACGACCTGCTGGATCGTCGTGATCCCAACGCTTCCTCCACCGTGCTGGGCGCCGGGAGCGACGACCTGGAGGCCGGGCGGCGCTTCCTGGGGTCACTTGTCGACGGAGGGTGGATGGTGCCGACGTGGCCATCGCGCCACGGTGGCCGCGATGCCGACGCAGCCGAAGCGGCCCTGATCGAGACGGCCATGGGGGGCTACGCCATAGCCGACATGTATCCGTACGGGGTGGGCCTGAACCTTGTAGGCCCGGTGCTCCTGGAGCGGGGCACCCCCGACCAGCAGGACCGGTGGCTGCGACCCATCGCCGACGGTTCGGAGATCTGGTGCCAGATGTTCTCCGAGCCGGATGCCGGATCGGACCTGGCCAACGCGGGCATGCGGGCCGATCGGGATGGTGACGAGTGGGTCCTGAACGGCTCCAAGGTGTGGACCTCGCGTGGTGCCTACGCCAGGTGGGGCATGTGCCTGGCCCGGACCGATGCCTCGTTGGCCAAGCACCGTGGCCTGACCATGTTCGCCGTGGAGATGTCGGCGCCGGGCGTCGAGGTGCGCCCGCTGGTGCAGATCAACGGTGACCGTCACTTCACCGAGGTGTTCGTATCCGACGTCCGGGTTCCCGACGCCGACCGCATCGGTGACCTGGGGGCCGGCTGGGGGCTGACGGTGGAGACGCTGGCCCACGAGCGGGCCACCATCGGGGGTCGGGCATTCGGAGGCGGCGATGCCGAGGAGGTCGGGCTGCCCTCCTGGTTGGAGGAGTGGCGCAACGCCGGCCGGCTGGATGGTCCGGTGGAACGCCAGGCGGCGATGCGGTCGTTCGTCGAGCACCGCGTGAACCAGATGGCCACGGCCAGGGCCGCCGCCCTCGCTGATGGTTCGGCACCGGGTCCGGAGGGGTCCATGGCCAAGCTCCGCAGCGTGGCCGCGTTCAAGTCCCGCGCATACCTGGGCAAGAACCTCAGGGGTGCCGCCGGGATGCTCTCGGATTCCCCGGGACACCTCGAGTTCCTGACCGCCCCTTCGATGTCGATCCGTGGCGGAACCGACGAGGTGCAGCGCAACATCATCGGCGAGCGCATCCTGGGGCTGCCAGGTGAACCCCGGGTGGACAAGGGCGTGGCCTATTCCGAGCTGAAGAAGAGCCGCTGATGCGCGCAGCGGTGATCACCGGATACGGCGGGCCGGAGGTGCTGCGGGTGATGGACGTGCCGGAGCCGGTCCCCGGCCCGGGCGAGGTGCTGGTCGACGTGGTGGCCAGTGCCCTGAACCGTGCCGACCTGCTGCAACGCATGGGCCTCTACCCGGGGCCACAGATGGAGCACGAGGTGCCCGGGCTGGAGTTCGCCGGGCGGGTGTCCGTCGTTGGCGAGGGCGTCTCCCGGTGGTCCGTGGGCGACGCGGTGATGGGCATCACGGGCGGGGCGGCCCACGCGGAACGCCTCGTGGTGCACGCTGACCAGGCCGTGCGTGTGCCGGTCGGGACATCCCTCGAAGTTGCAGGCGCCCTGCCGGAGGTGTTCATCACGGCATGGGATGCCCTCGTGCTCCAGGGCGGACTGGAGGAGGGTGGTACGGCGCTGGTGCATGCCGGGGCATCCGGTGTCGGCACGGCGGCAATACAGCTCTGCCGCATGCTCGGCGCCACCGTCGTGGTCACCGCCTCGGCCGGGAAGGTCGACCGTTGCCTGGAACTGGGAGCGGATCGTGCGGTCGACTACGCGTCGCAGGACTGGGTCTCCGTTGTGGCCGAGGCGACCGGTGGGCGCGGCGCCGACGTCGTGCTGGACGTGATCGGTGGTGACTACCTGGACCGCAACGCCGATGCCCTGGCGGTCGGCGGCACGATCATGCAGGTGGGCCTGATGGGCGGTGGGAACGCCACCTTCGGCCTGGGAAAGCTGCTGGTGAAGCGGGCAAGGCTGATCGGCACGACGCTGCGGGCCCGCTCGCTGGAGGAGAAGGTCGCCCTCAGCAGGGCCTTCGAGGACCGGGTCGTGCCGGGCTTCGAGGACGGCAGCCTCCAGGTCGTGGTGGATCGCCGCTACCGGCTGGCCGACATCGCCGAGGCGCACGCCTACATGGAGACGAACGCCAGCGTGGGCAAGATCGCCCTGGACGTGGCCACCGACTGAGGAGCGGGTCGACAACCCGTTCCCGGTGTTCAGCGAACGTTGATGGAGGGAACGTCCCGGTCGGCCGGACCCGTGTAGCGCTGGCGTGGCCTGGCGATCCGGGAATCCTGCGAGAGCATCTCGTCCCAGTGGGCCAGCCAGCCCGGGGTGCGACCGATGGTGAACAGCACGGTGAACATCTCCACCGGGAAGCCCATGGACTGGTAGATGAGGCCCGAGTAGAAGTCGACGTTCGGGTAGAGCCTGCGATCCACGAAGTAGGGGTCGGCCAGCGCCGCCTCCTCCAGCTTCAGGGCGATGTCCAGCAGCGGGTTGGTGCCCGTGATGTCGAAGACCCGGTGGGCCGTGTCCTTCACGATGCGGGCCCGCGGGTCGTAGTTCTTGTACACCCGGTGGCCGAATCCCATGAGCTTTCGCTCACCGGTCTTCACGCCGGCGATGAAGTCTCCGACGTTGTCGAACTCGGCGATCTCCTCGAGCATGTGCAGGACGGCCTCGTTGGCGCCACCGTGGCGCGGCCCGTACAGGGCGCCGGCGGCGGCGGCCACCGTGACGTACGGATCGGCGTGGGCGCTGCCCACGACGCGGGCCGTCGTCGTCGAGCAGTTCTGCTCGTGGTCGGCGTGCAGCACGAAGAGCATGTCCAGGGCGTCGCGCAGTACCGGGTCCACCTCGTAGGGAGCGTCGCCCGTCCTGAACATCATCGAGAGGAAGTTCGAGGTGTAGTCGAGTTCCGGGTCCGGAAGTACGTACGGCAGGCCGGCGCTGCGCCGATGGGCGCTGGCCGCCATGGTCGGCATCTTGGCGATGAGGCGGGTGGTCTCGGCGCGGCGCTGCTCCGGGTTCTGGATGTCCTTGCTGTCAGGCCAGAAGGTGGACATGGCGGCGATGGACGAGACGAGGACGCCCATGGCGTGGGCGTCGTCCCGGAAGCCCTCCAGGATCCGCTTGTGGAAGTTCTCGTGGATGGGGGCCGCCTCGGCGATCTCGGACTGCCACGCCTTCAGCTGGGGAGCCGTCGGGAGCTCGTCGCGGACCAGGAGGTGCGCCACCTCCAGGAAGGTGGTCTCCTCGGCGAGCTGTTCGATCGGGTAGCCGCGGTAGCGCAGCAGCCCTGCCTCGCCATCCAGGTAGGTGATGGCGCTGTCCGCACCCGAGGTGGCGCTGAAGGACGGGTCGTCGAACCAGATGCCCGGGAGCAGCGAGCTCCAGGCGTTGGCCGACACCGTGCCGTCAACCAGCGGGATCTCGATGGTCTCGCCGGTCCGGTTGTCGGTGATCGTGATGCTGTCGGCCACTGTGCCGCCCCTCCTGTCTGATCGTGCCGGCCTGCTCCGGTGGATCGGCTCGGCGACTGCGCTGGTTCCGGGGGTCCTCATCGATGTCCGAAACCCTGATGTGTCACCGAAGGTACCGGGCGGGTGGATGGATTGTCGCCGCCGGAAGGATCGAAAGAACCGCAGAAGTTACGAATCCCGGGCGCTCTGCGGGATGCTCAGGCCGAATTCGCAGCGAAAGATCCGCTCACCTATGCCGTTGTCGGCACTCGGGTCAGAGTGGTGTGTTGTCGTGGCGCCGGCGGGGGATGCGCTCCCTCTTGCCGGCCAGGATGTCCAGGGCGGCCGCCAGCTCGGACCGGGTATCGGCCGGATCGATGACCCGGTCCACGGAGCCACGCTCGGCGGCTATGTAGGGGTTCAGGAGGCGTTCCTCGTATGCGGCGACCAGGTCGGCACGTTCCGACTCGTCAGCCTGCCGGTGCAGGATCTCCACGGCGCCCTTGGCCCCCATGACGGCGATCTCAGCCGATGGCCAGGCCAGCATGATGTCGTTGCCCATGTAGCGGGAGTCCATGACGATGTAGGCGCCGCCGTACGACTTGCGAAGGGTCAGGCAGACCCGCGGGACGGTGGCCCGGGCGTAGGCGAACGCCATCTGGGCGCCGTAGCGGATCATGCCCCGCCATTCCAGGTCCTTGCCCGGATAGAAGCCCGAGGTGTCCACGAAGGTGACCAGCGGCAGGTTGAAGGCGTCACAGAACGAGACGAACCTGGCGCCCTTCTGGGATGCGGCGATGTCCAGCGTGCCGGCCACGGACTGGGGTTGGTTGGCGATCAGCCCGACGGGGCGGCCACCGATCGACGCGAACGCCGTGACCAGGTTGGGTGCCCACTGGGCACGCGGCTCGAGCAGGTGGCCGTCGTCCACCACGCAGGCCAGCACGTCACGGACGTCGTAGCTGCCGGTGGAGGTATCGGGGACCAGGTCTCCCGCTTCCGGCGTCGGACGGTCGACCGGGTCGGCGCAGGGCCAACCGACCGGAACCTGGTCCGTGTGGTCGGGGAGGAACGAGAGCAGTTCGACGATCAGGTCGTCGGCCTCTGCCCGGTCGGCGACCGTGAAGTGGGCCACCCCGGAGGTCCGCTCGTGCATCGAGGCACCACCGAGGCCCTCGTTGGAGAGCTCCTCGCCGGTGAACTGGCGGACCATGTGGGTGCCGCTCACGAAGGCGTAGGAGTCGGCGACCATGACCACCAGGTCGGCGAGGCCCAGGAGCAGCGCCGGCCCCGAGACCGTCGGGCCGGTGACGCAGAAGATGGTCGGCACCACGCCGGAGCAGGCCACGAACTCCCGTGCCGCCGTGCCCCAGCCGTGGACGGCTGCCACCCCCTCCTCGATGGCGGCGCCGCTGGACTCCACGAAGCAGATCAGGGGAAGGCGCTGGTCGCGGGCGGTACGGGCGGCGATCGCCAGGTTCTCGCCGTCGGCTGGACGCAGCGCACCTCGGTCCTCGCCGGCGATCTCGACCACCATGGCCCTGCGGCCCCCGAGTTCACGTACAGCGAAGGCCACGGACCCGCCCGTACGGCTACGGAGTTCGAGGTCAGGCACTCCGTTCACCCGCCCAGCGTGACATGGATTCCTGGTTGGTGGGGGGCTATCTCGCGTATCACCTCCAGGACCACGTCCCGGGCGGCGCGGGACGGCATGGATGGAGTGGTTCGTCGGTTGCGCACCAGCCCCACGGATCGACGGGCCAGTCCCTCGACGTGGACCAGGGACCAGTCGCCCTCCGGGTAGCCCGACACGGCGCTGGCCGGGAGCAGGGCGGGGGCGTAGCCCTGGTAGGCCAGCGAGGCCAGGAGCCTGAGTCCGTCCACCTCGGCTGCGGACGTCAGGCGCACCCCCGATGCCGCCAGCTCCTGGTCGAGGGCATCGCGGAATGTGGTGCCGCGTGGCGTGAGCATCACCGGGTGCTCGGCCAGCTGCTCGATGCCGATGGTGCCCTGGCCCGCCAGCGGATGACCTTTGGGGACGACGAGAATGCGCTCCTCGTCGAAGAGGGGTTCGGAGTCCAGGCCGGCCTCCACGACGGGCGTGTTCACGATGGCCATGTCCAGGTCGCCGTTCATCACCCTCGGTATCAGGGAGGTCGTGGTGGCGTCGACCAGGACGGGATGCAGGGCCGGGTGGCGCTCCGCCAGCCGCCTCAGGAGCGGTGTGGCCATCCAGCGGCCGGTCGTTCCGATGCAGCCGATCCGGACCTCGCCGGCCACCTCGTGGCGCATCGAGACGATGTCGTCCCTGATGGCCTGGAGCTCGGTCCGGATCCTGCGGGCCCGTTCCAGGACGGCCTTTCCCTCGGACGTGGGCTGCATTGTGTGCCGGTCGACCAGCACGGCCCCGAGCTCCTTTTCGAGCTTGGCCACGTGCGTCGAGACGTTTGACTGCACGGTGTGGAGGGCCCGCGCCGCTGCCGAGAAGCTCCGATGCTCGACGACGGCGATGAGGTGGTTCAACTGGCGAAGGTCCATCGCCTGAAAGGATGCCACGGCCGGACAGCATCCCTCCCACCGATGGGCTTTCCATGGGCCGGCGATGGCGGTGGCTGGGTCCCCGTAGGTCGTAGGGTCGCCGACGACGCCTTCCGCCTACCGAACCGACCTATCTCTTAGATGCCCACCGTCCTCTCACTGCACCTGGGTGGCTCCTCGGTACACGCTGCGGTATCCGTAGATGGTCGGATCGACGTCCTTTCGCTGGGCGACGGACGGGCCGACCTTCCAGCCCCGTCACCGACCGACGGGCCGGGGCTGGTGAGGGTGCTGGTGACGGCGCAGGCCCGCTGCGTACGAATCGTGGATGCCGTTCCGGACGAGCTGATCGTCGTGCGGCCGGACGTCGGAGCCGACGACGCAACCCTCGGGGAGGCTGCCGCCCGGGCGAGGGTTCCGGTTCCGGTCGTCCTGGACGAGCTGCGTGCCGTCGCAGCGTTGGCCGCCCACGGTCCGGCCGGCGTCGACCGCTCGTTGGCCCCGGCGCTGGGTGGGCTGTTCTGGCACCGCAGCGGTGATGCCCCCACCGGACCCAAGCCGATCGTCACCCGCGAGGACCTGGGCGTCGGTGCCTCGCGCCCTGATCGCCTCCCACCCGCTCCATCGGTCGTGGCGGTCGGGCCCCGGACGGTCTTCGAGGAGGATGCCCCGCGGTCGGGCCGTCGTGGTGGGCCGCCCACCCCGCTCCTGTTCGTCCTCGCAGTCCTGGTGGCGGGCGCGTTCGCCGCCCTCATGGTCCTGCGTGTCGATGACAGGCCCATCGCCCCGCCACCCAGCATCGTCACGACCGTCGTGCCCTCCTTCCCGACGTCGGTTCCCCCGGTGGACACGTCGACCACCCAGCCCCCGGTCGTAGATACGACGACGACGTCGGTTCCCCCGGTGGACACGTCGACCACCCAGCCCCCGGTCGTGGATACGACGACGACGTCGGTTCCCCCGGTGGACGCGTCGACCACCCAGCCCCCGGTCGTGGATGCGCCGACCAGCACCGTGCCGCACCTCGGCTCCGTGACCCTCTCAGGCGTCGGATTCACCCTGGATGCCACCACAGACAGCGAGCGACTCTGGGCCTTCGGCGACGACGGCGAGGCCGCCCTGGCGGACCTGGTGACGGTCATGGGCCAGCCCATCGGAGACCCCGGATGGGGACCGGACGACCGGTGCACGACACCGGAGGTCAGACGCCTCGGGTGGGGTGGCCTGGAGGTGGTCCTGAGCCGCATGGCTGCCGGTGGCCCGACCCTCCTGGCCCAGTGGTACCTGACCGGTCAGGACTCCGATGCCACGTCGCTGTGGACCCTCGAGCGGATCGGGATCGGCTCCACGGTCGGCGACCTGCGTGCGGCGCACGGCGGGCAGATCACCCTGGAGCGACCGTCGGACCGGGACCCCGCCGGATGGTTCGACACGGAACCACTGCTGGGCGACGGCATCCGCGGAGCCGTGGGCAACACGTCCGATGCCGGAAGGGTGCTCCTGATGTGGGCGGGCGAGGGTTGCCAACGCCGCTTCGGGTGAGCGACCGGTTCAGTCGCCGCCGGATCCGGAATCCAGGCCGCTGATCGGCACCGGCACCCGATCCTCATCGGCCCAGAGGGTCGCCACGAGTCCGATCCCCAGGAACAGGGCGCCCGTCAGGAACAACGCCTTCCACCACCGTGGCATCGACCTGCCCGATGCCGCCGGAGCCGACCCGCCCGTCATCTCGGGGCCGGGCCGTGGACGGCGTCCAGCGCCGAGTCCAGCGCCGGGACGAACAGGTCGGGCCTGAGCACGCAGGCGGCGTGGTCGGCGTCGATCTCCAGGATCGTGGCGTCAGGCAGGGCGTGGGCCAGCTGGCGTTGCCGTGCCGTCGGAACGACGTCGTCATCGCCACAGACGACGACGGCGTGCGGCACGTCCACCTCGTGGATCCAGTCGCTGGAATCGAACCGACCCAGATTCCATGCCGCCCTCAGGACGTGGTGCAGGGAGCCTGCCCTCGTCTCGTCCCATGCCCAGCGGTCGAAGTCGGCGTCGCCGGTCTCCATTGACGTGCCGGCCTGGCGTTCGCTGGCCCGCCGGGCGGCCTGCCACCCGAGCTCCTCCCTCCCGAGGGCCGCCGCCAGGCGTGCGGGCAGCGACGATGCCCCCATGATGGCGAAGTCCCGGCGTTCCGTTGTCGTCAGGCCGAACGCCATGGCGGTCGCACAGAGGACGAGGCCGTCCAGGAGGTCCGGGTGGCGGCGCCACATCGCCTGGGCCACGGCTCCACCCATCGAGTAGCCGACCGCGGTCGCCCGGCCCACGCCAAGTGCCCGGACCACGGCGGCGGCGTCGTCGGCCAATGCCTCCATCCGCATGCGCCCGGAGGTTCGGAGACCACCGGCACCGTGTCCCCGCTGGTCCCACGCGACGACCCGGGCACGCCGGGCGATCGGCTCGTAGGTGCGGCACCAGTTCAGGTCGGCGCTGACGGTCCAGCCGTGGATCAGCAGGATCGTGGGGGCATCGGGTGCACCCTCGGGCGGACCCGAGTCCCTGATGCGCAGCGGGCCGAGGCCCGGCAGGTGGATCTCACGCCAGGGCGGCGCTTCGATCTTCACCGTTCTATCGCTACGACCTTGACGGCCTGGGTGCCTCCGGGAGCCTCGAAGGAGACCGTGTCACCGACAGCCGCACCCAGCAGGGCCTCGCCGAGGGGCGAACCGGGGGAGACCACGCCCACGTCGTCCCGCTTCTCCTCGATGGAGCCGACCAGCATGCGCTCCGGCTGGTCGTCACCTTCGAAGACGATGGCCACGACGGTCCCGGGAGCGACCACGTCCACGCTCCCAGCCGTCAGCTCGACGATCTCGGAGTTCTCCAGGATGCTCTCGAGGTGCAGGATCCTGCCCTCCATCTTGCCCTGCTCCTCCTTGGCGGCGTGGTAGTCGCCGTTCTCGGAGAGGTCGCCCAGTTCGCGGGCCGTCTCGATCTTGCGTGCGATGTCGATGCGCCCGCGGGTTGTGAGGTCCAGGAATTCGGCTGCCAGCCGATCGTGGGCATCCTGGGAGAGCTGCTGTAGCTGTGGCATGCCGAGATGGTAGCCAGAGTGCCCGGTGGACCGACCGTCAGCCCGCAACCCGCTTGATCGGGCCCGGGGGGTGCTTGGTACACTCCAGCCGTGAGCTTCAGACCGCAGGTGATCATCATTGGATAGCGCACACCACCTCAGGTGTGCGCCCCGACCGTCCACCTCGGTGGACGGTTTTTTCGTTCCCTTCCCCACCAGGAGATATCAGTCGTGACCCACCGCATAGGCATCATCGGCGGCGATGGCATCGGCCCCGACGTGATCGCCGAGGGCCTCAAGGTGATCGGGGCGGCCGGAGTCGAGCTGGAGACCGTCGACTACGACCTGGGCGGAGCCCGCTACGGGCGGGACGGCACCGTGCTTCCCGACGAGGTGATCGAGGAATGGCGCTCCCTGGATGCCCTCTACCTGGGGGCCGTCGGAACCCCGGAGGTGCCTCCGGGCCTCATCGAGCGCGGCCTGCTGCTCAAGATGCGCTTCGCCCTCGACCTCTACGTGAACCTTCGACCCTTCGTGTACCCGGCTGGCGGCATCGACTTCAGGGTCGTGCGCGAGAACACCGAGGGCGCCTACGCCGGCGAGGGGGGCTTCCTACGCCGCGGCACTCCACACGAGATCGCCACACAGGGATCGGTCAACACCCGTCACGGGGTGGAGAGGGTCATCCGCTACTCGTTCGACCTGGCGATGGCCAGCCGCCGCCACCTGACGCTCGTCCACAAGACCAACGTGCTGACCTTCTCGGGCGACCTCTGGGACCGGACCTTCAACGAGGTCGCAGCGGAGTACCCCGATGTGGAGACGGCCTACAACCACGTCGACGCGGCCTGCATCTACTTCGTGCAGTCGCCGGAGCGCTACGACGTCATCGTCACCGACAACCTCTTCGGTGACATCCTGACCGATCTGGGCGGAGCGGTGTCCGGCGGCATCGGGCTGGCCTCGTCAGCGAACCTGAACCCGGAGCGCACCGGCCCGTCGATGTTCGAACCTGTCCACGGTTCGGCACCCGACATAGCAGGCCAGGGGCTGGCCAACCCGAAGGCGGCGATCCTCTCCGGCGCCATGATGCTGGACTTCCTCGGTGAGTCCGAGGCCGCTGCCAGCATCCAGAGGGCCTGCGCCGATCCGACCACCGACGTCGATGGGACGACGGCCATCGGCGATGCCGTGGCCGCCCTGGTGTCCTAGGCCGGCCGCCGACACGAGACCTGAGAATCCGAGACAGAACCGAAGGAAGCAACATGCCGATCGAGAAGTCCTCCAAGATCTGGATGAACGGTGAGCTCGTCGACTGGGACGACGCCACGATCCACGTGCTGACCCACACGCTGCACTACGGGAACGGCGTGTTCGAGGGCATACGTGCGTACGAGACCGACCGCGGCGCTGCCGTGTTCCGCCTGCGCGACCACATCCAGCGGCTCTTCCGGTCCTCCAAGATCCTCTTCCTGGACGTCCCCTACACCGTCGACGAGCTGGTGACGGCGACGCTCGACACCGTGAGGGTGAACGGCCACCTGTCCTGCTACATCCGCCCGCTGGTGTACCTCGGCTATGGCGAGATGGGGCTGAACCCCCTGCCGTGCTCGGTCGACGTCTCGATCGCCACCTGGCGATGGGGTACCTACCTCGGAGACGAGGGCCTGACGAAGGGCGTGGACCTGATGGTCTCGTCATGGCAGCGCCATGACCCGAACGCAATGCCGCCGGCGGCCAAGGGCTGTGGCCACTACATCAACTCCCAGATGGCCAAGGTCCAGGCGGTGAAGGCCGGATACGACGAGGCGATCCTCCTGTCACCCCAGGGCTACGTCTCAGAGTGCACCGGGGAGAACATCTTCGTGGTCACCGACGGAACAATCGTGACGCCACCGACCAGCGCAGGCGCCCTGGCAGGCATCACTCAGGACTGCATCCGGCGCATCGCCGGGGACCTCGGGATCCCCTACGTCCAGGGCAACCTCCTGCGCAGCGACCTCTACACCGCCGACGAGGCGTTCCTCTCCGGGACGGCCGCCGAGGTGGTGCCGATCCGCTCGGTCGACGACCGCGTGATCGGCGATCCCGGCCCCATCACCCGGCAGGTCCAGGAGGTCTTCTTCCAGGCGGTCCGTGGCGAGCGCCCCGAGTACTCCGATTGGAACGACCATGTCGACGCCTGACCCGGTCGTCCGGACGGCCGGGCTTCCGGCCGCGGTTGAGATCTACGACACGACGCTGCGCGACGGCGCCCAGCTGGAGGGCATCTCGCTGACGGTCGCCGACAAACTGCGCATAGCCGAACAGCTGGACCGCCTCGGCGTGCACTACATCGAGGGTGGCTGGCCCGGCTCCAACCCGAAGGACGAGGAGTTCTTCGCCCGTGCCCGGACCGAGCTGAACCTGGAGCGATCCAGGCTGGTGGCGTTCGGGTCGACCCGCAGGGTGAACGGCGATGCCGCCGGGGACGCCACCCTGGCCAACCTGCTGGCGGCGGAGACCGAGGTCGTCTGCATCGTCGGCAAGGCCTCCGCCTACCACGTGACCGAGGCGCTCCGGACCAGCCTCGACGAGGGCGTGGCCATGGTGGCCGATTCGATCCGATACCTGAAGTCCCATGGTCGCACGGTGTTCTTCGACGCCGAGCACTTCTTCGACGGCTACCGCGACGATCCGGAGTTCTCGCTCCGGGTGCTTCATGCTGCCGCCGAGGCCGGGGCCGACTGCCTGGTGCTGTGCGACACGAACGGTGGATCGCTCCCGGGCCAGGTGGAGGAGATGGTCGCGGCGGTGGTCGCGGCCGTGGACTGCGAGGTGGGCGTGCACCTCCACAACGACACCGGCTGTGGGGTGGCCAACGCCCTGGCCGGGGTGGCCGGCGGGGCCACCCAGGTGCAGGGAACCATCAACGGCTACGGGGAGCGGGTCGGCAACTGCGACCTGGTGCCGATCATCGCCAACCTCACCCTCAAGATGGGGGTGGAGACGCTGCCCGAGGGGCGCCTCGCCGAGCTGACCTCGGTGGCCCACCACGTGGCCGAGCTGGTCAACTTCGCCGCCGATCCCCAGCAGCCGTACGTCGGGACCACGGCGTTCGCCCACAAGGCCGGCCTGCACACCAGCGCCATATTGCGCAGGAGCGACGCATACGAACACATAGACCCGGAGCTGGTGGGCAACGGCACCCGCTTCCTCGTGTCGGAGATGTCGGGCCGGTCCACCATCGAGCTGAAGGCCAACCAGCTCGGCATCCACCTGGACGGCGAGGTACTCGGTGAGATCGTCGAGACCCTCAAGGAACTCGAGTACGCCGGCTACCACTTCGAGGCGGCGGATGCCTCCCTGGAACTCCTCATGCGTGCCGCATCGGGCTGGTCGCATGACTACTTCACCCTGGAGTCCTTCTCCGTGAACGTCGGCCACAGGTCTGGGAGCGGGAGCCGGGCGTGGAACGACGTGGCCGTCCAGGTCGAGACCGAGGCGACCGTCAAGGTGCACGTGGGTGGTGAGCGGGTGGTTGCCACCGGTGAGGGCAACGGCCCGGTGAACGCCCTCGACTCCGCGCTCCGAAAGGCCCTGGGCGACCGCTTCCCGGAGTTGGAGAGGCTGCACCTGACCGACTTCAAGGTCCGTGTGCTGGAGGCCCGGCAGGGGACCGGAGCGGTCACCCGGGTGCTCATCGACACCACCAACGGTGAACGCACCTGGACCACGATCGGCGTCTCCGAGAACATCATCGAGGCTTCCTGGCAGGCCCTAGTGGACTCCCTTGTATTCGGGATCCTCCATACCGACGACCAGGCCTGAATACGTCGGCCGTGGCCAGCGGAGCGCTCAGCGACCGTCGCATCCTCGTGACCGGTCCGGCCGGTCAGATCGCCTTTCCGATCGTCCGGGCGCTGGCTGCCGACAACGAGGTCTGGGGGATCGCCCGGTTCTCCGGTGGGGGTTCCAGGGAGCGCGTCGAGGCCACGGGCTGTCGAACCGTGGTCGTGGACCTGGCCGAGCCCGACTGGTCGGGCCTGCCCGACCACTTCGACCACATTGTCCACCTGGCCGCCTTCATCATCGGTGACGACTTCGACCGGGCGCTGACGATCAACGCCGAGGGAACCGGCCTGCTCATGCAGAGGTTCTCCACCGCCCGGTCGGTGCTGGTGATGTCCACCAGCGCCGTCTACAGGGACGTGGACGACCCCGAGCACCGGTTCGCTGAGGGGGATCCGTTGGGCGGGCACGAGCAGTCCTTCGCCCCCACCTACGGAATCGCCAAGAACGCCCAGGAGGCGGTGGCGCGCGCCATGGCCCGGATACTCGACCTGCCCACCACCATCGCCCGCATGAACATGTCCTACGGATCGAACGGCGGCCTGCCCGCCTACCAGCTGGACATGATGAAGGCCGGAATGCCGATCCCGGTCCACGACCGACCAGCCTGGTTCAACCTGATCCATCAGGACGACATCGACGGCCAGGTTCCGACGATGCTGGACATCGCCGACGTACCGGCCACCATCGTGAACTGGTCGGGCGACGAGGCTGTCGAGACCCGCACCTACCTCGACCACCTCGCCGAGCTGAGCGGCCTGGAACTGCAGGTGGCGCCGACGCCGGATGGCGTCTCCAGTCGGGCCATCGACACCAGCCGGAAGATGGCGCTCGTCGGGTCCTGCTCGGTGGACTGGCGCACCGGCCTACGGATGATGGCGGAGGACCGCCACCCGGACCTGTTCGCCTGAGCGGGTCGCCCGGGTGGGCGACCGCGCTACCTATCCTCGGTTCCGTGACCAGTACAGGGAGATTCCGCCTGCTCCTGGCCGAGGCGGTCGGCACCATGTTCCTGCTGGTCGGCGTGGTCGGCTCGGGGATAATGGCCGCCCGCCTGAGCCCCGGCGACACGGGCCTCCAACTGTTCCAGAACGCAGCGGCGACCGCCGCCGTCCTCGTGGCCATCATCTCGATCTTCGGGACCATCTCGGCTGACTTCAACCCGGCCATCACCATCGGGGCCTGGGCGTTGGGCCACAGGGCGGGCCGCGACGTGCTTCCGATGGTCCTGGCGCAGATGGTCGGGGCGTGCAGCGGAACGGTCCTGGCGAACCTCATGTTCGACCTGCCCGCCGTCGCGTGGTCGACCACCGGGAGGTCCGGCGCCAACCTGTGGCTGGCGGAGGTGGTTGCCACCGTGGGCCTCCTGCTGGTGGTCTTCAGCCTGGTGCGAACCGCCCGGACCAGCCACCTGCCGTACGTGGTCGGTGCCTACGTGGGCGGGGCCTACTACTTCACGGCGTCCACCGGGTTCGCCAACCCGGCGGTGACCGTCGCCCGCACCCTCTCGGACACCTTCACCGGGATCGATCCGACGAACGCACCGATGTTCATCCTCATGCAGGTCGTCGGTGCGGGCATCGCCGTCGGGCTCCTGAGGGTGCTCTTTCCAACCACGGGGTGACCAGTCGGGGCCTCAGTTCCTGGCGACGTCCTTCCAGGCCACGTCCTTGTCCACCCTGACGTCACCGGGCAGGCCCAGCACGCGCTCGCCGATGATGTTGCGCATCACCTCCGTGGTGCCCCCCTCGATCGAGTTGGCCCGTACCCGCAGGAAGTACTCGGCCAGCGTGTCGTAGTCCAGGACGGGTCGGCTCTGGTCCAGGTCGTAGCCCCCGTCGAACAGGGTCCCCGCCATGCCCGTCAGGCCCAGGGCGAAGGCGAAGGCATCCTTGTTGAACTCCGCCGAGATCACCTTGCCGATGGATCCCTCAGGCCCCGGGGTGCCGGTGGTCAGGGTCTCCTCGGCACGCAGGTTGTTCAGCCTGAGCACCTCGCTTCGCACCCACAGCTTCATCATCTCGTCATGCCGGGCGGGGTCGTCGTGGCCGTGGTCGTTCCAGGCCTCCAGGATCCAGTCCATGGCCGACTTGCCGGCATCCCGGGTGCCTCCGCCGATGGCCACCCTCTCGTTCATGAGGGTGGTCAGCGCCACCCTCCAGCCATCCCCCACGTCACCCATGCGGTCAGCCTCCGACACCCGGGCGTCGGTCAGGTAGATCTCGTTGAACTCCGCCTGGCCGGTCATCTGGCGTAGCGGCCTGATCTCCACACCGGGCTGGTGGAGGTCGATGCCGAAGTAGGTCATGCCACGGTGCTTGGGGGCATCGGGGTCGGTCCGGGTGACCAGCAGGCCCCAGCGGGCCAGGTGGGCGTTGCTGGTCCATACCTTCTGGCCGTTCACCACCCACTCGTCGCCATCTCGGACCGCACGACACGACAGCCCCGCCACATCCGATCCGGCGCCCGGCTCGGAGAACAACTGGCACCAGACCTCCTCGCCGGTGAACAACGGCCGTAGCCAGCGCGCCTTCTGGTCGTCGGTGCCGACGGTGACGATCGTGGGAGCGGCCATGCCGTAGCCGATCTCGTATTTGGGTTGCGGGGCATCTACCGCCACCACGGCGTCGTGTACCAGCTTCTGGAACCCACGGTCGGCGCCGAGCCCTCCGCTGCCCTCGGGGAAGTGGATCCATGCCAGGCCGAGGTCGTACTGGGCACCCAGGAAACCCGGCCGATCGGACAGGTCGGACTCCAGGAGGCGGTCGATCCGGGTGCGTACGTCGACTTCGGAGATGGTGGACATCTGGTCTCCTAGGGGTGGTGGATCGGACCCGACTGGGGATCCAGGCCAAGAGTGCCCAGAAACTAGGTGCGGCCCGGAGCGCTGTTCCAATCGGGACGTTCCCGTGGTCGCCCGAGAGGCCCCACCCTGCTGGGTGCCGGTAGCGTGCGCCGATGCCCGGAGCGACGCCACCGCCGGACTCGACGTCAGTCGTGCAGCGCCACATGGCACCCTTCGACTGGTTGCTGATGGCGACCGCGGCGGGTATCTGGGGCTCCTCCTTCCTGTTCATGGACGTCGCCCTGGAGGTGGAGCATCCGGGTCTGGTGGCGTGGTTGCGGCCCGTCCTGGGCCTGGTGTTCATGGTCATGGTTCCCTCGGCGCGTCGCCCGGTGGACAGGTCCGACCACCCACGGCTCCTCCTCCTGGGCTTCCTCTGGATGGCGATACCCCTCAGCCTCTTCCCGCTGGCCCAGACCTGGATCGACTCCTCCATCGCCGGGATGATGAACAGCGGCATGCCGGTCATGACGCTCGTCGCCGGAGCGGCCTTCTTCGGCGTGAAAACCCATCGTGTCCAGGTGGCCGGCGTGGTGGTCGGCATCGTCGGGCTCCTCATGATCGGCATCCCGACCGCATCCGTGGGCGATACCAGCGCCGCGGGCGTCCTCCTGGTCATCCTCGCCGTGGCCTGCTACGGCGTGGCGGCCAACATCGCCGGACCCCTCCAGCGGCGTTACGGCTCGCCCGCCGTCCTGCTGCGGGTGCTGGTGGTGGCCACGGTGGCAACCACCCCCTGGGGCCTCGTGGGCCTGGCGGATTCCGACTTCGCCTGGTCGGCGGCGGCCTCGAATGTGGCCGTCGGGGTGGGCGGAACCGGCATCGCGTACGTGGCGGCCGCTTCGCTCATCGGACGGGTCGGGCCGGTCCGGATGTCGGCGGTGACCTACGTCGTGCCGGTGGTGGCCGCGGTGCTCGGCATCGCCATCCTGGGAGAGACCCTCGGAGTCGTCCAGGTGTCCGGTGCGCTGGTCCTCGTCGGGGGTGCCTGGCTGACCACCCGTTCGGGTAGCTGATCCCGGATGGGATCCGCCCTCCGGTCGGTGGCCTGGTCGGGGGGCCTGTTGCTGGCGGTGGCGTGCGGAGCCACGTCCATGCCCGTGGCGGCACCCACGACTTCGGCGACCCTGTCGGGTGTGGAGGCGCCGTCCGGTGACGTCCAGCCGACCCTGTCCACGACGACGGTTCCGTCCACGGTTCGGTCCAGCACGACGGTTTCGCACAGCACGACGGTTTCGCCCGCGGTTTCGCCGAGCACGACGGTTCTACCCACCACGACGATGGTCCCGCCCACCACGACGACGGTTCCGTCCATGTCCACCACGACCGGCCCTGCGGCGGCCAGAAGGGTGGATCAGGTTCTGCGCAGTCCGACAGCCCTGGAGCCCCTCCGGGTGATGGTGATCGGCGACAGCGTCACCTATGAGATCCAGCCGGGCCTGACAGCGGCCCTGCAGCACACCGGGCTGGTCGTGTCAGCCAACCGGACCCAGATGGGCTTCGGCCTCAGCCAGTGGCCGATCTTCCACTGGTGGGAGGTCTGGGAGCCCTTCCTGGAGGAGGTACGGCCCGAGGCGGTCGTCGTCCAGACCGGGATCTGGGACGTCCAGGCCGTCTACGGGGGAGAGCGGCGTCGACCCGGGCCGGAGGACCCGGACTGGGAGGCCCAGTTCGCCTTCCTGGTGGGCGTGGCGCTCGACGTCCTGACCGCAGATGGCGCCCACGTCTACTGGCTGACGATGCTGCCGTCTCCGGAGGCGGGTCAGCCCGAGCGGCTGAATCGCCTGCTGGCAGACCTGGCGGGCGGCGACGATCGCATGTCGCTGGTGGACCTCACCCCGGGTTTCACCGATACCGAGGGCAGCTACGTCCAATACGTGGATCGCCACGGCGCTGCCTGGCCGGTGCGAAAGGTCGACGGCATCCATATCTGCCGTGAAGGCGCCGAGGTGGCCGCAGAGATCACGGCGGCCGCGATCCTGGCCGACGCGGGCCTGGACCTCGTAGCAGGCTGGGAGAAGGACCCCTGGCGGTCGGACCCCCTCTACGAGGTGGATCCCTGCGAGGATCCGGCGCCGCTCGGCTGATCCACCGGACACGGCCGACCCTGCGGGCCGGTCGGGCTACCGTCATGGGATGGCTGCATCCATGGTGCACAGACACCGGGACGTACAAGGCGGAACTGCCCGCGCAGCGGTGTTCGGCGTCAGCGACGGGTTGGTCTCCAACGTGGCGCTCATCCTGGGCATCGCCGGGGCCGGCACCGATCCGTCCTTCGTACGCCTGGCCGGCATCTCAGGCCTGCTGGCAGGGGCCATCTCGATGGCTGCCGGAGAGTTCGTATCCTTGAAGGCCCAGGCCGAGCTGGTGGAGCGCGAGTTGGAGATCGAGCGGATCTCGATCGCCGAGAACCCCGAGGCCGAACAGGCCGAGTTGTCCGCCATCTACGTGGCCCGTGGGCTGGACCCCGAAGATGCCGACAGGGTCGCCGCAGCGCTCATGTCAGATCCGGAGATCGCCCTGGAGGTCCATGCCCGGGAGGAGCTGGGTGTGGATCCCAACCAGTTGGGCAACCCGGGGGCGGCTGCGGTGGCCAGCTTCCTGGCGTTCGCCGTCGGAGCGTTCGTGCCGCTGGTCCCGTGGCTGGTCGGCTCGGGGACCAGCGCCATCTGGGCCTCGGCCATTTCGGGTGTCGGGGCCGCCGCCCTGGTGGGAGGTGTCCTGGCCATGCTGACCGAACGCTCCGTCGTGCGGACGGTGGTCCGCCAGTTGCTGGTGGCCGGTGGTGCCTGCGTCGCCACCTACGTGATCGGGGGCCTCGTGGGGGCCTCCGTGGTCTGAGTCCGTCCGGGCCGTCCGGACACCGGGGTCAGGCTTCCGACCCCTGCGCCTTCAGGATCCCAGGACTTCCCGCAGCAGCTCCACCCACCGATAGTGGCCCACGTCATTGGGGTGCAGCCCGTCATCGGTCATCGTCGGTTCCAACCTGCCGTCGGGACCTGCGAAGTGGACGGTCAGGTCCAGGAACTCGACCTGGCGCTCACCGCACACCCGAGCCAGGGCGGCGTTCAGGGGTGCCACGAGCGTGTTGTAGCGGTCGCTCCTGGGAAGGACCGCCTGGAGCACGACCCTGGTCGCCGGTGCCACGGCTGAGATCCGGTCCAGGATCAGGCAGGTGTTGCGGACCGTCTGGGCGTGTGCCACCCCGAACTCCAGGTCATTCGTCCCGATCAGGATGACCGCCACCTCCGGTGGGCCAGTGAGCGAGTCGTCGAGGCGTTCCAGGAGGTCCGCCGTGGTGTCCCACGCGATGCCGCGGTTGCGGACCCGTCGATCGGGAAGGGCCGCCGTCCAGTCGCCATCGGCGGTGATGCTGTCGCCGAGCATGACCGTCTCCCCCGCTTCGACCGGAAACGCCCTCTGGATCGACCTGGTCCGGGAACGACCACCCGCCGCCATGGCCCTGGTGATCCGACGGGCGCCCAGACAGGTGTCGAATGCCGCCCAGCCGCCCGCCACGGCGAGTGCCCCGAGCAGCAACCGGGCACGTCGCCCGTCCCGTGTCCGGTGGTTCACCGGGTTCACCGGGTTCCCCGAACCGGACGCCGCCATCTTCCGATGGGTCCGGTCACGTCGGGTCCGCCGGTTCGACGTAGATCGGTCCCGCAGACGGCACGACGCGCCTGACGCGTTCCTCCACCACGTCCACCACCGCCGTCACCCCGGCAGCATCCAGGTCCGGGTGGAACGCCACCCTCGCCCCCACGAGGATCTCGTCGGGGCCCAGGTGCTGGGTCCGCAGGTGGACGAGGGAGGCCACCCCGGGGGTGGTGGCGATGGCCTCGACGATGGCCGCACGGTCGGTCTCGCCGGCAGACTCGCCGATCAGGAGGCTCTTCATCTCGCGTGCCAGCACCGTGGCGATGGCACCGAGGAGGAGGCCGATGAGGATCGTGCCCACGCCGTCCCAGCGGGGTTCCCCGGTGATCGACGAGAGCCCGATCGCCGTCAGGGCGATGACCAGGCCGAGTAGGGCGCCGGCATCCTCGAGGAGGATCACAGGTAGTTCCGGGTTCCGGCTCCGGATGACGAACTGTCGCCAGGTGAGGTCGCCGCGCTCGGGTATCGCAGCGACCACAGCGGTCCGGAACGACCAGGTCTCCAGGAGGATGGCGAAGACGAGGATCGCCACTCCCCAGCCGACCTCATCCAGGTGGTGGGGCTGGCGGACCTTCCTGATGCCCTCGAACACGGCGAAGGCGGCACCCACCGAGAACAGCACGAGGGCCACCACGAAGGACCAGAAGTAGCGCTCCCTTCCGAATCCGAACGGATGGGTGGCGGTCGGGGCACGGCGGGAGCGACGGCCGCCCAGGAGCAGGAGCAACTGGTTGGAGACGTCGGCGACCGAGTGGATGCTCTCGGCCAGCATCGCCGACGACCGGGTGATCAGGAAGCCCACGAACTTGGCCACGGCGATGCCGATGTTGGCCAGCAGGGCGGCGAGGATGGCCCGGGTACCACCGGATGCGGCCATGGAACCTCCTGCCAGCGCACTCCACACGGCCCGTCGGGCCTTTCGGTCGATGCGAAGCGTAGTGTCGACCTCCACCGCGGATGCGGCCGACGACCTATCCACGGGTACCCGTCCCGGATGGAGGACCGTGATGACGACCGTCTTCGCAAGCCCTGACGAGCTCCCCGGTGCCGTGGGCACCCACCTGGGCCATGGCGACTGGATCACCGTCGACCAGGACCGGATCGACCTGTTCGCCGAGGCGACTGGCGACCACCAGTGGATCCATGTGGATCCGGAGAGGGCGGCGGCTGGTCCGTTCGGAGCCACCATCGCCCACGGCTACCTGACGCTGGCCCTGACCAACCAGATGCTGCCCGAACTGGTTCGGGTGGACGGAATCTCGATGGGGATCAACTACGGCACGAACAAGGTCCGCTTCCCCTCGCCGGTCCTGGTCGGCTCCCGGGTGCGTGGAGGTGCCGAGCTGGTCCAGGTCGACGAGGTCGTCGGCGGCTACCAGGCGGTGATCCGCATAACCGTGGAGGTGGAGGGCTCCGACCGCCCGGCCTGCGTGGTGGACAGCGTCAGCCGGTTCCTCCGGTGACCGGAATCCGCCGGACCGGCCCGTCCGCCGGTCGCCGGTAGCATCGTCCGGTGGCAAAGCGGAAGCGTCGACAGGCGACCCTCGCCCCCCGTTCGGAGCCACCCATCCGTGCCGGGCTACTCAGCCCGACCCGTGCCGTCCCGCCGTCCATCGGTCGACCTCCGTACGCCGTGTCCGGCGATCCGGGACCGTCCTCCTCATCTTCGGTTCGGACCGAAGATGAGATCAGGAGGATGCGTCTGGCCGGCCGGGCGGCGGCTGAGATCCTGCTGGAGGTGGGACCCCACGTGGCACCCGGCGTGACCACCGACCGACTGGACGAGATAGTCCACGAGGCGACCATCGCACGCGGTGGCTATCCGAGCCCGTTGAACTACCGCGGCTACCCGAAGTCGGTCTGCACCTCGGTGAACGAGGTGATCTGCCACGGCATACCGGACAGCAGGGCACTGGCCGACGGCGACATCGTGAACATCGACGTGACCATCTTCCTGGACGGGGTCCACGGGGACACCTCCGTGACCTTCCCGGTGGGGGAGGTGTCGGACCACGACCGCCACCTGATCGTCGAGACACGGGTCGCCCTGGACGAGGGGATCGCAGCGGCCGGCCCGGGTCGACCGGTCCACGCCATTGGCCGGGCCATCCAGAAGCACGCCAATCGCCACGGCCTCGGCGTCGTCCGGGAGTTCATCGGCCACGGCATCGGCACCGAGTTCCACAGCGGCCTCCAGATTCCGCACTACCACGATCCCCGCGCCCAGACGGTCCTGGTACCCGGGATGACCTTCACCGTGGAGCCCATGCTGACCCTCGGGGATCCCGCGTGCGGGATGTGGGATGACGACTGGACAGCGGTGACCCTGGACGGTCGTCGTACGGCGCAGTACGAGCACACCCTGCTGGTGACCGAGGACGGGATCGAGCTGCTGACGGTCACGGCCGACGGCACGGCCCCGGCCGACGTGTTCGCGGTCGCTGCGACTACCTGAAGAGGGCCTACCGGCCCCGGGTGCGGGCCTGGTCCCGCCGACCGGGGATCAGTCCCTCCAGGAGGCGGTCTTCTTCCGAGCCAGGGCCACCCACGTGGTGCCCGGCGAGAGCCGGATCTCCTCGCCGTCGGCGGAGAAGGTGGCCGGGAGCGAGGCGTCGGGCCTACTCCATTGGCCCACGACCACCTGGCCGGCCGTGAACACCCAGGCCTCCCCGGATCCGGTGGTCCGAGCCTCCGGCGAACGGTGGTCGGCCTTGCTCCAGCCGTAGGACACGAACTGCACGACCACGTTGGCGGGGGCCACCCGTGCCCCCTTGTCGTCGACGTGTGGGTTGCCTCCATGGGTGCGGGCCCAGCCGGTCCCGTTCCAGTCGTAGTCGACCTCCGTCAGGCCGAAGTCGATGCTGACACCGGTGGCCGGCTGGGCCGCCGGGTGGAGGGCCTGTTCCGGATAGCGGTACGCGAACGGTGCCGGAGGGACCGCAGTGCGTCCGGCGTGGTGTGCCCAGAGCCCATCGGTGGAGGTGTAGAGGTTGTGCGGTGGGCGGCGGGTCCTGCTCCTCCAGTACTCGTCGGTCAGGGCGTCGTAGCCGACGTCGACCATCGTGGAGGCGGCCAGCTCGTTCTTGGTGCCCCTGTTGGCACCCGAGTAGGCGAGCAGCGGGTGGTCGAAGCCGGTCAGGAGTGGCGGGTCGGAGGTCCGGGCTGAACGGACGGGGCCGACCATGTCGGCAGACGTGGACTGGAACACGGCGACCAGCCGTGTGACGCCGCCCTCCACGATCTCCTCGTACACGACGTCGGCGGCATTCAGTCCCGACTGGGGGTGCGCCCTGGTGACGTTGTCGATCTTGACCGCCAGGGCCGGACGACCGATGTCGGTTCCCTGCGTTCCCGTCCACGTCCGGGTGACGGCGAGTCGTTCAAGGCGGAGGATCTCCGTCTCGTACCCGACAATGGCGGTCCGGGCGTCGTCAATGGCGGTCCGGGCGTCGCCGATGGCCACCCGGATGGGAGGCTTCGCGTCCCTCGTCCCGGACAGGGCGTCCACGGCCATCTGTCGCCTCTCCTCGGCCTCTCCGATCAGGGCCCTGAGGCCCCTCACGGCATCGGCCGAGAGCCGCAGCTCGGCATCGATGAGGTCCAGTCGGCGTCGCGACTCGTCGATCACGGATTCGTAGAGCATCCGGTCGCGGACGCCATCCAGGGAGTCGGCCGCCAACTGTGCCGACTGGGTGAGCACGGCGTTCATGCGCTCGTCGTTTCTCAGGTAGGCGTCGATGGCCATCGTCTGGTGGAGCATCGCCGGCTCGCTGCGCGACGCCAGGACCTGGATGAACTGGTCGGCGAGCAGCTCCAGGCGTATGGGAAGGACCCTCAGCTCGGTGTCCTCGCTGCTGATGGCCGAATCGTTGTCGATCATCTGGTGGTCCAGCGCCACCAGGTCCTCCTCGAACCCGGAGATGCGGTCGTGCTGCCCCGTGATGAGGTCCAGCTTGGCCTCGATGTCGGTGCGTATCCGGGCTATCTCGACGTCGTAGGGGCCGGCGATGACCGGGGCGGCGGCCAGGACGAGCAGCAGAGCGGTGAAGGGGAGGGCCCTCCGGATGCTGCGTCTGGGAAGGGGGCTCACGGCGCCGAGCGTAGAGGTCTGCATGGCTACGGTCGGGGCACCCCCGTCGCCAGGTCAGCGGGCCTGGCAGGTCGGGCACCAGGTGGTGGTGCGCTGGTCCATGGATCGGGAGATGAGCAGGTCTCCGCAGGACCTGCAGGGCTGCCCCGACCGCCCGTAGCAGTCGAGGTGGTGCTGGTTTCTTCCCGATCCACCGTCCGGCGTCCGGTAGTCGCGCAGGGTGGTACCACCGTTGTCCAGGGCCTCGCCCAGCACCTCGCGTAGGTGCCCGAGGAGTCGTTCCGAGCGTTCCGGTCCCAGGCGTCGGGTGCCCGGGTGGATTCCCGATCGCCAGAGTGCCTCGTCGGCGTAGATGTTGCCGATGCCGGCGATGGGCCGCTGCGACAGGAGCTTGGTCTTGACCCGGCGGCTGCTGGTGGCGAGTGCCCGGTGGAAGGTGGCACCGGTCAGCGCCGGGTCGAACGGCTCGGGACCCAGGTCCCGGAGGGTCGGCAGGGACCGGTGGTCGCCCCATGGCACCACGACCGTCCGACCGAATCGTCTGACGTCCCGGAACCAGAGGTGACGGCCGTCCTCCAACCTCCACCAGGCCCGGGAGTAGTCGTCGTCAGGCGGTCCGGGGTCCACGAAGAGGGCGCCGGTCATCCCCAGGTGGACCACCAACTCCCGTCGGCCGCCCGGGCCCGGGGCGAGGGGCTCGAGGTCGAACAGCAGGTACTTGCCACGACGCGAGACATCGGAGATCCGGTGGCCGACCGCGTCGGGTGCCGATGCGAACTTCGCCGAGGGATGGGACCAGCCGTCCAGGATCGCCATGCCCGACACCAGGGGCTGGATCTGGCGCCGAACCGTCTCGACCTCAGGGAGCTCGGGCACCCGCGCATCGTAATGGCCGGCCCGACGGCGTCTACCGGGCCCGGCCACCGGCCACCGGCCATCGGCTACCCGGAGCACCGGTTGCGGTCGGTTAGGTTGCCCAGATGGTCACAGTGGCCGTGGTGAACCAGAAGGGCGGGGTCGGCAAGACCACCGTCGTGCTCGGCCTGGCCTCGGCGGCCTCGGCCGGTGGCGTCGCGGCGCTGGTCGTGGATCTGGACCCGCAGGGAAACGCAACGACGGGCCTGGGCGTGTTCGAGTCGGGGCCCGGTATCGAGCAGGTGCTGACGGAGGACAGCAGGGGTGGCCTCGCAGCGGTGGAGTGCGAAAGCGCCTGGTCGGCCGACGTCGGACCACCACCGCGTCTTGTGCCGTCCTCACCGGGTCTGGCGGCCCTCGAACCGCAACTCGCCTCCGACCCATTGGGCGCCCAGGGCCGTCTGGCCATGGCCCTCGGGGATGGAGCCGGATCCGACCACCAGTTGGTGCTGATCGACTGCCCCCCATCACTTGGGCTGCTCACCGTCAACGCCCTCTTCGCCGCGGACCTGGTGCTCGTCGTCACCGAGCCGGGAGCCTGGGCCGTTGACGGCGTGGCCCGCATGTTCCAGACCATCGAGCGCATTCGGCTCCGACGCAGCGACGGTAGGCCCGGGCTGGTGGGGATCGCCGTGAACCGCCTGGGTCGGACGCGTGACGGCCGCTACTGGAGCGGACAACTGGAGGAGGCCTACCCGGGTCGGTGCCTGCCTCCCATCCGCCTCAGGGCCGCCGTCGCCGAGGCGGCGGCACATTCGCAGCCCATACATGCGCTGGGCCGCCGCCCGGGTGCTGCCGAGGCGGCTGCCGAGTTCGAGGTCCTGCTGGACCGGATCCCGTGGTCGGGGTCCGGGTCGCGGGGCGGTTCTGTGTCGCCGATCCCGGGGAGTCCCGCCTGATGACCGCCTATGACCCACAGGCCCGACGGGCCCGCCCCTCGCCATCTGATGAAAGCCCGGTCGATGGCCTGCTGGAGTCGGTGCCGGTGGTGGACGCCGTGCCCGACGACGTGGCCGCTGAGAACGGTACGACGGCCGATCCCGAGGAGTTGAGGCCGTTCGAGGCCCCACAGGTGGAGATGACCGACGAGCGTGCCGACCTGCTGCACCGTCTGGGGGTGCTGGGCGCCGTGGCGGCGCTGGTCATGGCCCTGATGCTCTGGCGGCGCCGCCGGGCCGGCTGAACGCCGGCGGTCAGAGGCCGAGAAGCGCCCTGGCGGGAGCGTCTGCGCGCATCCGGCCTGCGGCGACCCGTTGTTGCACCTCGAGGCGTCCCTCGTCGCAGCGGTCCACGTAGGGGCACCACCCACACAGCGGACCGGTGCATGGCTCGAACCGGTCCCCGGCGCAGGCCTCGCCGACCTGGCGCCAGGTGTCGGAGAACCGTTCGGTGGTGGCACCGAGTGAGTCCTCGGTCACGGAGGTCTCGAGGATCTCGCTACCCAGGTAGAGCAGTCGGGCGCGGTCGGGCCGTTCCCCCGAGCTGTCCTCCACCGCAGCGGCATAGAGCAGGACCTGGTCCAGCGACTTCGACCGGTCGCGTTCCCGGGGAACCTTGCCCGACTTGTAGTCGGTGATGACGAGGCCGGAGGCGTCGGCGTCCAACCTGTCCACGATGCCGAAGAACGGGACGCCGTCCAGGTTGGCCGAGACCTTCTGCTCGGTGGCCCGGACCTCCACATCGGCGGGATCCTCCAGCGACCAGAGACCCTGGATGGCGGTCCATGCTCGCCATCGGAAGTCCCGCTGGGATGCCTCGTCGAGTTGCAGGGCCTGGAAGTCGCGGCTTTCGGCTGTCTCCGGCCAGACCTGCCTGGCCAGTTCCCTTGCTCGATCGATGGTGCGTTCCGGAGCCGGATCGCCGCACAGCAGCTCCAGCACACGGTGGGCGAAGGTGCCCAGCAGGGCCGGCTCACCCGGCGGGTCGGGGAGCTTCTGGACGTAGCGGAATCGCCAGCGGCGGGGGCACTGGCGGTACGTGCCGGCTGAGGATGGTGAGAAGCTGCGGGGCAGGTCGGGCACGGTGGTCCTCCTAGACGTCCAGGGCGGCAGGGTCCAGCAGAGCGCTGTTGGCGATCAGGTACTCACGGCGCCTGGCCACGTCGGATCCCATGAGGGTCTCGAAGAGTTCGGCGGCTTCGCTGGCAGCGGCGGCGTCGTCCATCGTCAGCCTGCGGAGGATGCGGGTTTCGGGGTCCAGCGCACATTCGGCCAGTTCCTCGACGTTCATCTCGCCGAGGCCCTTGAACCGGTTCCACCTCAGGTTCCCGGCCTTTCGTCCGCCCTTGGTCAACTTCGCCGTGATCTCGTCACGTTCCTCGTCGGAGAAGGCGCGGTGGACCGTGTCGCCGATGCGACATGAGTAGAGGGGCGGCTGGGCGACATAGACGCGACCCGCTTCGAGCAGGGGGCGCATGTACTCGTGGATGAGCGTCAGGAGCAGGCATCGGATGTGGCTGCCGTCCACGTCGGCGTCGCACAGGATCACGATCCGTCCGTACCGTGCGGATTCCAGGTCGAAGTCCCTGCCGGAGCCTGCGCCTATGGCCGTGAACAGGGCCTGGGCCTCGGCGTTGTCCAGGACCTGCTTCATGGTCGCCTTGCCGGCGTTCACCACCTTGCCGCGCAGCGGGAGGATGGCCATGTACTCGGCGTCACGACCAGCCTTGGCAGGTCCGGCAGCCGAGTCGCCCTCCACGATGATGAGCTCAGAGTTCGGGCCGTGCCTGCGACAGTCGGCCAGCTTGTCGGGCATTCCGGTGGAGCCCATGCTGGCGGCCCTGCGGCGCGTCTCCAGCATCTGCTTGGAGGTGACCCTGTTGATGACGGCGTTGGCCAGCTTCTCCCGGACGGCCGTCACGTGCGTGCGGGGGCCGCTGACGGTGAACCAGTCGGTGAGGCCCCGCTTGACCACGTCGTAGACGATCTTCTCTATGGCGGGCGTGCCCAGCTCCTGCTTGGTCTGGCCACGGAACTGGGGTTCGGCGAACACCACCTTGCAGGCGGCCACGAGGCCCTCCTGGACGTCCTCCCTGACGGCCCGGTGCTTGTTGTCCCTGGCCAGCTTCGCCAACTTGCGGGTGTCCTTCAGCAACACGTCGTTCACGGCCCGGGTGAGGGCGCGGTCGAAGCCGGCCGTGTGGGTGCCGCCGTGGCTGGTGGGAATGGTGTTGACGAAGGACTCCACCCTCGTCTCATATCCCTTCACCCAGCGGAGGGCCACCTCGACAATGCACTCCCGCAGGACATCGGTCATCTTTCCGTCCACGGGTACCCGCTCGGTGAAGGTGTCGATGCCCGACAGGGTGATCACCTCACAGGCGTTGCCGCCTGAGGAGAGGTGGTCCACGAGGTCGGCCAGGCCTCCACGGGACACGAACTCGAATGGTTCGGCCGATCCTCCTGACCGCTTGTCGACCACGCGGATCTTGATGCCGGGAACCAGGAAGCAGGCCTGGACGACGCGTTCCCGGACCTGGTCGATGTCGATGCGGGCTTCCGGGTCGAAGATGTCGCGGTCTGACCAGAAGCGGATCCGGGTGCCGGTCTTGTTCCTGGAGATCCGCTTCACCTTCTCCAGATGGTGGCCGGCGGTGAAGGTGGATCCCGAGAACTGGCCTGCCACCCGTTCGTTGAAGCCCAGCTCGTGGGTGTGGCCGTCACGGTCCACCTGGGCGACCAGCTTGGCGGAGAGGGCGTTGACGACCGATGCCCCGACCCCGTGCAGCCCGCCGGAAGCCCCGTAGGCGCCACCACCGAACTTGCCTCCGGCGTGGAGTTCGGTGAGGACTACCTCGAGAGCGGAGACCTTTCGCTTGGCGTGCCGGTCGATCGGGATGCCGCGGCCGTTGTCGGCCACCTCGACGGAGTTGTCACGGTGCAGCGTTATGTCGATGCGGTCGGCAAAGCCGGCTGCCGCCTCGTCGATGGCGTTGTCGAGGAGCTCCCAGACGAGGTGCATGAGTCCCTGCGAACCCGTGCCTCCGATGTACATGCCCGGTCGCTTCCGCACCGCCTCCAGGCCCTCCAGGGTCTGGATGGCGTCGGCGTCGTAACCGTTTCCTGACTTCCGGGTTGCTGCAGGGGGCTTCTTCCGGGCAGCCGGGGTGGGCTTCTTCCCTACGGGCTTCGGCGTTGCTGTGGTGGACACCATCACCACCTCGCCGGGCCGATGGCCAGGATCTGTCGCTCGGAGGTGCTGCTGACCAGGTCACGCCTGGTGGATTCGAGCATCAGGGGTACGGGGACCGGGTCCGGCTTCCAGGGGTCCTCGTCGGTTCCCATGATGGCGAGCAGGCCAATGGGCGGGCCCACATGTGCCGTCGAGATGGACGATCCGTCAGCCAGCTTCGAGACCCTCACGCCGATTCCGCCCCTGCCCCGGGACTCCAGTTCGGAGGTCGGGGTGGCCTTCACCCCACCGGAGTCGGTCACCGTGATCAGGGTGTCGTCGCCGTCGATGGCCGCCGCACCGATGACGACCGCTCCACCCTTCAGCTTCATGCCGGCGACACCCGCCGCCCCACGACCCTGGACGCTCACGGAGTCGACCGGCGTGCGCAGCGCCTGGCCGTCCGAGGCCACGATGACGAGGTCGACGCCATCAGGGGCGGTGAATGCCGCCACCACGCGGTCTCCGGCCCGGAGCTTCAGCAGCTGCCTGCCGTTCCTGGTGGCCTGCACCTCGTCGAGGGTGAGCCGCTTGGCCACGCCGTTGGCCGTGACAACCACCAGGTGTTCGGTGCCCTCGGCGACCACCGTGTGGATGACCTCGCCTCGATTGGTGCCGAAGGCCTGGGCGGCTCCGGCGCCACGGGCACGACCGGTGCCGTCGGCCAGTTCGGCGGCGACGACCTGCAGGGCACGACCATCGGAGGTGACTGCCGTGACGGTGGCGGCGGTGCGGGTGGCCAGCGAGGCGACGAGCACGTCGTGTCGACCCGGTGTGGCCCGCTTGGAGCCGTCCACGGGCAGCCTTCCGATCTGGCCGGACGTGGACAGGGTGACCATGCAGGCCTCGTCGGTCACGTCGTCGGTGGCTGCCACGGAGTCGAACACCGGAAGGTCGTCCGGGTGGATTATCTCTGTACGGCGGGGCCGCCCGAATGACTCCACCGCCTCGGCCAACTCGGTGAGCACCAGCGTCCGCTGCCGCCTCTCGGACTCGAGGAGAGTCGTGAAGCCACGGATGGATGCCTCCAGGTCGCCGCGCTCCTCGAGCAGCCGACGGGTCTCCAGGGCGGTCAACCTCTTGAGGGGCATGTCCAGGATGTGGTCGGTCTGGATGCGGCTGAGGTCGAACCGTTCCATGAGGCCGATGCGCGCCGCCGCCGTGTCCTCGGAGCCGCGGATGATGGCTACCACCTCGTCTATGGCGTCCAGCGCCGTGAGGAGGCCAGCGACCAGGTGGAGTCGTTCCTCGGCCCCGGCCAGCCTGTGGCGGGTGCGGCGCACCACGACGTCCAGGCGGTGGTCGATGTAGTGGCGGCACATCTCGTGGATGCCGAGCGTGCGGGGCTCGCCGTCCACCAGCACGACGTTGTTGATTCCGAACGTCTCCTCCAGGGGCGTCAGTCGGTAGAGCTCGCCAAGGACGGCCTGCGGGTTGTGGCCGGGCTTCACCGTCACCTGGATGCGTAGCCCGGTGTGGCGGTCCGAGAGGTTCTTGAAGTCGGTGATTCCCGTCACCCGACCCGACTCGTCCAGCTCCTTCAGCTTGGCGATCACCCGCTCCGGTCCGACGAGGTACGGGAGCTCGGTCACCACGATTGCCTGACGGCCCCGACCGACGTCCTCCACGTGCGCACGGGCCCGTATGCGGATCGTTCCCCGACCGGTGGCGTAGGCCTCGCGGATTCCGTCGTCCACGACGATGCCGCCGCTCGGGAAGTCGGGTCCCGGGAGTACCGCCAGCATCTCGTCGATGGTGGGCTTCGGCCGCCGCTGGTTCATCGTGAGCGCAATCGCCTCGTAGACCTCCACCAGGTTGTGCGTGGGCATGTTGGTCGCCATGCCCACGGCGATTCCCGTGGTGCCGTTGAGCAGGAGGTTGGGCAGCAGGGCCGGCAGGTAGACGGGCTCGACCGCCTCGCCGTCGTAGGTGGCCCGGAACTCGACGGTGTCCTCGTCGAGCTCTCCGACCATTGCCATGGCGGCGGCGGTCAGGCGGCATTCGGTGTATCGGGAAGCTGCCGGCGGGTCGTCCAGCGAACCGAAGTTGCCCTGGGGATCGATCAGGGTCATACCCCTGGAGAACGGTTGGGCCATGCGTGCGAGGGCGTCGTAGATGGCGGCGTCACCGTGGGGGTGGTAGCGGCCCATGGTGTCACCGACCACCCTGGCGCTCTTCCTGTGCGGGGTGTCGGGCCGGATTCCCATTCGGAGCATCGAGTAGAGGATCCGCCTCTGGACCGGCTTCAGGCCATCGCGCACGTCGGGAATCGCCCGGGCGGTGATCACCGAGAGGGAGTAGGCCAGGAACGATTCCTTCAGCTCGTCGGCGACCGGTACGTCGATCACGTCACGGGCGAAGGACTGGTCGTCGGGGAGGAGCTTCTGCTGCTTGCTCATGGGGTTGATGGTCGCCTGTCGTCCGGTCGGTCGTCGTCCGACGAGCATGGCGCAGGGGTGCGACAGCGCCCGCCGGGGCCTTATGAGGACCGTACTTCGGGGCATCGGTCCCGCCGCGGCATGGCCGGACGGGATCAGTCGGTGACGGTGTCAGTCGCGGAAGCGGCAGCGGGAAACGCCGGTCACCAGCTCATCCAGCGCATCCAGCAGGGCGGTTCCACCCACCGACCGGAGTCGCGCCGAGTCGCCTGCCGACCATGGAAGGTCGATGGACTCTGGCACCAGCCCGGCCTGCATCCAGGTCTGTCCGACCACGCGAAGGGCCTGGTCCACCCCGGGGTCGCCGCAGGTGACGAGGATGTCGCCCGCCTCGACCGGGTCAAGGCCCTGCGGACCCTCAGCCCTGGTGACCAGCGTGCCGAGCCGGAAGCGGAGGGCTTCAGTGGCGATCCGGGCGTGGTTCATCACCACTAAAATTACCCGTCAGGACACCGGCATCCGGGGATCCCCACTGGGGTGGTCCCGCTGGCGTAGGTCCGGGCAGCAGTCGCCCGCACAGGTGTCCGGTCCGATGCCCATGGCACCGGCACCCCTCCGAGGCCCGCCTGCGGTCCCGTCGAGGCGCTCCACGGCCAGGTCAACCACCATGGAAGCGAAGCGCGGATCGTCGTCCACGGCTGCTGCGCGGGCGAACGCCACGCCCACGGCCTCGGCCCGGCGGGAGGCGTCGGTGTCCAGGTCCCAGGCGATCTCGAAGTTCTCGACCGGGAACCCGATCGGTGAGACCGCGACCGCATCCACGCCATCTTCGGCGAGTGCCTCGATGCGGTCCGCCACGTCGGGTTCCAGCCAGGGGACCCGACGTGGGCCACTCCTCGACTGCCAGACGACCTCGTGGGGGTGGTGGCCGGCTGGATCCACCAGGGCGGCCACCAGCCGGGCGGCCTCCCGGACCTGGGCCACGTAGTCGCATGTATCGCCAAGGGCGGTCGGGATGCTGTGGGCGCTGAAGAGCAGGTGGGCCCGGTTCCGGCGGTCCTCCGGCAGGCGTGCCAGGGCCTCCGAGAGTCGGTCGGCGGCCGGTTCCAGAAGGCCCGGGTGGTCGTGGTGGCGTCGGATCATGTGGATGGTCGGTGCCCCGTCGCCCACGGTCGAACGGGCCGCCACCAGGTCCTCGCCGTACTGCCTGCAGGTGCTGTAGGAGGAATATGGCGATGCCGTCCACGCCAGGGCCCGTTCCACCCCCGCCGCGGCCATCTCCGCCACGGCATCTGCCAGCAGGGGGGCCGCGTTCCGGTTTCCCCAGAAGACCGGGAGGTCGATGTGGCGAACGGTCAGTTCCGCCCTGACCGCCGACAGCAGGGCACGCATCCTGGCGTTCAGCGGCGATCTTCCACCGACCGAGAGGTAGCGGTCGGCCACCTCGGAGAGGCGGTCGGGAGGAATGGAGCGCCCCGCCGCCACCCGCTCCAGGAACGGCTGGACGTCGGCGGGCTGCTCGGGGCCGCCGAAGGCGACCAGCAGGAGGGCGTCGTAACGGCCGTTCATCGTGGTCCGGGGCCCGGTGCGTCTCCGGTTCCGGTCCCGTCAGCCCTGGACGGAGAAGTGGGAGAGGTCCTCGTCCAGGCCTGCCCGGATGGCATCGGCGATCGCTCCCCGAGATGTCACCCGGGTGCGCTTCAGGCCGCCACGACTCACGCCGCTGAGGGTCCGGGCTTGCTCGACTGCGGTATCCACCACCGCTTCGGCGTCGACCACCTGGTCCAGGAAGCCGGCGTCTGTTGCTCCCTCCGGGTCGTACATGCGTCCCAGGAACACCTGTGAGAGGTGCCGCTTCGAGATCCGGTCCCTGGCCAGCTCTGTGGCGAAGAACGGCAGCGGCATGCCGATGGTCAGCTCCGGGAGGCCGATCCTGAAATCCCCGGCGGCGCCGATGCGCAGGTCGGTGGACATGAGGATGATGGAACCCGCTGCGATGGCGTGTCCGGTGCATGCCGCCACGACTGGACGTGGGAAGAGGTAGGTGCGGAGGAATAGGTCGACTCCGGCACTCAGCATCCTGCGGGCCTCGTCCGGGCCGGCCTGCATCACCTTCAGGTCGAACCCCGCCGAGAACCGGCCGGGTCGGCCGGCCAGCACCACGGCGTCGGCTCCGGAGGCCTCCACCTCGTCCAGGGCGGCCAACAGGTCGGCGATCGCCACGTGGCCCAGGGCGTTTGCCTTGCCATCGTCCAGGTGGATGATGGCCACGTCGCCGTCCCGGCGGATGGTGACGGGCGAGGTGGCAGGTCCGGTGTCGTCCATGGCCGGAGAACCTATCGCCGCCACGTCGGGAGGGTCGAAGCGCGGACCGGTGACTCCGGTACCATGGGACCATGAGCGAGCAGACCGTCCTGGAACATGAGGGGGAGACCGCTGAGCCGGTCATCTCCGTCACCGATGCCGCACTGGCCAAGGTCCGCGAGGTCCGCGACAGTGAGGACGATTCCGCTGAACTGGCCCTCCAGATCGACGTGACCGGCGTGTCCGGGGTGGACTACGTGTACGACCTGGCGTTCACCCCCGTGGACGAGCTGCCGTCGGACAGCCACCGCTGGTCGGTCGGCGACCTGCAGATGGCCGTCGGCGACGAGAGTCGTTCCAAGTTGGCTGGTGCCACCCTCGACCTGCCGAGCAACCCGGCCCAGGGGGGTCTGATCATCCGGAACCCGAACCGCCCGAACCCGTTGGGCGATGTCGGCGAGCTGCTCCTCGAGGGCGAGGTGCCCGAACGGATCGCGCAGCTCCTGGAACAGAACGTGAACCCGATGCTGGCCTCCCACGGTGGCTTCGCCACCCTCGTGGGCGTCGACGGCCACACCGCCTACGTGACGATGGGCGGCGGCTGCCAGGGCTGTTCCATGAGTCAGGCGACCCTCACAGAGGGCATCCAGCGGGCGATCCTGGAAGCCATCCCGGAGATCACCGAGGTGATCGACTCCACCGACCACTCCGCCGGGGACAACCCCTTCTTCACCTGAGCCGCTGGGTCCACCTGACCCAACGACCTGCCCGGGGGCGCCCGGGGCTCAGCCCAGGCGTTTCAGAACCGTCGCAGCGATGCCCGGACCGTCCAGCCCGAACGAGGCCAGCAGGTCGTCCACCTTTCCGTGGGCGTGGTGGGCAACCGGCACGCCCAGCACGGCCACCTCCGTCCGCGGTGATCGGCTGGAGAGGTCGTCCAGAACCCCCGTGCCGAAGCCGCCTTCACGGAACCCGTCCTCCACCGTGACCACCAGGCGGTGTGCGGCGGCGTCGTCCAGCATCGTCTCGTCCAACGGGCGTATGCACCGTGGGTCCCAGACCGTGGCGTGTATTCCGTCGGCGGCGAGTAGGTCGGCGGCCTCCACCGCGGCCGCCAGCATCTTTCCGGCACCCAGCAGGCAGACCGTGCGGTCATCGGAGGCGACCCTTACCTGACGGGCCGAGAGGCCCCTGCCCACCTCGTCCCAGCCGACGTGCGGGGCGGGGGTCTTGGCCCAGCGGATGGCAACCGGACCATCCGTTATCGCCAGGGCGTCCTCGAACATCTGCTGGAGCTCCTGGTACGAGGAGGGCGCCAGGATCGTCATGCCGGGGATCTTGGACAACAGGACCATGTCCAGCACGCCGTGGTGGGAGGGTCCATCGTCGCCGGTGATGCCGGCCCGGTCGAGGCAGAACACCACGGGCAGGCCGTGCAGGCCGACGTCCAGGTTGGCCTGGTCGAATGCCCTGCTGAGGAACGTGGCGTAGAGGGCCACGACGGGTCGCAGCCCGCCCATGGCCATGCCGGCGGCAGCGGTGACCGCATGCTGCTCGGCTATCCCCACGTCGAAGCAGCGATCCGGGAATCGGTCCCGGAACGGCAGCAGTCCCGTCGAGTCGGGCATCGCAGCGGTGATGGCGACGACCTCCGGCCGTGACTCGGCTGCCTTCAGGATCGACTCGGTGAACGCCGCCGTGTAGCTGCCGACCTTCACGCCGCCCGTGTCGTGCATGTGCTTGATCGGGTCCTGCTCCGCCGGAGCGTGGCCGCGCCCCTTCTGGGTCAGCACGTGGACGACCACCGGTCCGTCGAACTCGGCGGCGTTGCGGAGGGCGTCCTCGATCTCGGCGATGTCGTGGCCGTCGAAGGGGCCCAGGTAGTGCACGCCCAGGGCCTCGAAGAAGGCCGTCGGCTCGAACATGTCGCGGAGGGCTGCCTTCGTGGCGCTGATGCTGCGCTCCAGCAGCTCGCCCACCCACGGGAGGTTCTCGGCAAGGTCCTCCAGGCGCCGCTGACGCCGCATGTAGGTGGGGTTGGAGCGGATCCGGATGAGGCTCTCCGACAACCGACCGACGGTCGGCGCATACGAGCGGCCGTTGTCGTTCAGCAGGATCGTCACCTTGAGGCCGCTGTGGCCCAGGTTGTTGAGCCCCTCGAATGCCATGCCGCCGGTCATGGATCCGTCGCCGATGACCGCCACCACCCGGCGGTTGCCGCCGGTGGTGGCCTCTGCCGTGGCCAGGCCGTGGGCGTATGCCAGAACCGTCGAGGCGTGGGAGTTCTCGATCCAGTCATGGCCGGACTCGGCCCGCGAGGGATAGCCCGACATCTGCCCGCCCTGGCGGAGGCCGTCGAACTCGGCGTTTCGGCCGGTGAGCAGCTTGTGGACGTAGGTCTGGTGGCCCGTGTCCCAGAGGATGGCGTCCCTGGGACTGTCGAACACCCGGTGGAGGGCCAGCGTCAGCTCCACGGCCCCGAGGTTGGAACCCAGGTGGCCGCCGGTGCGACCAACCGTCTCCACGATCCGTTCGCGGATCTCGGCGGCCAGGCAGCGCAGTTCGTCAGGTCCGAGGTCGCGCAGGTCATCCGGGGTCCGGATTGAGTCGAGTCGCATGGGGGCTCGGTCCGATCGTGGGAGCCGGTCCGGTGGATCCGGATCGAAGGGTCGGGTTCCGTCGTTGGAACCAGGGAACCACGGTAGCCGCGGAGCCCCATGGTGCACCCGCGAGGGGTGGAACCGTCAGGTGCCGGTGGGTAGTCGTCGCCACCCTGCGAGGAGCACGCCGGACAGCCCGTGGCCTGCCGCCAGCGCCGCCAGCCCACCCAGCGCATCGACCAAGAAGTGGTTGGCGGTTATCAGGACGGCGAAGAGGGTGGCCGGAGCGTAGGTGGCCATGAGCAGGCGGCCGGCTCGTGAGGACATGACAGGCCACAACGCGACCGTGCACCACGCCGCCCACGCGAAGTGGAGGCTGGGCATCGCCGCATACTGGTTGCTGACCTTGACCATGGTGCCTGAGTCGAATGACCAGAGCCCGCCGAAGTCGCCGACGGTGTCGACGAAGGGGTGGATGGCGGCTAGGCAGGCCCCGAACTGCCCGCAGTCCGACAGCAGCCGTGGGGGCATCAGGGGGAACAGGCCGAAGCCGATCAGGGCGAGGCCGGTGGTGCAGAGGAAGGTGGAACGCAGGCGGACGTACATGTGCGGGTGGCGTCGGTAGACCCAGACGAGGGCGAAGACCGTGAGGCCGAAGTGGAAGGTGCCGTAGAAGAGGTTCCAGAACTGGATGAACCATCGTTGGCTCAGGAAGGCCGCCTGGAGCCCGGGCTCCAGGTAGAGGCCGAGCGCCCTCTCCAGGTCGATGACCCGCTCGGCGTTCGCCAGTGCTGTCGACACGTCGACCGATTCCGACCCGAAGCGGTTCCGGACCGCCGAGTAGACGACGTAGAAGGTCAGGATGAGCACGACCTCGGCCCACCAGTGGAGACCCGTGCCGGCGCCGGCACGATGGGACCGGCTGGGTCGTGCCGGGTTGGCCTCCGGGCGATCCAGGTAGGTCACGTCAGGACCTCCGGCCCGGCCGTCGACGTCAGTCAGTCTTTGCATCGACGCGACCGACGAAGCGTTCGGTGGCGACGACCACTCTGACGATGCTAGCCGTGGCGACCACGGTGTCGCCGACCATGGCCGTGGCGCCGAAGGTCAGACGTCGCCCCTCGACGGCCTCCAGGACCGCTTCGGCCATCACGCCGGCGCCGGGGCCGGAAGGGGACAGGTGGTCTATGTGGATACGCATGCCCACGCTGGTCTCCGCCTCGCCCAGATGTCCGGCCAGGGCCGCGACCGTCGCCTCCTCCATGAGGGCGACGAGGCGTGGCGTGGCGAGGGTGGGAACCTCGCCGGAACGCATGGCGATTGCCGTGTCGGCGTCGGTGACGGTATGCGCGGCGCGGCCGCGCAACCCGGGCATGGGTGGCACGACGGGTACCCTACGCATCCGTCCATGGCCCGGGGAACCGGGCCGAGATGACCTACGCGGTGCTGGAGACGATGATGGTGCAGGTGACCGACATGACCGGTGGCGACGGGGCGATGCTCGACCCGCAGGTCCTCCTCGACACGCTGGGCGTCGCAATGGCCACGGGCGGCGAGTTCGCCGAGGTGTTCGTCGAGGACCGCAGGTCCACCTCGGCGCTGCTCGACGATTCGAGGATCGAGGAGCTGACCAGCGGTCGTGACCGGGGTGCCGGCATCCGCGTGGTGGTCGGCGAGACGACCGGCTTCGCCCACACGGCGGACCTTTCCCCGGCCGGCCTCCGGGCGGCCGCCACAGCGGCTTCGGCGGCTGCGCGCAGTGGAGGGTCGGGGGTGAGGGTCGTGGCGCTGGATGCCATGAGCGGCCCGGCGTCGGCCCTGGTGGAGATCCTCCCCTCCGATGTGCCGAAGGCCCGGAAGGTGGCCCTCCTGGAGAGGGCCGACGATGCGGCACGGTCACGTGACGGTGCCATCACCCAGGTCACCGTCAGGTACGCCGACAGCCAGCGGCGCATCCAGATCGCCAACAGCGACGGCCTCCTCACGGGTGATCGGCAGATCCGCACCCTCTTCTCCGTGTCCTGCGTGGCCAGTGGGGATTCAGGCATGCAGACGGGTCGGGAGTCGGTGGGCCACACCATCGGCTTCGAGCTGTTCGACCGGGTGGACGTTGAGGAACTGGCCGGCCGGGCCGCCGGTCGGGCGTTGACCAAGTTGGATGCGGTGCCGGCCCCCAGCGGGGAGATGCCGGTCGTGGTCGGACCGGGTGGCGGCGGGGTGCTGTTCCACGAGGCCTGTGGACACGGCCTGGAAGCGGACCTGGTAGCGAAGGCGGCGTCGGTGTTCGCCGGTCGCCGGGGCGAGGTCGTGGCCGCTTCGATGGTCAGCCTCGTGGACGACGGCACGATGGCAGGCGAGTGGGGTCGCTATGCGATCGACGACGAGGGCCGACCCGCACAGCACAACGTCCTGATCCGCGACGGCGTCCTCACCGACTTCATGTGGGACCGCCTGCGGGCCCGGAAGGAGGGCAGGGAGAGTTCCGGAAACGGTCGCCGGCAGAGCTACCGGCACCTTCCGATGGTTCGCATGACCAACACCTACCTGGAGGCCGGCGACGACGACCCGGCGGAGATCCTGGCCGGAACCCAGCGGGGCGTGTACGTGGCCCAGCTGGGTGGCGGCCAGGTGAATACGGCCACCGGCGACTTCGTGTTCGGCATGACCGAGGCGTACCTGATCGAGGACGGGCGCCTCACGGCTCCGATCCGTGACGGCAACCTGATCGGCAACGGTCCCGCAGCGCTTCTGGACATCGACGCCATCGCCGGGGACTTCGCCATGGGTTCGCCGGGGACCTGCGGCAAGGATGGTCAGGGGGTCCCCGTCGGGGACGGCACGCCGACGCTGCGGGTGGCTCGGCTGACCGTCGGCGGAACGGCGGCCTGAGGTGTCCGAACTGCTGGAGATCGCTGAACGCATCGTCGGATGGGCCGACTCGGGCGAGCAGGTCGAGGCCGTGGTCGTCCATGAACGCGAGACGGAGGTGCGGGCGTACGAGGGCGAGGTGGAGTCGTTGACGGTCGCCGAGTCCAGTGGCGTGGGCATCCGCGTCATCCGGGACGGCCGCCAGGGCTTCGCGTACGCGGGCACCCTGGATCCCGATGCCCTCGTGGAGGTGATGCGCGAGGCGAGGGACAACCTCGGCTTCGCCACACCTGACGAGCACTGCTCCCTCGCCGTGCCCGATGGCGTGGCACCGGTCGGGATGGACCTCTACCGCGATGCCCTGCTGGACCTTTCCATCGATGCCAAGGTGCAGATGGCCCTGGACCTGGAACGCCTCACCCTGTCGGCCGACAGCCGCATCAGCGGCGTGGAGTCGGCCGAGTACTCCGACTCGGTGTCCTCCAGCGCAGTGGCGACGACCACCGGGATCCGCTCCACCAGCCGTGAGACCGGGTGCTTCCTGTCCGCGTACGCCCTTGCCGAGGCCGGCGGGGAGACCCAGACCGGCTTCGGGTTCTCGCTCGGTCGCCAGCCCGGCGACCTGGACGTGGAGGCCGCAGCGGCTGAGGCCGCCGAGCGCTCCACCCGGATGCTGGGGGCGGTGAAGCCGCCGTCCGGTCGGATGACGGTGGTGTTCGACCCCTGGGTGAGTGCCCAGTTCCTCGGCATCGTGGGTGGCACCCTGAGCGGTGAGGCCGTGCAGAAGGGCCGGTCCCTGTTCGCCGACCGGCTCGGGGAGGACGTGGCGGCGCCGATCCTCACGCTGGTCGACGATCCGACCGATCCAGCGGCCTACACGGCCACTGAGACCGATGGAGAGGGCCTGGCAACGCGCCGCAACGTCCTGCTGGCCGATGGTCGACTCGAACGCTTCGTGCACAACAGCGAGACGGCCAGGCGGGCCGGGACCGTGTCCACCGGCTCGGCTGTGCGCGGCTACTCGTCGACTCCGGGCGTGGGCATACGGGCGGTGGCCGTGGTGCCCGGCGACCGGTCCCCGGCGGACCTGATATCCGGAATCCGTGACGGCCTGCTCATCCAGGGGGTCAGCGGGCTCCACTCGGGTGTGAACGCGGTCAGCGGGGACTTCTCCACCGGTGCCGAGGGCCTCAGGATCCGGGACGGGGAGCTGGCGGAGCCGGTCCGCGAGTTCACCATCGCCTCGACCATCCAGAAGATGCTGAACGATGTGACGGCCATCGGTGACGACCTCCAGTGGTTGCCGATGCGGGCTGCAGGGGTCACCCTCGTCATCGGCGAGCTGACGGTCTCCGGGGTCTAGGGACGCCGGGAACGGGCCGTGCCGCTCCTCCACGCCATCCTGCTGGGCCTGGTCCAGGGCCTCACCGAGTTCCTGCCGGTCTCCTCCAGCGGGCACCTCGCCCTCGTGCCATGGCTGTTCGGGTGGGACGACTTCGGCGGTGACGGATCGCTGGAGGCCGCCTTCGACGTGGCGTTGCACCTGGGAACCCTCCTGGGTGCCGTCGTCTACCTGCGGGCCGACGTGGTCCGGTACCTCACGGCCGGGACCGGCTGGCTGGTGAGGCGGGGGCCGCTGGCCGGCGATGCCCGCACGGCCATGCTGCTGGCTACCACAGCGGTGCCCACCGGGTTCCTGGGCCTGGTGGTGGTGTCGACCACCGGGGACCTGGGCGACCGCACGTGGCTGGTGGCGGTGTGCCTCATCGTCTTCGGAATCGTGATGTGGGTCGCCGACCGCCGACCGGGCCAGCGGGGGTTCGAGGACCTTTCGTTCGGCGAGGCCGTAACCCTCGGCATCGCCCAGGGGTTGGCCTTCCAGCCGGGGGTGTCGCGCTCGGGAGTGACCCTGTCGGTGGCACGTGGCATGCGGCTGGAACGTGAGCCCGCAGCGCGACTGGTGTTCCTGATGAGCCTTCCCGTCATCGCCGGCGCCGGGCTGGTCTCGGCGATCGACCTCTCGGTTCCACCCGGTTGGTGGGTTCCGTTCCTGGCGGGAACGGCTGCTGCCGCGGTGAGTGGCGGCCTGGCGGTCCACCTGATGCTGCGCCTCATGGCCCGGGTGGGTCTGGCTGCCTTCGCCGGCTACCGGGTGGTGGTCGGTCTCGGGGTCCTGGGACTGTTGGCCACCTCGCTGCGCTGAGGGGCGGATCGGACGTCGGCACTGCCGATCAGGGCACCAGTGCCGTGAGCAGGTCACCCCGGTCCAGGGCGGCGGCCACCTCACCGACGCGATCGGCGGGTATCGCAACGGTGACCGTACGGTCGTCGTGGTCCAGGACCCGGGCGCCGGACACCACCAGGTGTCCCCTGGCGGTGATGTCGTCCACCGACCAGAGGTCCAGCCTGTCGCCGACCTCGACCGGCAGGGGGTCGGGGCCGCGCCCCAACGCCACGCCCCGTTCGTCGCCGATTGGGCCGTCAGGGTCGGTCTCGGCAATGGCCGGGCAGGGCGCGACGTGGATGGCCGCTCGCACGGTGATGCCGGTCAGCCCGGCGAAGGCGACGGCGCACGTCCACCAGATGACCCGGTGGTGTGCGGCCCAGAGTCGGAGCCTGGCCAGCAGGTAGGACATGGTTCCTCCCGGATCTCCGCGCGCCGATGGCGGGGAGTTCGTGGTGGGGGGAGAAGTGGGGAGGGGTCCCGGCGGTGGCCGGGCTCAGGCTGCTGAGGCGGTGGCCTTGTCTCCGGAACTGCTTGAACCGCTGGATGAACTGGAAGAACCACCGGAGTCGCCGGACGAGTCGGAGCCCTTGGAACTGCCGGACGAGTCGGAGCCCTTGGAACTGCCGGACGAGTCGGAGCCCTTGGAACTGCCGGAGGAGTCGGAGTTGGAATCCCTGGTCGAACCCGTGTCGGTGGAGCCCGAATCCGACTTCACCGTCGAGCCGGCGTCGGCCTTGCGTCCCTTGGCCCCCGAACCGTGGTCGTTCTTGTAGAAGCCGTCGCCCTTGAAGGAGATGCCGACGCTGCTGAACACCTTGTTGACGACTCCGCCACAGTCTGAATCCGGGCAACTGGTGAGGGCGTCATCCGTGAAGGACTGACGCGCCTCGAATTCTTCCCTGCATGACTGGCAGCGGTACTGGTAGGTAGGCATGGTGGTGGTGTCGCCGGGGGTCGTGGAGGGGTCGTTCCATGTCCGGTCGACCGCCAATGCTACCGGAGGTCCGCGTTGGGTGGTCCGCCGTCGGTGATGCTGTTCCCGTGAACTATCTGGTGGTGGCCATCGCCTACGTGCTCGGGACGTTGCCGTCCGCCCAGGTCGTGGCAGGCCGGTCGGGTGTGGATCCGATGTCGGCCGGATCGGGCAATCCGGGCGCCACCAACGTCTACCGGACCGCTGGACGCCGGGCGGGCCTGGTCGTCTTCGCGTTGGACGTGGGCAAGGGCGTTGCTGCCGTCCTCATGGGAATGGCGGTCGCCGGCCGTCCGCTGGCGCTCGCATGCTGGGCGGCGGCGACGGTGGGCCATGTGCTTCCGGTCACCCGCCGCCTCCGGGGCGGCAAGGGCGTCGCCACCGGCGGCGGAGGTTCGATCGTCCTGTTCCCGGTGCTGGCCGTGGGTGTGATCGCCCTCTTCGCCCTGGTGGTCCGTGTCACCGGCAAGGCCTCCATGGGATCCATCGCCATGGCCGTGGCCCTTCCCCTGGCGGTCGCCGCTGCCGGCAACTCCACCCGGGAGGTCCTCGTGGCCGCGGCCATCTGCGCCCTCGTCCTGGTCCGTCATGTGCCCAACATCAGACGGCTCATGGCCGGCGAGGAAGGGTCGTGGAGGCGCTGAGTATCCTCGGTCGGTGATCTCCCTCGCCGAAGCCCGGGCCCACGTACTGGACCGCTGCCCCGGGCCGGTCGCCTCCGAGGTGCCGTTGGCTGATGCCCGCGGTCTGGTGACGGCCGCACCCGTGGTCGCCAGCGGTGCCGTCCCGCCGTTCGCCAACTCTGCAATGGACGGGTTCGCCCTGCTGGCGGCTGACACCGTCGGCCCTCCGGCCGAGCTGCGGATCGTCGGAACGCTGGCTGCCGGTGCCGTTCCGGACGTCGAGGTCCGCCGGGGCGAGGCGGTCCGGATCATGACCGGGGCGCCGATGCCGCTGGGGGCCGATGCGGTGGTCATGGTGGAGAAGACCGGCGTGTCCGACGACGGAGCGGTGGTGACGGTCGCCGTCGAGGTGGGCGTGGGAAACCACGTCCGATCCGCCGGCGAGGACCTGCTCCCCGGCGAGGAGGTGTTCGCCTCCGGGACCACCCTGGGACCGGGGCACCTGGGCGTGCTGGCCAGCATCGGCTGCGTGAGCGTGACGGCATTCCGGCGCCTCCGGGTCGGGGTGCTGTCCACGGGCGACGAGCTGGTGGACGGTCCAGCCACCCTCAGGGTCGGGCAGATCAGGGACTCCAACCGACCGGCGCTGCTGGCCCTCCTGGACGAGATGGGCGTCGTACCCGTCGACCTGGGCCTTGTGGCCGACGACGAGGAGGCGATCACCGCAGCCCTCCTCGACGGTGTGGCCGGATGCGATGCCGTGCTGACCTCCGGGGGCGTCTCGATGGGGGACTTCGACTACGTGAAGGTCGTGCTGGACCGGATCGGCGAGATGCGCTGGATGCAGGTGGCGATCAGGCCGGCCAAGCCGTTGGCCTTCGGCCTGGTCGAGGGGGTGCCGGTGTTCGGCCTGCCCGGCAATCCGGTCTCCTCCATGGTTTCCTTCGAGTTGTTCGCCCGACCCGCCCTGCGTGCCATGTCGGGTCACGTGGACCTCGAGCGACCGCGGGTCCAGGCCCGGGTGGTGGGTGGGCTCCAGCGTCACGCCGACGGAAAGGTCCACTTCGGACGGGTGGTGGTGGAGTATCGGGACGGGCGGTACCTGGCGGCTTCCGCCGGGGGCCAGGGTTCCCACCAGCTGACCGCCATGGCGACCGCCACGGGGCTGGCGGTCCTGCCCGATGGCGACGGTGTGGCCGACGGTGACCTTGTGGAGGTCATCCTGCTGGGCTGAGCGGTATGGCGACGGCACACGCTGCCGACCTATCGACATGTCAGCCGGCGGCCTACGCTTGGAGCCGTGGCCCGACAGCTGATCGACACCTTTGGGCGCGTTCATCGCGACCTGCGGATCTCGGTGACCGACCGGTGCAACTTCCGCTGCACCTACTGCATGCCTGCCGAGGGGCTGGAGTGGCTTCCCCGGGAGGAACTCCTCACCTTCGAGGAGATCGAACGGGTCGCACGCCTGATGGTGGAGCGACACGGTGTGGAGAGCATCCGACTCACCGGCGGCGAGCCGACGGTACGGGCCAGATTGTCCACGCTGGTCGGGATGCTGTCGGACCTTCCGGTGGACCTCACGATGACGACGAATGGGGTGACGCTGCGGGCACTGGCCGGCGACCTGGCGGCGGCCGGCCTGAAGAGGATCAACATTTCGCTCGACTCGCTGCACGCCGACCGCTTCGCCGAACTCACCCGACGCGACAATCTGGGGCGCGTGCTGGACGGTATCGATGCGGCGATCGAGGCCGGACTGGATCCGGTCAAGGTGAACGTGGTCGTGATGCGCGACGTCAACGACGACGAGATCGTGGACCTGGCCCGCTTCGGTCGGGAGCGCGGCGTGGAGGTCAGGTTCATCGAGTTCATGCCGCTGGACGCCGACAGGTCCTGGTCGGATGGTGCGGTGGTCGGTTGTGATGAGATCGTGGCCCGGATCGCCGAGGTCTTCCCGCTGGAGCCGGTGGACCGGACGTCGGCGCCGGCCACCCGCTACAGGTACCTGGACGGCGCCGGCTGCTTTGGTGTGGTGGCCAGCGTGACCCGCAGCTTCTGCGACACGTGCGACAGGATCCGCCTCACCGCCGACGGCCAGTTCCGGAACTGCCTGTTCGCGGTGGAGGAGTTCGACCTGCGGTCGCTGCTCCGGTCGGGCGCCTCCGACGAGGATCTGAGCGAGCTACTGCAGGGCGCCGTGGCCGCCAAGTGGGCGGGCCACGGCATCTCCAGCGTCGACTTCATCCGTCCGAACCGATCGATGTCCCAGATCGGCGGTTGAGCAGCGTGGCGGTTCCGGGCTTCACGCATCTCGATGCCGAGGGTCGGGCCCGGATGGTCGACGTCGGCGACAAGGAGGTGACCCGGCGCAGGGCGGTGGCCCGGGCGAGGGTGACCATGCAGGCCGCCACAGCCGAGGCGCTGGCTGGTGGGACGGTGGCCAAGGGCGATGTCCTGGCAGTTGCGCGTGTCGCAGGCATCCAGGCGGCGAAGCGGACCTCGGAGCTGATCCCGCTCTGCCATGCCCTGATGCTCAGCTCGGTCCAGGTGGATCTTGTCGTCGGCCCGTCATGGGTCGACATCGAGGCGGTCACCGAGACGGTGGATCGAACGGGTGTGGAGATGGAGGCGCTGACGGCCTGTTCGGTGGCCGCCCTGACCGTCTACGACATGTGCAAGGCGCTGGACCGCTCGATGCAGGTGGAGTCCCTGGGACTCCATGAGAAGTCGGGTGGACGGTCCGGGGACTGGCGTAGGACGGATTGACCGGCTTCGCGCGCTGCGCGCGAAGATTCGCGCTCAACGCGCGTGGAAATCCACCATTCCGCAGGGATCAACAACTACGGTGCCCTCGTGCGTCACGGCCTACGGAGAGGGAGGACCCGGTGCTGATCCTGCTGGGCTTGGGAGTGCTGTGGATGGCGGTCCTGCTGCCACCGATCATCCGTCATCGCAACGCCCTGGCGCGTCCGGTGCTCACCCTGGTGGCTGCCGGGCGCGGATCCGTCAGGTTCGACCCCACCCGCCTGCGGTCGGCCGGTGCCGCAGTGGCAGCTGTTCCCGTGGGCGTCGGATCGGCCCGTCGTCGACGCCGCGACCTCCTGATTGCCCTGGGCGGCATGGCGGCGTTCACGTTCATGGCCGGTGTAGCCGTGGGCGGAGTCGTCTGGATGGCCCACTTCCTGGTCGACATGGTGCTCGTCGGCTACACGGTGCTGGTCACCCAGCGACACCAGCTGGAGGTCGAGCGGGAGGCCATGGTCATCCCGTTCCGGTCCGGTGGCTCCATGCTGGGTGGGTTGGGCGCCTCAGTGGCGATGCGCGACGAGGCCGTGCTGAGCCGTAGGGCCAACTGATCCGACGGCCCCGTCCGGGGTCGCTTCGTCGGTCCCTCCCAGCGGGCATCCCGCTACGATCGTCGGCGGTCGCGGGGGTGTAGCTCAGTTGGCTAGAGCGCTACGTTCGCAACGTAGAGGTCGTGAGTTCGATTCTCATCACCTCCACCGCAGCACCGGCCCGGCGCTCCTGTGGACCCGGACCCGGACCCTGAAGCGGGAGCCGGGAGGCTAGGAGGCGGCGTCGGCCTCCACGGCGGCAACCAGGCGCTCGGCCATGTCGGGGATCTCGGATCTCACACGTGACCAGCTGGGGATGAAGGTCGACTCCAACGGATCCTCCAGGAACTCGGCTCCGGCACGCACGATGGCCCCGGCGAAGACCTGGATGGCGGCCTCCTCGCCGTGACGGTCGAAGTCCAGGCCGTTGAACGCAGCGTCGGCCTCGTAGCGGTCGAGTAGGTCCAGCGCCGTGCGGTCGTAGGCGGCCTCCAGGGATCGGAATCCCTCTGCCGAGAGGACCACGCCGGAGATGGCCAGCCTGCGGTAGATGGCCCTGGCGATGTCGGCGCTCATCCGGTGGAGGCCGCTCTCCGGGTCATCGGCGGAGAGCTCCCTGTGCTTGTGGTCGTAGGCGTCCGCCACGTCCACCTGGCAGATGCGGGCCGTGGGGAGGTGCCGGTGCACCTCGGCCAGGACGCCGATCTCGAAGCCCCAGTCCGACGGCACGCGCAGGGACGCGGCCACCTCGAGGGTCATGGCGCACTCACCGGCCAGCGGGTAGCGGAAGCTGTCCAGGTAATCCAGGTAGTCCCGTGCGCCGAAGGTGACCGCCATGGCGCGGATCAGGGGCGTCACGAACAGCCGGGTGACCCGTCCGTAGAGGCGATCGCCGTCGAGCGCCCCGCGCGATGCCCGGTGGTAGTAGCCCTTGGCGAAGCCGAACCTGGTGGACGGGTGCGCCAACGGGTACAGCAGGCGGGCGGGGAGGGAGCGGTCGTAGTCGCGGATGTCGGCATCGTGGAGCGCCACGAGCCGGCCCCTTCCAGCGGCCAGGAAGTAGCCGAGGCAGAACCAGACGTTGCGTCCCTTGCCCGGCAGGCCGGTCGAGAGGTCGCGGGCCTCCAGCTCGTCGCGGATGGCCCCCAGCCGGGGTCCGTCGTTCCAGAGGATCCGGTGGCGTTGGGGCAGGCGGGAGAAGATGGAGCGCGCCCTGTCGAAGTCGGCGGCATCGGCACGGTCCAGGCCCACGACCACCTCGTCCAGGTAGGGGACGGCGGCCAGCTCCCGGACGATCCTCTCCAGGGAGGGAGCATCCAGGTCTGTCACCAGGCACGGGACGACCAGCGACATGGGTGTCTCGCTGCTCCACGCCTTGAGTTCCCGTTCCAGGTCTTCGGTGGATCGTCGCCCGAGGTCGTGGAGGGTGGCGATCACACCGTTCTGGAAGAAGTCGGCCACGTAGGAAGGCTAGGAGTTGTGATCCGGATGGAGCATGGCGGACGACATCATCGTTTCCTTACCCTTCCGGCACGTGACGCAGATGGGGTCGCCGTTAGCGTTCAGACGATGAATCGCCTGTTCCCGATGGCCCTCTGCCTCGTCGCGGCCCTGACCGCCTGTTCCTCGACCGCCACGACCTCCGATGGCATCAGGACGGTCGTGGTGCTTTCGGCCGATCAGGCCGTTCGAATAGTGGTGCCAGCCGGATTCGGCGAGTCCACTGCTGCGGTCGCCGCAGCTCCCGAAACCTCAGATGCGCCTACGACCACAGCGATCGTGTCGACGGCGGAGGCGACCGCTCCGGAGACGACGCTGGGGGCACCCACTGATGACGCAGACGAGGATGCCGGCACGGACGAGGGGGGCACGGATGAGGTCGTGACGCAGGAGGCACCCACCGAAACGGCGTCGACCGACGAACCACCGACCACGACATCGACCACGACCACGACCACCGTCGCTCCGGTGAAGGACACCATTCCGCTGGCCGAGGAGGACATCAACCCCGGCCTGAAGCTCATGGGGGCACTCGACGACTTCAACGCCTGTCTGGCGACCGAGGGTTACTCGTGGATCGGATTTCCCAACGCCGACCTGGGGGCGAACGACCCGGCCAACCAGTCCGGCTACCTGGAGGCCCTCCAGCTCTGCAACAGCCGGACGGGCATTTCCAATGCCTACCAGGACTTCCAGACCTCCCGGACGAACCTGGTACCCGACGTGTTGCGGCAGGAGAACGAGGACTTCATCGATCTGGCCGACTGCCTGCGTACCAAGGGATGGGACATCGGCGAGTTGCGGCCCGACGAGAACGGGCTGCTCAGCCCGGGGGATCGCTTCTCGAGTGCCGACGGGGACATCGACACTGGCGAGATCAGGGATTGCATCAGCGAGATCGGCCTTGAACGGGCAGGAGAGGAATGATGAACGGAGTACTACGGGCGACGCTGGTCGGAATGCTGGCGGTGGCCACGGCCTGCGGTGGCGCAGCATCGGAGGCGACACAGAAGGTGACGCTCCTGGCAGCGGATGCGCCTACCGAGATCGTGGTCAGCACCACGTCCACCACGTCGAGCACGACCACCACGACCACCACGACCGCTGTCGCAGCGGAGACCACCATCCGGACGGCCTCGGAGACCAGCGTGGATGGCGACTACGAGGACGGGCCGGCCACGACCACCACCAGCACGACCACGACTGCGGAGCCCGTCAAGGAGACGATCCCGTTGGCCGAGGAGAAGGTCCCACCGGGAATCCAGATGATGGATGCCCTCGAGGAGTTCAACGGCTGCCTCGACGAGGAGGGCGTCGAGTTCATCGGTCGGCCCGACGCGACGCTCGGCGAGGGCGCACTGGTGAACCAACCCGCCTACATCAAGGCACTCACCCTCTGCGCCGCGAGGTCCGGAATCATCAGCGCCATGCAGGAGTTCCAGACGTCACGCGCTGGCCGCACCCCTGAGAAGATCAGGGAGGACAACGAACAGTTCATAGCCCTGACCGGGTGCCTCCGCTCCAGGGGTTGGACGGTCAGCGATCCGATGCCCAATGCCGACGGTTCGCTCGGTCCCGGTGACGATTTCCGGGGACCGGACGGCGATCTGGACATGGACGACATCCGGTCCTGCATCAGCGAACTGAGCCTGCTCGACGACGAATGACCCCCGGCCGCACGGCCCGAAGGGCAACCGACCTTCCGACCCGGAGATTCCAACCATGAAGAAGACCCTCATCACCCTCCTCCTCGTCGGAGGGCTGGCGGCCCTGTTGGCCACCGTGCTGACGAGGCCCGGAGAGGCCGGGTCCACCACCCCGGGGGTGGACCGGGCGATCGCCGAGACGGTGACCATCCGGACCCTCACCGACGAGATGACCATCCGGGGTGAGTTGCGCCGCGCCGAGCTGCAGTCCATCAGCTCGTCGACCGATGGTCGGATCAGCGGCATCGGGGTGGAGGCCGGTGAGGTCGTGGCCGAGGGTGACGCACTCTTCAGCATCGATGGGCGTCAGACGGTCGCCGTCACCGGCCACTTCGCCTTCTACCGGCAGTTGGACGTCGGTTCGGACGGACACGACGTCCTACAGCTGGAGACGATCCTGGAGGGCGCCGGATACGAGGTTGGCGACGTGGACGGGCTCTACACCGAGGAGACGAGGTCGGGGCTGGCGGCCTGGCAGGCCGACCACGGATACGCCGGGACCACAGCGGAGGTCAACGAGGTGGTGACCGTTTCGCTCCAGGGCAATCCAGCCGGCTACACGGTCGGCGCCGTCAACGCCGTATCGGTACGGATCGGCCCGGCGGAAGGTGGGACGATCGGACTCCAGGGAGGCCAGGCGGTGGCTGTCATGACCATGGCAGCCCTCGTGGTGGACGCTGTGTCGGCAGCCAACGCGCCGGTGCCGACCATCTCGTTGAGTGCCATGGCCGTCGTCGTCGAGGAGGGCCGCCCCGTGGTCGTCACCGTCACCGCCGACGTGGCCCCGACCGCCGACCTGGAGATTCCGATCACGATCTCGGGTGACGTCACCGTGGATGACGACTTCGTGGATCCGGGCGACTCGATCCTGCTGCCGGCGGGACGGCTCTCGGCGACGCTGGAGATAGTGACGCTGCTGGACGAGGACCGCGAGCCGTACGAGGACCTGAAGGTGTCGATCGGCGGCGGCTTCGACTCGCTGGCCGGCGTGGCCCCCCGGACCCTCGTCGTCTACGACCTGCAGGCACAGATCGACGACAAGGAGGAGCGGAGGGCGGAGCTCGTGGACGAGATCACCGATGCCACGACCGCCGTCCAGGGTCTCAGGGAGTACGACATACGGGTCGAGATCGCCGACCTGGAGGAGCGGAGGGCGGAACTCCTCGATGACATCGCCGAATCCGTGGTCGCCGTCGAGACGGAGCAGACCGAGGTGAATGCCCTCGAGACACTGCGGAACCTGAAGACCGACGTTGAGCAGGAGTTGATGGACAAGGGCATCATCACGATGGCCAAGGCCATCGCGGCTGACTACACGCCGACCGAGGCCGACCAGTTGATGGTCCTGAAGACAGCACTTGAAGATGCCGATTCCGACCTGGACGCCGAGGACATCACCGTGTCCGCATGGAGGAAGGCCTTCAATGCCTACTACGACGCGCTGGAGGTCGCTGGGGAGGAGTCCGCTGAACTCGAGGCGGCACGTGACGCCCTCGAGGCCGAGACCGACGCCCTCGCCCTCCTGCGCGACGAGCAGGATCGACTGGCCTACCGGCTGGAGGACGCCGAGGATCGGCTCGCCGACACCCTCGAGGCCGAGGATGACTCGCTGGCCCTCCTTCGCGACGAGGAGCAGAGGTTGACCTACCTGCTCGAAACCCTTCACGAGGACCTCCGGGTGGCCCAGGCCGGCCGGTACGTGCTCTCCGCCGCCAACGAGGTGACGGTCAGCATCGATGATCCCGACGTTCCCGACGTGCCGATCCTGGTCCTGCGTGCCGACAGCGAGACGGTCTCCGAGTCGGGGATGGCGACGTTCACCATCGAGACGACCGTCGAGCTGGTCGAGGACCTCGACGTCTTCTACGTGCTCGAGGGAACCGCCACCCCCGACGTCGACTTCAACGCGCCGGACGGCGACATCACGATGAAGAAGGGGCTCGAGCGCGTCACCCTGTCCATTCCCATCCGGGCCGACGACGACGTCGAGGCCGACGAGTCGGTGACCGTCCGGCTCATCGTGGAACCGAGCGGCGCCTACAGGTTGAGCGACAGGGATCGGGCGACCATACAGATCAAGTCCGCCGACCTTCCGGAGCTCACGCTGACCGGTGGCGGTGAGGTGACCGAGGGCGACACGGTGATCGTGACCATCCAGGCCGACCAGGCTCCGGACAAGGACACCAGCGTCAACTACTCGGTCAGCGGTAGCGCCCAGGCCGGAGTCGACTACGAGGTGGTCACCGGTACCGCCCTGCTGCCCGCCGGCCAACTCTCCGTGGACATTCCGATCCGGACGATCCTGGATGACGTGTTCTTCATGCCGGGCGACATGGTCGTGGCCGACTGGCCTGCCCGGGTGGGCAGCGTGGAGGTCGAGGAAGGAGACCTCGTGCAACGCGCCACGCCCCTCTTCAACCTGACCGATCCGGGGTTCACCATCACCCTCTTCGCCAGCCCGACCGACCGGTCGAAGCTGGCCGAGGGCCAGCTGGTGACCGTCAACCTGGCTTCCGGAGGCCAGGAGGTGGAGGGGATCATCACCCACCTGGACGACACGGCGACCACGTCCGGAGGCAGCGAGACCTACGAGGGCGTGGTGGAGACCGCAGAGACGCTGGTCGGGGTGGACGGTGCGGTGGTGACGATCGACGTGGTGGTCGAGCAGTCCCTGGACGCAGTGGTGGTTCCGATCGCAGCGGTCCTCTCCGATGGCGGTCAGGAGATCGTCCGCGTGGTCACCCCCGAGGGCGTCATCGAGAGGCGGGCGATCGAAACCGGCATGCTCGACGGTGCCTACGTGGAGGTCATCACGGGAGTGGCCCCCGGCGAATACGTGATCCTCGAGATCGACCGTTCGTGAACCCGGCAGGGCCTGACGGGGCCGACGAGGTGATCCTCTCCCTGGAGGGCGTGTCGCGTGTCTACGGCGAGGAGGTCCAGGTCCGCGCCCTGGATGGCGTCTCGATGGAGATCCGGGCCGGCGAGTTCGTCTCCATCGTCGGGCCCTCCGGGTCCGGCAAGTCAACCATGCTCGGCCTGCTCGGCATCCTGGACCTGCCGACCCATGGGGTCATCCGGGTCCGTGGGGTGGACGCGTCGGAGCTGTCCGATGCGGAACGGTCCAGGTTGAGGGGAGAAGCCATCGGCTTCGTGTTCCAGCAGTTCCACCTCATTCCGCACCTGACGGCGCTGGGCAACGTCGAGACGGCGCTGCTCTACAGGGGCCTCTCCTCGAGGCAGCGTCGCGGGCGGGCAATGGAGGCACTCGAGCAGGTGGGCCTGGGAGCCAGACACGACCATCGTCCGGTCCAGCTGTCGGGCGGCGAACAGCAGCGCGTGGCCATAGCCCGGGCCATCACCACCCAGCCGGGCGTCGTCCTGGCCGATGAGCCGACCGGGGCCCTTGACTCCCGGAACGCCGAGAACGTCCTGGAGATATTCCACGACCTGCAGACGCCGGACAGGGCGATCTGCATCGTCACCCACGACCTCCACGTGGCCGACTCGGCCCGCCGCAAGATCTCGATGCTTGATGGTCGCATCGTGTCCGACGAGCAACTGGTGCGGTCGTGAGGCGCGTCAGGGAGGTCATCGGGGTGGCCGTGTCCGGCCTCACCTCGCGCAAGGTGCGTACGCTGCTCATCATGCTCGGGCCGGTGCTGGGCGTGGCCGCCATCGTGGCCGCCATCGGCATCAACGAGAGCTCGAAGGGCCACCTCAAGGCCAAGCTCCAGGAGTTGGGAACCGACCTGATAGTGGTGAACGCTTCAGCGGGTTTCGGCTTCGGTCAGGACCCCGTCATCGAGGCCGCTGCCGTGGGTCGGGTGGGTCGACTCCCGGACGTCGTCGCCGTCACGGGGACCCGGCAGATGTCCGACATCGTGACCGTGCCGTTCGCCGGAGCTGAGGACTACTACAGGGCATTCCCCGTGCCCGTCATCGCCACCGGCCTGGACCTGCCGTCGACTCTCGAGGTCCCGCTCGTGAGCGGGCGCTTCCTGAACGAGTTCGACGAGTCCTCAGGAGCCAGGGTGGCGGTGATCGGCCGGGACCTGGCTGACGAGTACGGCTACCTACGGGGCGAATCGCGGACCATCGAGTTGAACGGCCTGCAGTACGGCGTGGTCGGAGTGCTCGACTACGTGCTGCTGGAGCCGTCGATGGACTCGGCCGTGTTCCTCACCTTCACCGCCGCCATGGAGGACTGGGGGCTGGACGATCCGGATCCCAGTCGCCTCTACGTGCGTGCTCCGGTGAACACGAGGTTGGTGGCCCAGGAGATTCCGACGGTGGTGAGCCTCGGAGGACCCGACGGTGCCAATGCGTCGGTTCCGACCGACCTCCTCGACGCCCAGTCGCAGGTCGACGAGAGCCTGAACAACCTGACCAAGATGATGGGTGGGTTGGCGCTGATCGTCGGGGGCGTGGGAATAGCCAACGTCATGTCCATATCCGTGATCCAACGCTCCTCTGAGATCGGCATTCGCAGGGCCCTTGGCCACAGCCGGAGCACCATCGCCATCCAGTTCCTGTTCGAGGCCCTGGTGGTGGGCGTGCTCGGGGGGATCGTGGGTGCCGGCGTGGGAGCCGGGGTGGTGTGGGGCGTGGCCGAGTACCGCGGATACACGATGGTGCTCTCCGTGGTCGGGCTGGCCGGCTGGGCGCTCGTATCGGTAGGCGTGGCGGTGGTGGCCGGCCTCTACCCGTCCACCAAGGCGGCCAGGCTGGAACCGCTCGAGACCCTGCGGCTTGGCTGAGGTCCACGGCATCGTGGTGCGAACCGTTGCCGCTACCCGCGACTCCTAGCATCCGGTAGATGAGCATCGACCTCGACCGGTACGGCTGGAGCGGCGGACCGCTGCCGACCGATGGTCGGTTGGGGCGAATCGTGCGGGTGGACCGTGGCGAATGTGACGTGATCGCCGCCGAAGGCCGGGTCCGGGTCATCTCGGACTCGCAGCGCGCCCAGGACGTGGTGGCGCCGGCGACCGGCGACTGGGTCGTCGTCGTGGATGATCCGGAACTCGGGCCTGTCATCGGTCGGGTCCTGGACCGGAGCAACACGGTGTCGCGCCGGGATCCCTCCGAGGCGGTGGTTGAGCAGGTCCTGGTCGCCAACGTGGACCTGGTCCTCATCGTGCACGGCCTGGATCGACCGTTGCCGCCCGGACGACTCGAACGCTTCCTCGTGATCGGCTGGGACAGCGGAGCGGAGGTGGCCGTGGTGCTGACCAAGGCCGACAGGAACGAGGCGGCGGCAGTGGAGGTGGCGGCTGTGGTCTCGGCCCTGGCTCCGGAGGTCCGGGTGCTGACCGTGGGCATGGGTTCCGGTGTCCCTGAAGGGCTCCGGGAAGTGGAGGCCCTGATGGGTCCGGGTCGGACGGTGGCCCTGCTGGGCGAGTCGGGTGCCGGCAAGTCGACCCTGGTGAACGCCCTGATCGGCGAGGACCTGCTGGAGACCGGAGAGGTCCGCTCCAGCGACTCGAGGGGCCGCCACACCACGGTCAGTCGGGAACTCATCCTCCGACCCGCCGGGGGCCTCCTGATCGACACGCCGGGGATCCGGGCGGTGGGGATCTGGGACGCCGAGGAGTCCCTGGCGAGGGTCTTCGGTGACCTGGAGGAGCGTGCCTCCGACTGCCGCTTCAACGACTGCGCACACCAGTCGGAGCCGGACTGCGCGGTCCTGGCCGAGGTGGAGGCCGGCCGGGTGGATGTCCGGCGGGTCGTCCGTTATCGGGACCTGCGCTCGGAACTCGCCGTACAGCGGGAGCGCGAGGTTGACAGGAATCGACGTCGGGCCGGAGGGCGACGCCCACGACGCTGATGCCGCCGGGTCAGCCGTCGGCCTGCCGCCCCGTTTCCTCGGCTGCGAGTGCCCTGCGATCCAGCTTGTCGCCGGCGTTGAGGGGAAGCCTGTCGACGATCCGGACCGCTGAGGGCAACTTGTAGGAGGACAGGTCGGATCGGCCGTGGGCGACCAGCTCCTCCAGCGTGGGTGGCCGGTTGGCGTTGCTGGGTACGACGACCGCAACGCCGATCTCGCCCAGCACCTCGTCGGGGCGTGGGACCACGGCCACCTGGTCGACGCCCGGGTGGGTGCCCAGGACGGCTTCGACCTCGAGCGGGTACACGTTGTAGCCACCACGGATGAACATCTCGGAGGATCGGCCGGCCAGTCGGTGGCAGCCAGCCGGGTCCACGCTGGCCAGGTCGCCGGTCCGGAGCCACCCGTCGACGAGGGCGGTGGCGGTTCCCACCGGATCCCCCCAGTATCCCGACATGGCGCTGGGCGTCCGGAGCCACATCTCTCCGACCTCGCCGGGCTCCACCGGTCGACCGTTCTCACCCCTCACCTCGGCCTCCACCCCGGAGCGCGGTCTCCCGACCGTGTGGAGCGCCTCCTCGTCGTCGGCTTCCAGGGAGGTACCCAGGCCGATGCCCCCGGATTCCGTGGAGGAGTAGCGGATGGAGTACGGGGCGTTGAATCGTCGCCGGGCCTCGTGGACGAGTGCCGGTGGTGACGGGCCGCCACCCACCACGATGGCGCGGATGCTGGACAGGTCGTGGTCGTCGAAGTCGGGGTGTCGCAGCAGCAGGGCGATCTGGGCTGCCACCCCGTTCACGGCCGGAAGGCGGTGGTGTTCCAGCAGGTCGAGCAGGCGCCCGGCGTCCCACCGGTCCATGACGTGGATCGTGGCGCCCGAGGCGAGCTGCCAGGGGAGCTTCGTCATCACGCCGACGTGTGCGGACGCCGTTCCCGCCACCAGCTGTCCACCGGATCCCCAGGCTCCGCCGGAGTCCATCTCAGCGATGGCTGCGAGTTGGCGGTTGGTGAACCAGGCGCCACGGGGGTCGCCTGTGGACCCCGATGTGAAGCAGATGCAGACGGCCCGCCCGGGGTCCTCTGCCAGGTCCGGGACGTTGTGGTGGTCCACCCGGAGTGTCCCCAGCATGCGACCGGGGTCCTCGGTCGGGGTGACGAGTTCAACCGCCAGGTCGTCCGGCAGTCCGCCGGCCAGGGATTCGGTGGCCAGCACCAGGGCCGGGTCGACGGTGTCGGCCACCAGGCCCCGTTCGCGGGCCCGGAGTCGGGGGTTCGCACCTGCGGTGACGGCACCGACCTTGGCGGCGGCCAGATAGGCCACCGCGTACTCCGGGCCTGACGGGAGCGACAGCAGGAGGACGTCGCCCTCACCCAGGCCTCGCACCGCCAGGCCTGCGGCCACCTCGTCGGAGGCCCGATCCAGGTCCGAGTAGGAGACCGACGCTCCCGACGCCAACCTGAAGGCAGCCCGGTCGCCGAAGCGTCGGGCGGCGTTGAGGATGGTCTGCGGCAGCATCCGGGTGGAGGTCTGGTGCTCAGCCGTCGAGGAGGTCGAGGATCAGCTCTGCTGGTCGGGCGATGACGGCCCGCCCACCTCGGACGCCGATGGGGCGCTGCATCAACGTCGGGTGCTCCAACAGGAGGTCTACGACGTCCGCAGCATCGACCAGCCGTGCCGGGTCCACGTCCAGTTCCTCGAAGGTTGCGTCCCGTCGGACCAGGGCTGCTGCCGGGCCGTCCAGGAGGTGGAGTATCGATTCCAGGGTCGTCCGGTCCAGCGGGTCCCTCAGGTACTCGATGGCGTCGAACTCGACGCCGCGCTCCTCGAGAATGCCGAGGGCGCCCCTGGACTTTCCTCAGCCAGGGTTGTGGTAGAGGAGGAGTCGGTCGGCCATGGGCGGGACGGTAGTACGTGGCCCGTCTCCGTAGCGGCCTCCGGACTGGGTTGATCGGCCGGAGGCGGCGTAGGATCCACCTTGAGCATTCGTCCGGGTTGACGGCTTGACCGCCGGGCCCGGAGCCCCACCTTGAACCGAGGAGTCGATCCAGCATGGGCCGTCGTTCCGATGCCATCGCCAGGTTCACCGAGGAGGCCGAGGCCTCCGGCCTCCAGGTGGAGGTGCGCAGCTATCCCGAGGGGACCCGCACCGCAGCCGATGCGGCGGCGGCCGTGGGTTGCCACGTAGATCAGATTGTCAAGTCGCTGGTGTTCATGGCGGATGTGAGGCCTGTGCTGGTCCTCTGTTCCGGGGGCCGGCGGGTGGACGAGGAGCGCCTCGCCAACTACCTGGGCACCGAGATCCGGATCGCTGGAGCCAGCGAGGTGCGGGCTGCCACGGGGTTCGCCATCGGTGGGACCCCACCGCTCGGTCACACCGTTCCACTCCGGACCGTGGTGGACCCACACCTCATGGACTTCGACGAGGTGTGGGCGGCCGCCGGGACTCCCAACTCTGTGTTTCCGGTGAAGCCCAGGGACCTCGTGCAGGCCACCTCCGGTGCCGTGGTGGGCGTCACCCGCTGAGCGACTGGCGGGTTCCCGGGGTTGGGTCTCCGAAGGCGTAGTCCAGCGGAACCGCTGTGGTGGACTTGAGTTCCTCCATCACGAAGATGGTGCGGACGTCGAACAGGTCCACCCGTCGGATCAGCCGCTTGTAGAAGGTGTCGTAGGTGGCGATGTCGGGAACCAGCACCCGGAGCATGTAGTCCACCTCACCGCTGGTTCGCCATGCGGCGACGATCTCGGGGAACTCGTCGATTCCGGCGGTGAAGCGGTCCAGCCAAGCCGCCGAGTGGTCGTTGGTCCGTATCTCGACCAGGGCGGCAACGCCGAGGTTGACCGATGCCGGATCCACAAGGGCAACCCTCCGGGTGATCACCCCCCGCTGCTGGAGCCGCTGGACCCGTCGCCAGCAGGAGGTGCCCGCCAGCCCCACGGCTTCGCCCAACTCGCTTGCCGAGAGCGTCCCATCTTCCTGGAGGAGGCGCACCAGATCTCGATCGATCTCATCCATGAAGTAAGAATAATGCAGGAATAGTCATAGATGAGCATTAATCATGCAGAAAGTACCCAATCATGCGCGAGAACGCAGGATGCGGTTGTCTGGGTCTGCGTAGGATTTCTGCATGGCAATCACCAATGTCTTCACCGCACACCCGGCCAGCATCAACGAGTCCTGGGCGGGACACGCCCGTTTCGCTCTCTCCACCTCCGGCCTGCTGGCAGGGGCGGCACTGGCTGCCGCTGTCCATGCCGTGGTGCCTTTCCTCTTCGAGACGACAGCCAGCCGCACCATCGACCGGTTGCATGCCCTCGTGCACGGACCCCGGGCCGCAGGTGCTGCCATGATCGACCCCGTGGAGACCATCGAAGCGTGAACCCAGCATGAGCGGGCCGCTCCTCGTGGAGGTGATCCGCGGCGGGAGGGTCGAGAGCCTCCACGAGGTGGACGCCGTCCTCCTCGACGCGTCCGGCCGGATAGTGGAGGCGTGGGGTGACGCCACCCGCCCGGTCATGCCCCGATCGGCCATCAAGCCGATCCAGGCCCTTCCGCTGGTCTCCACCGGCGCCGCCGACGCCTTCCTCCTCACTGACGTCGAGCTGGCCCTGGCCTGTGCCAGCCATGGAGGCGAGCCGGCCCACGTGGATGCCGTCGCCGCGTGGTTGGCACGGCTGGACCTGGATGCCTCCGCCCTCGCCTGCGGGGTACAGGTCCCCAGTTCCGTCCCGGCTGCCGCCGTCCTGGCCGCCGCCGGTGGCGAGGCCACGGCGGTACACAACAACTGTTCGGGCAAGCACACGGGTTTCCTGACGGTCCTTCGCCACCTGGGCCTGCCGCTGGACGGCTACCTCGACCCGGGCCACCGGCTCCAGGCGGACCACGTCACCCCGTCGATCGAACGTACCTGCGGTGTGGACCTGACGGCCGCCCATCCCGGGGTGGACGGCTGCGGGATTCCGGTCTGGTCGATGCCCCTGGACCGCCTGGCCTCGGGATGGGCGGCCATCGGTGCCGAACCCGCCGGCTCGCCGGCCCACCGCCTGCTATCGGCCATGCGGAGCGAGCCGTTCCTCGTGGCCGGTAGCGCCCGGGCCTGCACGCGCCTCATCGGGGCTGCGACAGGTGGGACGGTGGTCAAGACGGGCGCCGAGGGCGTCTTCTGCGCCGTGCTCCCGGCTGATGGCATCGGGTTGGCCCTGAAGGTCCGCGACGGCGCTGCCCGGGCTGCCGAGGTTGCGGTGGAGTGGATCCTGGCCCGTTGGGGCCGCCTCCCGGATCCGGCCCCGTCGCTACTCGTGAACCACTCCGGTGTGCACGTCGGCGAGGTGCGGGTCGCTGGTTGAGCGGTGACTTCAGGTCGCCACGGTCCGGTGGCCGCCCAGTTCACGGCGTTCCCTAGGGTTGGTGGCGGATCTCCGGATGGACGAGGCGGGAGCGGTCGGGTCGATGGGTAGTTGCGAGGGACGGGTCGTGATCGTGACCGGTGCGGGTCGGGGCCTTGGAAGGGCCCATGCACTGGCATTCGCCGCCGAGGGGGCGAAGGTCGTCGTGAACGACCTGGGCGTCTCCAGGGACGGCGATGGTCCGGCCGGAGGACCCGCCCACGAGGTGGTCGCGGAGATCCGCTCGATGGGAGGCGAAGCGGTCGCCAACGGTTCCGACGTGGCGGACTGGGGGGAGGCCGAGGCCATGGTGGCCCAGGCGATCGACGCCTTCGGTCGCCTCGACACGCTGGTCTGCAATGCCGGCTTCCTGCGGGATCGCATGTTGGCCAACATGAGCGAGGAGGAGTGGGACTCGGTCACGCGTGTGCACCTGAAGGGGCACTTCGCCCCGGCCCGCCATGCCATCGCCTACTGGAGGGACCTCGCCAAGGCCGGGGTGGAGGTGGACGGGCGTGTCGTGATGACCTCTTCCGGCGCCGGCCTGATGGGAAGCATCGGGCAGGGGAACTATGCAGCGGCCAAGGCGGGCATCGCCCTGCTGGTGGTGCAGGCGGCGGCCGAGTGGGGGCGCTACGGCGTGCTCGTGAACGGTGTGGCTCCTGACGCCCGTACCCGCATGACCGAGGGTGTCTTCTACGGGGCGGAGGCCCCGGACGGGTGGGATGACAAGGACCCTGCCAACGTCTCGCCGTTGATGGTCTGGTTGGGAAGCGCCGACTGTGACGTGACCGGTCGGGTGTTCGAGGCAACGGGCGGGAGCCTGAACGTCTGCGACGGATGGCAGCACGGCCCGGTGGTATCGGTCGCCGGTCGCCGCTTCGAGGTGGCCGAGGTGGGCGAGGCGGTACACCGTTCCATCCGGGATGCCCCGGACCCGGCACCGGTGTTCGGCAGCGGGGGCTGACAGGCCCGACCGGTTGGCTGGTCCGGCTCCGAGGGTCAGCTCGTGGGTGCTCCGATGTCCGCCTCGTCGGCAGCGGTACGGGTGAGGGCTTCGTCCAGGAGTCGGTGGGATTCGTCGGCGTCCACCCCGAGCTGCCGGAGTTCGAACGCGAACCGGTCCGCAGCGGCGGCAAGTCGTTCCCGGCGCTGCCGCAGTGGCTCCGAGTGCGGTGGTTCTGCGGAGACGAAGGTGCCGCGTCGACCCTGCCCGACCAGGGTCCCGTCGCGTTCCAGCTCGCCGTAGGCCCTGGCCACGGTGCCGGGGGCCAGCCCGAGCGTCGCGGCCAGGTGGCGGACCGTGGGAAGCCTGCATCCCGGCTCGAGCCGCCCGACGGCGACCATGACCGAGACCTGGGCCCGGAGCTGTTCGTAGAGGGGTACGGCGGCCGTCGGATCCAGCCGGACCACCATGCGACGTCGACGCCCCGAGGCATCGGTGAACTCGGCGATGGACGGTGTGGGCATGGCCGCAAGCCTAGTGGGTTGATTGTCTATCGTACTGATACAAATGAGTAGTAAATGTCATACAAGTGCCAGATACTTGCCATTGCAGATGGTACAAGCGATGATCTGTATCAACAGTTGGCGCCCAAAGCGGCGTTGACGCATCACCTACCGGGAGGCGGGAAATGAAGTTGGTAACGGCGGTAATCAAGCCCTTCAAGTTGGACGACGTGAAGGACAGCCTGGCAACCCTCGGGGTGCAGGGAATGACGGTGAGCGAGGTGCAGGGGTTCGGCCGACAGGGCGGCCACAGCGAGACCTACCGGGGGACCGAGTACAAGGTCCTGTTCACCCCGAAGACCCGGGTCGAGGTCGTGGTGGACGACGAGCTGGCTGACCGCGTGGTGGATGCCATCGTGGCCGCAGCCCGCACCGAGAAGATCGGCGACGGCAAGGTCTGGGTGACCGATGTCGGCAACCTGGTCCGGATCCGGACCGGCGAGCGCGGCTCCGACGCGGTCTGAGCCTCGCACGGGACCTGGGCCCGGCAGCTGCCCGTCTCGTCGGGGCGGTGCCGGGGCGGGTTACCGTCGGCTCCATGGCCAGCGGCGAGAACCTCACCCCGGGCGACAGCCCCGAGGACATGGTCCGGTTCGAGATCAGGAACCAGGTCGCCTGGATCACCATCCACAACCCGGAGAAGGGCAACGCCATCTCGCCCGTCATGCGGGACCGGATGGCCTCCCTCCTGAACGGGTTGAACGGCCGCTTCGAGGCACGTGCCGTTGTCATAACGGCAACTGGCCGGAAGTTGTTCTGTCCCGGGGCTGACATCAGCGTGGGACGCGAGACCGCTCCGCGGCCCGACGGTGCCCCCGAGTCGGCCGTTGGCGAGGCGCGACGGATGATGCTGGACGGCCAACTCAAGTTGATGCCCGCCATCCTGGACTGCGAGCTGCCGGTCATCGCCGCCGTCAACGGCACGGCCGCAGGCGTGGGTGCCCACCTCGCCCTCTGCTGTGATCTGGTGATCATGGCCGACCACGCAAAGTTCATCGAGGTCTTCGCACGCCGGGGCCTCGTGCCCGATGGCCTGGGGGCCTGGATCCTGCCCCGTCTGGTCGGCCTGCAGAAGGCCAGGGAGCTCATGTTCTTCGCCGAGGACATCCCCGCCGATGAGGCCCTTCGCATCGGGCTCTGCAACAAGGTCGTCCCTGGCGACGACCTGGAGGATGCCACCACCGAGTGGGCCGAACGCCTGGCCTCTGGTCCGACCAGGAGCCTCATGCTCACCAAGTGGCTGGTGAACCGCTCCCTGGACGTCGACCGTCGGACGCTGGAGGACAACGAGGCCTGGGCGGTGGAGCTCAACTCGCGCACCCTGGATTCACAGGAGGGCATTGCCAGCTTCCGCGAGCGCCGTGACCCTGTCTGGCGCGGGTACTAGGGAGGGATGGCACGATGATCATCCGGGTCGACCAGACGGGCGCAGTGCGGGTCGATGGGCACACCGTGTTCACCGACTTCCACGTCGAGGCTCCGGGCGGGTTCTCCGTTCCCGACCTTGCAGCGATGACGGGAGAGGGAACCCGGCCCGACGGTGACCACCTCTGGATAGCGGAGTCGGCCGTCCGCCACTGGTTGGCCGGGCTGACCGACGATGACTGGGACGAGAGCTTCTCCGGAATGGTCTCCTACGCCCGATCCAAGGGCTGGACCGACGAGGCGGGCACCCACCTGAGAGCCCACGTCGAGTACCCCGACTGACCGACCGTTGAACGGAGGCCCACGCATGGCAGGACTGACCGTCTTCCACAACCCCCATTGACATGCTTCCAAGAACGCCTTGGCGGTCGCCGAGGAGCTCGGGGTGGAAGTGGACGTCATCCCCTACATGAAGGAGCCGCCCGACGAGGCGCTCCTGGCCCGCATCGCCGCCGGGCTGGACGGCCCCGTCGAGGACCTGGTGAGGAAGGACTCGCAGTTCTCGAAGCTGGGGCTCGTGGAGGAGGACTACGTCGGGGATCCTGCAGCGGTGGTCGAGCTGCTGGCCCGGCGCAAGGCGCTCCTGCAGCGGCCCATCCTGGTCCGGGGCGACCTCTCGGGTGACGGACCGCTGGTGGCCTGCGTAGGGCGACCAAAGGCGCGCCTCTACGAGTTCATCGGGGGATCGGCCGGGTGATCCCCACCGCAGACATCTGCGACGGGCACGGCGACGAGGTCGTCGTCCTGGACACGGCGTTCGGGTCCTACGGCGGCGCCACCTCGTTCTCGGGCCCGGTCAGCACCCTGGCGGTCCTCGAGGACAACTCCATGGTGCGCGACGCCCTGGAGGAGGACGGCGCAGGTCGGGTGCTGGTCATCGCCGGCGGTGGTTCGACACGCTGCGCCCTCGTGGGGGGAAACCTCGGCCAGATGGCGGACGACAACGGCTGGGCCGGAATCCTCGTGGACGGTTGCGTCCGCGACGTGGGAGAGCTCCGCGGTACCACGATCGGGATCCGTGCCCGGGGGAGCAGCCCCCGTCGGAGCGTGAAGCGCGGAGCCGGCGAGAGGGACGTGCAGGTGAGGATCGGGGAAGTGGACGTGTCTCCCGGCATGTGGTTGTGGGCAGACGAGGACGGGATCGTCCTGTCCGATCGGAACCTGGAGGGGTAGCGCCGCCAGGGGTGCCGGCCGCGGCCGCTCGCCTCAGGTGAAGTCGGGAGGCCGTTTCTCCGTCAGCGCCCGGACCCCCTCGGCGTAGTCGGAGGTCCGCATGTGCTCGTCCAGCAGGGCCAGCGACTGGTTCACGGAGGAAGCCACGTCGCCGTGGAGGTCCGAGTAGACCTGCCGGCGGGTGGCGGCGAGGCTTGACCTGGCCACGGGCGAGAGGAACTCCTCGATCCAGTCGAGCGTGTGCGACAGCACGTCCGGACCATCGGACAGCCCGTTCACGAGGCCCGTTCCCAGGGCTTCGTCGGTCATCACCACCCGGCTCGTCAGCAGCATGTCGTTGGCGCGTCCCAGACCGATGAGGCGCGGCAGCAGCCACGACAGCCCGTACTCGGCCGGAAGGGCCAGCTTCCCGTGTGCGGTGGTGAGCTTGGCACCGGGTACGGCGAACCGGAGGTCGGCGAAGCATGCCAGCACCAGGCCCACCCCCGCAGCGGCGCCGTTGATGGCGGCCACGACCGGGGTGGAGAGGCCGAAGTGGTAGGCGAAGTCGGCGTCGAACGCCGGATTCACGCCGTAGCCCGGTGTCGGGATGTCGGCGCTGGTTCCCGGGTCGTATCCACCCTTGGCGATGTGGCCGTCGAGCGCTGCGGCGTCGGCGCCCACGCAGAAGGCGCCGCCTTCCGGGTCGCCCGTGACCACCACGACCCTCACAGCCGGATCTGCCTCCGCCTCGGCCAGGAGCCACCGGTACTCGGTGTGCATTCGTCCGGTCCAGGCGTTCCGGCGATCGGGGCGGGACAGGAAGATGACTCCGGTGGAGCCGACGGTCTCGTAGCGGGTCGTCCTGAGGTCCACGCGGCGACGCTAGCCCCGGGCCCACGCCAGACGACCAACCGTCCGCTTTCACCTACGCAGCCGGAGACCGGTACGTTGGCCCATGTTGGCATCGAGCCCGATGCCCGATGCCCGAAGACGAAGGGGAGCCCCGATGCTCGCAGCGATCCTCATGGAATGTCCGACCGAGGAGTTGGTGGTAGCCGACGACGTGACCCTCAGGGACATGGCACCCGGCGACGTGAAGGTGAAGATCGCCCACAGCGGCGTCTGCCATTCCGACCTGTCTGCCATGAACGGCACGATCCCCCAGGCACCGCCAGCCGTCCTGGGACACGAGGGAGCAGGGGTCGTCACCGACGTCGGCGACGGCGTGACCCATGTTGTGCCCGGCGACCACGTGATCATCGCCTTCTCCCCGCCGTGCGGCACCTGCCCGTTCTGCACCGGCCGCAACCAGCCCAACCTCTGCATCAACGGGCTCATCGCCATGGGTTCCAACCCGCAGTTCCGGCGGGGCGACACGGTCGTCGGCGCCATGACCGGCTGTGGCACGTTCGCCGAGGAGACCATCGTTCCCGGCATGGCAGCCATCAAGATCGACAAGGACGTCCCACTGGACGTCGCCGCACTCGTCGGCTGCGGTGTCACGACCGGCGTCGGTGCCGCCCTCAACACCGCCAAGGTCACCGCGGGCTCGTCCGTGCTGGTGATCGGCGCCGGTGGGGTCGGCGTCGCTGCGATCCAAGGCGCCCGGATCGCCGGGGCAGCGGCCATCGTGGCCGTGGACCTGCACGAGGGGAAGCTGGACCGGGCCAAGGCCTTCGGCGCCACCCACGGCGTGCTTCCCGAGGACCTGCCGGCGGCCATTGCCGAGGTGACGGGTGGCGAGGGCTTCGACTTCACCATGGAGTGCATCGGCATGCCGTCCACCATGCGCCAGGCCTTCGACATGACCCGACGGGGAGGCACCTGCTGCATCGTGGGCGTGGGCCGCGCAGAGGAGACCTTCGAGCTCTCGGCCTTCGAGATGTTCTTCTCGGAGAAGACCCTCATCGGCTCGATGTACGGCAGCGCCGACGTGCGCACCGACTTCAACCGCTTCCTGCGCCTCTACAAGGCCGGCCGCCTGGACCTGGACGGGATGATCACCCGTCGGATCCGCATCGACGAGATCAACGACGCCATGGCCTGCATGGGCGATGCCGACGTGATCCGCCAGGTCATCGACTTCTAGCCCGGTACCGGCCAGTCTGATCATGGATCCGGTCGTGTCATGACCGATCAGGACGTTTCCGGGCTCCCGCCCCTGCGGGCCGACCTGGTCATCGAGTATCCGTTCATACGCACCACGGGACCGGTGGTGGGCGCCTTCCTGACCGGCCTCCGCGAGGCGGTCATGGTAGGCATCCGGCGTGCCGACGGCACGGTGATGGTGCCGCCCATGGAGTACGACCCGGTCACCAGCGAGCCGCTCAACGAGGTGGTCGAGGTGTCCTCGACCGGCAGCATCGTGTCGTGGACGTGGGTGGACCCGCCCCGACCCGGATCCCCGTGGGACACGCCCCATGGGCTGGCCCTGGTCCTCCTGGACGGCGCCGATACACCGCTGCTCCACGGCGTCCTGGTGGACTCCCCGGACCAGATCGCCACCGGCCTCCGGGTGGAGGCGGTCTGGAGGGCCGAACGGGTCGGCCACATCACGGACCTGGTGGGCTTCGTACCGGTGCCTCGGGACACGTCGGAGGGATCGTGACGGATACGCCGGTTCCCCACGAGGTCCCCGCCGACCAGGTCGCGGAGGGCCCTCCCATCCAGCTGCCTCCCTCGATCAGCGACGTCGAGCCGGTGCTATCGGTGCGCACGCCCATCCGCCTGGAGTACGACTTCATACCCAGCGCAGCGGCCCAGCAGTATCTGCGTGCCTACGCCTCCAAGCGGATCCTCGGCAACCGCTCACCGGTCGACGGCGCCGTGTTCGTGCCTCCACGCGGCGTCGATCCGCGCAACGGCGTGGTGGCCGACGAGATGGTGGACCTGGTCGACACCGGTCACGTTGGTAGCTTCTGTATCACCCACCTGCCGATCCCGGGCCGAAAGGACCTGCCGGTCCCGTACGTGAGTGCCTGGATCCACCTGGACGGGGCCGACATCGGCTTCCTGGGGCTGGTTGCCGGCTGTGCTGCGGCTGATGTCCGGATCGGAATGAGGGTCCGTGCGGTCTGGAAGCCTGACGCCGAGCTGGGCGCCACAGCAGAGAACGTCCTGCACTGGGAACCCACCGGCCAACCCGACGTACCCATCGACGAGGCCGGCAACCGGGCCTGGGCGCTGAAGCAGTCGGCAGCGGGAGGTGGCGAGGATGCGTGAGGTGGCCGTGGTCTCGTCGGCCATCTACCAGGTGGAGGCGCTCACCTTCACCACTGACGTGCAGTTGATGGTGCCCCTCATCAACGAGGCGCGAAGCGCCGTCGGCCTGACGCAGGCGGACATCGGCTTCACCTGTTCTGGGAGCAGCGACTTCCTGGCGGGGCAGGGCTTCTCCTTCGTCCAGACGCTGGACGCCGTGGGCGCGTTCCCGCCGATCAGCGAGAGCCACGTGGAGATGGACGGGGCGTTCGCCCTCTACGAGGCCTGGGTGAAGCTCCAGGTGGGGGAGGTCGACACGGCGCTCGTCTATTCCTATGGAAAGTCCTCACCCGGCTCACGACGTGACGTGCTGGCCGTCCAGTTGGATCCCTACACCGTGGCGCCGCTCTGGCCGGACGCCTACGCCGTGGCCGCCCTCCAGGCCCGACTGCTCCTGGAATCGGGTGCCGTCAGCGCCGAGGGGTTGGCCGAGATCGCCGTGCGAAGCCAGCACCACGCCGTCGGCAACCCCAATGCCCTCCGGGCCTCGGCGGGGGCCACGGTGGCCGGAGTGCTGTCCGAACCGGTGGTCGCCGATCCGCTGCGAGCATCCGACATCGCAGCCGAGTCCGATGGCGGTTGCGTGGTGGTCCTGGCCGCCGGAGACCGGGCCCGCTCGCTCTGCGAGCGCCCGGCGTGGATCCGGGGCATCGACCATCGGATCGACGCCCATGGCCTGGGTGTCAGGGACCTCACCCGGTCCCCGTCGGCAGCGCTGGCGGCGCAGATGGCCGGGGCGGGACAGGATCGCCTGGACCTCGCCGAACTGCACGGGCCGACCACCAGCCAGGAACACATCCTGGCCACCGAGCTGGGCCTGGGGGCCGACACCGTGGTGAACCCGTCGGGTGGGGCGCTGGCTGCCGACACCCTCATGGCGGCCGGGCTGGTCCGGATCGCCGAGGCCGCCCGGCGGATCTCCTCGGGTGGGGCGGACAGGGCCCTGGCGCATGCGACGTCCGGCCCCTGCCTTCAACAGAACCTGGTCTGCGTCATGGAGGGGGAGTAGCGGTGGGCGGAGAACGCACGGCGGTCCTCGGGGTGGGACAGACCCACTACCGGTCGACGCGTGGCGACGTCTCCATGGCCGGCCTGGTCCGGGAGGCGGCCATGCGTGCGTTGGAGGACGCAGGCCTGGGCTGGTCCGACATCGACGCCGTGGTTATCGGCAAGGCACCAGACTTCTTCGAGGGCCTCATGATGCCCGAGCTGTACCTGGCCGATGCCCTGGGTTGTGTCGGCAAGCCGATCCTGCGGGTCCACACGGCGGGCTCGGTGGGTGGCTCCACGGCGCTGGTCGCCGCGTCGCTCATCCAGGGCCGGATCCATCGACGGGTCCTGACCCTCGGCTTCGAGAAGCAGTCGGAGTCCAATGCCACCTGGGCCCTCTCGCTGCCGCAGCCCTTCTCGGTCTCCATCAACGCCGGGGCGGGCGGCTACTTCTCGCCCATCATCCGCCAGTACATGGCCCGCTCGGGAGCCCCGGAGCTGGTCGGGTGCATGGTGGCGTTCAAGGACCGCCAACACGCCCTCTCCAACCCGTATGCCCACCTCCGCCAGCACGACCTGACTTTCGACCAGGTGGTGGAGGCGCCGATGCTCTGGGATCCGATCCGCTTCTCGGAGACCTGCCCGTCCTCGGACGGGGCGTGCGCCATGGTGCTGGGCGACGAGGCTGCCGGCGACGCATCGCCCGGAAAAGTGGCCTGGGTGCATGGGACCGCCATGCGATCCGAGGCCAACAACTTCCCGGGACGCGACGAGGTCAACCCACAGGCCAGCCGGGACTGTGCCGTGGACCTGTTCAGGCAGGCCGGGATCACCGATCCCCGGAGGGAGATCGACGTCGTGGAGATGTACGTGCCGTTCTCCTGGTTCGAGCCGATCTGGTTGGAGAGCCTCGGTTTCGCCGAACGTGACAGGGGCTGGAGGATGGTCGAGGAGGGAGCCACCCGCCTGGACGGCGGCGACCTACCCGTGAACTGCTCGGGTGGCGTGCTGTCGTCGAACCCGATCGGCGCCTCGGGGATGATCCGGTTCGCCGAGGCCGCCCTGCAGGTCCGCGGCATGGCCGGCGAGCACCAGGTGGACGGCGCCCGGATGGCCCTCGGCCACGCCTACGGAGGCGGCGCCCAGTACTTCGCCATGTGGGTGGTCGGTGCGGACAAGCCCTGACGGCCCGCCAGTGCCTACGATCTGACCGTCAGCCACGGTCCCCCCGGGGGCGAACCACCAACGGACCCGGGAGGGGACGCAATGCGAGTAGTCGTCGACTTCGACCTTTGTGAGAGCAACGCGATCTGCATGCAGATAGCTCCGGACGTATTCGAGGTTCGTGACGACGACTTCCTCTACATCCTGGAGGAGAACCCCGGCGAGGACCGCAGGGCCGTGGTGGAGCAGGCCGTCCAGCGCTGCCCCAAGCAGGCCATCTCGCTGGAGGACTGACCAATGGTGCGTTCCGCGGTCACCATCGTCGGTGCGTCCCTGGCCGGCTACTGGGCAGCCGAGACCCTGCGTCGCGAAGGTTTCGAGGACAGGATCAGCCTGATCGGCGACGAGCCCCACGCCCCCTACGACCGCCCACCGTTGTCCAAGAAGTACCTGGCCGGCGATCTGGACGACGACCGGTTGGCGCTCACGACGACCGAGAAGCTTGCCGACCTACAGCTGGACCTGCGCCTCGGGTGCAGTGCCACCGGGTTGGACGTGGCCGGCCGGACCCTCGAGGTGGACGGCGCTGTCGAGTCGTTCGATGGCCTTGTCATCGCCACGGGAACCCGATGCAGGACCCTGCCGGGAACCGTGGGGTTGGCCGGTGTGCACACCCTGCGCACCCGCGACGACGCCGCGGCCATACGTGACGCCCTGGCCGACGGTGCCAGGCGGTTGATGGTGGTGGGAGCCGGCTTCATAGGAGCGGAGGTGGCTTCCACGGCGATCGGGCGGGGCGTCGAGGTGACCATGGTGGAGGCGTTGGAGGCACCGTTCGGACGGGTGCTGGGCGTGGAGATGGGTGCGGTGATGGCCGATGTGCACCGTCACCACGGCGTGGACCTGCGAACCGGCGTCGGCGTCGACGAGGTGCTGGGTGAGGGTCGCGTGACCGGCGTGCGCCTGGCCGACGGAGCCACCCTCGAGGTGGACCTCCTGGTCGTGGGCATCGGCGTCGTCCCCAACACCGAGTGGCTGGAGGGTTCGGGCCTGACGCTGGACGATGGCGTGGTCTGTGACGGGACCTGTCTGGCGGCACCCGGTGTGGTGGCCGCCGGCGACGTGGCCCGCTGGCCGAACCCGCGCTACGACGGGCTGATGCGGGTGGAACACTGGGACAACGCGGTCCAGCAGGGGGTCCACGCCGCCCGCCGGCTGCTGCAGTCCGACGAGGAGGCGACGCCATTCGCACCGGTGCCATGGTTCTGGTCCGACCAGTACGACCGGAAGGTCCAGTTGGCCGGCCGCCCGCACCCGGACGACGAGGTGAGGGTGGTGGCGGGATCTACAGCCGAGCACCGGTTCGCCGCCTTCTACGGGCGGGATGGTCGATTCACCGCTGCGCTGGGAATGAACCGGCCCAGGCAGGTCATGCAGTCCAAGGGTCTCCTGGAGGCTGGCGCGTCCTGGGAGGAGGCCCTGGCGTTCGCCTCCGAGTGGGACTGACCGGCTCGGTCGCCCGGCGGGCGGGCGGTGGCCTGGTCGTCGGCCTGGTCCTTGCCGTGCTGGCGGCCGGCTGCGGTGGTGAGGGGGTACCGGCATTCGACCTTGAGGCGATCGAGGCTGAGGTGCCCACCCTGCTCGTGCCGGCGCATCCGGGGGCCGTGGAGGACGTGGACTGTGGTGACCCGGATCCCGATGGCCTGGGTCCCGTGGCATGCACCGCGATCCTGGCCGGGGTGGAGGTCCGGGTCCTCGTGCACAGGCCCTCCATCGACGGTCGGATCCGTGTGGAGTCCCGGGTGGACCTGGTGGAGGCCGTGGACGTGGCTAAAGCGGTGGCGGTTCGGTTGGAGTCCGACATCGGGGTGGTCAACGCGCTCGCCTGCACGCCGGCGGTGAGGGTCGCACGCGAGGGCCAGGTATTCGCCTGTACCGCCACCGATCCGGCTGGACGTGACCACCACCTGGTGGCGACCCTGCTGGACCGTGACGGTTCCTTCCGCCTCGACCTCGACATGGAGGGGTGAGGCGACGGCTCGTACGGGGCCGTCAGGTCGGGTCCAGCCTCCGGGCCAGGCGGAGGTTCACATGGCGGCGTTCGCGGTGCTGGGCGACCATGAGCGCACCCTGGGGGACCGGGTTGTCGTCCAGGAACCGGTCCACGTCCGGGTCCACCTCGGCTCCCAGGGCACGTATGCCCTCGAGCATCCTGGCGATGCTGTTGGACGGCAGTCGACCGTTCAGGTCCTCCCAGTGGTCGACCAGGTTGCGCCACACGAGGATCCTCTGGTGCGGGTGGGCCAGAAGCGAACGAATCAGGAACGGGGCGTCCTGGGTGCGGATCGTTCCCCGGTTGACCTCCTCCAGGAGGGTCTCCACCTCGGTGAGTCCGGGGAACAGGGCCAGCGCGCGAAGGTGGCGCTGCTGCCCCTGGGAGGTCTCGGAGGCGTCGAACCGTCGACGGCACTCGGCCCGGTCGGAGGAGTCACCGTGGCTGGCCACGATGGCCACCACCGCGCCGTCCACGGCCGGATCGGTTGAGGTTCCAGAAGCCCAGCGGTGGCGGGCCTGGCCGATGATGTCCGGGTCGTCGGCCAGGGTGCCGGCGGCGGCGAGCAGGACGCCCCGGAGCTGTCTGGTGCGGTCGTCCTCGTCGTCGGAAGGCTCCCAGCCGAGGCGCTGCACCATGCCCTCGAGCAGGCCGGCCGCTTCCGCAGCCAGCATCAGGTGGCGGCCCGGTGCCACGAGGTCCATCGTGTAGAAGCCGCGCAGTACGGCCTGCCACACGGCCAGGTCCGGGTCATCGACGAATGCCTCGGCGAACCCGGCGAAGGAACCCGGGTCGTGCCTGCCACCCAGAGTGCCCGCCCACCGGTCGTCGACATACATGGCTCGTTCGACGGCGGTGAGCCTCCCCGGGTCGGGGGAGACGTCCACCTCGCTGCGGTAGAAGCCGTCGGCACCAGCGTTCAGGGTGACGAGCGGTCCCTCCAGGTCCAACACCACGGGGCTATCGCCCAGGAGTACCCGTTGCTCGCCGACGGTGGTCCTGAGTCGCACCGGCACCTGCCACCGGTCGTCCTCCTCCACGCCGTCGTAGCGGAACCGGCTCTGGACGAGGGTGCAGCTGTCGCCCTCGACCGTGCCCTCCACGATCGGGAATCCGCCCCGGAATATCCAGGCATGCATGAGGTCGCCGACGGGCTCTCCGGAGGCCTCCTCGAGGGCGGTCCAGAGGTCCTCGTTGTCGGTGTTCCCACCGAGGTGCGCAGACAGGTAGCGACGCACGCCATCCCGGAACACCTCCTCGCCCAGGAACTGCTCCAGCATCCTCACCACGGCAGCGCCCTTCTGGTACGTGAGGAGGTCGAACATGGATTCGGCGTCGGCCGGGGTGACCACCGGGTACTCGATCGGCCGTGTCGAGGCGAGGGCATCGACGTCCAGCGCCGCCGCCCGTGCCGATCCGAAGCCGGCCCAGACGTTCCAGTCGGGGCGCCAGGCCTCCACGGCCTTCATCTCCATGAAGGTGGCGAAGGCCTCGTTCAGCCAGATCCCGTTCCACCATCGCATCGTGACCAGGTCGCCGAACCAGAGGTGTGCCAGCTCGTGGCTGATGACAGCAGCCACGCTCTCCAGCTCGCGCTGGTCGGCCGACTCCGGGTCCACCAGCAGGAGCACCTCCCGGAAGGTGATGCACCCCAGGTTCTCCATGGCCCCGAAGGCGAAGTCGGGGAGGGCCACCAGGTCCACCTTGCCCCCGGGAACGGCGATGTCGTACCAGCGGGCCAGCCAACGCAGGGAATGGGCGGCCACCTCCAGGGCGAAGGCCGTCTGGTCTGCACGCCCCGGTGGGTGGATGATCCGGACCGGCACCCCGTCCACGTCGACCGGATCGGTGGCCTCCAGGGGGCCGACCACGAATGCGACCAGGTAGGTCGACAGGGCGATGGTGTCGGCGAAGACCACCCGGTCGGTTCCGTCATCCAGCGACGTGCGGGAGACCTCGGCACCGTTGGACACGGCCAGGAGGTTCTCCGGTACCACGAGCGTGATCCCGAAGGAGGCCTTCATGTCGGGTTCGTCGAAGCACGGGAAGGCCCGTCGGGCATCGGTGGATTGGAACTGCGTGGTGGCGATCGTCCGGTCCACGCCGTCGGCGCCGACCAGCGTGCTCCGGTAGAAGCCCCGCAACCGGTCGTTCAGCTCTCCCGTGAAGGCCATCTCCAGTCGGGCCGTGCCGGGCTGGAGCCGGTCCTCGACGGTGAGCACCAGCCGCTCGGCCGATTCGTCGGCAGACACCGAGACGTGTCGGCGTTCGCCCCCTACGAGGATCGAGGCGGCCTCGATGACGAGGTCGGCGGCGTTCAGGACTATGTGGTCGGTCGCCTCGACCACCTCCACGTCGATCGCCACGGTTCCGGTGAAGGTGTGGGCGGACAGGTCGGGAGCCAGCTCCAGCGTGTAGTGGCGGGGGAGGACGTGGCGCGGGAGTCGGTGGTCGGGCATGGCGGGCGAGCGTACCGGTCCGCCGGGCACCCCTCCCAGACCGGAAGCGGGCATGATGGTCAGCCGCCGGGCCAATCGGTGGTCGCCGGTCCCCGGGAGGAGCAGAGTGCCGCCAGCAACCCTTGACGTCGTCGGCGTCGGCAACGCCATCGTCGACGTGCTGGCGGAGGTGGACGACGACTTCATCCACGAGCACGGGCTGGCCAGAGGGGCGATGACGCTCATCGACAGGGCCCGGGCCGTCGAGCTGTATGCGGCGATGCCGTCCGGACTGGAGGAGTCGGGGGGCTCCGCCGCCAACACCATGGTCGGCGTGGCGTCGTTCGGCGGTCGGGCCGCCTACATCGGCAGGGTCGCCGACGACTTCCTGGGCGAGCTTTTCAGGCGTGACCTCCGCCAGGTGGGGGTCGCATTCGACGTGCCCGGCGTGGTGGGCGATGAGCCGACGGCCCGCTGCCTGATCCAGGTCACCCCTGACGCCCAGAGGACCATGAACACCCACCTCGGGACGTCCTCCCACCTTTCGGCCTCGGACGTGGACGCGGACCTGGTGGCGTCGGCCTCACACCTCTACTGCGAGGGCTACCTGTGGGACACCGACGAGGCCAAGGAGGCCATCCGGTACGCCATGGACGTGGCGAACTCCGCTGGCCGGACCGTGTCGTTGACCCTCTCGGACGGCTTCTGTGTGGATCGTCACCGCGACGAGTGGCGCGAGCTGCTGGCTGGCCGTGTCGACGTGGTCTTCGGCAACGCCGGGGAGGTCTGCTCCCTGTTCGAGGTGACGGACCTGGACCTGGCGATACAGGCGCTGGCCTCAGAGGTCGAGCTGGCCTTCGTGACGCTGGGGCCCCGGGGCTCCCTGGTGGTGAACGGTTCCGATCGGATTCCGGTGGCCGCCGACGAACTGCACGCTGTGGTGGACACCACCGGCGCCGGCGACCTGTACGCCGCGGGGGTCCTCTTCGGGTTGAGCAGGGACGCCGCCCCGGACCACGCAGCTCGGCTCGGCAGCATCGCCGCCGCCGAGGTCATCAGCCATCTGGGGGCCCGCCCCAGGATGGACCTGGTCGCCGTGGCGAGGTCCATCCTGGGTTGAGGTCCGTCGGAATCAGGGCGGCTCCGATCAGGTGCCCCACCGGCCCGGGCGGTACCGTCCGGGCCATGAGCGACGGCTACACCTGTTTCGACATCCAACTGGACGACGGCGTCGCCACGGTCACCTTGAACCGTGGCGAGCAGTTGAACACCATGGTCCCCGCCTTCTGGGAGGAGCTTCCGACCCTGGTCCGCGAGCTGGACGCCTCCGGAGGCGTGCGCGTCATCGTGCTGGCCTCCACCGGACGCCACTTCTGCGCCGGCATGGACCTGGCGGTCTTCGGCGAACGACCGGACGGCAACGCCAAGGCGGGGCCGGGGCGCCTACGGGCCAACATGCGGGCCAACGTGCTGCACCTCCAGGAGACCTTCTCCGTTCTCGAGAAGGCACGCATGCCCGTCCTGGCGGCCATTCAAGGGGGCTGCATCGGTGGGGCGGTGGACATGGTCACCGCCTGTGACATGCGGTACGCCACCGAGGATGCCTTCTTCTGCATCCAGGAGATCAACATCGGCATGACCGCCGATGTCGGCACCCTCCAGCGGCTCCCCAAGCTCATACCAGAGGGCGTCTGTCGTGAGCTGGCCTACACCGGTCGTCGGATGCCGGCCGCCGAGGCCAAGGCCGTCGGCCTGGTCAACGAGGTGTTCGCCGACCACGAGGCGCTCCTGGACGGGGTGCGCCAGATCGCTCGGACCATCGCCTCCAAGTCACCGCTGGCCATCTACGGGTCCAAGGAGATGATCACCTACACCCGTGACCACTCCACTGCCGATTCGCTCAACCACATCGCCACCTGGCAGTCCGGGATGTTCCAGCCCAGCGAGATGATGGAGTCCTTCAAGGCACGTACCGAGAAGCGCGACGGCGACTTCGAGGACCTCCTGGCGTTCGAGGGCGGGGTCGGTCAGGGACTCGCCTGACCTCCGGAACGGGCGAAACTCGGCGCCAGCCGTGACCCCTTCATCCGGTCCCGTTCGGATCGGCGCAGCGACCGCTCGACGGATCGCCCTGGCCGCACAGGGATTCAACGACAGCGTCCCCGCGGGGCCCGTCGACGTCCGGCACTTCCGACGGGTCATGGGCCGGATCGGCCTCCTGCAGCTCGACTCGGTGCAGGCCGTCTGCCGTTCCCACTACCTACCCGTCTACAGCCGTCTCGGGCCCTACGATCGGGACCGTCTGGATGCCTGGCTCTGGAGGTCGGGCGAGGTGTTCGAGGCCTGGGCACACGAGGCTTCCCTGGTCCCCGTGGAGTTGGAGCCGCTGCTCCGGTGGTTGAAGGACCGGGCCCGATCGGGCGACACCTGGCCCGGCCTTGTCGCCATGGCCGAGAAGCGGCCCGACTACGTTGCCTCCGTCCTTCGGGAGGTGGAGCAGCGGGGCCCTGTGACGGCGGCCGACCTGAGCGATCCACGTCCCCGTGGCGGCACCTGGTGGGACGGTAGGTCGGACGGGAAGCGGGCGGTGGACTGGTTGTTCAGGGTCGGCGACGTGGGGAGTCGCCGGGTGGGGAACTTCGAGCGGACATACGAGGCATTCGCCGGAGTGGTTCCGTCCAGGATCCGAAGCCTCACCAAACCCGGGGTCCACGAGGCCCAGCGGGACCTCCTGGAGATAGCGGGCAGGTGCCACGGAATCGGTACGGCCGCCGACCTCGCCAACTACTTTCGCATCGGAATCCGGGAGGCCAGGCCCCGCCTGGCCGAGCTCGTGGAGGAGGGTCGCCTCCGGGCGGCGGAGGTCGACGAGTGGAGCGATCCGGCCTTCCTGCATCCCGGAGCCGTCAGGCCTCGGTCTGTGACGGCCAGGGCCCTGCTCTCGCCGTTCGACCCGGTGGTCTGGTTCAGACCGCGGGCCGAACGGCTCTTCGGCTTCCGGTACAGGATCGAGATCTACGTCCCGGAGCCGAAGCGGAAGTACGGCTACTACGTGCTGCCCTTCCTGCTGGGGGACAGGCTGGTCGGACGGGTGGACCTCAAGGCCGACCGGGCCAACGGTCGGTTGCTGGCCCGTGGCGTGTTCGCCGAGGAGGGGGTCGATACGGACTCCGTGGCGTTCGAGCTCTCGACCGAACTGGACCGGCTGGCCGATTTCCTGGGGCTCGCCGACGTGGTGGTCGCCAGTCGGGGGAACCTCGCCGGCCCACTCCGGTCGGTGAGGCGGTGAGTGCCCGTCAGCTCCCGGACGGCGGCTGCTCGGCGGTACGCACCATCCATCCGGCGTCGATCGTGTAGGCGCTGTACCACTCGGACACGCCCCGCCGCTGTGCCTCCAGATGTTCGGCATCGGCCTTCCAGGCGGCCGTCGCCTCCGGATCCCGCCAGTACGAGACGGTGATACCACGACCGTCGGCACCGCGGATGCTGTCCACGCCAAGGAAGCCATCCCTGTTGGTGGCCAGTTCCATCATCCGGTCGGCCGTGTCCTGGTAGCCATCATCGCCGGATCCGGCGGTGCGGGTGGTGACTATGACCACCGCCCACCTGGCATCGGGATCGTGCCGGGGGGTCGTGGCGGCAGGCACGGAACGAGCCTAGGTGCGTGCCCGCAGCCAGGCGGCGTACCAGGCCATGCGGCCCAGGGCTGCCACGGCCCGGTCGGCGGATGGATAGCAGAGTCGACCCGATTCCCGGACGGCGGTGACCATCGGGTTCTGAGGCTGGGCCACGGCCAGTTCGGATGCGACCAGGATGGGCTTCGAGTGGGTGGTGGAGGCCTCGTCGGCGGCCTCGGCGTAGCGGCGTTCCTGACGCTCGTGGTAGTCCACGATTCGCTCCAACCCGTGGTCCGGGTGGAACGGTCCCTTCCGGGTCAGCGCAGCGGTGTTGCCCTGGATTCCCAGGCCCAACTGCAGGATGGAGTCGATCCCGGGGTGCGCGGCCACCAGCTCCAGCAGGTCGGGGATGGTGTCGCGGGTTTCGCCCCCGGCCAGGTCCACGGGATTGTTGCGGCTCCAGCGGGGCGGGAGCATGGCGTCGATGGCGACCAGCAGGTCATCGGGGAGCGCCGTCAGGGAGAGGTCCGGATGCGAGGTGACCGCGTCGGCGGTGACCACCCCCCAGCCGCCGGCCGTGGTGAGTACCAGGACACCGTCCCCGCCGGGCAACGGCTGGGTTGCGAAGGTGGCTGCGGCATCGAACGCCGCCTCGATGGTGGGCGTCCGCACCATGCCCGCCTGGCGTGCCATGCCGTCGAACACCCGGTCGTCGGAAGCCAGGGAACCCGTGTGCGACGCTGCGGCCCGCTGCCCACCGCTGGTGGCCCCGCCCTTCACCACGACCACCGGCATGCGCCGCGTGACGGCAGCTATGCGTTCGAAGAAGTCCCGGCCGTCCGAGAGGCCCTCCACGTAGCAGAGCCCCACGTCGGTCTCCGGGTCGTCGGCGAACCACTCCAGGTAGTCGGCAATGCCGGTTGCGGCAGCGTTCCCGGCTGAGACCGAACGGCTCAGCCCGATCCCCGTCTGGCCCGCGTAGTTCTGGAAGGCCGATACGAAATTGCCGGACTGGGATGCCACTCCGATGCGTCCGCGCGGGGGATAGGGGGCCACGATCTGGGCGCAGAGGCCGACCGGCGGGGAGGTGATGCCCTGGCCGTTGGGGCCGGCCAGGACCAGGTCCAGCTCCTCGGCAAGGGCCACCAGGCGGGCTTCGGCCTCGATCCCGTCCGGACCTGCCTCCGAATAGCCGCCAGCGGCCACGAACACGGCCCGGACGCCCCTGGCGGCGGCCGTCCGGATGATCTCCTCGTTCACCGACACCGGCGTACAGACCACGAGGAGCTCGGCGGCGCCGTCCGGAAGTTCCTCGATGGAGGCGAGCACCGGGCGGCCCAGGACCGATCCGGCCTCGCGCCCCACGGCGAACACGTCACCCTCGTAGCCGCAGGCCATCAGGTTGTGGAGCGTCACGAACCCGAACTTGCCCGGATGGCTGGACACCCCGGTGACCACCACCCCCCTGGGTTCGAAGAGCGGTCTCAGGTCGCGTCCCATCAGGCGTCCGCCCGGTCGTCAAGGACCTCCACCAGGGCGTCCACGGCCACGGCCACGCCGTCCACCACGATCAGCGGGTTGAGGTCCACCGACACGATCCTGGGGTCGGCGGCCAGCGCCCCGAGCGCACACAACGTCCCTGCGAGGGCGTCGCGGTCCACTGCCGGCTCGCCGCGAAACGGCCCCAGCAGGGCCTGTGTCCCCAGGTCGTCCATGAGGTCCCCGGCGTCCAGGTCGTCCAGGGGGGCCAGGCGGAACGCCACGTCCGCGACCGCCTCGGCCAGGACGCCGCCCACGCCGAGCATCACGCAGGGGCCGAACTGGGGGTCCCGCACCATGCCGGCGATCAGTTCCCGGTTGCCCCGGAGCATGGTCGACACCAGCAGTTCCACGGGACCGTCATCGGCGGTGGCAGCGGCCAGCAGGTCGGTCGCCGCTGCATGAACATCGGCGCCCGAGGCCAGCGAGAGTCGGACCAGGCCCCGTTCCGTCTTGTGTGCGATCGAATCGCCGCACAACTTGGCCACGACCGGTAGGCCCATGGCCACCGCCACCTCAGCAGCGGCATCCGGGTCCGAAGCCGTCGCCCAGTCGGACACGACCACCCCGGCGTCGGCGACGAGCCGTCGGGAATCGGCCTCGGAGAGGGTGCGGGTGGCCGGGCCGTCCGTGGAGTCGTCCCTGTCGTCGGCCATTTCCAGAGACTAGGTACAGGACCTGGCGGTAGGGCAAGGCCGGAACCGTCGCCATAGCCTCGCGTCGGTGGGAATGCACGATCTGGACGCCGAGAACGAGGACCTGGTCCGGAAGGTCATCGACTACGCGTTGGAACGCCTCGGTGGCGATGCCCCGCTGCACTGCCCTCCGAGCGCCGAGGAGTTGCATGCCCTGGTTGGCGACACGATCACCCCCGGCGGCCTGGGCGGGACCGAGGCGCTGCGGACATTTGCCGAGCACCTCGCGCCGGCCTGCATGCCCACCGACCATCCGCGGTACCTGGCCTTCGTGGCCAGTGCCCCGACCATGGCGGCTTCGGCCTTCGACCTGGTCGTCGGCTCCTCGTCCCTCTGCGGATCCACCTGGCTGGATGGTGCGGGCATGGTCTTCGCTGAGAACCAGGCCCTGCGTTGGATAGCGGACCTGGCCGGCATGCCGGACTCTGCCGGTGGATGCTTCGTCACCGGCGGCACGATGGGGAACCTCTCGGCGCTGGTCACGGCCCGGCATGATGCCGTCCGGAGGCGTACCTCGGCGGGCTCGGAACGTCCGGAACGGTGGGCCGTGGTCGCCGCCGAGAGCGCCCACTCGTCGATCGACTCGGCGGCCGGCGTCATGGACGTCGACGTGCTCCTCGCCGCTGTGGATGGGGGGCACCGGCTGCGCGGTGATGCCGTCGCCACCGCCATCGCCGGCCGGCCGGCCGGCACCGAGGTCTTCGCCGTCGTGGCGACGGCCGGCACCACCAACCTGGGCATCGTGGACGACATCGACGGTGTCGCCGATGCCTGCACCTCAGCCGGGGTGTGGCTGCACATCGATGGCGCCTACGGAGGCGCCGCAATGGCTGCTCCATCGGTCCGCCACCGGTTCGCCGGCATCCAGCGGGCGGATTCCCTCGTGGTCGACCCCCACAAGTGGTTGTTCTCGCCGTTCGACTGCGCTGCGTTGGTCTACGCAGATCCGTCGCTGGCCCGCGCTGCACACACGCAGCACGCCGGGTACCTGGAGCCGATCATCGACGACACCGTCTGGAACCCCTGCGACTACGCCAACGTGCTCACGAGGAGGGCCAGGGGCGTGCCGTTCTGGTTCTCGCTGGCCGTCCATGGCACCGACGCGTACACCGACGCCATCGAGCACACCCTCGAGGTGACCCGTGCCACCAGGGACATGGTGGAGGCGGCCGAGCACCTGGAGCTCCTGGTCGAGCCGGAGCTCTCGGTGGTGGCCTTCCGGCGACGCGGCTGGGGGTCGGACGACTACCAGGCCTGGTGCGATCGCCTGCTGGCAGCGGGCACCGCCCTCCTGACCCCCACCACGTTCGACGGTGGGGCCGCCATGCGCATCTGCATCGTCAACCCGAGGACCAGCGTCAGCGACCTGCAGGAGGTGCTCGCCACCCTGGAGCCTGCCGGAGACCCCGTCACCTGAAACCGGCCCCGGAGGCCCTCCGGCCGGGTCAGTCGGAAAGGGCGGCGTAACCGGGCTTGATGGTGTCGTTGATCAGCCCGAGGCGTTCGTCGAACGGCAGGAAAGCGCTCTTCATGGCGTTGATGGTGAGCCAGCGGAAGTCGTCCAGCCCCCAGCCGAAGGCCCGGTTCAGCGCAGCCATCTCCGACGTCATCGATACGTCGCTCATGAGGCGGTTGTCCGTGTTGACGGTGATGCGGAAGCCCAGGCTCCGGAGCAGGCCGATCGGGTGGGCGGCGATGTCGGCCACCGCCCCCGTGTGGACGTTCGACGTGGGGCACAGCTCCAGGGGGATCCGTCGGTCCCTGACTATGGAGGCGAGGCGGCCCAGCAGGGGCGTGCCGTCCTCCGACATCCCGATGTCGTCGACTATCCGCACGCCGTGGCCGAGCCGCTCGGCACCGCAGAACTGGATGGCTTCCCAGATCGAGGCTGGGCCGAAGGCCTCGCCGGCATGGATGGTGAAGTGGAAGTTCTCCCGCTGGAGGTACTGGAAGGCATCAAGGTGGAGGGTGGGTGGATAGCCGGCTTCCCGGCCGGCGATGTCGAACCCGACGACGCCCCGGTCCCGGTACCGGATGGCTGTCTCGGCCACCTTCATCGAGTCCGTCGACGTGCGCATGGCGGTGACCAGGGCCCGGATGGTCAATCCGGTTCCGTCTGAACCCTCGGCGAAGCCCGCCAGGATCGCCTCCACCACCTCGTCCAGGGACAGGCCTCCTGCCGTGTGCAGGGCCGGAGCGAAGCGGACCTCCGCGTACACGCAGCCGTCGCCGGCCAGGTCGACGGCGCACTCCAATGCCACCCTGTGGCAGGCGGCGGCCGTCTGCATCACGCCGACCGTGTGCTCGAAGGTCTCCAGGTAGAGGCCGAGGTCCCTGCGGTCGGCCCCCCTGTGGAACCAGGTGGCCAGCTGGACCTCGTCGGTGCTGGGCAGGGCGTCGTAGCCGACCTCGTCGGCCAGGGCGATGACCGTGGCCGGCCGCAGCCCACCGTCGAGGTGGTCGTGGAGGACGACCTTGGGTGCCAGCCGGATGCTCTCCGGGTCCATGGGATCCATGGTGCAGGCTATCGGTGGGTGGTGGCTCCGATCCCGGTCGCCCCGCCCACGTGTTGCCGGGTGGATCAGCCGAAGCCACGCAGGGGCAGGTCAGGGCCCCTCTGGAGCCAGTTGTCGGAGCGGTAGGCGGCCGTCCCGTCGATCACGTGGAGGGTGTAGGCCAGCCTGGGCCGGTCGGAGCGGTTGGGGCCGCTCCAGTGGGGGAGCCGACCGTGGAATGCGATGAGGGTGCCGGCCGCCACCTCCAACGGGACCAGCGCGTCCATGTCGTACGGGGTCGGGTCGAGGACGTCGGTCGTCGTTCCGGTGCCGTCCAGGCGGAACCGGGTCCGGGTCTCGGCATGGTGGCCTCCGGGTATGGCCCACATGCAGCCGTTCTGGACGGTGGCGTCGTCCAGGGCGAACCAGAATCCGGTGACGGTCTGCGGATCGGTCCAGAGGAACGAGTGGTCAGTGTGGCAGACGACCTCACCGCCGATGCGCGGCGGCTTGAAGATGACCATCGACTGAAGGAGGAGTGGGTCCACGAAGCCCAGATCGCCCGCCAGGGCTGCCAGGCGTGGCGTACGCGAGAACCGGTCGAACACCGGGTCCACGTCGTGCATGGCGTGACCCAGCTTGTTCAACGCCATGTCCATGGGGACCACCAGTCGGCCGTCCCGGTCGAAGGCGCCGTCTTCGAAGAAGGGCCTCACCACGTCGGCCGAGGTGAGGAACCATTCGTCCTGGGCGTGCGACTGCTCGGTCGTCGAGAAGACGGTTGCCGCCCCCTCCGGTAGTCCACCGTCGGCGTATCCGGCCACCAGGTCGTGGATCCGATTCCTGAGGTCAGCCAGGAGGCCGGGCTCCACGAAGTCGGACAGGACCACGTAGCCGTCGCGTCGCCATGCCTCAGCCTCGGCGTCACCGAGTACCGACCCCACCGCCGACGTCATTCCTGGCCGCGTCTGTAGCGCAGCCCGTTGGCCGCCGGCATGCGGAGTCGGCTACCTGCGAACACCAGTACCAGGAGGGTCGCCAGGTGCGGGGTTATCGGTGGAAGCTCGCCCATGACCTTGTCGGTCACCGAGTACCACCACAGCAGGAGGGCGGCGCCCGCCGCCAGGCTGATGGCGGCCCTGGACCGGCGCTGCCACACCGCACGGATCGCCAGGACGGCCACCGCCACGCCGGCGAGGAGCAGAAGGGAGTGGACGGCGGTCCGGTCGCGGAGCTGCAACGCATCGGCGAACCCGAAGAGCAGGGATCCCACCAGGGCTCCCACCGGTTGCCAGTTGCCGAAGATGACCGTGGCCAGCCCTATGAATCCCCGACCCTGTGTCTGGGCCTCCCTGTAGATGCCGGTCTGCTCGATGGCGATGAAGGCTCCGCCGAATCCCGCCAGCCCGCCGCTCACCACCACCGCCAGGTACTTCATGCGGTACACGTTCACGCCGAGGCTGTCGGCGGCCACGGGGTGCTCGCCGGCTGCCCGTATCCGGAGCCCGATGCTCGTACGCCACAGGATCACGACCGATGCCGGTACCAGGGCCAGGGCCAGGAGGGTCGCCCACGAGACGTCGCTGGTGATGCCGGACAGCACCGCGCAGAGGTCCGACACGAAGAACCAGCCCCGGTCGTCCACCCAACCGAAGAGGTCCGGCGTGGTCCAGCCGAACAGGTCACCGCCCGAGAGGAACACGACGTCCACGTCGCCCACCGAGTCGACCCTCGGCGACTGGGTGATGCCCCCACCGGGGCGTTGGGCGAAGACCTCGCGGGACAGGAAGCGGGCCAGGGCCGGAGCCAGGATGTTGATGGCCACGCCGGAGATGATGTGGTCCACGCCGAAGCCCACCGTGGCCACGGCATGCAGCAGGCCGCCGGCCGCCCCACCGGCGATGCCGATGACGATGCCCCACCAGGGGCCGAACTCGAGGGCTCCCCAGGCACCGAACCAGGCTCCCAGGATCATCATCCCCTCAAGGCCGATGTTGACCACCCCGGCCCGTTCCGCCCAGATGCCACCCAGGCCGGCCAGCAGGATCGGTACGGCCCGACGCAGCGTGGCCTCAGCGGTGCCGGACGAGATGAGGTCCGTGGTTTCGGGACGGGCCAGCTCCTGGGTGACCGAGAGGACCAGCACCAGGCCGAGGGCCGCGACGGTCCAGCGCAGGACCACCGAGTTCCCCAGGGAGCGGAGCTCGCGCAGGGCCGTCATGCCTCCATCTCCTGCTTCGGGCGGGTGGCCGCGGCCGCATCCCGGGCCTCCTGGGAGCGACGCACCCGGTTGACCACCTCGTAGGAGACAACGGCCGAGAGCACGACCACTCCCTGGAGGATCGAGACGATCTCACGCGGCGTGTCGCCGACCACGTCCAGGATGGGGGCGGCCGAGTCCAACCAGCCGAAGAGCAGTGCTCCGATCGCCACGCCGGCCGGGTGGTTGCGGCCCACGAGAGCCACGGCAATGCCGGTGAAGCCCAGGCCCCGGGTGAAGGCAAGGTCGTACTTGTAACTGTCGCCCAGGACCTCCGGTAGCCCGATGAGGCCGGCCACGGCACCGGAGAGGAGCATCGTGCGCATCACCGTGGCCTTCGGGTCCACGCCGGAGGCCTCGGCGGCGAACGGGTTCAGCCCGGTGGCCCGCAGGTCGTAGCCGACCCGGGTACGTGTCAGGAACAGGTGGAAGATCACGCCGACGAGGGCTGCGACCAGGATGAACCCCCAGAGCTCGCGCCCCCTGGTGATCTCCCGGGTGAACGTCTCGACGACGCCGTTGAGGTTGGGGAAGCGTCCGGACGGAGGGATCTCCGGCGTCTTCATGTTGAGGCTCGTGTCGGCCTCGTCGATCAGCCAGTTGCGCAGCATGTAGCCGACGGCCGCCAGGGCGATCGCGTTCAACATGATCGTGGAGATCACCTCGTGCACGCCCTTGGTGACCTTCAGGTAGCCGGCCACGCCTGCGAACAGCGAACCCACGGTCATGGCCACGAGCATGATCAGCGCCACGTGCAGTGCAGCCGGCAGGTCGACGGCAGCGCCCACCGAGGCCGACAGGAGGGCGGCCAGCACGTACTGGCCCTCCACCCCGATGTTGAACAGGTTCATCCGGAATCCGATGGCCACCGCGATCCCGGCCAGGTACAGCGGCGTGGCCCGGTTGGCGGTCGCCACCAGCGTCTCCAGCCGGGTCCCGTAGGACAGCATCTCCATCCACGCCTCCAGCGGGCTGGTTCCGGCGATCAGCAGGACCACCGAGGAGATGGCGACCGAGAACACGATGGCCACGACCGGGGCCGCAGCGGCCATGAGGATCCGCCGGACGCTCATTCGTCCGCCCCTGTCATGTACCCGCCCAGGATGCGGGGGGTCGTGGTGGCCGGATCCAGCTCGGCGACCACGCGTCCACGCAGCATGACCACCAGGCGGTCGGCCAGGCCGATCAGCTCCTCCAGGTCGGCCGAGACCAGGAGCATCGCCAGCCCTTCCCGACGGGCGGCCCGCAGGTCCGCCCAGACCGAGGCCTGGGCGCCTACGTCGATGCCCCGGGTCGGGTGGGCGGCCACCAGCAGGCGTGGCGACGCCGCCATCTCCCGGCCGATGACCAGCTTCTGCTGGTTGCCGCCGGACAGCGCACGCGCCGACGTGTCGATGCCCGGCGTCCTGACGTCGAAGTGTTCGACTATGCGGGTGGTGGCCGAGCGGGCGCCGGACCGGTCCAGGAACGGTCCCCTGGCGAACGGGGCCATCGTCTGGTGGCCCAGCATGGCGTTCTCCCAGAGGGGTGCGTCCAGCAGCAGGCCCCGACGGTGACGGTCCTCGGGTACGTACCCGATGCCGGCCTCACGCCGTCGACGCACCGGCCAGTGTCCGATGTCCTCGCCGTCCAGCAGGAGTTGGCCGCCGCTGGTCTGGCGCAACCCCAGGATCGCCTCGATCAGCTCGCTCTGGCCGTTGCCCTCGACGCCGGCCACGCCCACGATCTCTCCGCGGTGCACGTCCAGGGAGACCCGGTCCAGGGTCGGTCGGTCGGACCCGTCCAGCACAGACAGGTCGCGTACGGCCAGGGTGACGTGGTCGTCGGCCACCCGGGGCTCGGTGGACGGTGTCGGTAGTTCGGAACCCACCATGAGCTCCGCCAACTCGTGGGCGGTCACCTCGGCGGGGTCGACGGTGGCGACGGTGCGACCCTGCCGGAGCACCGTGATGGTGTCGGCGATGGCCAGGACCTCCTCCAGCTTGTGGTCGATGAAGATGATCGTGTGTCCGCGGGCCTTCAGCTCCCGTAGGTTCCGGAACAGCTCCTCGACCTCCTGGGGCACCAGCACGGCCGTGGGTTCGTCCAGGATCAGGACGCGTGCCCCCCTGTAGAGGACCTTGATGATCTCGACCCGCTGGCGCGCACCCACCTCCAGCGTCTCGACCAGGTCGTCCGGGTGGACGTCCAGACCGTAGGAGGCACCCAGGGCCTCCAGGTCCCGTCTGGCTGCCTTGCGGTCGATCAGCCCACGGCGGCGCGGCTCGGCGCCCAGCACCACGTTCTCCAGGACGGTGAGGTTGTCGGCCAGCATGAAGTGCTGGTGGACCATGCCGATGCCGTGCTCGATGGCCTCGGAGGGTGACGAGAAGTCCACCTCCGTGCCACCGACCAGCATCCGCCCCTCGTCGGCGGACTGCATGCCGTAGAGGATCTTCATCAACGTCGACTTGCCGGCGCCGTTCTCGCCCACCACGGCGTGGATCTCGCCCTCGGCCACCCGGAGGTTCACGTCGTCGTTTGCGACCACCCCCGGGAAGCGCTTGGTGATGCCTGAGAGCTCTACGGCCGGCGTGGTCACGATGTCGGCTGGTGGCTCAGTAGAGGATCTTGTCGAAGAACGCCCTGGTGCGCTCGTGCGACGGGTTCGAGAACACTTCCTCGGGTGGTCCTATCTCGACGACCTCTCCCTCGTCGATGAAGAGCAGTCGGTCGGCGGCAGCCCGGGCGAAGCCCATCTCGTGGGTCACTACCACCATGGTCATGCCCTCGCCGGCCAGTTCCAGCATGACGTCCAGGACCTCCTTGACCATCTCGGGGTCGAGGGCCGAGGTGGGCTCGTCGAACAGCATCACCCGGGGTTCCATGGCCAGGGCGCGGGCTATGGCCACCCGCTGCTGTTGTCCACCGGAGAGCTGGCGTGGATAGGCGTCGGCCTTCTCGGGTATGCCCACCCGGGTGAGCTGGCGCATGGCCATCTCGGTGGCTTCGGACTTCGAGCGGCCCCGGACCTTGCGCTGGGCCAGGGTGATGTTCTGGATGACCGTCAGGTGGGGGAACAGGTTGAACTGTTGGAACACCATCCCCACCTCGGCCCGGACGTGGTCGATGTCGGTCGAGGTGTCCGTCAGCTCGTAGCCGTCGACGGTGACCGTGCCCGTGGTCGGGATCTCCAGCAGGTTGATGCAGCGCAGCACGGTGGACTTGCCCGAGCCGCTGGGGCCGACGATGACGAGCACCTCGCCCTCGGCCACCTCCAGGTCCATGTCGCGTACGGCGTGGATGGTCTTGTCGAACGTCTTGGAGATGCCGCTCAGGCGGATCATCGGTTCAGCCTGCGTCCCGGCGGCCTCGTCCATCAGCGCTCCCCCTTCCGGTCGCGGGTCATCCGCCGTTCCAGCATGCCGAGCAGCAGGGACAGGCCGAGGGTCAGGATCAGGTAGATGAAGGCCAGTACGAAGTAGCCCTCCCGGAACTTGAAGGTGCTGGCGGAGAACTGGCGGGCCCGCTGGGTGATCTCCAGGGCGCCGAGTACCGAGAGCAGCGACGTGTCCTTCAGGATGGCGATGAAGTCGTTTCCGAGTGGCGGGATGATTGCCCGCATGGCCTGGGGGAGGACCACGGAGTTCAGCGTCTGGCGTCGGTTGAGGCCCAGCGAGCGGCCGGCCTCGGTCTGGCCGGGCGGAATCGACTGGATGCCGCCACGGAATATCTCGGCCATGTATGCGCCGTAGATGACGGCCAGGGTGACGGTGGCTCGCATCTGGAATGAGAGCTTGAACTCCCAGCCGAACCACCGATCCAGTGGGCCGTTGAGGGCCTTGGTGAGCTCCGGCACGAGGATCAGGGCCACGGTGAAGATGAGCGGCAGGATCGGGATACCCCGCACGAACTCGACGTAGGTGCGCGAGAGATTCCGGAGCACCACGTTGCGTGACATCTGGCCCATGCCGATGATGAGGGCGATCACGAGGGCGATGACGAACGCCTGGATCGTCGAGCTGATGGTCAACCTGAGGCCGGGGATGATGCGCTCCCAGGCCAGCTCGTAGGCGTCGTTGGTCAGGATCTGCCAGCCCATCCAGCTCAGGACGCCGACGATGATCACCGACCACCAGGGGAACGTGTCCCACCAGGGTCGCTCGTCGGTTACCCGACCGCGACGCGCCACGCCGATCTGGCTCAAACCACGTCCCCCATCGCCTCTTCCCTGCGGCACCGCAAGGCGGCAGACCCTAACGGGTCGTCCTGTCGCCCACCGTGTCCGCCGGGCCCACGAAAGAGGGTTCCCGATCCGAAAACGGTGGGAGGCCGGGACCTGTGGGTCCCGGCCTCCTCACGTTCCCGTGTGCCCCTCAGGGGG
>Ga0208335_1000005_pt1 | contig 105623 bp, 107 predicted proteins | sample DeeseametaMP0759_FD_184202 | JGI IMG/M metagenome (GOLD analysis project Ga0208335, IMG submission 184202) | Marine microbial communities from the Deep Atlantic Ocean - MP0759 (SPAdes) | ecosystem: Environmental > Aquatic > Marine > Oceanic | place: West of Cape Town, South Africa, South...
CGCCGTGGAGCTGCACGGCCAGGCCATCGGTGATCCGGTTCAGCGCCGCCTTCGAAGCGCCGTAGACGGCGAGCATCCTGGACGACTCGGTGACGTCGTACGGAGCACCACCGTGCAGGTTCGCCGTGGCGCTGGACAGGTTCACGATCCAGCCCTCACCCCGCTCGACCATTCCGGGTACCACCAGCTGGGCCAGCTCCAGGGGGGCGACCACGTTGGCCTCCATGGACAGGCGCACCCGCTTCGCCGGGAAGTCCAGGATGGATCCCCCGATGCTGGCCGCCGCGTTGTTGACGAGCACGTCGATCGGACCGAGGGCGTCGACCGCCTCGTCGACTATCCGGGCCCGGTCGTCGGGATCGGTCAGGTCTGCCACCACCACGGCGGCCCGCACGCCGAAGGACCGGATGCGCCCGGCGGTGTCGGTGAGGCTGCCCGGCAGGGTCGGGTGGTGGTCCAGGGTCCGCGCCACGATGGCGACGTCCGCACCCTCGGCGGCCAGGCGGCTGGCAGCGGCAGCGCCGATACCCCGGCTGGCACCGGTCACCAGGACGACACGGCCCCCGAATCGCTTCGACATGCTCCCGAAGGTAGCGACTCCGCCTTTCCGACGCCGAGCGGCAGCCCCTACTGTCCGGGCATGTTCAACCTGACGGGACGAACCGCTCTGGTCACCGGGGCCGGGCAGAACGTCGGCGCGGGCATCGCCAGGGCGCTGGGGGCGGCGGGCGCCACCGTGCTGGTCAACGACCTCCGCTCCGAGCGGGCCGACGAGGTCGTCGAGGCCCTCCTGGCCGACGGGGTGGCCGCCGTGTCCGTGCCGTTCGACGTGACCGACCGGCCCGCCATCGATTCGGCAGTCGCCGGGGCGGGCCCCATCGACGTGCTGGTCAACAACGCCGGCAACGGTGGCGCCGAGGAGATGCGGCCCAGGCGGTTCACCGACACCGGCCCGGACGACTGGCTGGGGCCGATGGAGGTCAACCTGCACGGGGTCCTGCACTGCTGCCACGCCGTGCTGCCCGGAATGGTCGAGCGGGGCCACGGGCGGATCATCACCATCTCGTCGGCCGCCGGCACCCACGGGGTGGGCATGGGCTTCGTCCCCTACTCGGTGGGCAAGGGCGGCTCGCTGAGCCTCATGCGCAGCCTGGCCCTCGAACACGGGCGGGACGGCATCACCGCGAACTCGGTGGCCCTCGGGATCATGGACTCGGTCCGGGCCGAGACGGCCGCCGCTCTCACGAAGAGGATCCCGGTCGGCAGGCTGGGATCACCCGACGATGTCGGTGCAGCCTGCCTGTGGCTGGCATCGGACGAGGCCGGCTGGATCACCGGCCAGACGATCGGCCTGAACGGCGGTGCCTTCACGTCGTAAGCAGGCCCACGACCGGGTCAATCACCACCGTGGGCCCGGAATCGGCAACCTGGTCCCGCGAAGGGTCGTGGTCGGTCGACGCAACCGAGATGGTGTAGCAGCGAAGGACGGTGAACGGTGAAGGCGAAGAATCTGATAGCGGCCATCCCGAGACTCCTCATGGCCCCACTCCGAATTCGGCGACGTCCAGATGAACCTCCAGCAGGGCGTGAGCACTTCGAGCCAACATCCCTTTCGGCGTCGACGGCCGAGACGACCGTCAAGGCGGTGGACATCCCTGTCGCGCATACTCCTCCTGGTGGGTACAGGGACTTCCCGCAACCAGTCCTTGCAGGGTGCGACGAGCCGATCACACCGGGAGCGCCTGATCTTCGGGGTGTCTGGCAGGCCTACAGGGGCCCGCTCAAGGGACACATCGAACGCGTCGAACAGGCCGGTAACCGGGTCGTCATCACCAGTGGCGGAGTCATCCACGACATGTACGCGGACGGCACGCTCGAGGGTGGGGTCAACGACGTGAACGCGAACAAGATCGACCGGATCTCAGTTGCGGCTCGATTCGAGAACGGTCGCCTGAACCTGTACCCCGGAGACCGCAGAGTCGCGCTCGTCACGCGCTACCGAGATGGGGACGAAATGGTGTGGCGCTACGGGCCTTGGAAGAACCGACTGCGACGCCTCGCGCCCGTCGAAGAGGTCGACTAGTGGCAGCAACTGCACCTCTTGGAGGAATCCGCGGGCGTCTGACGGCCCGACCGAAACCATTGGGGAAAGACGTTGAGTAGATCATTGAGGACCCCACTGTGCGAACGGTTGGAGATCGACTTCCCGATCTTCTCGGCCGGCATGGGGCCGATCGCGGGACCCGAACTCGTGGCAGCGGTATCCAACGCAGGTGGGCTCGGAGTGCTTGGTTGCACCTCAATGTCCCCGGGCCAAGCCCGGGCATCACGCCAGCCCGACACAGCCCACCGGGTTGGATAGATCTATCCGACCCTGATCCGGCCAAACCGGCCCAACGCACACCCACCTGTAGCCTGACCGTCGGTGGTCGACCGGGTTTCGCACCGGGTTTCAAACCGCCGTCGGGTCGCTAGCTCATCGGGTAGAGCAGGGGACTTTTAATCCTCAGGTGCCGGGTTCGAGACCCGGGCGACCCACCAGTTCAGGGCAGGTTTCCGGTACCCCTCCTGTGGGTCGTGTCCGGCAGGCTTTCCCAATGTTTTCCCATCAGCGGGCTGTCAGCCCCACAGGAGCGGTACCGGCGGGAGATTACTCGCCGATGTCCTCGTTCCAGAGCTCCGGGTGCTCGGCGATGAAGGTGGCCATGAGCTCCACGCACCCGGGATCGTCGACCACCTCCACGACGACACCCTCGTCCCGGAGGAGCCCCTCCGGGCCCTGGAACGTCCGGGCCTCTCCGACCACCACCCTCGGGATGCCGTAGAGGAGGACCGCACCGGTACACATCGGGCACGGTGAGAGCGTCGAGTAGAGCGTCGACCTCCGGTAGTCGGCGGCGGTCAGCCGCCCGGCGTCCTCCAGCGCCGCCATCTCGGCGTGCAGCACGACCGAGCCGCGCTGTACCCGCTGGTTGTGGCCGCGCCCGACGATCGTCCCGTCGATCACCAGGACCGAACCGATGGGCACGCCACCCTCGGCCAACCCGAGGCGCGCCTCGTCAATCGCAGCCTGGAAGAAGGGGTCCGTCACACCGGCAGCCTCTCAGCCTTCAGGGCCTACGAGGGCGCACGGGTCCACGCCGCGCATGGCCAGGACCCGCTCCACGGCCTCGTCCAACCAGCGCTCGTCCAGCGAGCCGTCGTCCAGGGCGGCCATGAGGCTCCAGGCTGCCGGAACCACGTTCTCATGGCCGCCGACCATGAGCAGGTCGGCTCCGGCGATCAGGGCCAGCCGCGCCGCCGTGGGTACGTCGATCATCTGTGCCACAGCCCCCATGGACAGGTCGTCGGTGAGTATCACGCCATCGAACCCGAGCTCGTCGCGCAGGATTCCGGTCACGGCGGCCGCCGACAGCGACGCCGGCACCCCATCCGTGAGGCCCGGTACGACCAGGTGGCCGACCATGACCGCAGCACCATCCGGCAGGACACCGAACGGCAGCAGGTCGACCAGGCGAAGCTCGTCGAGGGGCGGGGTGGTGGCCGTCTCCTCGTGGCTGTCGGCATTGGCCCGACCATGCCCCGGGAAGTGCTTGGCGACAGGCACCAGTCCGCCGTCCAGGATCCCCTCGGCGAAGGCCAGCCCATGGGTGGACACCACCATCGGGTCATCCGAGAACGAGCGGGTTCCGATGCCGGGACCGGATCCCACGTCCAGGACCGGCGCAAGGTTCACGGTCACTCCCAGGGCGCCGATGGCGACGGCCCTCTCCCGGGCCAGCTCCCGTACGTCACCGATCGACATGGCACCCATCCGGGCGGCCGACGGGAGCTCGCCAAGAAGTGCACCGAAGCGCTGGACCGTGCCGCCCTCCTCGTCCACGGCTATCACCACCGGCCCGGTGGCCGACGCCTCCTGGACCGCTGCAACCGCCGCGGGGAAGCCGTCGCCCGGCGAGCCGATGACCACTGCACCCGCCACCAGGCCCCGGCCGGCCAGGTCGGCGACGACGGCCAGCCCTGCCTGGTCGACCACAGGGAGCAGGACCTGTCCGACACGCAGACCGATCGGAAGTTCGCCAACGCACTCGATCGCCGTGGGACCCGGAGGGCGGCTGGTCGTGGTCGTCGTCGAGGTCGTCGTGGTCGCCATCGAGGTCGTGGAGGTCAGCGAGGTCGGCGTGGTGCTCGTCGTCGATGCGCGGGTCGGATGCGGACCGGGCGTGGTGGTGCTGATGACCGGAGCGGTGGTCACCGGAGCAGTCTCCCGGGACGAGCCGCACGCCCCGGCAAGCAGAGCCAGGGCTCCGACGACGACCAGGTAGCGCATGCAGCCAGTGCACCACATGGCAGGGACCAGCGGGCGGCGGCCCCGGCACGGCGCCCCGCCGGGGCCCGAATAGCCTGAGGCGATGCGGACCCTGCTCGTCGGCTTCCTGGCGATCGCCACGGTGATGGCCGTGCTGTTCTTCGGGCTGGGAGGCGGCAGCGGGCCAGCGGATCCGATCCTGGTGGCGACCGGCTCCACCACGACGGCGGCACCCGGAGCCATGGAGTCGGTCAGCCCAGAGGCAGACGACCCCGACGCCGAGCCCACGCTGGTGGCCGTGACGACGACAATCCGGGTCGCGCCGGCCGCCACCATCCCACCCCGACCGCTCGGCACCCTGGCACCAATCGATGACCTGGGGAGGCCGACGCTGGATGCCGCGTCATCGGTCAGCACCGTCGGAATCGACCGGATCATGTTCGGCATGACCGTCCACGACGCCCAGGTGGCTGCCGGAAGCCGGTTCACACCGGTCACAAGAATCGGACACTGCTACCTGGTCACGCCCGATGACGGCCAGGCAGGCCTCACCTTCTGGGTCGTGGCGGGAACCGTCGAGCGCGTCGACGTCGACACCCGCACCATCACCACCCGTTCGGGAGCCGGCATCGGTAACACCGAGGACCGCATCCGCGAGATGTTCGGGGAGCGCATCCACACGACCCCCCTCCCGGATGGTTCCGGAAACCTGCTCGCATACATCCCCAAGGACGTCGCCGATGCCACCTACAGGGTGATGTTCCTCACCAACGGCGTGCAGGTCACCAGGCTCTGGGCCGGCCGCCTCCCCTGGGCGGAGGAACTAGGCGGCTGCCCCTCCTCCTGACGGACCCTCCCCACGGACCGCCCGGACCGGTCAGTAGCCCTCGGGCAGGTCGTGTTCGTACTCCGCACAACTCACGAAGACCGCCCCGTACCCCACCCTCTCGCCCAGACCGGACCCCAGGTCCAGGCCGCGGGTCCACTCGATCGCTCCCGCACTGATCGTTCCATCGTGGACGAAGACCTCCAGGGGGCCGTCCAACGTCGCCTCGTAGAGGACCGAGCCCCCGACGGTCACACCGACGTACGGCTGGCCGAGGAACCCCTGGATGAGCGCCTCTACGGGCTGGCCGTTGTCCGGGTGCCCACCCACCCCGATCGCCACCACGTCGCCCGGCCCGGGTGCATAACAGGTGAAGGCCAGGTCGAAGGTCCTGTCGCCCACCTGCACCCAGCCGTTGGTCACGACGTCCGACTCCGGCGCCAGAGTGGTCGTGGTCGGCTCCTCGGCGACCGACGCCGGTGGCTCCACCGGTCGGTCACCGGCACAGCCCAGCGCCGGCAGGGCCATGACCAGCACCGCCAGGAGGATCCGACGACCGGTCACCATCCACCACCGTCCACGACCAGCAACTCGACCATCCGGTCACCATGGTGACGCGATTCAACGCCGTCCGGCAACGACCCGACCAGCGACACGCCTGCATCGTCCCCGACCACCAGCGCCGACTCGCTGCGTCGACGGAATGCCACCGTGCCGGCCGTGGTCCAGTCAGCCACGACCATCTGGAAGGCCCCGGCAAGGACGTCGGGTACGACACGCCCGACGTCGGGTGACGACCCGGCTGCGGTCCAACGGCCCACCTCCTCCCAGCGGCCCGGGCGCTCGGCCGAGGCCAGCCTCAACCCGGCTCCCCGGAGGCGCCGCACAAGGTCACGGCCCGGGACCGCCTCGGCCCCCATCTCCAGGGCTTCCGCCCTTACCGACTCGGGCACGTCGTAGTGGTCGCCCTGGAACGACATCCGGCGCAGGCCCAGGCGATCGGCGAAGTCGTGGAGCTCGGCGACGCTCACATCGCTCACCAGGTGTGCCCACCGGGCACCCCGCCAGGGCCATATGGCCTCGTCGACCAGCACGGCCATGCCGCCATGTTGTCCCACGCCGACCCGTCACCGCCAGACGTGCGGGCACGTGAACCTGACCCCGCGCCATCGGGGCGGGGGTGGGAGACTCCGGTCATGACCGGGGCAGGCCAGCAGGACACGATCACGCTGCGCCTGCCACCGTCCCGGGCCTTCGCCGACCTGTCCAGGGTGGGCCTCGCTGCCCTCCTCCGGATCCACCGGATAGACCCGGGCGACATAGGCGACCTGGCGACCTCGGTCCACGAGATCGCCAGGGAGATGACCGGCGGCGGCTCCGAGGTGGTAGTGGAGTTCCGCATCACCGACACCGAGATCGTCGTGGACCTGACCGGCGACGGTCGCACCATCCGGATCAGCTCGCCACGGGCCTGAACCAGCGCTCAGGCCCGACGCACGACCGCCCAGGTGGCCTCGCCCACCGTCGAGGCCAACGCCCGCCACTCCGCCCCGCTGGCAGCCCGCAGGGAGGCCAGCACATCGGGAGTCGAGAGGTGGATAGGTGTCTCCGGTCCACGGCTGTTCACCCAGACCAGTGCGCCACCGGGGGCCAGGCAGCGGTCCATCTCGGCCGGGAACAGGAGCATGTTCTGCAGGATGAACACGTCAACCACCCCATCGGCCAGCGGCAGTCGCGAGGCATCGGTGCAGATCAGCGGAGGTGCTCCGTCCACTGCGTGGGCGAGCATCACAGGCGAGAGGTCCGCGGCCACGTAACGGTCGAAGCGTCCGACGAGGTGCCGGGCGGAGATACAGGTTCCGGCACCCAGCTCGACGGCCGTCCGACCCTCGACCCGTCCCCGGTCCAGAGCGTCCAGCAGGGGAGCGCTCCGAGCCGGATGGTCCCGTGTGGCCGTCCATCCGGGGGCCAGCGAGTCGAACAGGTCCCGTACCTCGTCGAGGACCCCGCCATCCCAGATGCCCCGCTGGGCCACCTGCTCGGTGACCTCCCTCATGCGGTGGTTGGTGACCGTGCCCCTGGTTCCCTCGTCGTGACCCGGAAGCGGGGGTAGGTAGCGGACTGCGCCGTCGGACATGGGTTCCGACCCCTCTCAGCGGCCGGTCGAGCCGAAGCCGCCCTCGCCACGGTCGGACGCCGGCAGCTCGTCGACCGCCACGAAGCGGCACTCCTCGACCCGCTGGATGACCAGCTGGGCTATGCGCTCACCACGAACCACCTTGAACGGCTCCGTGGGATCGGTGTTCACGAGCAGGACCTTCAACTCCCCCCGGTAGCCCGAATCGATCAGGCCGGGGGAGTTCAGACAGGTCACGCCGTGCCTCAGGGCCAGCCCACTGCGTGGCTGCACGAACCCGGCGTAGCCGGGCGGGATGGCGATGGCCGCTCCTGTGGAAACCAGCGCCCGCCCACCGCCCGGAGCCAGCACGAGATCCTCGGCGGCCACCAGGTCGGCACCGGCATCACCGGCCTTCGCGTAGGCGGGCATGGGGAGGTCGGCGTCGAGTCGGACGAGGGGGATCTCCAGCACGGCGGCGACCCTAGCCGGGGCCGTCGTAGCCCACGCCGTAGGCTCGGCGGCGTGCTGGCGTGGATGGACCTCGAGATGACCGGGCTGGATTCCGACTCCGACGTGATCGTCGAGATCGCCACTCTCGTCACCGACGACGACCTCGAGGTCGTGGCCGAAGGCCCGGACCTGGTGGTCCACCAGCCGCCCGAGGTACTCGACCGAATGGGCGACTTCGTGCGGGCCATGCACACCAAGAGCGGCCTGCTGGAAGCCATCGAGTCGTCCACCATCACCCTGGCCGAAGCCGGTGAGGCGACCCTGGCCTTCCTCCGGGAGCACATCGGCGAACCGGGCACCGTGCCGTTGTGCGGGAACTCCATTGGTACCGACCGGCGGTTCCTGGTCCGCTGGCTCCCAGAGGTCGACGGCTTCCTCCACTACAGGTCGGTCGACGTCACGTCCATCAAGGAACTGGCACGACGCTGGAACCCCGAGGTGTTGAAATCGGCACCCGAGAAGTCCGGTGGGCACCGGGCACTGGACGACATCCACGAGTCACTGGTCGAACTGCGCCACTACAGGCAGCACCTCTTCCCGAAGCCGGCGACCTGACCAGCCGCTTCGGCCATTGGCGCCTCCCCCTCCTAGGGTGGCGCAGTGACCGAGGCGACCGCTCCCGCTGCTTCCGAACTGGAAGCCCCCAGGCCCATGCGCCAGGAGCAGGAGCCTGCGTCAACCGACGTGACCGAGGTGGCGCCCGGCCTCTACCGGTTCCAGCTCCCGATCTCGATGCCCGGCCTCGGCCACGTCAACTGCTACGCACTCGAGGACGCTGACGGCTTCACGGTCGTGGACCCCGGGCTGCCCAGCCTCGAGTCGTGGGAGGCCCTAGGAGATCGCCTCGCCCAGGTGGGTGCCCGCTACGAACACGTACACACGGCCGTGGTGACGCACAGCCACCCGGACCACTTCGGTGGCGTCCACCGGTTGCGCGACGACCACGGGACCCGGGTCCTGACGCACGCCGACTTCCGGTCGGTGTGGCTCGGTGCCGCGATGGACGATGACCTCGGTACAGACGATCTGGACCTGGCCGACGACGAGCACATGGAGAAGATCCGTTCCATGATGAGCCGCCCCACGCCGTGGGGTTCGACCCGTACGCCACCTCCGGCGGCAGAACTCCGAAGGTGGGCGGAGATGGACGTGACCGGTGGCTCCCGGTCGTGGCAGGTGCCGGAACCATCGGTCACCGTCGACGACGGCGAGGAGATCACGCTGGGTGGTCGAACCTGGCTGGCCGTCCACACCCCGGGCCACACGCACGACCATCTCTGCCTCTTCGACCCGGCGGACGGACTGCTGCTGTCCGGCGACCACGTGCTGCCCACGATCACCCCGCACATCAACGGCATCGGACCCATGGACGACCCCCTGGCCACCTTCTTCCGGTCCCTGGAGCGCATGAAGGAGCTGCCGGGGGTGACCAACGTGCTGCCGGCCCACGGGCACCCCTTCACCGACGTGGTCGGTCGGGTGGACGCCATCCTGGGCCACCACGAAGAGCGTCTGGAGACCATCCGCGAGGCCGGCGACGACCTGGGCGGCGGGACCGTGGAGTCGTTCATGCAGCGCCTCTTCAAGGAGGGCTCATGGGGGGACATGGCGGCCAGCGAGACGTACGCCCACCTCGAACACCTGCGGATACTGGGCCTCGCCACGCGCGACGAAGTCGCAGGTCAGGCCATGTATCGGACCAGCTGATTTAATCGTTTGACGGGCAGGCACCCCGTCCACTTGAGTAATGGGCGTTCGGACGAACCTAGAGTTGACGTCCGGAGGGGTGGAATCAGCCACCCACAGGACACAGGAACCCACGGAAACAGACCCACGATGCACGAGCACCACTGCCACCGTCACGGCCATCCGGCCGGCGCGCACGTGTCCTCGTCGCGTGCCCACCTGTCCGTGAAGCCGGACACGTCGATGAACGTCGCCTATTCGACGCCCATGACGACCGTGTTCCGGACCACCGGTTTCTGGACCATCCACCAGCGGCCCCGGGGAGCGAACAGCTGAACAGCTGAACGCAGACCAACCCCCGAGGCCGCCGGAGAAATCCGGCGGCCTTCTCCGTTTTTCAGCCCACCCTCCGACCACCGACCCATCTACAGACAGAGACAAGGAAGCAGGATCATGCAGGCACTCATGTACGAACGGGAGACCTGGCGGCAACAGGCCGCCTGCGCCCGCCTGGGCGTCCCCACGGGTGTGTTCTTCTCCGACGACCTCGGTGACATCGCCCAGGCCAAGCTGATATGCGCCGACTGCCCCGTCATGGAATCGTGCCTCGAGGGCGCCATCCGACGTGGCGAGCCATGGGGCGTGTGGGGAGCCCAACTCTTCCGGAACGGTCACATCCTGACCAGCAAGAGACGCCGGGGACGGCCATCGAAGGTGCCCCGGCCCGAGGACCAGTTGCTCATGGTGCCGATACCGATGCGCCTGCAGCGCGAGCTGCTCTCCGCCTGAACCGCCCCTCCAGCGGCAGTGGCTCCGCCGGCCCGGCCCCCTCACCGGGCCGGCGGAGCCGGGACACGAAGATCGCCAGAAGCACGGGCCGGGGTGACGCCACGGCGAGCCCCGGCCCGTGGGCACCAACCGGGCCTCCGACTACGGTCTGGCGTCGTGACCAGACGACCCGCCGGCGCCATCCTGATGGCCCTGTCCATCGTGGCCGGCGCCTGTTCCCCGTCCGGTGGCGAACCCGCGGCCGTCCCCGTCGACCCCGTCTCCACCATGGCATTCGAACTCTGGGACGGGTCCGAGACGAGCCTCGTCGACCTGGTGGCCGGTGACGGGAGGCCGATGGTCGTGAACCTCTGGGCCACCTGGTGCGCGCCGTGCCTGGAGGAGATGCCGACGATCCAGGCAGTCCACGAATCACTCGGTGGGAACGTCCGATTCCTGGGCATCAACGTCAGCGACTCCCCCACCCGTTCCGCCCAACTGGTGGCCGAACTGGGCATCACCTACCTGCAGGGCCGTGACCCGGAGGGCCTGTTCACCGTGGCACTGGGAGCCGTCGGGCTGCCGGTGACCGCCTTCGTGGACTCCGACGGCATCCTCGCCCACGTCCGGTACGGCCGCATGGACGTCGCCGCCCTGGAAGCTGCGATCCTGGAGTACCTCTCGTGAGACGACGCCTCCGCCGGTGCCGAACGTGATCGACGTGGGCCTGGCCGTGCCGTTCACGCTCGGAATCGTCACGGCCGTGAACCCCTGCGGGTTCGCCATGCTCCCCACCTGGCTCGGGTACTTCGTGGGCCGCGACACCGCCGACCACGAGGCCCGACCCGAACAGGTCCTGCGTGGGCTGTCGGTGAGCCTCACCCTCACGGCGGCCTTCGTGCTGGTGTTCGGGGCCCTCGGCCTGGCGGTCAACTCGATCGTCAGCGAGGAGGCGATCGCCTCCAGGACACCGTGGGTGACCGTCGCCCTGGGCATCGCCTTCATCCCCTATGGGCTGGCCCTCCTGACCGGTCGCCGGGTCAGGATCCCGTTCTTCAAGGTCGGTCGGGGACCCCGCGGTCGTGAGGTGTGGTCGGTCCTGGGCTTCGGGATCTCGTACGCGGTCGTCTCGGTGGGCTGCGCTGCACCCATCTTCCTCCTGCACGTGGCCGGCAGCTTCGGACGGGACGGCCTCCTCGACGGCGTCCTCGTCTACCTCGCCTACGCCGCCGGCATGGCCGCCGTGGTCACCTCGTTGACCCTCTCCCTGGCGGTGGCACGCGGCGGCATGGCCCGCCACCTCCGGAGGCTGCTGCCACACGTGGACCGGATCAGCGCCATCGCCCTGATGCTGGGCGGCGCCTACCTGGTCGTGTACGGGGTCTACGAGATCCGGATCCTCCGGAACCCCGGGGTGCCGTCCAACAGGATCGTGGATGCGGTCACCGACCTCCAGACCCACCTCACCAACTGGGCAGCCGGAATCGGTGGCCTACGCCTGGGCCTGGCCCTGTGGCTGGTGATCGCAACCATCGCCATCTGGGGGATAGGGCCGGCGCTGACCGCCCGGACCCGGCGCAACGTCCGGATCGCCCTCCTCGGCGCCTGGCTGGTGGCCGAAGGCCTGTTCCACCGTGGGGACCTCGTGGTGCTGCCTGTCGGCCGACTCGTCGGCGGCTGGCCGGCCCGGATGCTCAACTGGGTGGACACGCCATGGCGTTGGGCCACCCCGCTGGAACTCCTCCTCACGGTCGTGGCGGCCCTGGTTGCCTTCGGGGCCATCAGGGGCTCCATCGCCGAACGTCGTCGATGACACCTACCGCCCCAGAGGCCACCGAACCAGTCGGCATTACCGCGATCACCAGCCTCGCTGATCTCCTGGCCGTCGATGGCGTATCCGAGGAGATGGAGATCAGGTCGGCCGTGGGGGTCCTGGCCATTCACGGAGGTGGGTTGGAGCGTGCCACCGACGTGGTCGCCCGGGAGGTGGCTGCCCGCACCGGGTCATCGTTCTACGCCCTGGTCCAGCCCGACGGCTCCCGTCGACACCTGCCATCGATCCGTTTCATCCCCGGCGTCTCCGAGAAGTTGGACTCCTTCCTCAGGGAGGTGGACACGGTCATGTCGATCCACGGCTATGGACGCCACGACGACTTCTGGGCGGTGCTGGTAGGCGGCGCAAACCGTCCGCTGGCCCATCACGTGGCCGGCCATCTTCGGGAAACGCTGCCCGAGGAGTACCGCGTGGTGGACGACGTGGACGCAATGCCCCGCACCCTCCGGGGCCTGCACCCGGACAACCCGGTGAACCATCCGGCCGGGGGTGGCGTACAGGTCGAGCTGCCACCCAGCATCCGCTGGAACCGCGACCATCGGGACTGGTCAGACCACGACGGCACGCCGCGCTCCGAGCACCTGGAGCTCCTCATCGACGGGCTGTCCGCCGCCATCCAGGACCTACCCACCGCCGACGAAACCCCCTCCTAGGGGGAGCGGCGCTCCACGTCCCAGCCGTCGCCGCTGCGACAGAACCGGATCCGGTCGTGCAGGCGGTCGGGTCGGCCCTGCCAGAACTCCACGGAATCAGGCCGTACCCGGAAGCCGCCCCAGTGCTCCGGGCGCTCCACCTCCCGGCCGGCCCACCGCTCCTCGGCAGACGCGAACGCCTCCTCCAGGACCGCCCGCCCGGAAACGACGACGCTCTGGTCCGATGCCCAGGCCCCCAACTGGCTACCGCGTGGCCGGGTCCTCCAGTAGAGGTCCGACTCGTCATCGGTGAGCCGCTGGGCGGTCCCGACCACGCGTACCTGACGCCGCAGTTCAGTCCAGCTGAACGTCAACGCCGCACGTCCGGCGGCGTCCAGCTCGATGGCCTTGTCGCTGGTGTAGTTGGTGAAGAACACAAAGCCGCGGTCGTCGATCCGCTTCAGCAGCACGTTGCGGGCCGACGGCCAGCCATCGGCGGTAACGGTGCTGAGGACCATGGCGTTGGGCTCCCAGTAGCCGGCAGCCTCCACCTCGCCGAACCAACGATGGAACTGGGCGACCGGGTCGGCCGCCAGGTCGGCCTCGTCGAGGCCCACGGTCTCGTAGGTCTCGCGTACCCGGCTGAGGTCCATCCGGGCAGTCAACACGTCGCAACAGGGTCCGGCAAACACCTGAGGTGCATCGCTCCACGGCCCTAGGGTTCGGACCATGGTCAGGATGCCACCGATCGCAGCGGTGGCGCTGGGAGGAACAGCGGGTGCCTCCCTCCGCTGGGCCGTTCTGGACGGCGTCGGCGGGACCACCTTCCCGTGGCCGGTACTGCTTGTGAACCTGGTCGGGTGCGCCCTGCTCGGCCTGCTCATCGGGCTGGAGGTACCCAGGTCCACCCGTCTGCTGCTCGGTACCGGGCTGTGTGGCGGCCTCACCACCTTCTCCACCTTCACCGTGGAGGCGGCGCAGATGATACGGGCCGACGACACCACCCTGGCGGTCGCCTACGTGCTGTGCTCGGTTGCGGGTGGCCTGGCCGCCGTGGTCGCAGGGCGTACGGCGGGCTCCAGGATCGGAGGCCCCGCATGCTGACCGCCATCGCATTCATCGGGCTGGCCGGTGCCGGTTCCGCCATCCGCTTCCTCGCCGCCGACCGGTGGCCCGGAGGCCACCGTGGAACGCTCCTGGTGAACGTTGCCGGCTCCCTCCTCCTGGGACTGCTCACGGGAGCCGGCGCGCCGGTTCCGCTGGTTGTCGGGGTGGGCGGGCTGGGTGCCCTGACCACCTTTTCGACGTTCGCCTCAGACACCCTGGCCCTGGCTGACGAGGGTCGTCGGAGAGTCGGGGGCCATGTGGCGGCGACGGTGGTGCTGGGCCTGGGCGCCGCCCTGGTCGGCCTGGCGATCGGTTCCTGAACCCCGGGGGCGGACCCGGACCCTGGGACACCCGCAGCCGGAAGGCCGGCCCCGGCGGGGCCGGATCAGCCGATGTGCGTGGCGCCCCGCATGTAGCGCTGCAGGACCTCCGGAATGGCGATCGTGCCATCAGGCCGGCGGTGCGTCTCGACCACAGCGGCCCACACCCGTGGCACGGCAAGGCCGGAACCGTTCAACGTGTTGACCACCTGCGTGCCCTTTCCCTCCGCCGGGCGGTACCTCACGTTGGCCCGTCGGGCCTGGTAGTCGCTGAACCAGGAGACCGACGAGACCTCCAACCACTGGTCCACCCCGGGGGCATAGACCTCCAGGTCGAAGGTCCGGGCCGACGAGCCGCCGAGGTCTCCGGCGCAGAGGTCCAGGACCCGGTATGACAGTCCGAGATCGGTGATGGCCCCCTCGGCACGGGCGAGGATGTCGGCGTGCACCTCGGGTGCCTGCTGCTCGGTGGCATAGGCCAGAAGCTCGACCTTGTCGAACTCGTGGACCCTCAACAGGCCACGGGTGTCACGACCAGCCGAACCGGCCTCCCGTCGGAAGCACGACGTGTGCGCCATGAGCTTCATGGGCAGGTCGGCCTCGTCGAGCACCTCGTCGCGGCAGAACGAGGTGAGCGGCACCTCGGCGGTCGGTATGGCCCACAGGTCGTCGCGCTCCAGGTGGTACGCATCGTCCGCGAACTTCGGCAGGTGCCCGGTGGACACCATGGTCGCCGTCTTGACCAGGGTGGGCGGCCGCATCTCGCGGTACGCGTCCGCGTTGCGATCCAGGCCGTACTGGATGAGCGCCCGGCAGAGGGTGGCCCCCATCCCCGTGTACATCACGAACATGGACCCGGAGAGCTTGGTCCCGCGCTCCACGTCCAGGAGCCCCAGCTGCTCACCGATCTCCCAGTGGGGCACACGCTGGTGCTCGCCGTATGCGTCCTCGTCCCACTGCTCGTAGCGGATGATGACGTTGTCGGCCTCGTTCGTACCGTCCGGGCAATCAGGAGAGGGAATGTTCGGAACCCGCAACAGGATCTCGGTGATCTCGGCCGCCAGACCATCTGCCTCGGCGGCCAGGGCCTCCTCACGCTCGCCCAGCGTCCGGCTCTTCTCCTGGAGCTCTGCAGCCTCCTCAGCCCGACCGTCACGATGCAGTCCGCCCACCTCCCTGGAGATGGCGTTCACCTCGCCACGCACCCGGTCCCTCTCCTCGGCGAGGCCACGCTGCCGGGAATCCAACTCGATGACACGATCCAGGCTGGCAGTCTCCTCGCCACGCCGGGCGATCCCGGCCTTCACGGAATCGGGATCGGAACGGAGCAGCCGGATGTCGATCACGACCCCGAACCTAGCGTCGCAGTCGAACCGCTACTCGACCGGTTCAGCCTCGGCGATCCGACGCTGGAGGTCCAGGTGCCGCCCATCTGCCGGCCGCATGATCTGGCCGTCCCGGTGATGGATCCGCGAATACCCGATGAACTTCAGGATGATGATCCCCCACAGGTAGAAGCCGCCCAGGAGCTTCATGATGAGGCCGGCCGTCTGCTGGTCGGACTGGACCGACACGCCCCACATCTCGAAGCCATCGTCGTAGTGCCTGTACACGACGCCCTCGGCGAAGGTCAGCCAGGCAGCCGGGATCGTCGGGATTATCGACATCAGGAACAGGTAGATCATCTGGCCCGGCAGCGAGATCCGCAGCTCGGGTATCGGCGCGGCCACCGGCACCCACATGAGCAACGCCGAGAGGAACAGCATCATGTGGAGCGAGTAGTGGAACGTGCCCGAGTCGAAGGAGAGCTGCACCACGCCGCTCCAGTGGGTGATGGCCACAAGGGCGTTGAACACCACGCCGGCAACCACCGGGTGCGCCATCCGACGCACCACCCGCGAGCCGACCCCACCCTCGAGCACCAGGAGGCGGACCAGCCAGGCCGGCGTGGCCAACAGGTAGAGAGGCGGCACGATGAACGTGATTGCCATGTGCTGGACCATGTGCACCGAGTAGAGGTGCGCCTCGGCGATGTCGTGAACGGGCCAGTCGGCCGAGGCCAGCAGCAGCACCGTGGCGGTCACGAAGGCCCGCCGCTGGAAGGGCGTCACCACCGGCTGGCCGGCCGGCACGACCCTCGGTCCGATGACGCGGACCGCCCACCAGCCAAAGGCCAGGATCGCCAGGACGAGGAACCAGACCTCCGGGTGGGCCTGCCACCTCCACGGGTCGATCGCCCCCAACAGCGGGAGCACGGCGTCGGAGATGGTGGTCACCGCCGCTCCGGACAGCCAGAAGCGTCAGCAGCCCGGGGGCGACCGACGCTCAGCCCTTGGTCCAGAACTCGAAGACGGTGAGGAGGACGCCATAGACGAGTGTCGCCAGGACCAGGCCGGTCACGAAGAACTTCGTGAACATCGGGCTGTCGAACCGCAGGTGCATGAACCATGCGGCCACGTAGAAGAACTTGAAGACCATCATCCCCAACAGCACGGGGATGAGGATCGCCCCGGGGATGTTGACGAAGTAGGTCGCCACCTCCAGGGCCGTGACGATGCCCAGGACGATCGCCACCCGGATGTACTTGGCGTCGGTCGGGTGGTCGTGGCCGCCCTCGTGGGCTTCGACGTTCTGGGTGGTGGTGTTCATGGCGTCGGCTCCCGGATCAGCTGGTGGGTGATGGCACCAGGTAGATGACGGTGAAGATGAAGATCCACACCACGTCCACGAAGTGCCAGTAGAGGCCGACGATCTCGACGGTCTCGGACCGTTCCTTCGTGAGAGTCCCCCGGAACGACGCGATGAGCAGCGACACCAGCATCACGATGCCGAGGCTGACGTGGATGCCGTGGAAGCCGGTGAGGGTGAAGAAGGCCGAGGAGAACGGGCTGGTCGTGTAGCCCAGGCCCTCCCGCAGGAAGGTCGTGAACTCGTACACCTGGCCGCCGATGAACAACGATCCGAGCAACGCGGTGGCCAGCAGCCATACCCGGTTGTTGCGGATGTCGCCACGCTGCAGGGCCGACAACGAGAGCACCATCGTCAGCGAGCTCATGAGCAGGATGAACGAGCTGACCGAGGTGAACGGGATGTCGAAGATGTCGCCGGGTGCCGGGCCGTCGGCATAGCGGCTGCGGTAGATCAGGTAGGTGGAGATGAGGCCACCGAAGAGCAGACACTCCGATCCCAGGAACACCCACATCAGCAACTTGTTGTTGGACAGGCCCGTGCCCGTCCGGTGGCCGTGGTCCACGGCAGCGGCGTCAGCCAACGGGGGCCTCCTCGGCGGTTTCTCCAACAACTTCAGACGGTGCTTCCGCTCCGTCATGGTCGGACGAATCCTCGGCATGGTGGCCATGGGGCCCGTCCGGGTCATCGGTCGGCTCGAAGATCCAGCCGTAGATGGCCATCAGGATCAGCAACGCGCCCGGGATGCAGATCCAGAGCGTGTAGATGAGGCCGAAGCCGACGAAGGGGAAGCCGGCGGCCAGGACGAACGGCCAGTAGGAGGGCGACGGCAGGTGGACGTCGGTCGCGGAACCGTCCTGGCAGACCTCCTCGGCGGTGGCCACGCGTACGACCCGGCCGTTCTCGTCCTCGGCGTACTTGCGGTGCCAGAACTCGTCCAGGGAATCCACCTGGATGAGCTCGTCGAAGTTGTGTACCGGCGTCGGGTTGGGCGTGAACCACTCCAGGCTCCGGGCATCCCAGGGGTCGGGACCCACCGGTGGCTCGTGCCTCGCCCGTCGGGCCGAGGTGATCACGTTGATCACGAACATGAGGACGCCCAGGGCGATGATGAACGACCCGATCGAGGCGAACATGTTCCAGAACTCGAACCCGAAGCCCGGGCTGTAGGAGTCGATCCGGCGGGACATCCCCTGCAGGCCCAGGATGTGCATCGGGCCGAAGGTCATGTTGAAGCCGATGAGCATCAGCCAGAAGTTCCACTTGCCCAGCTTCTCTGAGAGGAGGTGGCCGAACACCTTGGGCCACCAGAAGTAGAAGCCGGCGAATATGCCGAGCAGGGATCCGCCGAAGATCACGTAGTGGAAGTGGGCGACGATGTAGTAGGTGTCGGTCTGCTGGGTGTCGGCCGGAGCGACCGAGTGGGTGACCCCAGAGAGTCCACCGATCGTGAACATCGACACCACGCCGAAGGCGAAGAGCATCGCCACCGTGAACTTGATCTTGCCGCCCCACATGGTCGCCAACCAGTTCAGGATCTTCACCCCGGTGGGCACCGCGATGAACATCGTCGACATCGAGAAGGCCGCCACCGAGATCGGACCGATTCCGGACACGAACATGTGGTGGGCCCAGACGCCCCAGCCCATGAAGCCGATGGCGATACCCGAGAAGACCATGAACGGGTAGCCGAAGAGGGGCTTGCGGGAGAAGGTCGGGATCACCTCGCTGATGATGCCGAAGCTGGGGAGGATCAGGATGTAGACCTCGGGGTGGCCGAAGATCCAGAACAGGTGCTGCCAGAGGAGCGGATCGGCACCCATCTCCGGGTTGAAGAAGTTGGCGCCGTAGTTGCGATCGAACATGAGCAGGAACAGCGCCACCGTGATGACCGGCACGGCAAACAGCAGCAGGAACTGGACGACCAGGATCATCCAGGTCATCACCGGCATCTTGAACAGCGTCATGCCCGGCGTCCGCATGTTCAGCACGGTCACGATCAGGTTCATCGCCGAGACCAACGATGCGATGCCCATGATCAGGAGGCCCAGGACGTAGTAGTCCATGCCATGCCCGGGCGAGAAGATGACGCCGGTGTTGGGGGCATAGGCGAACCAGCCACCGTCCGGGGCGTCACCGAGCAGCCAGGACATGTTCAGGAACAGGCCACCGGCCAGGAACACCCAGTAGGAGAGCGCGTTCAGGCGGGGGAACGCAACGTCCCTGGCACCGATCTGCAACGGCAGGAGGTAGTTCGCAAAGGCCGCCGCAAGCGGCATGATCACCATGAAGACCATGGTCAGGCCGTGCATCGTGAACACGCGGTTGTAGGTGTCGGCGCCCAGCACCGTGCCATCCGGCGTTGCCAACTGGAGTCGCATCAGGAGGGCCTCGAGGCCACCGACGCCGAAGAAGAACATGGCGGTGGCGCCGTAGAGGATGCCGATCTTCTTGTGGTCGACGGTGGTGATCCAGTCACGCCAGCCGCTGCCGCCCTTGGGCCGGGTGTAGGCGCCGAGCGGCCGGCCCGGTGCCGCGAGTTCGATGGTGTCGCTCATGGATGGACCTCCGTAGCAGCGATGACTTCCATGTCGGGCCTCGCCCCAAGGGTCTTGAGGTAGGCCACCACGTCATCGATCTGGCCCTCGCTGAGGCCCATCGCGGGCATGCCGCGGCGACCCTCCGCATAGGCGGGCTTCTCGGCGGGCGCATTTCGCAGCCAGGCCTCGAGCTGTATGCGATTCAGCGACCCGTCCGGCTCGTAGAGATCGAAGATCCCGCCGGCGAAGGTGGTGCGGCTCATCAGGTGGGTCAGGTTCGGAGCGGCGTTGGCCACCAGGTCGGCGCCCTTGCTGGGCTGGTCGTCGTTGACTCCGTTGACACCGTTCACCACGTGGCACCGGGTGCACTGTCCCTCGAACACCGCCAGGCCGCGCTCCGCGGCCGCGTCGGTCGGCTGGGCGGCCGGCTGCATCTGCTCGTCCACCCAGGCCTGGAAGTCCACCGGGGTCATGGCCACGGCCTGCATCCGCATGCGGGCGTGGCTGAGGCCGCAGAACTCGGTGCACTGGCCGAAGTAGAAGCCGGGCACGTCCGCCTCGATCTTCCACGGCGAGATGCGGCGCGGCACAGCGTCCCGCTTGCCGTTCAGGGCCGGAATCCAGAAGCTGTGGATCACGTCCCGGCTGGTGATCGAAAGCCCGATCTCCGAACCTGTCGGGATCACCATCTGGGTGGCAGTGACGATGTCAGCCGGCGGAAGGTTGCGTGGATCCGACAGGTCGACGCCATCCAGGCCGTCGAAGTAGTAGCGGAACTCCCACCACCACTGCTGCCCCACGACCACGATCTCCGGGTCCCAGGAGGTCGACACGCCATCCACGTTGAGGACGATGTCGGTGCGGTCCTCGCTGTTCAACTCGAAGTGGCCGAACAGCGTGAACACCCCGATGGCCGCCATGAGGATGGCCGGACCGATCGTCCATCCGATCTCGGCACGGAAGTGTCCATGGATCTGGGGCGGGAACTCGTCGGTGCTGTGGTCGTCCCGGAACTTCCACCAGATCAGGCCGGAGGCACCGAAGATGAGGATGAACACGATGCCGGCGAGGAGGAAGATCGGATCGGAGAGCGAATCGATCGACCTCGAGATGGGACCCTGTGGCTTGAGGGTGTCGAGGGGGGCATTGGAGGCACAGCCCGCAAGCACCAGCAGCGCTCCACCGACCAGGACCGCGGGTCGCCCCGCTCGCAGAATTCTCGGAATCAATGGTCCGTCTCCACCTGGGCGTCGTCGTCGGAGGCTCCGCCACCGATCTGGTGGAACTCCCTCTCCCCGTTCACCGCTGACAAGATGCCAGCCAGCAGCACGGCAACGCACCCTAGAAAGAGGATGCTGCGAATCGCCCTGCGGGGCATCTCCGGCCGCTTGCTGATCGCCATGGCACCGCCGAAGACCACGAGGCCGGCGATCGTGGCCACGACGACCGCTCCGTTGACGGATGCTGTCAGGAGCACCCGGGACACCGCCAGCACCAGCACGCCGATCCCGATCGTGCCCAGGACCGGGATCTCGATTGGCCGCATCAGGTTCTCACGGGCGGCGGCGTTGGCCTCGGCGTCTCCCGAGACCTTCTCCGACCAGTTGGTCATGGTCCACTCGATGGCCACCGCGACGAGGATGCAGAGCCCGGTGACGAATATGGCGGGGTGGACGACCAGGCCGACGGCGAGGGCGCCGATGCCCAGGGCGCCGAAGATCGGCCAGAGGGAGTTGCCCACGACAGCCTGCGCCTCAGGCGCCTCGTCCAGCCCGAGTACCTCGGCCTGTGCCTCGGCGTCGGCGTCACGGAAGGTAACGGCGATCAGGCCCACAAGGGCGAGACCAGCAGCCGCCGACAGGATGATGATGTACGAGACATGGTTCCCGATGCCACCCTTCCAGCCCACCGATACCGGACCGGTCTCGGTCCCACCGGAGGTGTACCCGGCGAAGACGGCAGCCATGACCGCTGCCATGCAGAGGCCGAACCAGAGCTTGAATCCCGTAGTGAGCATGCCGATCCTCCCGCCCTACTTGGCGATGTAGATGCCGATCCAGATCACGGCATAGATGGCGGTCACGGCATACCAGTAGAGGGCTGCCGCTGATACGAGGTCACGATGGCGGCTGGTGTCCTGCCCGCCAAGCGACCGCAGGAGCAGCAGGCCCAACCAGAGCACGCCGACCGTGACCATCACCAGGTGCGAGCCGACGATGACGAACATGAGCGTCGTGGCCTGGCTGGTGTCGATGGGAAGGCCGATGTCGGCGATGTAGAAGGCCGTCTGGTTGACCATCGCGATGCCCATCACGGCGGTCACCGCCATGGCCAGATAGGCGTGGACCCGGTCGTCGTTCATGACGGAATGCACGGCCCAACCCATGGTGATGGCCGAAACGGCCATCGTGGCCATGTTCATTCCGCCGGGCGCCAACTCGATGGCTCCCTCGGGGAACCACCGGGTGCCCCAGGCCATGGCATCGGCCCGGATCGAGAAGTAGATGCCGAACAGGCCACCGAAGTAGGCCAGGACGGCTCCGGTCCCGAAGGCCGAGGCGACCACCAGGGACCGCGGACGGGTCGGAACGGTCGGGGTCATGTCAGCCATCAGCCAGCCCCCACGGGGTCGGCGGCAAGGTGTCTGACGCCTGCGACCATCCAGATGAGGCCTGCGATCAGGAAGGCGGCGGCACCGAGGGTCGAAACGGCGTTCAACGCACCGGTACCCGAATCCGGGTAGCCGGCTGTAGCGAGGTCCACGCCGGTGAAGTCGGCCTGGCCCAGGAAGCCGCTGACCGCGTCAGCAGCACCGATCAGGGCCACGCCGAGGGCGGCGGCGAGGCCACCCAGCAGCATCAGGCCGGGGAAACCGGGGCTGCCGAGGAGGTCCTCGCCCCAGTGGCTGAGGCCGGCCACGGCGCCGATCACGGCCGCACCGACCACGAGGGTGAAGTGGGCACCGGTGACCGAGGTCTCGAGCAGGTCCCAGGGGGCGACGACGCGCAGTGCGCCCAGCACGGTGCCGGCCACGATCAGGAGGACGGCGATCAGGGAGAGCACCACCGGAGCGGGGGGCCTCGAACCCAGGTCGGATCCACCACGCCGCAGCAGGTCCAGCACACCGCCGAGGACCACGAGGGCCACCGGCACGATGGCGAAGGCAGCCAGGACGTAGATGGCCTCCTCCATGATCGGGGTTCCGGGCGTGTCGAAGAACGACTGGGCGTAGGCGCCGAAGGACAGGAAGCCGAACGCCGCCGTGGCGACGAGCAGGACGCCACGGTTGGCGGGTTCGGAACCGGTGGCCGAGGAGATGACGTCCAGCGCTATTCCGAGTACGGGCAGCGCCAACAGGTAGATGGCGGGGTGGGTGAACACCCAGGAGAGCTGCTCCCAGATGGCATCCTCGGCGCCGAACCTGACGGCCGGCCGGCCACGCAGGTCCACGTACGCCAGCACGGCGTTGGCGGCCAGGACCGGGAGCATGCCCAGCCAGATGGTGCCGGCGACCAGGGTCGTCCAGCTGAGATAACCGATGTCGCCGAGCCCCATGCCGGCGGCACGACCGGAGAGGATCGTGGAGAGGATGCACATGGTGGCCACCATCAGGCCACCGATGACCAGCAGGATGCCCATGAGGGTGAGCGCTGTCGCCTGGCGCTGACCGCCTCCATCCGGGGTTCCCAGCCCACCGTCGACCAGGAAGCCGACCACCGTCATTCCGGCGCCGATCAGCCACGTCCAGCAGGCGAAGGCTGCCGCCCTGGGGAACAACAGCGTGTTGGCGCCGCACTGCTTCGGCACGATCGTCGTTCCAAGGGCTACGAGGATCGGAAGCACCCCGAGGAGGACCAGGGCCACCCGGTGCGCCGACCAGAACTGGAACAGCTCGTCGCCGCTACCGAAGATCCCGGCGCTTTCAAGGTCGAGGCGCTCGAGGCTGACGAGCAGCCCGGCCACCAGACCGACCAGCACGGCGGTCATCCCACCCATCCCCCACACCTTGGAGAGGGTCACGGGATCGGTGGAGGTGATCGCCTCCTCCACGGCGGTGCTGCTCGCGTCGCTGTAGGTAGTGGTCATCAAGACTTCTTCGCTCAGCGGGCCTGAACTGCACCCTCGTCCCTCAATCCGAACGGACCCGGATCACAGAATGTTAGGCGTACCCACGCCCATTCGGACGGTGGCATGCCGGCCAGAACCTAGTCGGCCCGGACGCCGGGATCCGTCTCGACAACCGGCAATCCGGCTCAGACCAGAACGTCCACGATCATCGCAGCGAAAAGCAGGGTCATGTAGGTGATGGAGTAGGAGAAGAGCCGCATGGCGGTGCGCTCCGACGGGTCCCGCTGGATGGCAAGGGCCAGCACCCCGAACAGCCCACCCAGGACCAGGGCCGCTACCAGGTACACCGCCCCCATGTCCGCCACTGGAGCGAAGACAAGGGTCGTAGCGACCAGAACCACCGTGTAGAGGCTGATCTTGCGGGCCGTCTCCGCCAGGGTTGCGACCGCAGGAAGCATCGGAACCGACGCTGCCGCGTAGTCGTCCCGATACTTGATGGCCAGCGCCCAGAAATGCGGCGGGGTCCAGAAGAAGATGATGAGGAACAGGACGACCGGAGCCCAGTCCAGTGAGTTGGTGACCGCCGACCAGCCGACGAGGGCCGGAACGGCTCCCGCAGCACCACCGATGACGATGTTCTGCGTAGAGGTCCGCTTCAGCCAGAGGGTGTAGACGAAGACGTAGAAGAAGGTGGCCGATACCGCCAGCAGCGCGCTCAGCAGGTTGACGGTGGCGAAGAGCCAGACGAAGGCCACCACCTCGATGGTGACGGCGAACGTGAGGGCCGCCCGCGGCGACATGACCCCGCGCACCAGCGGGCGGTGCATGGTGCGTTCCATGAGGGCGTCGATGTCACGATCGACCACCATGTTGACGGCATTGGCCCCGCCGGCGGCCAGGGTCCCACCCACCACGGTGGCCACCATCAGCCATACCGACGGCACCCCACGTTCGGCCACGAACATGGTGGGCACGGTGGTGACCAGCAGCAGCTCGATGATCCGGGGCTTGGTGAGCGCCACGTAGCCGGCGACCCGCTCACGCCGGCTGAAGATGCTCTGGCCGATCGGTGGGGCGGACACGCGAAGCAGGCTAGGAGGTGGGCGACGGTACCGGTCGGGCTACCGCCGGGTCAGCCGACGAGCCAGTCGGCCGGACCGGGGCCGTCGGGGAACAGGCGGTCCTGGAATCGGCGCATGCCACCCAACCACCGGTCCACGTCGTCCCCCTTGCGGCGCACGTACTCGGCCACGTCCGGGTGCGGGAGGATGTGGAACCGCTCGTCGGCCAGGCCTTCGATGACGACGTCGGCGAGCTCCGCTGCGGTGAGCACGCCGTCCACCGCTGCGGCGTTCGAGGAACCGTCGGCGGGAAGCATCCCGGCCGTCGGGCTGTTGGCCCTGATGTTCGTCTCGACCGCCTGCGGGCAGAGGACCGACACCCCTATGCCCAGGTGGCCGTAGGTGATGCTGATCCATTCGGCCAGCGAGACCGCGGCGTTCTTGGTGACCGAGTAGTGGAGGGACCCGATCTGGGTGAGCAGTCCCGCCGCCGAAGAGGTGTTCAGCAGGTATCCGCTGCCTGCAGCGGCCATGTGCGGTATGGCATGTCGGGCGGCGTACAGGTGGGCCATCACGTGCACGTCGAACATGCGCCTCAGCTCGTCGTCCGGGGCCTCCAGGCCGCCGACGGTGACGTAGCCGGCGTTGGACACCACCAGGTCGATCGCTCCGTGGGCCGCCACCGTCGACTCGATCAGGTCCTTCACGGCCGCCTCATCGGTCACATCGCAGACGACCGGGATTCCACCCATCCGTCCGGCCACCTCCGCGACGCCCTGGGCGTCGCGGTCGGCAACCACCACGGCACGTGCTCCGTCGGCGGCGAACCGCTCGACCAGCGCCTCGCCGATCCCACTCGCCGCACCCGTTACCACAACGACCCTGTCCCTGATCTCCATGGACGCGGATCCTACGGAAGGATCCGGACCGGCCGCTGATCGGGGCCGATCGGCCCGGACGGCCCTACGCGGCACCGACGCTCATAGCCTCGGCACCGTGTCCACACGGTCATTCCGGCTCACACCCGATGCCTACCGCAGGATCTGTGGAGTCGCCCTGGCCCTACTGGCGGTCATCGTCGTGACAGGCGCAGCTGTGCGCCTCACGGGGTCGGGACTGGGTTGTTCCGACTGGCCCACCTGCGAAGAGGACCGCTTCGTGCCCGAGGCCGACTTCCACGGCTGGGTCGAGTTCGGCAACCGGCTCCTGACCGGGCTGGTCTCGGTGGCGGTCATCGGAGCCGTGCTGGGATCGATGGTCCGTCGGCCCCGCCGACGCGACCTGGAAGCCTTTTCATGGGGACTGGTGGCCGGCGTCGTGGCGCAGGTACTGCTCGGCGGGATCGTGGTCCTCAGCCACCTGAACCCGTGGCTGGTTCTCGGCCACTTCGCCCTGTCCATGGTGCTCGTCGCCAATGCCGTCCTGCTCCACCATCGGGCCGGCGACCACGACAGGAGGGATGGTCCGGCGACGGACCGTGTACGTCGGCTCACGGTTGCCCTGGTCGGGCTGGCAATGGTGGTCCTGGCCACCGGCACGCTGGTCACCGGATCCGGTCCGCACGCCGGGAGTCGTGACGATCCCATCGAGCGACTCCCGCTGGTGGTCTCCGAGGCCGCCCGCCTCCACGGCTCGATCGTGGTGCTGCTCCTGATGCTCGTGGCTGCCCTCGTAGTGGCCATCCACCGCGATGCCTCCCACCTGCGGCCCGTGGCCCGCCTGCTCGTGGCGGTGGTTGCCGCCCAGGCGGCCATCGGCTGGACCCAGTACTTCACCGGGGTCCCAGAGGTGCTGGTCGGCTTCCACGTGGCCGGCGCCACCGCTCTCTGGATGGCCGTGGTGAAGATGCGCCTGTCCGCCGTGGGCGCCCGGCCGGTGGACGCAACCACGACCAGCACACGGGTGGGGGCTGGGCTGTGAGCCCGGCCCCGTCACCGCTGGAGGTGGACGAGCCGGACCTGGACCACGACGAGATCGTGGACACCGATCGGCCCTGGATCGTCCTCGTCTGGAACGACCCCATCAACCTGATGTCGTACGTCTCCCACGTCTTCCAGAAGCTGTTCGGCTACTCGAAGGCGAAGGCGGACAAGCTGATGATGGACGTCCACGAGAAGGGCCGTGCCGCGGTCTCCAACGGGGCCAGGGAGAGCGCCGAGATGGACGTGTTCCGACTACACGAGCATGGGCTCTGGGCCACCATGCAACAGGACGACTGAGACGCCCCCGGATGATCCTGAGACGACGACGGTCGCATGCCTTCGAACGCGACGGCGACCGCACCGCCATCCGGCTGGGCGATGACGAGCGGTCGATGCTGGCGAACCTGGCTGAACAGTTCCGGGAGGTCGTGGCCGACGACGCCGATCCCGACCTGAGGCGGCTCTACCCGACCGCGTATCCCGACGACCCGGAACGCGACGCCGACTACTCGGGTCTGGTCCACGACGACCTGGTCCGCACACGGGTCGCAGCCGCCGACACGGTCGTGGCGACCGCCAGAGCCGTGTCGCTCGACTCCGACCAGCTGACTGCGTGGATGCAGGTCCTGAACGGCCTACGGCTCCTTCTGGGCACCCGGCTGGACATCTCCGAAGAGGACGAGTTCGACCCGGAGGCCGAGGACGCCCCCACCCGGGCCCTCCTGTCGTGGCTCGGGTTCCTCCTCGAGGAGGCCGTGGTGGCCGCCTCGGCCGATTTCGACGACGCCTGACGTCGTTTCGCCGGTTGGCCGTTCACCGGCCAACTCGTGACGCGTCACCGAGGGTCCCTGATATCGTGACCCCGCTCTCAACGAGGTCCGGCCCCCATCGTCCAGCGGCCTAGGACGCCTGCCTTTCACGCAGGTAACACGGGTTCGAATCCCGTTGGGGGTGCGAAGGATGGTCCGACCACGGTCGGAACACCCTGGTCCTGTGGTGCAGTTTGGAGTGCACGCCGGCCTGTCAAGCCGGAGGTCGCGGGTTCAAATCCCGTCAGGACCGCCACCGTCGCCCGCCCCGGAAGTAAGGGGCGGGCGGTGCACGGTCGGGTAGCTCAGTTGGCAGAGCGTCCGCCTGAAAAGCGGAAGGTCACCGGATCGACGCCGGTCCCGACCACCACCGAAGGCCCGCCCACGAGGCGGGCCTTCCGGTCAGGACGTCGGCACTACGCTTCCTGGACCGGCGATTACGCTCCTGGACCGATGGTCGTGCTGCTCCCGGTCCACGTGGCGGCAGGTGTGGTGGCCATGCTTGTCGTGGCGGTCACCGGCATGGCAATGGTCCTTCTGGGCGCCGACGTATTCCTGGGCGGAATCTCGCTGTTCTCGGGCTACCTGGCCGCATCCGGATGGCGGGACATACGACGACGGGGCGACTGGTCAACGGCTGATCGCCTGCTGGCCACCCTCATCGGCCTTTCGGCCGTGGTCATGGCCGCCATCGGTCTTGCCCGTCTCGGTGACGATCCCACGATCGGCATCACCATGCTGGTGTTCGCCCTTATCGCCGCCGGCCTGACCGCCTTCGACATGGTGCGGCTGAGTCGCCCGGCGCCGAAGTTCCGGGGTCGGGCCGTGGGCCACCTGGTCAAGATGCAGTCGGCGGGAATCGCAGCCGTCACGGCGTTCCTGGTCGTGAACTCCGATGCCGGCCCGGTCGTGTGGCTGGGACCGACGGTCCTGCTCACGCCGGTCATCTCCTGGTGGGCGTACCGGGTGTCCTCCGGCAGTTGGCGACCGCCGGCCCGCGCTGGCTGAACCCGGGTGTAGCCCCGGCACCGTCTACCTTCGGCTGCCATGCACGATGATCCGACCTCCGACCCGCGTGTGCTCGTGGCGGCCGCCAACCTCCGTGATCTGGGTGGCCTGACGACCACCGAGGGGCTACGGGTCCGTACCGGCCTCCTGTTCCGGGCCGGTTACCTGTGCGACCTGGACGGACCTGACCGTGACGCCCTCGACTCGCTGGGCATCCGGACCATCCTGGACCTGCGCCGTCCGACCGAGGTCGCCGCCCGACCACACCCGGAGATGGATGGCGTGGAGATCGTCCAGGCATCGGTGTCCAGCGACGACAACGAGTTCGCAGTGCTAGCCAACGCGATGCTCGACCCTGATTCCGAGCCACTGGGACCTGACCACATCGCCGCCTACTTCAGGGGCAACGTGACCGATCGGCTGGACCGCTACCGGCCGGTGTTCGAGACTGCCACCGACCCGGGTCGCTACCCACTGCTCTTCAACTGCACCGCCGGCAAGGACCGCACCGGGTTCGTGGCCGGCATCCTGCTCCGGCTCCTGGGCGTTGACGAGCCAACGGTCCTGGACGACTACATGCTGTCCAACGCCGTACGCCGTGGGTGGATCGCAGAACGGGAAGACGAACACCGGCTACGCATCGCGGAAAGCCTGGGCGTCCCACACGACGAGGTCCCCGAGACCCGTCTGGAGGCGTCCCGGGCGCTCCTGAACTGCGACAGGCACTTCCTGAAGGCCGCCCTGGATGCCGTCCACGACCGTTGGGGCTCATGGGAGGCGTTCCGGCGGGACGGGTTGGGCCTGGACGACGGCCGCTTCGCCGCCTACCGGGAGGCCCTCCTGGGCTGACACCAGCATCTGACATGTCGTCAGATCCGCACTACCGTCAGCCACTCGACCCGGCGAGCGCCGCCGGGTCGGACAGGGGGCGCACGATGTCGAATGGTTGGTTCATGGACGACACACCGTCGGCTTCGTTCCCCATCTACACCCGAGGCAACGTGGGCGAGGTATTCCCAGATCCGGTCTCGCCGCTCACCGCCGACCACACCTGGCACGGCGCCGGCAACGACGGGCTCATGGGCTTCATGACCCGGTTCACAATCGACGCAGACGAGCTGGATCCCGGCCAGAAGGTCCTGTTCGAGATCTTCGGGGGCTACATGTTCCTGAACCTCAGCGTGGCCCGCCTCATGGGTGCCCGCTCGTCGGGCATGACCCCCGAGCTGGTGGACCTGGGGTTCTTCGGAACAGGGACCACCCTGCCGCCCTACGAGGCCAGGCCCAAGGACGACGACCCGGCCATCACCCAACGGGTCGACGGGATGATGTTCGGCTGGATGACCACCACGGACCTACCGCACCTCGCCGACGACGTCGCCGAGGTGGACGCCCTGGTCGCTGCCCGACCTGATCTCGCCACGGCCACCGAGGCCGAGCTCGTCCAGCGCACCCGCGACATGATCCCGGTGTTCAGCCGCCTCTTCGCCACCCACTCCGAGGTCAGCGCCGGAGCCAGCGTGACCATGGGGGCCATCACGGTGACCGCCCTGGGCGTGGGCAAGCCCGGCTACGACCTGCGGATCGCCGGCGGCCTGGGTGGCGTGGCATCAGCTGCCCCGAGCCTCGAGATGTGGGGGTTGGGTCGTCAGGTCGCTGCTTCGGCCGCGCTGACAGCTGCGTTCGACGCTGGGGTGGACGGCCTGCACGACCGGTTGCACGACCTCGGTCCAGCGGCCGACGAGTTCCTGGCCGACTTCGACGCCTTCCTCGCCACCCACGGGAGCCGCGGACCCAACGAGTGGGAGCTGCGGTCCCGGACCTGGGAGACCCATCCCGCCCTGCCGCTGGCCCTCATCGACCGTATGAGGCTCTCACCCGAAGCCAACGACCCCAGTGCGACCCATGAGGGGGCACGTACCCGATCCGCCGAGGCGCTGGCCGGACTCCAGGCCATGGTCGCTGGCAACGAGGAGGCGGCCGGCACGCTGGCCATCGCGGTACCCGCCGCCGCCGCCTTCATTCCTGCCCGGGAGCAGTGCAAGACGACCATCGTGCGGGTCATCCACGAGACCCGTCTGGCAGCGCGCGAGCTGGGCCGCAGGATGGCCGCCGACGATCGCCTGGTCGAAGCCGGACACGTGTTCATGCTCCGGGACGCTGAGCTGGAGAAGGCCCTCGACGGTGGGATGAGTGACACGGCCGCCGAACGCGAGTCCGCCTACCTCGCCCTGTACGAGCTGGCACCCCCCTACTGGTTCGCCGGCGAGGTCCCGGACTTCGGCCGGCGGGACGAGGCATCCGTGCCGTCGGGCATCTCCCGGAAGATCATCCAGGGCATGGGTGGCAGTGCCGGGACCGTGGAGGGCCGTGCACGGGTGGTGCTGGACCCATCGGATCCCTCGATGCTGGAACCGGGTGACATCCTGATCGCCCCGATCACCGATCCGTCCTGGACCCCACTGTTCGTCCCAGCGGCCGCCGTGGTGGTGGATGTCGGCGCCATCATGAGCCACGCAGTGATCGTCAGCCGGGAACTGGGCATCCCGTGCGTGGTCTCGGCCGTCGGGGCCACGTCCAGGATCCCCGACGGGGCGACCATCCGGGTGAACGGCGACACCGGCACCGTGACCATCCTGGATGACTGACCAGCCGGGCGGCCCGCCCGGTCAGGACGGACGGATCAGGCGCAGTTGGGTGCCCATTCGGCGTCCAGCAGCCCGCCGGCTACCAGCCACCGCACGGTGTCGGCCAGCGTCTCGGTGACCGGTCGCCACGCTCCCAGACCACTGTCGGCCAGGAGGGCGGCATCGTCGCCGGGGACGATGCCCAACATGATCTCCACGATCTCGTCGTCGACGATCCCCTTCAGCGCCGAGGCAGGTGTCGGATACAGCGCCCGGTCACGGCCGGTCACCTCGCTGACCACGGCGTGGAAGTCGCCCCACGGCAGGTAGGTGCCGCCGGCCACATAGCGGTTCGCGCCCCGGCCCGGATGCATCAGACCGGCGATGGCAGCGCCGAGGTCCCTGACATCGACCAGGAGCCACCCACCGCTGGCGAGGCTCATCATCATCTCGGTCTGCAGCGTCGGGATGATGTTGGCCGCCACTACGTTCAGACCCAGGTCGTCCGGCCCTGTCACGCCAGCCGGGTAGATGATGGAGATCGGCTCGCCGGCCGACTGCATCATCCGGGCGTGCTCCTCGGCTACGGCCTTCGACTCGTTGTACGGGTTGCCCCCGCCCTGGACCGGATCGTTCCCAGACAGCACGTCGCCGGTCGGCGGGAAGATCACTGACATGGTCGACAGGTGGACGATCGGGTCACATCCCGCGGCGGCGGCACCATCCAGCACGTTGATGGCTCCCGGGGCGTTGACCTCGAGGGCATGGTGCATCTGCTCCGGGTCGAGGCTGGTGAAGGCCGCAGTGTGGACGCACGCGTCGCAACCCTCCAGCGCCGAGGCGACGGCAGCGGGGTCGGTCATATCGCCCACCACGTGGTCGACCTCGGCCTCGATGCCCTGGAGGGCCCGCATCCGGTCCAGCTTCTCGGTGGACCGCACCAGCGCACGGACCTCGTGACCTGCATCCAGCAGTGCCTTCAACGTATGGCCACCGATGAAACCGGTAGCACCGGTCAACATCACCTTCATCGTCGTTCCTCCCGGTTCACCCAACAGACCTGGACCTGACGAACCGTCAAGCCGCGACGAGACCGTAGCCCCCGTTGGCAACCCGGCCCGTCCTGTCGCATGATCTCATCTACCAGTGTGAACTACCCGGCCCTGAGGGGCGACGGAGAGGGCGAAATCCATGCAGAAGCGTGACCAGATCTACATCGACGGCCAGTGGGTCGCCTCGGACGGCGATGGAAGCATCGACGTCATCAACCCGTCCAACGAGGAGGTCATCGGCTCGGTGCCCGCAGGCACCCCTGTCGACGTGGATGCCGCGGTGGCCGCGGCCCGCGCGGCCTTCGACGGCTGGGCGGCCACGCCGCTGGAGGACCGACTCGCCCTGATCGAAGGCCTGGCCGGCCAACTGGGTGCACGCATGGAGGAAATCGGCACGCTCATCTCGGACGAGATGGGAATGCCCCGGGGCATGTCCACGATGATCCAGGCCGGGATGCCGGCAGCCACCACCGGCGGCGTACCGGCCACGGCCCGGGAGTTCGCCTTCGAGGAGACGATCAACCGCACCCTGGTGACCCGCGAACCCGTGGGCGTTGTGGGATGCATCACCCCGTGGAACTTCCCTCTGCACCAGGTGATGGCGAAGGTCGCCCCTGCCATGGCCGTTGGCTGCACCGTGGTACTGAAGCCGAGCGAGGTGGCGCCGCTGAGCGCCTTCCTGCTTGCCGAGATCATCCACGACCTGGGCTTCCCCCCGGGCGTCTTCAACCTCGTGTCCGGCGTCGGCCCGGTGGTCGGCGAGGCCATCGCGGCGCATCCGGACGTCGACATGGTGTCGTTCACCGGCTCCACCCGGGCGGGTACCAGGGTCGCCGAGGTGGCGGCCGTGAACGTCACCCGGGTCCACCAGGAGTTGGGCGGCAAGTCGGCGAACATCATCCTGGACGACGCTGACCTCTCAGCGGCCATCCCCGCAGCGGTGGGTGCGTGTTTCCTCAACTCAGGCCAGACCTGCTCGGCGCTCACCCGACTGCTGGTACCGGCTGACAAGATGGACGAGGTGGCGGCGATCGCCGGCGAGACCGCTGCCGGCTACACCGTCGGACCGGCCGATGACGACGGCAGCCGCCTGGGCCCCCTGGTCTCGGCAGCCCAGTGGGAGAGGGTCCAGGGCTACATCCAGACGGGCATCGACGAGGGTGCGACCCTGGTCACCGGTGGCACCGGCAAGCCGGACGGGCTGGGAGCCGGCTATTACGTCAAGCCCACGGTGTTCGCCAACGTCTCGAACTCGATGACCATCGCCCGCGAGGAGATCTTCGGTCCCGTGCTGTCCATCATCGGCTATGTCGACGTGGACGATGCCGTCGCCATCGCCAACGACACCGAGTACGGGCTGGCCGGAGGCGTGTGGGGCACCGACAGCGACAAGGCCCTGGCGGTCGCCAAGCGGCTCCGGACCGGCCAGGTGGACATGAACGGCGCCTTCCTGAACACCGACGCCCCGTTCGGCGGCTACAAGAAGTCCGGCAACGGACGTGAGCTGGGCCGCTACGGCCTGGCCGAGTTCGTGGAGTCGAAGTCGATCAACCTGCCGATGGGCTGACCGGCGGCGGGCTCCCACCAGACCTCCCGACGGGAGGGGCGGGTCAGGAGCCGAAGCCGGAGAGGCGTTCGACGGTGTCCGGGATCCGATAGGTGGTGGCGGCCTCGTATGCCAGGCCGTCTCCCAGCGGGCGTTCCAGGGCCTCCCGGTAGAGGTCCTTGTAGGCGGCCAACGAGCCGGGACTGTTCGCCAACAGGTCCCTGACCAGCCCATCCACGGCATCGTCGAGCTCATCGGCTGGAACGGCCCTGGCCACGAGGCCCATCCCGGCCGCTTCGGCTCCGGTGAACACCCGGGCGGTGTAGGAGAGCTCGCGGGCGGCCACCATGCCGACAAGGCGGGGGAGACGCTGGCTCATCCCCCAGGTGGGCCGTAGCCCGAACTTGGCGTGGGTGTCACCCAGCTTCGCCGCCGACGCCACGACCACCAGGTCGCAGGCGAGGACCAGCTCGAGGGCGCCGGTGAAGCAGTGGCCGTTGACCTTGGCCACTGACGGTTTAGGCATCGTGGACAGTAGGTGGGTGACCCGCCGGGCCGGCAGGTCGAGGAGGTCGCCCACGCTCCCGTCGGTCAGGTCACGACCGCCCAGGACCTTCAGGTCCACCCCGGCACTGAATGCCCGACCGCTGCCGGTCAGCACGACCACGCGGATCGTGTCGTCCTCGGCGGCCGCCTCCAGCACGTCGCCCAGCTCCGCAAGCATCCTCGGCGTGATGGCGTTCAGAGCTGCCGGGCGGTTCAGGGTGACGGTCAGGACGCCGCCGTCCACAGCCGTCAGGACCTCGGGCCCGTCGACCTCCCCACCCGGCGATCCGTCTGTTCGATTCGGTTCAGATGGCACGTTCCCGGCCCTCCCAGTAGGCATCGCGCAGGTGGCGCTTCTTCAGCTTGCCGGTCGCCTCGCGCGGCATCGTCTCATGCACGTCGATGGACCTGGGGCACTTGAAGCCGGCGAGGCGCTCCCGGCACCATGCGATGAGCTCTTCGTCGGTGGCCGAGGCACCGGCCTCGAACTGGACGGCGGCCTTCACCTGCTCGCCCCACTCCTCGTCGGGGATGCCGAACACGGCGCAGTCCGAGACCGCCGGATGGCCGACGAGGGCGGCCTCGATCTCGGCCGGGTAGATGTTCGCTCCACCGGAGATGATCATGTCGATCTTTCGATCTGACAGGTAGACGTACCCGTCGACGTCCACCCAGCCGATGTCACCGACCGTGAACCAGCCGCCGGGAAGGCGGTTGTCCGCCGTCTTGTCCGGCGCCCCGACGTACTCCGGTTGGCCGTCGTCGCGCTGGAAGTAGAGGTTGCCGGTGGTCCCGTCGGCGAGACGGGTCCCGTCGTCATCGAAGGCGGCCACCCGAAGGAACGGTGCCGGCAGGCCGATGGTGCCTGGCCGATCCCTCCACTCCTGTGGGGTCACCCGCAGCGGACCCGTCCCCTCCGACGAGCCGAACAGCTCGTAGATCACCGGACCCCACCAGTCCAGCAGGACCTCCTTGGCCCAGCGGGGGCACGGCGCTCCGCCGTGCACCACGGACACCAGGCTGGACAGGTCGTGGCACCCGGCCAGGTCCTCAGCCTCCTTGGCCAGCCGGACCATGTGGATCGGGACGATGACCGCTGAGGTGGCGCCCTCGCGTTCGATGGTGGCCAGGAACTCCCGTGTGTCGAACCGGCCCAGGTAGTGGATGGACTGGCCCAGGCCGAGTGCCGCGTTGTGGAATGCACTGGGGAGGGCGTGGTACATGGGGCTGACCACCAGGTGCGCGCCGTGGTCGGGGAGGTCGTAGAACCGACCCCAGTTGGCCGAGACGGTGGTGAGGACACTCCGGGCGTCGCCGGTCTGGTCGGACCGCTGCACGCCCTTGGGCCGACCGGTGGTTCCGGAGGTGTAGTTGCGTACCAGGCCGGCGGGCTCGTCCGGCGGCTCGACGTCCGCCTGCGTGGCCAGCCAGGCCTCCAGCTCCGTATCGATCACGATGATCCTGTCCACCCCGACGGCGGCGGCGGCCTCCCGGCCGACCTCCTCGTTGGCGGTGTCCACCACCAGCAGCCGGCTCTCGGAATCGGCCAGCTGGTAGGCCACCTCGTCGGCGGTGAGGTGCCAATTGCACGGTACGTACCGGTTGCCGGCGCGCAGGTTGCCCAGGATCATGGGCGTCCACTCGATGCGGTTCTGCGCCAGCAGGGCCCAACGATCCCCGACCACCAGCCCCTCGGCGACGAGACCTGCGGCGAACCGCCTGGCCCGGCTCTCGAGATCGGCCCACGTATAGGAACCATCCGCCGAGGAGACCGCGACAGCCTCCGGCGTGGTTTCTGTATGGGGCAGCAGGTTGCTCGGCATGGGTCTCCCGGCGTTTCGACGCCGGCGCGCTTTCGGATGGGCCGGCAGTGGAGTATGGTTTGTCGAATATTAGCCAGTTGGCTAACATGCGTCCAACCATCCAGGTCCACCACCTACCCCGGGAGGGCTGACGAGATGACCGATACAGACGCCGGACCCCGCCCGGTCAGTGACCTGGCCACCGACTACGACATGTTCGACGCCGGATACGTACGGGACCCCGTCCCGGCATGGGCCGAGTTGCGGGGGACCTGCCCCATAGCGCACACCGAACGCAACGGCGGCTCATGGCTCCCGACGAGGTACGAGGACGTCCAGGCCATGGCCAGGATGGTTCCGGAGTTGTCGTCCCTCTCCCCACTCGTCGTCGACCTGCCCGAGGAGATCGAGAACGACCCGGACACCGGGATCTTCTCGGGCTACAACTCCGGCGCCCCGATCAGCGCCGATCCGCCCGTCCAGAACTGGACGCGTCGTATCCTGCTCCCCCACTTCACCCCCAGGGCCATCGAACCACTGCGCGACTACACCGAGCGGCTCTGCCGAGAGCTCATCGACGGATTCGTCCACGACGGTGGCTGCGACGCCAGCGTCGACTACGCAGAGCAGATCCCACCTCGCCTGATCGCCCGGAAGCTCGGCATCGACGAGTCCAGGGTCGACCAGTTCAGCGAATGGATACGCGATGCAGGAGAACTGGGCCAACTGGATCCGAAACTGAGGGTCCGGTCACGGAAGACCATCCGGGCCTTCTTCGACGCCGAGGTGGCCGATCGACGCTTGAACCCCGCCGACGACCTCATCAGCGCCCTCCTGGAATCGGAGGTGGATGGCCGGCCCATCACGGACGAGATGGTGGTCGGCATGTGCCACCTGCAGCTGGCTGCCGGAATCGAGACCACCAGGAGCTCCATCGGCTCGGCCCTCTGGCACTTCGCCGGCCACGAAGACGACCGGCGACGCATGGCCGACGCCGATGATGACCTCTGGGGTACCGCCATCGAGGAACTGCTGCGCTTCTACTCGCCGGTCACCATGGGTCGCAACGCCGCCCAGGACGTGGAGTACGGGGGTGTCACCTTCAGGAAGGGCGACAAGGTCCTCATGAACTTCCCCGGGGCCAACCACGACCCCGAGGTGTTCGAGAACCCGGACGAGGTCATCCTGGACCGGCAACGCAACCGTCACATCGCCTTCGGCGCCGGCATCCACCGCTGCGCCGGCTCGAACCTGGCCCGCATGGAGATGGAGGTGGCGCTCCGGACCTGGTTCGAGCGGATACCCGAGTTCACGCTGGCCGACCCCGACGCCGTGACGTGGTCCGGCGGCCAGATCCGCGGGCCCCGCATCCTGCCCGTCGAATTCGACTGACCGGTGGACATGGCGGACCCGGGACCGATCGGACGACGTCAGCCCCGGGTTCTCACCCGGCGTGCGCGTTTCGGTACGGTCATCACAGCGGACCACCGTTCGGTGGTAACGGACAGCACGCGGGCGCCCACGCCCGATCCAAGGAATGGGGAGACACGATGAGGATCAAGGTTGACGCTGAGAAGTGCGAGGGGCACAGCCGTTGCTACTCGCTGGCACCCGAACTGGTCGACGTCGATGACCTCGGCAACGCCTTCGAGTTGAACGACGGCGAGGTTCCGGCCGGGCTGGAGGACAAGGCCAGATTGATCGTGGACAACTGCCCCGAGTTCGCCATCACCATCGAGGAGTAGACGATGGCCGACACCCGGAACCCCGTCGAGAACCTGGCCGACGACTACGACATCTTCGACCCCGAGTACGTGAACGACCCTGTTCCGGCATGGGCGGACCTGCGCGGCCGATGCCCGATCGCCCACACCGAGCGTTGGGGCGGCTCCTGGCTCCCGACGCGCTATGACGACATCCAGGCCCTGGCCAAGATGGTTCCGGAGCTGTCCAGCGCCAACCCCGGCCCGATCGTCATCGACATTCCCGAGGAGTTCCGCCAGCCGGAACACGAGGGCTACAACGGGGCCTCCCCGATCACTGCCGACCCACCCGAACAGACCTGGACGCGTCGTGCCCTTCTGCCGCACTTCACGCCGAAGGCGATCGAGCCACAGCGCGTCTACACCGAAGCCCTGTGCCATGAGCTGATCGACGGCTTCATCGGGGCCTCAGGATGCGACGGGGCCGTCGACTACGCCCAGCAGATCCCACCCCGGGTCATTGCCCACAAGCTCGGGGTGAACGGCGACATGGTCGACGACTTCATCGAATGGGTACGCGGCGTGCTGGAGCTGGGCCTCACCCGGCCCGAGCTGAGGGTGAAGTACGGCAACATCATCCGGGACTTCTTCGCTACCGAGGTGACCGACCGGAGGCAGAACCCGAAGGACGACCTCATCACCGCCCTATGCCAGACCGAGGTGGACGGCGAGCTGCTGCCCGACGAGGTCGTCATCGGCATGTGCAACCTGCAGCTGGTCGCCGGCATCGACACCACCTGGAGTTCGATCGGCTCAGCCATCTGGCACTTCGCAGGCCACGAGGACGACCGGCGGCGGATGGCCGAAGCCGACGACGCCCTCTGGGACACCGCCATCGAGGAGATGCTCCGCTTCTACTCGCCCGTCACCATGGCCCGCAACGCCCTGGAGGACGTGGAATACGGCGACGTCACGTTCTGCAAGGGCGACAAGATCCTCATGAACTTCCCCGGCGCCAACCACGACCCCGAGGTCTTCGACGACCCCGACACCGTGATCCTGGACCGGCAGCGCAACCGCCACATCGCCTTCGGTTCCGGCATCCACCGCTGCGCCGGCTCCAACCTGGCCCGTATGGAGATGCAGGTGGCGCTCAGGACCTGGTTCGAACGCATCCCAGAGTTCACGCTTGCCGACCCGGGCGCCGTGACCTGGGCGGGTGGCCAGGTCCGCGGACCACGCATCCTCCCCCTCAAGATCGGCTGACAGGAGACAACCAGATGACCGATACCACAGACACCCACAGCGACCCGGTAGCCGAAGCGGTGGCCGCGTCAATCCCCGAGCGCTGCCCGGTCACCGACCTGGCAACCGACTACGACATGTTCGACGCCGACTACCTGCGGGACCCCACCACCGCATGGGCCGAACTGCGCGAGACGTGCCCGATCGCCCACACCGAGCGCTATGGCGGCTCATGGCTCCCCACGAGGTACGACGACCTGCAGGCCATGGCCAAGATGGTCCCGATCCTCTCCTCGAAGTCACCCATCGTGATCGACATGCCGGAGGCGCTCGTCAAGGATGACGCCACGGGCTACAACGCGGCCTCCCCGATCAGCGCAGACCCGCCGGAGCAGAGTTGGACCCGCCGCGCCCTGCTCCCCCACTTCACCCCCAAGGGCATCGCCGACGACCGCTCCTATACCGAACGGCTCTGCAACGAGCTGATCGACGGCTTCGTCGACGAGGGCGGGTGCGACGCTGCGGTCGACTACGCCCAGCAGATCCCGCCCCGCGTCATCGCCAAGAAGCTGGGAGTCGATGACGGGATGGTCGACGAGTTCATCGAATGGGTGCGCGGTGTGCTGGAGTTGGGCCTCCAGCAGCCCGAGCTGCGGGCCAAGTACCGCGACATCATCCGGAGCTTCTTCGCCGCCGAGGTGGCCGACCGGAGGGTCAACCCGAAGGACGACCTCATCACGGCCCTCTGCCAGACCGAACACGAGGGCGAGCCGCTGCCCGACGAGGTGGTGGTCGGAATGTGCAACCTGCAGCTCGTGGCCGGGATCGACACCACCTGGAGCTCTATCGGCTCGGCCCTCTGGCACTTCGCGGGCCACGGCGACGACCGGCGACGCATGGCCGACGCCGACGACGGCCTGTGGGACACCGCCATCGAGGAGCTACTCCGCTTCTACGCCCCGGTCACCATGGCCCGCAATGCCATGGAGGACGTCGAGTACGGCGGCGTGACGTTCCGCAAGGGTGACAAGATCCTCATGAACTTCCCGGGTGCCAACCACGACCCCGACCACTTCGAGGACGCACACGAGGTGCACCTCGACCGCCAGCGCAACCGGCACGTGGCCTTCGGAATCGGCATCCACCGGTGCGCCGGCTCGAACCTGGCCCGCATGGAGATGCAGGTGGCGCTCAAGACCTGGTTCGAACGCATCCCCGAGTTCACGCTGTCCGATCCGGACGCCGTGACCTGGGCAGGTGGACAGGTCCGCGGACCGCGGATCATGCCGGTCACGTTCGGCTGAACCGGACGCCTGCCAGCCCCGGCAGGCGGACTGTCGCTACTGGGCGACCGCTTCGGCGTGGAGCATTCCGGCGGCGACCGCCTCACGGGTCGCATCGCTGACCGCGTCCAGCAACTCGATGGTGACCCCGTGGATGGTCGCCGTACACGCGAACCCGTGGGGGTACGGACCCACCGGTGACCCGGTGTCCGTCCCGACGTCGAACGTCTCACCGCCCATGGAGAACACCACGGGAACGCTCCGCTCCAGGCGCCCCGAGCCCACGACCACCCCATCCACGGCCAGGGTGGCGGTGCCGCCGGCGCCGAAGCCTCCGTCGTGGTCGAACAGCAGGCGGACCTCGTGGCGACCTGGGGGCAGGGCCAAGTCTCCGGCCACGGTGGTCCGCTCGTGCCCGTAGAGGTTGTAGTGCCAGGTTGGGACACCGTTGTCCAGGTAGATCGACCAGCCGTTGAAGCTGCCCCCCTGGCACACGATGACACCCTCGGCTCCATCAGCGGGCACCTCCAGGTCGGCCCAGATCAGGTAGGAGCGGTTCTTCAGGTTCAGGACCGACCTCTCGGGCATGCGTACATGGGCCGTCGTGTAGGTCATCCGGGTGATCCCGGCCAGGGCACTGGGCGCCCGGGCCTCCGGAGGCAGGTCCCTGGCGGCGTCGCGCAGCGGGTACACGCCGTTGCGCAGGCATTCGGACTCGAACAGCTCCCGCATCTCAGCCAGTAGCTCGGGCCGATCAGCGGCCAGGTCGTTGTTCTGGGAGAAGTCCTCCCGGATGTCGTAGAGCTCCCAGTTCTCCTGCGGCCCGTCGAATGGCGCAGACCCGAAGCGCACCCAGGGCACCCTCCCGTGGAAGCAGGAGGCCATGAAGCCATCGTGGTAGATGCCCCGGTTGCCCATCATCTCGAAGTACTGGGTCCGGCGGGCGCTGGCCACCTCCGGGTCACCGAACGTGTAGGCCATCGAGGTGCCCTCGATGGGCATCTGCCGGATGCCGTTCACCCACGTCGGTGCCTCGATGCCGGCCGCCTCCAGGATGGTGGGCGCCAGGTCGATGACGTGGTGGAACTGGGTACGCAGCCCACCGGCATCGGTGATCCGGCGGGGCCACGAGATGGCCAGACCGTTGCGGGTGCCGCCGAAGTGGGAGGCGACCTGCTTCATCCACTGGAAGGGAGCATCCAGGGCCCACGCCCAGCCGACGTTGTAGTGGCACTCGCTGCGAACCGTTCCGAGGTCGTCGATGTGCTCGAGGAGGAACTCCGGATCCTCCTCGGCGCCGTTCTGGAGCGCCGGCAACGACCAGGTTCCGTGGATGCGACCCTCGGCCGAGGCCCCGTTGTCCCCTGTGATGTAGACGAACAGCGTGTTCTCCCATTCGCCCATGGCCTCGATGGCCTCGATGAGGCGGGCCACCTGGGCGTCGGTGTGGGCCAGGAAGGCTGCGAACACCTCCATCAGGCGACGGGCCACCGGCTTGTAGCGGTCCGGATACTCGTCCCACGACGGGATCACGTCCGGCCGCTGCGTGTTGACCGTGTCGGCCGGGATCACCCCGAGGTCCAGCTGTCGCTCGAAGATGGACTGGCGGAGGTCATCCCACCCCTGGTCGAAGAACCCCTTGAACCGATCCAGCCAGGCATCGGGGACGTGCAGCGGGGTGTGCACCGCACCGGGTGCGAAGTAGCAGAGGAAGGGCTTGTCCGGCCTGTGCGCCCGGACCTGGCTCATCCACTCGATGGCCTTGTCGGCCATGTCCTCTGTGAGGTGGTAGTCGTCGCGCCCCACGTACGGCGCGATCGGGGTGGTCTGGTCGTAGAGGTCGGGCTCGAACTGGGAGGTCTCAGCCCCGGGGAACCCGTAGAAGCGGTCGAACCCGAGGCCGGTGGGCCAACGGTCGAACGGCCCCGCCGGACCCAGTTCCCACTGCGGCGTGAGATGGCCCTTCCCGAACATGCCGGTGGCGTAGCCGTTCTGGCGGAGGACCTCGGCGATCGTGGCCGCCTCCCTGGGAATGACCGTGTCGTAGGCCGGGAAGCTGTTGGCGGCCTCGGTGATCCTCCCCATGTGCACCGTGTGGTGGTTGCGACCGGTCAGCAGGGAGGCCCGCGTCGGGGCACAGATGGCCGTGGTGTGGAACTGGTTGAACCGCAGGCCGTCGGCTGCGACCCGCTCCAGGGCCGGCGCCGGGACCGGACCGCCGAACGTGGAGAACGAGCCGAAGCCCACGTCGTCCAGAAGCACGATCACGACGTTCGGGGCGCCCTCCGGAGCACCGTCCAGCTCCATCCGCACCGGTTCGCAGTCGGCGGTGAGCCGGCCGATGGTGCCCTCGTAGGGCGGTGTGGGACGGGGAATGGCTCCCCCGGTCTGCTCGTCCATATGGATCATGGCCCTTCCCGGGTGGATCGCTACTGGTCTGGCTGAGTTGCCACCGACGGCTGTCCACCCGATCTGACCACACCGGCCCTGGACAGCTCCTCGATGCGTCGCTGGTCGAATCCGATCTCGGTCAGCACCTCGACGGTGTGGGCGCCCAGGCACGGTGACGGCCCCCGGACGACCACAGGGGTCGCCTCCATCTGCAATGGCATCCCCGTCGTGACGTAGTGACCGAAGACAGGGTGGTCCAGGCCGACCACGAGGTCGTTGGCCACCACCTGGGGGTCCTGGATCGCCTCGTCAGGCCGGTTGTAGCGGCTGCACGGGTACCCGATCGCCCTGAGTACCTCCATCCAGTGCCCGGTGGTCGCTGACGCGAAGCATCGCTCGGCCTCGTCGACCACCGCCAGGAAACCCGGGTCCGAGGCCCCTGCCCCGGAGGGTGGCCTCGTGATGCCGGTCGCCTCGTGGAACCTGCGATAGAGGCTCGTGGACAGGCCGGCCACCGACACCAGGCCGTCGCTGGTCGCATACGTACGGAAGTAGAGGCGGAACGCCACCTGGCCCTGGAGCATGCGGCCTTCGTAGAGCTCCCGCTGCCGGTCGAAACCGCCGCCCGAGGACGGGATCTCCTCCACCTCGGACCGGAAGGCCCGGAGGTCCTCCGCGTCGGCGTCGAACCGGTGGATGACCGCCGTCCCCAGGCCGAGGGCGGTGGCCAGAAGCGAGGTGTCGACCCGCTGGCCTTCGCCCGTCCGGTCCCGGTGCCAGAGGGCAGCCACCACGGCCAGTGCCGACGCGATGCCGGTACCGAAGTCGTTCACGGCCGGTCGGGTCGGAAGGGGAACCCCGTTCTGCGACCGGTTCATGAGGAACCCGGCGCCACTCAGGGCCTGTACCAGGACGTCGTAGCCGCCCACCTCGGCATCCGGGCCCTCCGGTCCGAACGGGGTGTGGGTGAGGTGCACGACGCTGGGATTCACAGCCCTGACACGGTCCCATCCGATGCCGAACCGGTCCAGGTCGGATCCCTTCACCCCGACCAGCACCACGTCAGCCCACCGGAACAACCCGTCCAGGACCTCGGCGGCGTCATCGGATCCGAGGTCCAGGACGATGCTCCTCTTCCCGGGGTTGATGGCCGCATAGGCCTTCGCCTCGCTGCTGCCGAGGTCGCCGAGGTGGCGCATGGCATCGCCACCGGGCGGCTCCACCTTGACCACGTCGGCGCCCATGCCGGCCAACAGGCGGCCGCAGTACGGCACCGCGGCGTTCTGGGCCAACTCGACAACCCGGATCCCGTCCAGCACCCCCGCCCCGACCACCGGGGTGGAGGCCTCCGAACCCATGGAGGTCACCGGTCTCCATCCACGTCGAGCGTGCTGAGCGGAGCGCCGGCCAGTTCCGGACCGCTCCTTCGAAACATGGAATCCCCCTCGCCATGTCGACTGATTTAGCCAACTGGCCCATAATTATTAGCCACTTGGCCTAATCTGTCAAGCCCACGACTCCGGCAACCGGTAGAGCCGTTCGACTTGCGCTTCTTAGCCATATGGCTAATACTCTTCCCGTGTCAGACGAACCCACCAGTCATCCAGTCCACGACCGTGAACTCGAGGCGTTCCGGACCGAGGTCCGGGACTTCCTGGACCAGGTCCGGGAGCTCACCTCCCACGCCTCCGGCCAGTCGGCCCTGGAGCGCGGGCGCGCCTACCTGGCTGCACGCTTCGACGCCGGGCTGGGAGCCATCGACTACCCGGTCGAGAACGGGGGTCGCGGCCTGGACAGACGGTACACGGAGGCGTTCCGGGCCGAGGTTTCCAGTCGGGACTTCGACCTTCACGCCTCGGGCTTCGGGATCGGCCTCGACATGTGCCTTCCCACCATCCGCGACCAGGGCAGCGAAGACCTCCGGGCCCGGTTCCTGCGGCCCGGCCTCCGCGGCGACGACGTCTGGTGCCAGCTCTACTCGGAACCTGGTGCCGGATCGGACCTCGCCGGCCTCACCACACGTGCCGTCCGGGATGGCGACGAGTGGGTGGTCACCGGCCAAAAGGTCTGGACGACCGGGGCGACCTATGCCGACTTCGGCATCCTGCTGGCGCGCACCGACTGGGACGTCCCAAAGCACGCCGGCATCTCAATGCTGGTCCTCCCCATGCGTCAACCCGGTGTGGAGGTACGCCCCCTGAACCAGATGACCGGTGTCGCGCACTTCAACGAGGTCTTCATGGACGGCGCCAGGATCCCCGCCGACTGGGTGGTCGGCGAGGAGGGCGATGGCTGGCGCATGGCAGTGGCCCTACTGGCACACGAACGCTCCTCCATCGGCAGCGGAGGAGGGCGGCAGCCCATTCCGACCGATCGAATCATCGACCTCGCCCGATCCGCTGGTCGAACCGCCGACCCCCTGGTACGCCAGGACCTCGCCCGCCTTGTCACGGGCACCCGGATCATCCAGTGGCTGAACCTCCGGCAGGGCATCCACCCGTCCATACCGAAGCTCTGGCGAAGCGCACAAGGGCGCCTGGCCTCCCAGGTCACGTCGGGCCTGGCCTTCCCGGGTGGCGCCGCCTGGCTGGGGGACCCCATGGGCACCACCGAACCCGGCGACTTCACAAGCGCCGACGGCTCACACTGGTCCTACGGCATCTGCGACTCCAGGGCCCACTCGCTCGGGGGTGGGACCGACGAGGTGCAGAAGAACACCCTCGGCGAGCGTGTGCTCGGGCTTCCCCGGGAACCGGCACCGGACCGGGGCCTCCCGTTCAGCCAGGTACCGAAGAACGCCTGACTCAACCAGGTCCAGAGGGCCCGCCAGATGAGTCGCGTCGACCTCCGGCGGCGGCCCCCGGGTCCAATCCGAGCGTCAGGGCCCGCAGGATCAGAATGAAACGCTCCTCCACCGCCTCCGACATCTCCGGGTCGCCGTACCCGATCCAGGGGTCTATGACCTGCTCGAAGAGGCACCGGCTGAGGTGGAAGACCGTGGCGATCCCCACGTCGATCCGGATCGTGGTCTCGTCGCCAGAGTCCCGAGTTGGTCGGACCCGCTCCAGGACCGCATCGATCGTCGGGTGGGTGAGGTGCACCTCGTCGATCTCACCGGAGAGGGAGGCGAAGGCCAGCGCCCGGAGGAAGTCGGGTCGATGCCGCATCGAGAACGGATCAGTCGCCACCCAGGATCCATCATCCGATCCAGCCACATACGCCTCGGAGAGCCGCTTGAACCCGTCGCGCAGGACCGCTTCCTTGCCACCGAAGTAGTGGTGGATCAGCCCGTAGTTGACACCGGCCTCGTCGGCCAGCCTGCGCCCGGAGATCCGCTCCGGCGGAGCATCACCCAACAGGCGGGCCGCGGCGGCGATCAGCGCCTCCCTCACCTCGTCGGATCCCCGAGGGGCCCGGACACCCCCGGTCACCCCCCGACCTCCAGCCCGACCGAGGAGTAGAGGCTCCGGAGCACGCCCAGGAACCGGGACCTGATCGCCTCGCCATCGACGTCAGGATCCAGCCCGAGGCCACGGGCGTTGTGCTCCACGAAGATCGGCCAACCCAGGAGCAGCAGGGTCACAGCAGCGACCGTCGCACGGTGGTGGACCGGATCGCCATCGGGATCGGACTCCCGAACCAGCTCCAGCAACGCATCTAATGCCGGGCGGGGCTCATTCGGGTCCCAGAACCCGCCCTCCAGGGCGACGTGGGCCGTGAAGCCGAAGATCCGGCGATCCGCCAGCGCCGCCTCCGGGTCCACCGGCCGGGTTCCCCCATCCATCAGGTTCTCCACAATCCAGTCCCCGTGCAGCCTTCGGGCCTCGGCCATGAGGTCCCGGGCCGACTCGAAGTAGTAGTGGACCAGCCCGTAATTCACCCCGGCCTCGGCCGCCAGGTCACGACCGGAGATGGTCGAGGGCGAGCGTCGTGACATGAGGGTGATGGCAGCCTCGATGAGGGCGTCACGCGAGGTGGACGGAGGGTCGGCCGGCGGGGCGCTCATTCGGCCCGCCGGGGTCGAAGCGATCCGGCGGCCGGCAGCGGGTTTCCCGACCGGGCCAGGTCGAACCAGTCATCGTCGCCGGCGGGACCACCGCCTTCGTAGAGCGCCCGGGTGGTGGCCTTGATCATCCGGGCACCGACCCGCGGGTAGGAGGCGATCTCCGTGGCAAGTACCCGGGCGGTGTCCAGCACGCCATCGTCTGCAACCACGTCCAGGGCGACGCCGAGGCGGTGCAGGTCGGGACCCGTGAACCGACGACCGGTGAGCGTCAGCTGTTCTGCCACGGACGCCGGACGGCGCGCCAGCAGCCATGCCAGGTTCATGGGGGCGGCCAGCCCCTGCCGGATCTCGCCAACCTGCAGGAATGCCGTCTGGCCGGCCACCAGGAGGTCGCAGGCCAGGGCGAACGCGGCGCCACCGTTGATGGCGAACCGTTCGAGTGCCCCGACCACCGGCACCGGACAGGCGTAGATGGCCCGGTGCGCAGCCACGAGGGAATCGAGTGAGGTGGAAAGCCAGGCTGGTGGCGGATCGGCGTTGTACTCCCCTAGGTCCAGACCGGAGCAGAAGCCTCCATCCGCGCCGTGGAATAGCACGGCACCGACGTCGTCGCGGACCGCCGCCTCCTGGAAGGCCTCGGCCAGTCGGTCCATCATGGGGCCGGTTATGGCATTCTTCCGGGCCGGCCTGTTCAGGATGATGCTCGCCACGCCGTCGTCCACCGATAACAGGACCTCGGGCTGGTCGGGCTGGTCGTCTGGTCCGGGATCGGTCATCATGTCCTCAGTCGTGGTGGAGCTCTAGAGCGATGGGCAGGCGACGCCGATGTTAGCCATATGGCTAAGATAGGTCAACCGAACCGAACGGAACGCCGATGACCTCCCCCGACATCCTGGACCTGGACTTCGACGCCTACCTGGACAGGATCCGCCGCCTCACCGACGAGGAGCTGATCCCCGGCGAGGCCGCCATGGTGGAGCTCGGAGAGGTACCCCCGCCACTGGTCGACCGGCTGGCCGAATGCGGGTTGTTCGGCATCACGCTGCCCCGGCATTGGGGAGGCCTCGGCTGGAGCATGGAGCAGCAGGTCCGCCTCACGTTCGAGTTCACCAGGGCCTCGCCTGTCTACCGGTCACGGTTCTCGACCACCATCGGCCTCTGCTCCCAGATCCTCCACGACCACGGCACCGACGAGCAGAAGGAGAGGTACCTCCGGGACATGGCCATCGGCCGGTGTGTCGCCTCGTTCGCCCTCACCGAGACCGGAGCCGGCTCGGACGCCACGGCCGTGACGACCACGGCGGTCCGTGACGGCGACCAGTACGTCATCAACGGCCACAAGCGCTTCATCACCAACGGCGCATGGGCCGACCTGCTCGTCGTGTTCGTCCGGACCGGCGACGCCGGCTTCTCGGCCATCCTCGTGCCTGCCGACACCCCCGGCGTGACCGCCACGCTGCCCAGTCGGATGAACGGCCACGAAGCGGGCCCGGTGGCCGAGCTCTCGTTCACCGACGTGCACGTGCCGACCACGAACCTCGTCGGCGACGAGGGCGCCGGCCTGAAGTTGGCCCTCCGGGGCATCAACCACGCCCGAACGCACGTGGCCGCCACAGCCGTCGGCTGCGCCACCCGCCTGCTCACCGAGGCCACCGCGCATGCCCTCACCCGCCACCAGTTCGGCCAACCCATCGCCCAGTTCGGCGTCATCGAGGCAATGCTCGGCAGGAGTCGCGCCGAGTTGGAGGCCGCCAGGGCGCTGGTCCTGGACTGTGCGAGGGCATGGGACGCCGGTGGCATCCCCTGGCCGCGGATCGCCGCCGCGAAGCTGGTGGCCACCGAGACCGGCAAGGAGATAGCCGACCGGGCGGTCCAGATCCTGGGCGGTGAGGGGATAGTCGGCGACCACCCGGTGGGACGCCTCTGGCGCGACATCCGGGCGCTCTCGATCTACGAGGGCACCACCCAGATCCACGAGCGGAACCTGGCCCGCCACCTACTCAAGACCGTCGGCAACGGCCAACCCATCTTCGACAGTTGATCCTCGGAGGAGGTCAGGTCCCGAGGTCGGCCAGCACCTGATCGGCCTCGGCGACCAGCCGGTCCATTATCTCGGCCACCGGCTCCTGAGCCGTCAGATGGGACACGCCCTGGCCGGCGCCCTCGTGGACGAGCGGTGTCACCTCGTGCCTCAGGATCTGGCCGAGGATGTCCCCGATGAGGATGTCCTGATAGGGCATGCCCAACGGCGTCGGCGCACCGGGCGCCTCCCACTCGTCGCTCCAGGCCGAACGGAGCATCCTGAGAGTCTTCCCACTCGCCGAACGGCTGATCACCGTGTCGCCGGGGCCGGCTGCCAGCAGCTTGTCAAGCAGCGACCGGCTTGGCTGGGCCTCGACAGAGGCCAGGAAGGCAGTACCCATCCACACCCCATCGGCGCCGAGGGCGAGGGCGGCGGCCAGGTGGCGGCCAGTGGCCACACCGCCTGCGGCCAGCACCGGTCGTCCACCGGCGACCTCGACCACCTGCGGTACCAGGGAGAACGTACCGATCGGTCCCGTATGGCCACCGGCGTCGGTTCCCTGTGCAACCAGCAGGTCGGCACCTGCCCGGATCGCCGATTCGGCGTGCGTAGGAGCGCCTACCAGGCTCACGATCAGGGAGCCCTGCTCGTGGGCCGCCTCCACGGCCCAGACCGGAGATCCGATCCCAAGTGCCAGGACCGGTATCCGGTGGTCCATGACCACCGACAGTTGCTCGCGGGCGGTCTCCTCACTCCTGACGAAGCGCGAGCGGAAACCCGGCAGGCCGTCGTCCGGCACGTCGTACTTCTCCCGTAGGTACTCGACGAACGCCACGTGTTCCTCCGGAAGCGTGGCTTCGATGGCCGAACGGTCATCGGAATCGGGCATGCCGGCCGGGATGACCAGGTCCACGCCCCACGGGAGGTCCCCCAGCTCGGCCTTCATGCGGCTGATGCCGAATTCGATCTCCTCAGGCGTCCGCCGGGTGCAACCCCATATCCCCAGGCCGCCGGCCTGGGACACGGCTATGGCCACATCGGGTTCCCACCAGCTGAACCCGAATACCGGGTTGGCACATCCCAGCTGCTCGCAGACCCTCGTCGTCACCACCGCAGTCCTCCCCAGTCGATGCTTCTCACAGGATCGCCCCCAGGGCCGTGGCGAGTCCACCCAGACCACAGACGCAGAGCACCGCCGGACGGAACCAGTTGGTGTCGACATGACGGCGGACCGGCGGAGCCAGCAGGAGCCCGATGAACGCCGATCCCATCACGAGGGCGCTCCGACCCATGTCCGCCGCTCCCACCTCGCCGCCGACCAGCAACCTGATGAAGATGGTGCTGCTCAGGACCAGGATCAACGACGAGATATTCGGACGCAGCACCTCCGGCGGATCGTCGTGGTGGAGGATGGCGTAGGGCGGGCCCGGAAGGGCGGCTACCCGCAGGGAGAGCGCCACCAGCACCCCTGCCAGCACCGATGTCCAGGATCGTCGGCGTGGATGCCATCCCGACGCCATTGCAACCACCGACACCACCACCAGCAGGCCGATGGCCGTGGTCAGCCCCCGTTCGGACAGGTTGGCCAGGGCCAACTCGCCGAGCAGCAGCCCGACCGGGGCACCCAGCAGGCATCGCCGCCACCTGCGGGCATCGAAGCCTGCGAACTCCATGGTCACGTTCCGGATACCGACCACGGCTCCGCCCAGGATCAGGGGCAACGGAACGAATGCCGGGTCGATGGCCAGCAGAACGGGTGCGGCCACCAGCGTGATTCCGATGCCGGCGGAGGCCTGGACCACGGCACCGGCGACGACGGCCGCCACGACGAGGAGGATCTCGAGCGGGCTCACCGGATCGACCCTAGCCGGGCCTGATGCCCTCTTAGCCAGTCGGCTAACCTAGGCGGGAGACGCTCGACCAGAAGCCCAGGGAGAAAACCATGCGCGCCGCAGTCCTCCACGAAGCACCCGGGGACCTCGTAATCGAGGACCTCGACATCGCCTCGCCAATCGGCCATGAGGTGCTCATAGAAACGAAGGCCTCAGGCCTCTGCCACAGCGACCTCCACGTGATCGAGGGACTCCTCCCCCTCCCCTCGCTGCCTGCCGCGCTGGGCCACGAGGCCTCCGGAATCGTCGAAGCGGTCGGCCCCGACGTGACCGCCTTCAGCCCGGGCGACCACGTCATCACCTGCCTGACCCAGTTCTGCGGCCTCTGCAGCGAGTGCCTGGCCGGTCGGATCTGGATCTGCCCCAACCGCCACAGCCTCGTCCGGGGGCCTGACGAGGCGCCCCGCCTGGCCCTCGACGGCAGACCCGTTCTGCAGATGGCCGGCCTGGGTGCCTTCGCCGAAAAGATGCTGGTCCACGAGAACGGGGTGGTGGCCGTGGACCCGGACGTGCCGTTCGATGTGGCCGCCCTCATCGGTTGCGCGGTGATGACCGGTGTGGGTTCGGCCACCAACGGCGCCCGGATCCGTCCCGGCGAGACCGTCGCCGTGATCGGCTGCGGCGGCATAGGCCTGAACATCGTGCAGGGCTGCCGCCTGGCCGGCGCCGGTCGGATAATCGCCGTCGACCTGAACGCCGACAAGCTCGAGATGGCCCGCGGGTTCGGCGCCACCGAGGTCGTCGACGCATCGAAGGAAGACCCGGTGGAGGTGGTCCTACGACTCACCGACGGTGGGGTGGACGCCGCCTTCGAAGCCATCGGGCTGACGGCAACCGCCGACCAGGCACTGGCCATGATCCGACCGGGTCGCACCGCCTACCTGGTCGGGGTTCCACCGGTCGCCAGCACCATGGAGATCTCCGGCGCGGCCATGGTCCTCCAGGCCAAGGGTGTCCGCGGGCTGTTCATGGGCAACAGCAACTTCAAGGTGGAAATGCCGCTGCTGGTGCGCCACTACCTGGAGGGCCGCCTGGAGCTGGATCGCCTGGTCTCGGCGCACATCACCCTCGACGAGGTGAACGACGGCTACGCCGAACTCCGCGCCGGCGCCACCGTACGATCCGTGATCACCTTCGACTGAACGCCTGGAACGCCGCCATGCCCGACCAGCCCAACATCGTCTTCATCTTCCTGGACAACCTCGGTTAGGGGGAGCTGGGGGTCTACGGAGGCGGCCTCGTCCGCGGGGTGGCTACACCACGGATGGACGCCCTGGCGGCCGAGGGACTCCGGCTGACCAACATGAACATGGAGGCCCAGTGCACGCCGTCGCGCTCGGCGGTGATGGGGTGGAGTCCGATCACGATCTCAGGAGCCCCCACCGGCGGCCTGCCGCACGATGGTGGCCACCTCAGTGGGCGAATCCAGCTCGGCGAGGTGGGCGGCCCCGGTGATAGGCGACAGCAGCGTCGCCGCCGGGAGGAGACCCGCGAAGCGCTCCCCGTATGACGGGGGCACCAGGAGGTCATCGGCACCCCAGGCCAGGGCGACCGGCGCCGACACCCGGTGCAGCCGTCCGGCCAGGCCGTGGTCGGGCAGGGGCCAGACCAGCGACGCCGCCGTCCGGCGACGGAGGTAGCGCGACACGCCGACCTCGATCAGGTCATCGCCATCCAGTCCATCGGGATCACCGGCCAGCACGCCCAGGGCCTCAGTGTCATGGGCCAGGAGATTCGCCTGCTCTCCCAGTGGCAGGGAATACAGGTCCACACCGGGATCATCCGCCTCCCAGAGGCCGGTCGGGCCCACGGCCACCAGCGAGGCGAACGCCTCTGGCCGTATGGCCGCCAACTCCAGGGCCAGCATCGCCGAGCTGGAGGAGGCCAGCCACGCTGCCCCTGTGATGCCCACGGCGTCGGAGATCTCCGAGAGGGCGACGACCCAGTCGTGGATGGATCGGAGTGACGGATCGTCCGGGGTGGGACCGAACCCGGGTAGGCACGGGGCGATGACCCGATGGTCGGCTGCCAGGTCCAGCATGGCGGTCGTGGGCGAGTCCAGGCCCGCCATGCCGTGCAGGACACCCAGGATCGGGCCCGACCCCAGCTCGAACACCGTCACCGTGGCACCACCGGAGGTCGCCACCACCCGCTGCTCGACGACGATGGCCTGGTCGCTCACTGGACCACCTCCGCCCGCCTCGACGGCCGGCGCTGGTCGACTGGCATCGGCTTGATCCACCATCGGTGCTCCCACTCGTCCTCGAACAGCCCCCGGATCTCCGGCAGGACCTCCCGGGCCATCAGGTCGGTATTGAACATGGTCAGGTCCCGGTCCATGTTCCCGAACTGGCAGAGCAGCATGAGGTTGCCCACGTTGAGGCTGGTGGCCACCTCGGTGAGCTGCTCGGCGACCGTCGTGGGCGTACCGATCACCACGTAGCCCCGGTCGATCATCTCGTCGAACGAGAGGCCCCCAAAGGCTCCGGGCTTCGAGGAACCGGCGGCGGCCTTCGCCCTGTCGGCGGCCTGCTTGACCATCCCCTCCACGCCAGCCCGGACCGTTGCCTCGGTCCGGTAGCCCGGCGGATCGGCGAACGGCGGGTAGAGGTGCAGGCAACGGTTGAAGAAGTACTCGGCAGGTTCCCGGTAGAGACGACGGGCCTCGGCTTCGGTGTCGGCCACGCCCACGAACTGGATGAAGCCGGCCTGGAAGGGGTTTGGCTCCCTGCCCAGCGCAGCCATCCGATCCCAGAAGCCCTTCATCGTGGCCTGACCGGCCTTGTACCCGAAGTACGAGAGGTAGGAGTAGACGTAGTCCATCTCGGCACACCACTCCCAGGTCTCCACCGAGCCACCACCGGGTATCCAGATGGGCGGGTGGGGGCGCTGTATGGGCCGGGGCCACGGGTTCACGTAACGCAACTTGGTGTAGGTGCCGTTGAAGGCGAACGGCTCGTCGGCGGCCCAGGCCCGCATGATCAGGTCGTGTGCCTCGTGGTACCGCTCCCTCAGGGTGGCGGGGTTCATCCCGTAGGCGAAGCATGTGTCCATGGGGGTGCCGACCGGGAACCCGGCCACCAGGCGTCCGCCGGACAGCCCGTCGATCATGGCCATCTCCTCGGCCACCCGGATCGGCGGGTTGTAGAGGGCCAGGGAGTTTCCCATCACGACGATGGCGGCATCCTCCGTGGAGCGGGCCAGGGCCGATGCCATGAGGTTGGGGCTGGGCATGAGGCCGTAGGCGTTGGAGTGGTGCTCGTTCACGCAGATCCCGTCGAAGCCGCAGGCAGCCGCATGTTCCAGCTCGTCCAGGTAGTCGTGGTACGCCCGGTGCCCGACTACCGGGTCGTAGAGGGTCGGGTCGATGTCCACCCAGACCGACCGGTGGTCGTCGCGGAACCCCTCCGGGAGCTCCGGGTAGGGCATCAGGTGGAACCACAGGGCCTTCATCGCGGGTACCTCGGAGAACGTCGATTGTTCGGACAGCCGTCCGAAATATTAGGACAGTTGTCCTTTACTGTCAATCCTGACAGACTCACCGCATGGAGGCCCGGTCCGTTACCCGATCGCCCAACCAGGAGACGAGACGCAGGGAGATCGTCGTCGCCGCCGCCAAGCTGGTTTCCATCGAGGGCCTCGGGGCCTGCACCATCCGCCGAATCGCCGACACCACCGCTCTCACCAAGAGCACCATCCACTACTACTTCGCAGACGCCGAGGAGTTGACCGACCTCGTCGTGGTGGAGGTGGTCAGCCACTTCGCCAAGGCCTGCCGCAGGGCCGTCGCCGGGCTGAACCGGGATGACGCCGTGGCCACACTCACACGTGTGTTCCTTGGACGCGAGCCCTCGGTCACCATCGGGGAATCCCTGCTCTGGTACGAGTACTCGATCCAGTCGATCTTCCAGAACCGGACCGCCGGCCTGGCCCTGACCTACGACCTGGTCACCGAGGTCGTGATCGATGCTGTCGGCGACGAGGCCCAGGCCAGGGCACTGCACGTCTACCTGGTGGGGCTGACCATCCGGAACCGGACCGCACCCCTGGCCGACGCCGAAATAGCGCGGGCCGTCTCGGCCCTGACCAGCACCGAGGTGGGAGCCGCCAACCTCGCCTGAGTCAGGCCAGGCCCAGCACCACCGAGAGGTCGGCCAGGCGGTCGATCACGTGGTCGGCCTCGGCACCGTCCTCCGGGTCGTCCACGACACCCCGGAATCGGACGGTCACCATGCCCATGGCCCGGGCGCCGGCCACATCGGTCCGCATCAGGTCGCCCACGTGGGCGGCGGTCGTCGGATCATCGATGCCTAGACCGTCCAGGGCCACCCTGAAGATGGCCGGGTCGGGCTTGTAGACGCCGACCTCGTCGGAGAAGGCGGCAAAGGTGACGTGCTGGAGGATGCGGTGCTGATCCAGGTACGTCCTGAGGTGCCGTCCTACCGCCAGCGTCGTGTCCGAGATGATGCCCACGGCGACTCCGGTCGCCGCCACTGCGGACAAGACGTCCGCAGCGTCGGCGACCGGTGCCACCTTCAACTCGTAGGACGCTGCCTCGAAAGCTGCAGCCAGAGCATCCCGATCTTCCGAGGCCAAACGGTCGCCGAAGGCGGTGAAGCAGTCGGCGAGGGCCTCGGTCGGGCCGTACTGGCGGCCGGCCCTCCACTCCTCGTCAAAGCGGGTGGGGAGCATCGACAGTGTCCCGTGGAGCAGATCGTCTCCGATGTCCAGGCCCCGCTCGACGATCACCTCGCGCCAGAAGCGGCTCCGGATCTCGACTGCACCCGGGGTGCTGGTGAGGAGGGTGTTCCAGAGGTCGAAGGTGACCGCACGGATCCGGGCCATCTGGAGCTACGTCCCGGCTCTACTGGGTTTCGGATCAGGCCCGGCAGACGCCGTCGGCCACCGCGGCAGCCGCCACGGCCTCAGCCACCCGGTACGGCACCAGCTTGTCGAACACCGACGGCACCACGAAGGTAGAGGTCAGGTCCTCATCGGACACCGAGTCGGCGATGGCCCTGGCCGCTGCCAACTTCATGTTCTCGGTGATGTCCATGGCGCCGACGTCCAGGGCCCCCCGGAAGATCCCGGGGAAGGCAAGCACGTTGTTGATCTGGTTCGGGTAGTCACTCCGGCCGGTGGCCATCACGGCAGCCAGGCCATCGGCCTCCTCCGGGCGGATCTCCGGTTCCGGGTTCGCCATGGCGAACACGAACGGTTCCGGGTTCATGGTCCGCAGGTTGGCAGCGTCGATCAGGCCCGGACCGCTGAGGCCGATGAACACGTCGGTCCCGACGAGGACCTCCGCCAGCGTGCCCATCTTCCGATCCGGGTTGGTGTGGTCCGCGAACCAGGCCTTGGCGGAGTTCAGGTTGTCGCGACCCGAGTAGACGGCTCCGGACCGGTCCACCCCGACGATCGAGCCCACACCGGCACCCAGGAGGATCCTGCCGACGGCGACGCCGGCTGCTCCCATCCCGGCGATGACCACTGACAGGTCCCCGATCCGGCGCCCGGTCAGCCGGCAGGAGTTCCAGAGGGCGGCGAGCACCACGACGGCCGTGCCGTGCTGGTCATCGTGGAAGACCGGGATGTCCAGGGCCTCGCGGAGGGCCTCCTCGACCTCGAAGGCGGCCGGAGCGGCGATGTCCTCCAGGTTGATGCCACCGAAGGTCGGCGCGATCCGGATCACCGTGTCGATGATCTCCTGCGGATCGCTCACGTCCAGGCAGATCGGGAACGCATCCACCCCTGCGAACTCCTTGAACAGCAGGGCCTTGCCCTCCATCACCGGCATCGCAGCAGCCGGACCGATGTCGCCCAGTCCCAGCACCGCGGTCCCGTCGGTCACCACGGCAACCGTGTTCTTCCTGATGGTCAGCTCGTGGGAAAGGGCCGGGTTCTCGTGGATCGCCATGCAGACCCGCGCCACGCCGGGCGTATAGGCCATCGACAGGTCGTGGCGGTCGTTCACCTTGGCGAGGGAGACCACCTCGATCTTGCCGCCCTCGTGCATGTTGAAGGTGCGGTCGTGCCAGTGGAGGAGCTGGACGCCGGAGAGTCCCTCCACCGCTGCCACCACGGCCGCAGCGTGATCCTCATCCCGACAGTTGACGACCACGTCGTTGACCAGGAGCTCGCCACGGACGTCGAACCCTCCCATTGAAATGATGTTGGCGCCGGCCTCACCGATCGCCGTGGCGAGGCGGCCGAGGGTGTTCGGAACGTTGTCCAGCGCCACCTCGAGATGGATGGAGTAGGCGGCCGTGGGGAGAAATGGCATCAGCCGAGCCTAGGAGTGGTTTACGAAGGCCGTGCCTACGGGAACGGCGCTCCCCGAACGGGCCGGATCAGGGCCCTTCGTATGGAAAGCCGAGGTCCGGGGCGGTCACCAGCGGGAGGAAGGCCATGCCCACCTCAGCCGCGGCAGCGGCACAGGTTCCCCCCCTGTCCACGATCGCCATCACCGCCACCGGAACGGCACCCAGGTCACGGACCACCGCTGCGGCCTCCAGCGGCGACACACCGCGGGTGACGGTGTCCTCGCATACCACCACCCGGTCGCCGGGAAGCAGGGCGCCGGCCAGCCGACCCTCCACGCCGTGGCCCTTGGATTCCTTGCGGATGCTGAACGACCGCAGGTGACGGCCCCGGGCGGCGGCCACCGCTGCGATCCCGAATGCCACGGGGTCGGCTCCCGCCGTCAGGCCCCCGATGGCGGTGATCGGATCACCGTCGACCTCCAGGGCCGCGATGGCCTCCAGGGCCGCCTCGGCCACCAGCAGGATGCCATCGGGTCGACAGGCCGTCTGCTTGGCATCGCAGAACCACGTGCTGGTCCGGCCGGACTTGAGGGTGAACTCCCCGGTCCGTATGGAGTGCTCCATCAGGTGGGCGACCAGCGCTTCCCGGATATCCGTCAACTTCCCATTCCTCCTGCACCGCTGTAGGCCACGGTGCCGGTGCCGGCCACCAGCTCACCGATCACCCGGGCCGGGCGGGCGCCCGATGCCAGGGTGGCAACCACCCCATCGGCCTCGGACGGTGGCACCACCAGCACCATGCCGACGCCCAGGTTGAACACCCTGGCCATCTCGGCGTCGCTGACACCGCCCATGTCCTGCAACTCCCGGAAGATCCGGGGTACCTCCCAGGCCATGGGATCCACGACCGCATCGACACCCTCGCCGAGCACCCGGGGAAGGTTGCCGGGCAGCCCACCACCGGTCACGTGTGCCACGGCGTGGACCTCATGTGCGGCCAGGACAGCCACCACAGCCGCCGCGTAGATGACGCTGGGAGCCAGCAGCTCATCGGCCAGCGTGCCCTCGGACCCTTCCCACGCCGGGTCGTCCAGTGACCGAGCCGCCACGTCGAACACGATGCGACGGGCCAGCGAGAAGCCGTTGGACCGCAGGTTCGGACTGTCAATGGCCACCAGCAGGTCGCCGGGCGCGGCCGCCGAACCATCCATCACGTCCTCCCGCTCGACGGCACCCACGGCGAACCCCACCAGGTCGAACTGGTCGGCCGCCATCACGCCGGGATGCTCGGCCATCTCGCCACCGATCAGGGCACAACCCGCCTCCGAACAGCCGGCGGCGATTCCCGTCACCAGCTGCTCCACCGCCTCGGGATCCAGGCGGCCGACGGCCAGGTAGTCGAGGAAGAACAGCGGCGCCGCCCCGGAACAGACCAGGTCGTCGACGCACATGGCGACGAGGTCACGACCGATCGTGTCCAGGCGACCGGTCAGGCGGGCAATCTCCGCCTTGGTCCCCACCCCGTCGGTCGCCGACACCAGGATCGGATCCCGGTAACCGGACCTCGCCAGGTCGAACAGGCCGCCGAAGCCGCCGATGTCGCCCATCACCCCTGGGCGGTAGGTGGACCTGACCAGGGGACCGATCCGACGGACCGCCTCGGCTCCGGCATCGATGTCGACGCCGGCGGCCCGGTACCCGACCCCGGTGGCATCGCCCGCGTCGGCCACCGGATCAGCCCCGTCCGAAGAGGCGATTGGCGGCGTCGGTGGGAAGCTCCGCCTCGGGAGCATTCCCGCCCACCGTCACCGTCCGCTCGGCGGCGGGCCCGTCACCCACCTCCAGCACGCCCTTGGACAGGTTGACCGGGATGTCTATCGGGTAGGTACCCGTCAGGCAGGCGTCGCAGAACCCGGCCCCGACGGCGCCGGTGGCCTCCACGAGACGGTCCAGCGTCAGGTAGGTGAGGCTGTCCACCTCCAGGTACTCGCGGATCTCGTCGACCGTGAGGTTGGCGGCCAGCAGCTCGCTTCTGTCGCCGGTGTCCATCCCGTAGAAGCACGGCCAGCGGTACGGCGGCGAGGAGACACGCATGTGCACCTCGATGGCCCCCGCGGCGCGCAGCATCCGAACCATCGCCCGCGTGGTGGTCCCCCGGACGATCGAATCATCCACCACCACGAGGCGCTGGCCCTCCGTGCTGTCGCGCAACGGGTTCAGCTTCATGCGCACCGCCGCCGCACGCATCGCCTGGGTGGGGGCGATGAAGGTTCGACCTATGTACCGGTTCTTGACCAGTCCCTGGCCGTACGGGATGCCACTTGCCCGGGCATAGCCCTCGGCGGCCGGCATGCCCGACTCCGGCACCCCCATCACCAGGTCGGCCTCCACCGGAGCCTGGGCCGCCAGCATCTCGCCCATGCGAACCCGGGCATGGTGGACGCTCTTGCCGTACAGGACCGCGTCCGGGCGGGCGAAGTAGACGAACTCGAAGAGGCAGAGCTTCGGATCCACCACGTCGTCGCTGAAGGGCCGCATCGACCTGCAACCGGTCCGGTCGATCACCATGACCTCGCCCGGATCCAGCTCGCGGACCATGTGGGCGCCGATCACGTCAAGGGCCGGCGACTCAGAGGCCAGCACCCAGCCGCCGTCCAGGCGTCCGAGGCAGAGCGGTCGGAAGCCGTTCGGATCCCGTACCCCGATTATCCGCTCGTTGTCGGCCAGCACCAGGGTGAAGGCACCACGCAGGCGAGGCAGCACCTCGGCCAGCGCCTCGTCGAAGGCCTCTCCGGGGTCCATGTCCGAGCGCGATGCCAGCTCCAGGGCCAGCAGTTCGGCAACCAGGTCGCTGTCCGAGGTGACGGTCCCGGGCAGCATCCCGGCATCGGCTGCCAACTGCTCGGTGTTGACCAGGTTGCCGTTGTGGCCGAGGGCGAACTCGAAGTGCTCGGCGCCCCGGTACACGGGCTGGGCATTTCGCCAGGTGCTCGACCCGGTGGTCGAATAGCGCGTCTGGCCTATTGCCAGGTCGCCGGTGAGGGCCGCCAGAGTCCGCTCGTCGAAGACGTTGGAGACCAGGCCCATGTCCTTGACCACCGTGAGGGCCTCACCGTCGCTGACCGCCATGCCCGCCGATTCCTGGCCGCGGTGCTGCAGGGCGTAGAGGCCCAGATAGGTCAGGTGGGCGACCGGCATGCCAGGGGCGAAAATCCCGAAGACACCACAGGCCTCCTTGGGCGTGTCGTCGTCCGGGTCCACACCGATGACATCCGGAGCGGTCACCGGGACGGTCATCGGTTCGTCGTCCCGGCGCCCAGGGCCTCGGGAAGCCGACCGGTGTGAGCGGCCACCACGTCGTCGACCGCCACGTCCAGCAGGCCCTTCACGATGAGGCGGTCACCGGTGGCCAGGCCGATCCGCGTGGTCGGTACCCGGGCGGCCTCGGCGGCGGCCAGGACCTCGGAGAGGCACTCGGGATCCACGACCAGCACGACACGACTCGGACCCTCGCCGAAGAGGGCACGGTGGTCTTCGATCCTGGCCAGGTGGGCACCCACCCCGGACCGCGACACCATCTCGGCGACCGCCACGCCCAGGCCACCGGCCGAGACGTCGTGTACGCCGTCGACGCGACCGGAGACGACCAGGTCGCGCACGAAGTCCACGACACGCTGGTGGAGCTCGAGGTCCAGGGGAGCCAGCTCGCCGCCTCGGGCATCCCGGGTCGCCCCCCACAGCGACCCGCTGAGCGACACGTCCGATGGCCCCAGCAGCACCAGACGGTGGCCGTCCACGAGGGTGGCACCCGGTGGCCGCCGGACCAGGTCGTCAACCATGCCCAGGAGGCCGATGACGGGCGTGGGATCGATGTCGGTACCGGCCGACTCGTTGTAGAGGCTGACGTTGCCGCCCACCACCGGGACCCCGAATGCGACGCAGGCCTCGGCCAGGCCGTCCACGGCCTCCGAGAGCTGCCACATCACCTCGGGATGCTCGGGGTTGCCGAAGTTGAGGCAGTTCACGACGGCCAGCGGACGCGCCCCGACGCAGGCCAGGTTCATGAGCGATTCGGCCACCACCCTCGCCGTGCCCCCACGGGGGTCCACGGAGCACCAGCGGTGGTTGCCGTCGGTGGTCAGGGCCAGGCCCCTGCCGGTCTCGACTCCGGTGGTGGGATGCCGGAGCTTCAGCACGGCGGCATCGTCGCCGGGGCCCACCACGGTATTCAGGAACAGCTGGTGGTCGTACTGCCTGTACACCCATGCCGGGTCGACCAGAAGGTCCAGCAGGTCGGCACCCGCATCCGCCGGCGCCTCCAGGTCCTCGCCGGATGGGCCGGGCGGGGTCTCCGGTTCCGCCATCGGCCTGTCGTAGAGGGGAGCCTCATCGTGCAGGGAGGAGGCCGGCACGTCAGCCAGCACCTCGCCGTCGAAACCGTCCAGGATTCGCAGGGACCCGCCGTTAGTGACCCGACCGATTACCGCTGCGGTGACCTCCCACCTCTCGCAGATGGCCAGCACCCGATCCAGCCCGACAGGCTCCACGATCGCCAGCATCCGCTCCTGGGATTCGCTGGTCATCACCTCGTGGGCCTCCATGCCCGGCTCACGCCGGGGCACCGCAGAGACGTCCACGTCCATGCCGACACCGCCACGCGATGCCGTCTCGCTGGTGGCGCACGTCAGGCCGGCGCCTCCCAGGTCCTGGATGCCGACGACCAGGCCCTCGTCCAGCAGCTGCAGGCATGCCTCGATGAGGCGCTTCTCCTCGTACGGGTCGCCGACCTGGACGCTGGGCCGCTTGTCACCGTCGTCCTCAGCGGAGAACCCGGCGGAGGCCAGCACGCTGACACCACCGATGCCGTCCCGTCCGGTGCTGGAACCCAGCAGCACCGCCAGGTTGCCGACGCCCGAGGCCTGTCCGAGCACCAGGCGCTCGGTCGGCATCACCCCGAGGCACAGCACGTTCACCAACGGGTTCCCCTTGTAGGTGCGGTCGAAGACGACCTCGCCACCGATAGTCGGAACCCCGACGGCGTTTCCGTAGCCGGAGACGCCCGAGATGACTCCCTCGGCGATCCACCGGCTGCGAGGATCGTCGAGGGGTCCGAAGCGCAGCGAGTCCATCAGGGCGATCGGTCGTGCGCCCATGGTGAAGATGTCCCGGAGGATGCCACCCACGCCGGTCGCCGCACCCTGGTACGGCTCGATGGCCGAGGGGTGGTTGTGCGACTCGATGCGGATCGCGGCTGCGATGCCGTCTCCCACGTCGACCACCCCGGCATTCTCGCCGGGCCCCACGAGGACCCACGGGGCCTCGGTCGGGAGGCGCCCGAGGTGGATGCGGCTGCTCTTGTAGGAGCAGTGCTCGGACCACATGACCGAGTACATGGCCAACTCGAGGCCGTTGGCCGGCCGTCCCAGAATCTCGTCGATCCTCACGGCCTCGTCGTCTGTCAGGCCGAGGGCACGGTGGAGTGGCTGGCTCACGCCGGGCACCGTACTAGTCGCCCGCTACCCTCTGGACCCTTCCACCCTGTGATACCCGGCAGTTCCCCGCCCCGTTCTCCTTACGGTGTCAAACACCAGATTACCACAGCATAAGAACGCGCTATAGACTTAAATTCTATCGAGATACACTTATATTCTGTCAGAGCAAATCCAGCTCCAATGCCGATTCATTTCCAGCAAGAAGGTGTTTCCAATGGCGCGTACGAAGATGACCGATTCCGAGAAGTCCGAGGTGGCGGCGGTCCGCGACTACCTGAAGGCTCTGGAACAGAGCGCCCCACGGCGTGGCCGGAGGCGCACGACGGAGAGCGTGGGCCGCCAACTCGCGGCCCTGGAAGGCGAGATGGCGGGAGCCGCCGTCACCAAGCGGCTCGGCCTCATCCAGCAACGGATCGACCTGGAGGCCGACCTGGAGGCCCTGTCCCAGACGGCATCGGTCGACCTGTCGGCGCTCGAGGCAGGGTTCGCCACCCACGCCGCGGCCTACGGTGGCCGTCGGGGGATCTCCTACGCCGCCTGGCGTGAGGTCGGCGTGTCGTCGGCGACCCTCAAGTCGGCCGGCATCCGCCGCAGCGCCTGACCGTCACGGCACCCCACCTGCCCGGAAACGGAGCAGGCCGGCTTCAGGCGGCGTCCAACAGCGACCCGATGAGGACCGCTCCGTCCGCGCTACCCAGGAGCTCGTCGCAGGCTCGCTCCGGGTGGGGCATCAGACCGACCACGTTTCGCCCCTCGTTGCAGACACCGGCAATATCGTCCACGGACCCGTTCGGGTTGTCGACGTAGCGCAGCACGATCCTGTCCTCGTCCCTCAGCCGGGCGAGCGTCTCGTCGTCACAGGTGTAGTTGCCCTCGAAGTGGTTGATCGGCACCGACAGCTCGGTGCCCACCGGGACACGACCGGTCAGGATCGACGCCGAGGTCTCCACCCGGAGCACCGTCGGCTGGCAGAGGAACTTGAGGCCGGAATTCTTCTGCAGGGCCCCGGGCAGCAACCCCGCCTCGGTGAGCACCTGGAAGCCGTTGCAGATCCCCAGCACCGGACCACCGTCGGCTGCGAAACCGGCCACGGCACCCATCATCGGAGAGAAGCGGGCTATCGCACCCGGACGCAGGTAGTCGCCGTGGGCGAAACCGCCGGGGACGATCACGGCGTCCACCCCGCCGATGTCGTCGTCGGCATGCCACAGCAGCCGTCCCTCACCCCCCATGCGTTCCACGGCGAAGACCGCGTCCATCTCACAGTTGGTGCCGGGGAAGACCACGACGCCGACGGTCTTGGCCATCAGGCGGAGCCGCCGACCGGCGACACCGACACGGAGGCATCCTCGATCACCGGGTTGGTGAGGAACGAGGCACAGAGGTCCTCGGCGAGGGTCGTGGCCTCGCCGACATCAGCCGCAGCGATGGTGAACCTCACCGTCTTGCCCACGCTGACACCGCTCACCCCGTCGAAGCCCAGCGCCGGCAGCGCCCTCTCGATCGTGGCCCCGGCCGGGTCGGCGATGCCGCCCCGCAGCCTTACGTCCACCAACACGTCGAACTCCATCATGTCCTCCTGTTCCAGCACCCGGTCAGCCACCGGCTCCGGGCCAGTCGGCGAAGGACCGGCCTGTGATTCGTTCATAGGCCTCCACGTACCGTGAGGACGTGGCCGCTACCACGTCCTCGGGGAGGGGCGGGGCGGGCGGCTGCTTGCCCCAGTCCAACGCATCCAGATGGTCCCTGACCGGCTGCTTGTCGAACGATGGCGGCGTCGCCCCGGGGGCCCAGGCCTCGGCAGGCCAGAAGCGGGACGAATCCGGGGTGAGAACCTCGTCGGCCAGCACCAGGCGTCCGTCCACCATGCCGAACTCGAACTTCGTGTCGGCAATCAGGATTCCCCGCTCGGCCGCCCACTCGGCACCCTGCTGATAGCAGGCGAGGGAGGCCTCGCGAGCGAGTGCGGCGACCTCGCTGCCCACCAGGCCCACGGCCTCCTCATACGAAATGTTCACGTCATGGCCCTCGTCGGCCTTGGTGGACGGGGTGAACACCGGCTCGGGCAGGCGGTCGGCCTCCAGGAGGCCCTCGGGCATGGACCCGCCGTGCATGGTCCCGGACGTCCGGTACTCCTTCCAGGCCGACCCGGTGATGTAGCCCCTGACGATGCACTCGATCGGAAGCATCTCTGCCCGTCGGCAGAGCATGGTCCGGCCCACCAGATCGGCAGGCACCACGCCCCCCAGGACCTCAGCCAGGTCTCCGGCTCCGGTAGAGATCAGGTGCCCCGGCACGAGGTCCGCGAACCGCTCGAACCAGAAGGCGGTCATCGCCGTGAGGACCCGGCCCTTGTCGGGAATCGGCTCCTCCATCACCACGTCGAACGCCGAGATGCGATCCGACGTGACCATCAGGAGCCGGCCGTCACCTGCGTCGTAGACGTCACGGACCTTGCCCGAGTGGAGGAGTGGCAGGTCGACCGTCTGGTTCATCATGGCTCCAGGGGGCGGTCGCGGATCAGAGGATCGGTTCGGGATCGTAGGCCGCAGCCCACGGGCGTGCGGCCACCACCACGGCGACGCGCTCCACGACGGCCGCCACCTGTGCCGGGGCATTGCCCGCGAACACCGAGGGGTCGTCGACCAGGTCGTCGAGGGCTGCCCTGTCCAGTGGGAGGCGCCCGTCACCAGCGAGACGGTCCAGCAGGTCGGTCTCGACCACGCCCTCGACCCGCAGGGCCAGCGCCGCCGCCACGGCGTGCTCCTTGATCAGCTCGTGGGCCTCCTCACGGCCCATGCCCGCCTGCACGGCGGCCACCAGCACCCGGGTGGTGGCGAGGAACGGCAGGTAGCGCCGGAGTTCACGCTCCACGACCGCCGGGTAGACGCCGAACTCGTCGAGCACGGTGAGGAAAGTCTGGAAGAGGCCGTCGATGGCGAGGAAGGCGTCCGGCAGGGCCACCCGCCGTACGACCGAGCAACTCACGTCACCCTCGTTCCACTGGTCTCCGACGAGGCCACCCACCATGGCCAGATGGCCCCGCAGCACGATGGCGAGGCCGTTGATCCGTTCACACGACCGTGCGTTCATCTTGTGGGGCATCGCCGACGAACCGACCTGTCCGGGGCGGAAGCCCTCGGTGACCAACTCGTTGCCGGCCATCAGCCGGATGGTGCGGGCCAGGTTGGCCGGACCGCCGGCGGCCTGGGCCAGGGCCGAGACCACGTCGAAGTCCAACGACCGCGGGTACACCTGCCCGACCGAATCCAGCACCTGCTCGAAGCCCAGGTGCTCGGCCACCAGCCGTTCAAGGCGGTCGACCCGGTCGCCATCACCCAGTAGGTCCAGCTGGTCCTGCTGGGTTCCGACCGGACCCTTCAGGCCGCGCAGCGGGTACGCGGCCAACAGGTCGGACACCCGGCGATGCGCCGTGAGGAGCTCCTCGGCGGCGGTTGCGAACCGCTTGCCGAGGGTCGTCACCTGGGCAGCCACATTGTGACTCCGGCCGGCCATCGCCAGGCCCTCGTGTTCGACGGCCAGTCGGGCCAGACGATCCAGGGCCGCCACGATGCGGTCCAGTACCAGCTCCAGGCTCCGCCGGACCTGCAGCTGCTCGACGTTCTCGGTCAGGTCCCGTGACGTCATTCCCTTGTGGATGTGCTCGTGGCCGGCGAGGGCACAGAACTCCTCGATGCGGGCCTTCACATCGTGGCGGGTGACCCGCTCGCGCTCACGTATCGAGGACAGGTCGACCTGGTCCACCACCGCACGGTGGTCCTCGATAACCCCGTCCGGGATGTCCACGCCCAGCTCCCGCTGGGCCTCCATCACCGCGATCCAGAGCTCGCGCTCCATCACCACCTTGGCCTCGGGCGACCAGAGCTCGGCCATGGGCCTGCTGGCATACCGGGAGGCGAGGACGTTCTCCATGTGCATCGGTACCGGGCGTCTTCCTGTGCCGCTGCTCAGCGCGGCACCATCTCGGCCCTGTGTTCCTCCAGGGCCTGGACCAATTCAGGATCATTGACCGCCAGCATCTGGACGACCAGGAGTGCGGCGTTCATCGCACCGTCCACGGCCACGGTGGCCACGGGAATGCCCCTGGGCATCTGGACGGTGGCGAGCAGCGAATCCCAGCCGTTGATGGCACCGCCCGAGAGCGGTATCCCGATCACCGGAAGGGTGGTGTGGGCTGCCGCCGCACCAGCCAGGTGCGCCGCCATGCCAGCTCCGCAGATGATCGCCGAATAGCCGGCGTCGCGGGCACCGGTCACGAACCCGGCCACCAGGGCGGGGCTGCGATGGGCGGACATGACCCGAACGTCGGCTTCGACGCCGTAGCGCTCCAGCGTCTCGGCCACCGGGGCCATCTTCTCGCCGTCATTCGGCGATCCCATTAGGACCGCCACCTTGTACGCCATCGATTTCTCCTGACCTGTTCGTCCAGTGGTGTGTTCTAGTCGCCGGTGGGCGCCGCCGCGATGTCGGTGCGGTGGCACATGCCGGGCCACGAGATCTCGGCCACCGCCTCGTAGGCCCTGTGGCGGGCCTCGTCGACCGTCGGGCCGCGCCCGGTGACGGTGAACACCCGGCCCCCGGCTGTCACGAGAGCGCCATCTGGGTCGGCTCCGACGCCAGCTGCGAAGACGCTGACGCCGGTGACCTGTGATGCGGCGTCCAGTCCCGAGATCCGATCCCCGGTGCGTGGTGAGGACGGATATCCCTCCGAGGCGCAGACGACCGCCACCGCCGCCCCATCGTCGAACGTCGGCTCCGGACCGAGCCTTCCGCCGGCGGCAGCAGCCAGGAGCTCGCCCAGGTCGCTGGTCAACCTCGGCAGCACGACCTGGGTCTCGGGATCACCGAAGCGCACGTTGTACTCCAGCACCCTGGGCCCACTGGGGGTGAACATGAGCCCGCAGTAGAGGACGCCGCGGTAGTCGATGCCCCGGCCACGCAGGGCTGCCAGGGTCGGTTCCACGGCGTCGGCCATGAGGGATCCGACCACGGCCTCCGTAGCCACGGGTACCGGCGAGTAGGCCCCCATGCCACCCGTGTTGGGGCCGGCGTCACCATCGCCGAGGCGCTTGAAGTCCTGCGCCGGTGCGAGCGCCACGGCACTGGACCCGTCACAGATGGCCAGGATCGAGAGTTCAGGGCCGGTGAGTCCCTCCTCGATCACGAGGGTCCGTCCGGCCTCGCCGAAGGCGGCTCCGGAGAGGTAGGACCGCACGGCGTCGACGGCCTCGGCCCGATCTGCCGTGACCAGCACGCCCTTTCCTGCAGCCAGGCCATCGGTCTTGATGACGAAGAGGTCGCCCATGGTGTCCAGGTAGGCCAGCGCAGCGACCTCGTCGTCGAATGTGCCGTGGCCCGCCGTGGGCACGCCGGCGTCGACCAGCAGGTCCTTCATCCAGGCCTTGGACCCCTCGAGGCGGGCACCGTCTGCGCCCGGACCGAAGACGAGGCGACCGGCAGACCTGAGACGGTCGGCCAGGCCGGCGACCAGCGGGGCCTCTGGTCCGATGACCGTCAGGTCTGCCTCGATTTCTTCTGGCGGGGTGGGGACCGAACCCCCGATCCCGGGGTTGCCCGGGGTGACCACCACGTCATGGTGGCGGCCCAGCACGTGGGCCAACGCGTGTTCACGACCGCCGGATCCGACGACGCACACCCTCATCGGATCGGCCCCGGTGCCCTAGTCGCCGCGATCAGCCTGTGAACCGGAGGACCTGATGGCGGTCCGGGCCGACTCCGACCATGCCGATCGGGACACCAACCTGCTGCTCCACGAAGCTGAGGTAGGCATCGGCCTCAGGTGGGAGTTGCGAGCGTTCCGTCATCCCCGAGATGTCGACGCCCCAGCCCGGTAGGTCCTCGTAGACGGGCGTGACCCGATGCAGCACCGACTGGTGGTAGGGCAGCTGGTGGAGGCGCTCGCCGTCGTCTTCGTAGGCAACGCACACCCGGATGACCTCCAGTTGGTCGAGGACGTCCAGCTTGGCTATGGCCAGCTCGGACAACGAGTTGACCCTGACGGCATAGCGGAGCATGACCGCATCCAGCCAGCCGGGACGACGACGACGGCCGGTGTTGGTTCCGTACTCGTGTCCGACGTCGACCAGGTGGTCACCCACATCATCGAACAGCTCGGTGGGGAACGGTCCGGCTCCCACCCTCGTCACGTAGGCCTTGGCGATGCCGATCACCCGGTCGATGTCCCGGGGGCCGATCCCCGCACCGGTGCATGCACCGCCGGCGACCGGGTTTGATGACGTCACGAACGGATAGGTGCCGTGGTCCAGGTCCAGGAAGGTCGCCTGGGCACCTTCCATGAGGATCCTGCCACCGGCGTCCAACTCGTCGTGGACCAGGCCGATGGCGTCGGTGATGTGGGGGATGAGCCGTGGAGCACAGATACCCAGGTACTCGTCAGCCACCTCGTCGGCATCGATCGGAAGTCGGTTGAAGACACGGGTCAGGACCTTGTTGGTGTGTTCCAGCGCCGCCCCCAGCTTCTGACGGAAGATCTTCTCGTCCAGGAGGTCCTGTACCCGGATGCCCACCCGCATGGCCCGGTCGGCATACGCCGGACCGATGCCCCTCTTGGTGGTACCCAGCTTGTTCTTTCCCAGGTGGCGTTCGTGCAGGGCGTCCAGTTCCTGGTGGTAGGGGAGGATGAGGTGGGCGTTGCCACTCACCCGGAGCCCGCTGGTGGACACGCCCCTCGACTCGAGCATGTCCATCTCGGTGATGAGGACACGCGGGTCGACGACCACGCCGTTGCCGATGACCGGCGTGACATGGGGATAGAGGACGCCACTGGGCACGAGCTGGAGGGCGAAGGATTCACCGTCCACAACGATCCGGTGCCCGGCGTTGTGGCCGCCCTGGTAGCGGACGACCATGGACACCTCGCTGGCCACGAGGTCCGTGAACCTTCCCTTGCCCTCATCGCCCCACTGCGTCCCGACGATGACGGTCGCTGGCACGGCACCTCTCCTGGATCGGGTCCCTTACGGGCCGAGCCTATCGTCAGTACCCAGTGGCCTCGAAGTGCATTTCCACTCTCTACGGTGATCCCGGGCCAGTCCCGCCCACCGGATCCTGAGCGGTTCAGACGCAGCATCCACGATTTCCCCAGCCTCCTGTGGAAAACCCCGCTACACCAGTGGTGGCACCGTTCCCGCTGTGGACCCGGACGGCCTCCCAAGCGGATTCGGTGGCCCCGCGCAATCCCGGGAACTCCTGAGAAACAGCAGGTCAACGGGGTTCCGTCAGCGTGATCGGCGGCCCCTGTAGATGGTGATGCTCTGCTTCACCGGGACCAGGTCCCGGCGGTACTGGCGGTGTACGTCGGCCACCGCCCGGTTGCCATCCGAGCGGGCCTCTGCCAGCTCCGCTTCCAGCCTGGACACCTCGGCCTCGAGGGCCAGCACCCGCTTCACCCCCGCAAGGTTCAGGCCATCGGTCGTGAACTGCGCAATGCGCTGCAGGAGGTCCACGTCGGCTTCGCTGTAGCGACGGTTGCCACCGCTGGTGCGTGCCGGATCCAGAAGACCCCGCCGCTCGTAGATTCGCAGCGTCTGCGGATGCATGCCGGCCAACTCGGCTGCCACCGAGATGACGTAGACGGCCTGGTCCGGGCCGGGTCGCGAGAACGGCATCAGCGTGCTTCCTGCATCGCCATCAGTCTGCCAGCCTGTCGCGCGGGCCGCCCGACGAGGCCTCGCCGAGGGCCTCGATGGCCTCCCTCTCGGCGCTTGTGGGGTCGGTCGGCACGTGGACCTCCACGGTCACCAGCAGGTCGCCGGTTCCCCGCCCGGCCTGCACCCCCCGTTTCCTGACGCGGAAGGTCTGACCGCTTCGGGTCCCTGCCGGAACCTTCAGGGTCACCGAGTCGTCCTCCAGGGTGGGCACCGGTATCTCGGCACCCATGACGGCTTCGGGAAAGCTGATGGGCACGACCACGGTGAGGTTCAGGCCACGACGCCCGAACCGTCGATGGGGTTCCACGGCGACCACCACGAAGAGGTCCCCGTCGGGGCCGCCGCGACCAGGGCCACCCCGGCCCTTCAACCGGATGCGCTGCTCGTCCTCGACGCCCGCCGGTATCCGTACCCGGACGTCCCTGGGCCGCCGTTCGATCCCCGAGCCCCTGCAGTTGTCGCACGGGTCCTCGATCCGTCGGCCCCGTCCACCGCAGGAATCGCAGGGCCTGCTGAATGAGAACGGACCCTGGTCCTCGGCCCGGACGCCACGGCCGCCGCAGCCCTCGCAGGTCGTGGGGCGGGTCCCCGGGCGGGCTCCACTACCCGAACAGGTCGAACAGGCGGCGTCGCTGACGAGGTGGATGGTGGTGGTGACACCGTTCACCGCCTCGACGAAGGACAGGGTCAGGCGGGTCTCCAGGTCGTCTCCGCGACGGCCCTGCTGGCCGCCGTGGCCCCGTGAGCCGAACATCCCGCCGAAGAGGTCGCCCATGTCGAAGCCACCGGCACCCGGGAAGCCTCCCCCGCCGAAGCCTCCGCCACCCGGCATGGGTCCCCTGGTCCGGACCTGGTCGTACTCGGCCCGTCGGTCCTCGTCGCCTAGTACGTCGTAGGCAGCGGATACCTCCTTGAACCGGGACTCGGCCGTGTCGTCACCCGGGTTGGCGTCGGGATGGAGCTTGCGGGCCAGCTTTCGGTAGGCCTTGGTGACGTCCTTGGCGGACGCCTCCTTCTGCACGCCGAGCGTGGCGTAGTAGTCCTTCTCGAACCACTCTCGCTGGGCGGTCATGGTCGTCCCCGGCCCTGCCGGGTCAGCCCCGGACCTTCACCATGGCAGGCCTCAGCACACGACCCGACCAGGCGTATCCGCGACGGAGTACCTCGACGACGACCTGTCCGTCGTCTCCGGCTTCAGCCGGTACGTGGAGTACGGCCTCATGCAGGGTCGGATCGAACGGCTGGTCCACCGGATCCAGGACCTCCAGCCCGGCTGGTTCCAGGGCGTTGACCAGCGAACTGCGAATCTGGACCACCCCGTCGTCTCCGTGCTCGATAGCCAGGTCGCAGGCGTCCAGCACCGGCAGCAGGCGCTCGGCGAGCGCACCGCGTGCCACGGCCGCCACCTCGACGCTCCGCTTCTCGGCCTGCTTCCGGAAGTTGGCGAACTCCGCCGACACCCGCTGCAGGTCATCCAGATAAGAGTCCCGCTCCCCCTCCAGCACCCCCATCAGATCCAAGACCGAATCCCCACCCGAATCCTCCGGGTCAGTGGACGACGATTCAGAAGCACCCGTCGATGGGTCGTCGCCAGCCGATGGAGCATCCGGATCGGTGACCGACGCACCGGAGACGTCTGTCGACGGGTCGTCGCCAGCCGATGGAGCATCCGGGACGGTGGACGATGGACCGGAGACGCCTGTCGACGGATCGTCGGGAGTCAGGTCACTCACGACTCGTCGACGATCTCAGCATCCACGACGTCCTCGTCGGACCCCGACCCATCGGCTGCGCCGGCGGAGGCCGCCTCGGCCTGGGCGGCTTCGTAGAGGCGCTGGCCGAACTCCTGGCTGGCCGCCATGAGCGCCTCGGTGGCCTCCCCGATGGCCTCGATGTCATCACCTTCGAGGGCGGTCTTGAGCGTGGCGAGCTTCTCGTCCACGCTGGAGCGCTCGTCGTCGGTGAGCTGGTCACCCTGGTCGGCCAGGAGCGTCCCCGTCCGGTACACGAGGTTGTCGGCCGTGTTCCGGACCTCGGCCTGCTCGCGGCGGACCCGGTCCTCGTCGGCGTGGGCCTCGGCGTCACGGACCATCTGGTCGATGACGTCCTTGTCGAGGGAGGACTGACCGGTGATGGTCATGGACTGCACGTTGTCCGTCGCCCTGTCCTTGGCCGACACGTGGACGATGCCGTTGGCGTCGATGTCGAAGGTGACCTCGATCTGCGGGGTTCCCCGCGGGGCCGGCGGAAGGCCGACCAACTGGAACTTGCCGAGCGTCTTGTTGAACTGTGACATCTCCCGCTCGCCCTGCAGGACGTGGATGTCGACCGACGGTTGGCTGTCCTCCGCCGTGGTGAACACCTCGGTGCGCTGGATGGGGATGGTGGTGTTGCGCTCGATGAGCCGCGTCATCACCCCTCCCTTGGTCTCGATGCCCAGCGACAGGGGTGTCACGTCCAGGAGCAGCACGTCCTTCACCTCGCCCACCAGGACGCCTGCCTGGACTGCGGCGCCTATGGCCACGACCTCGTCCGGGTTGACGTTCTTGGAGGGGTCCCGGCCTGCGATCTCCTTGACCAGTTCCACGACTGCGGGCATCCGGGTGGAGCCACCGACGAGGATCACGTGGTCGACCTCTCCCCGGGTCAGCCCGGCGTCCTTCACGGCCTGCTCGAACGGCGTCCGACAGCGGGCCAGCAGGTCGGCGGTGAGCTCCTGGAACTTCGCCCGGCTGAGCGTGTAGTCGAGGTGGAGTGGTCCGGCGTCGGTCGCGGTGACGAACGGCAGGTTGATCTGGGTCTGCTGGACCTGCGAGAGCTCGATCTTGGCCTTCTCGGCGGCCTCCTTGAGTCGCTGGGCGGCCATGGCGTCAGCGGCCAGGTCCACGCCGTGGTCGTTCTTGAACGACGTGACCAGCCAGTCGATGACCGCCTGGTCCCAGTCGTCTCCACCCAGCTTGGTATCGCCGTGCGTGGCCTTCACCTCGAACACGCCGTCGCCGATCTCCAGCACCGACACGTCGAACGTGCCGCCGCCCAGGTCGAACACGAGGATGGTCTGGTCGGCACCGTCCTTGTCCAGCCCGTAGGCAAGGGCCGCTGCTGTCGGCTCGTTGATGATGCGGAGCACCTCGAGGCCGGCGATCTGGCCAGCTTCCTTGGTGGCCGTCCGCTGGGCGTCGTCGAAGTAGGCCGGCACGGTGATGACGGCCTGGTCCACGACGGTCCCCAGGTAGGCCTCGGCGTCCCGCTTCAGCTTCTGAAGGGTGCGGGCCGAGATCTCCTGGGCGGTGTAGTCCTTGCCGTCGATGTCCTGCTTCCAGGCGGTTCCCATCTGGCGTTTCACCGACCGGATGGTGCGGCCCGGGTTGGTGATGGCCTGGCGCTTGGCAACCTCGCCGACGAGCACCTCACCGTCCTTCGCGAACGCCACGACCGACGGTGTCGTCCTGGAACCCTCGGCGTTGGCGATCACGATGGGGTCGCCACCCTCGAGGACGGCTACCACCGAGTTGGTGGTTCCGAGGTCTATTCCTACGGCTTTGCTCATGGTGTTGTCTCCTTCTTCCCAGTCTGCTGAGAGGTCTCTAAGGGGGGGTTCGCCCCGTCTGGCCCGGGATCGGGGGAGGGTTCCCGGGCCGACGGCGCAGGGTAGTGCTGCCTACAGCAACTCCACCCTTTAGGTTGTCCTCTAGTATAGCAATGCTGAGTGCCTCTATAGCAACATCTGACAGGAATGAAGTCTGGAAACCACCAACCCACCGATCCGGGCAGGTCCGATACCGTGGACCCTGCCAGTGACCTCGTCTCCCCGGGAATCGTCATGCCGACCCTGATCCTCCTCCGCCACGGCCAGAGCGAGTGGAACGCCACGAACCAGTTCACCGGGTGGTACGACTGCGACCTCACGGACCTGGGAGCGGCAGAGGCCCGCAGCGGTGCCCTCCTGCTGGCCGCTGCCGACATCTCGCCCGACGTCGTACACACCTCCCTCCAGATCCGGGCCATCCACACGGCGAACCTGGCCCTCGAGGCCCTCGGTCGTTCGTGGATCCCGGTGCGCCGCGACTGGCGGCTGAACGAACGGCACTACGGCGACCTCACCGGTCTGGACAAGGCCGCCACCAGGGAGAAGTACGGTGCCGAACAGCTCCAGGCCTGGCGTCGGGGCTACGCCACGCCACCGCCGCCCATAGCGGCCGACAACCCGTTCAACCCCAACGACGACATCCGGTACGCCCACATCGACCCACCCCTGGCCGAGTGCCTGGCCGACGTGGTCGACCGGATGCTCCCCTACTGGGACGAGGCCATCGCCCCGGACCTGCGTGCCGGACTCGTGGTGCTGGTTGCGGCACACGGCAACAGCCTCCGGGCCATGTGCAAGTTCCTGGATGGAATCAGCGATGACGACATAGCGGACCTGAACATCCCGACCGGCACCCCGCTCGTCTACGAGCTGGACGACGACCTGCGCCCGGTCGAGGCGAAGCCCGTCCTGGAACGCTCGCTGGATCCGGCAGCCGCGGCGGCTGCGGCGGCGGCCGTGGCCGGACAGGCGGGCTGAACCGCCGGCTCCGGGACGCGCAACGGGCGGGCCCCGTAGGACCCGCCCGCCTCCCCCCCGAAACGTCCGGCTCAGCCGACCAGCACCGGCTCCGGGCCGTAGCCGGGCGAACCGTGCTCGGCCACGTCGAGGCCCGCCAGTTCCTCCTCGGCCGAGACCCGCAGGCCCACCGTGGACTTCAGGACCTTGAACAGGATCGCCGAGGTGCCGAGCACCCAGACGGCGACCACCACCACGCCGATGGCCTGCACCAGCAACTGGTCGAAGCCACCGCCGTAGAAGAGGCCGGCGTCCTCACGCCCGAGGAACGCATCGTCGTACCTGGCGAAGAGGCCGATGGCCAGGGTGCCCCAGGCGCCGCACACGCCGTGGACGGAAACCGCCCCCACCGGGTCGTCGATGCCCTTTCGCTCGATGAACAGCACCGAGTAGACGACAATCACCCCGCCGATGAATCCGACGGCCACCGCCCCTGAGAAGGACATGGTGCCGGTTCCGGCGGTGATGCTGACCAGGCCGGCCAGGGCACCGTTGCCGGCCATCCCCACGTCCATCGCGCCGGTCTTGCGCCAGATCGCCGCACCGGCGCCGATCACGCCGGCCGAACCCGCCAGCAGGGTGGTCATGATGCAGTGGGCCACCCAGTTGTCCATGGCCAACTCCGACCCGGCGTTGAAGCCGAACCATCCGAACCAGAGGACGAACACGCCGACGACCGCGAAGCCGACGTTGTGGCCGGGAATCGCCCGCGGCTTGCCGTCGGGTCCGTACTTGCCGATCCGTGGGCCGAGGAACACGGCGCCCATGAGCGCCGCCCAGCCACCCGCGCTGTGGACGATGCTGGATCCGGCGAAGTCGCTGAAGCGGGCATCGCCGATGCTCAGGTCCGAGAGGATCCCGTCGCCCTGCCAGAACATGTGGACGACCACCGGGTAGATGAACCCGCTCATCACCAGGCTGAACAACAGGTAGGCGGAGAACTTCGTGCGCTCGGCCATGGCCCCCGAGGCGATGGTCACCGCCGTAGCGGCGAACACCACCTGGAAGAAGAAGAACGACGGCGTGGCCAGCACGTCGCCGTCGGTGAACGACTCGGACATGCCCGAGAGGAAGAAGGAGTCCGTGCCGATGAGGCTGCCCCCGTCCGAACCAAAGGCGAATCCGAAGCCGACGGCCCAGAAGGCCAGTGCGCCGATCGCCATGTCCGCCAGGTTCTTGGCCATGATGTTGCCGATGTTCTTGGCCCGGGTCATCCCGGCCTCGACCAGGGCGAACCCGGCCTGCATCAGGAACACCAGGCACCCGGCGAGGATCAGCCAGAGGCTGGTCAACAGCGCCGCGTTGTACTCGGCGGGAGTCAGCTCCTGGGCCACAGCCGGGGTCGCCGTGAGGGCGATCGCGGCAACGATGCCGAAGAGGCCGAAGCCCACCTTGTGGACTCGGCTCCTTCCGGTCCTGCGGCTCCACAGCGTGGTTGTTGGTCTGGCCATGCTTCTCACGATTGCCCCTCCAAAGGTGGACGTCGGTTCGAACGGTCCGAACGTACGAGGAGTGGGTTTCGCCAACGTTCGCTGAGCATGACGACCGCGAAGCGGCTACATGACAGGAACCTGACCACCGCCTGGTCCGGTGACACCCGTTCGCACCCGGTTCACGGCCACGAAACAGCGGGGAAACAGGCGATGCCTATGTTCAGGCCATGGACGGGAACCCGACGATGACTTGGCGACGGATGGGAGCGCCGCGATGGACCTGACCGACGTGGCCGTGGTCCGGTGGCCCGACGAGACCCGTCAGCTGGAGGAGTTGCGGCGCAGGGGCGTCCCGCGGTTGGCCCTGGTCTCTCCCCACGCACCGCCGTTCGCCCCCGTGGACCCCCTCGAGGACTGGGTACGGCTACCGGCCGCCCCCGCCGACGTCCGCGCCCGTGTCCTCACCCTCGTGGGCCGGGCCGTCCAGGACCTGCGTCGCCGACCGGAACTGACCGACGATCGGCTCCTGCGCTACGGCAGGTGGTGGGTGGCCCTCGCTCCCGCCGATGCCCGCCTCCTCGCCCCGCTGGTGGATCGGTTCGGCACCGTCGTGGGCCGTGGTGAGCTGGCGAAGGCCGGCTGGCCCGACGGCCTACCCAGCCGCAACTCGCTGGACGTCCAGCTGGGGCGACTCCGCCGACGCCTGAATGGGTCCGGCCTGACACTGCGAACCGTGCGCTCCCGCGGTTGTGTGCTGGCACCGGGCACCTGATCGGCCGCTCGGACCCCACTGCGATCCGGCCGGGCTCGTGGCAGAACGGACCAGAGCGGACCGGTAGTCTCGGCGGGCCATGAACCCCCAGCGCCTCCGCCCCAACCACGCAGTCATCGGCCTCGGGGTCCTCGTGGCCCTGTTCACCGCCGGATCCGGCGTCGCCTCGCTGGTGAACGGATTCCACGACGACTCACCGATCACCCGCGAGGTGTTCGTGAACGTGCCCGGGCCGCTGAAGCTGGCCTTCTACACGGTCATCCCGATGCTGATCATCTACGGAGCGGTGCTGTTCTCCCAGCGGGTCCAGAACTGGCAGCGGGGCACCCCTGACAACCGCTCCACCAACTCCGGCAACGCCAGGCGGCGCTTCGGTGACTTCCGGTCGGGCGCGTCCATGCAGACGCTGCTGCGCGAACCCGCTGCCGGCATCATGCACGCCCTCATCTACTTCCCCTTCCTGATCCTGATGGCCGTTACCACGGTGCTCGAGATCAACCACCAGGTCCCGGAATCGATCAAGTTCCTGCACGGTGACGTCTACCGGGCCTACACGGCCGTGGGCGACATAGCCGGGGTGCTCTACCTGGTCGGCGTGGTGTGGGCGCTGCTCCGCCGCTACGGCCCCAGGCGCTTCCGGCCCTACCGGATCCGCATCAAGTCGAAGCCCGAGCACGCCGCCGTACTCCTCATCTTCCTGGCGATCGGCGTCACCGGCTTCGGAGCCGAGGCGTTCCGAATCGCACTGCAGGGCTCACTCGGCGGCTACGGGGCCGAGGCGGAGACATGGTCCGTGATCGGCTACCCGCTGGCCATGGCAATCGGTGGTTCCGACCAGTTGGCCGGCAACCTGGCCGGATGGCACCAGGCCTGGTGGATCGCCCACGTGATGTCCTTCATGGCCTTCCTGGCGCTGCTGCCGATCACCATGATCCGGCACATGTTCACCTCGCCGCTGAACATGTACCTGAAGGACCAGGACCGGCCCAAGGGCGCCATGAAGGCAATGCCAAACCTCATGGAGACCGAGCTGGAGAGCTTCGGGGCCTCGACCATCGAGGACTTCACCTGGAAGCAGCTGCTGGACACCGACTCGTGCACCATGTGCGGCCGCTGCACCAGCGTCTGCCCGGCACACCTCACCGGCAAGCCGTTGGATCCACGCGAGATCATCCTGAAGACCGGCGAGGTGATGGCGGCCACCGGTACGCCGGTCGTGTCACCGCCGATCGGCACCGACGCCGAGATCTCGGTACCGGCCAACTGGATGTTCGACCGGATCACGACCGACGAACTCTGGGCATGCACGACGTGTCGGGCCTGCGACGAGATCTGTCCGGTCAACATCGAGATCATGGACAAGATCCTGGACATGCGCCGCTACCTGTCGCTGATGGAGTCCGACTTCCCGACCGAGCTGGGCAGCGCCTACCGCTCGATGGAGAACTCCGGGAACCCGTGGGGCCTGTCCCAGAGCGAACGGGCCGACTGGGTAGGCGACCTGGAGGGCATCCAGGTCCTCGACGGCGGCGACCCGCTCGAGTCCGAGTACCTCTACTGGGTGGGCTGCGCCGGCTCCTTCGACGACAAGAACAAGAAGGTGTCCAGGGCCATGGCGCAGTTGATGCAGCGCGCCGGGGTGTCGTTCTCGATCCTGGGTCCGTCCGAGATGTGCACCGGGGATCCGGCCAGACGCTCCGGCAACGAGTACATATTCCAGATGCTGGCCATGCAGAACGTGGAGACGCTCGGCTCGATGGGCGTCAAGAAGATCGTCACCCAGTGCCCGCACTGCTTCAACACGCTGACCAACGAGTACCCGCAACTGGGAGGCCACTACGAGGTGGTCCACCACAGCCAGCTCCTGGAGTGGCTGATCGACCAGGGCAGGCTGGACATGGAGGGCGCCCGCCTCGAGGAGCGGATCGTCTACCACGACTCCTGCTACCTGGGCCGGCACAACGACGTGTACACCGCCCCCCGGAACGTCCTCGGCAGCCTGGCGGGAATCGAGATCGTGGAGGCCGAACGGTCGGGCACAGAGGGCATGTGCTGCGGTGCGGGTGGCGGCCGGATGTTCATGGAGGAGAACATCGGCAAGAACATCAACATCGAGCGCTCGCAGGAACTGCTTGCCACAGGTGCCGGGCGAATCGCCACGGCCTGCCCCTTCTGCTACATCATGATCGACGACGGGGTGAAGGCCGAGGGGATCGAGGAGGACCAGGTGAAGGTGGGCGACATCGCCCTGCACCTCCTGGAGGCCCTCGAAAACCGCGACGCCGCTGCCAGGGCCGAGGCCTGACCCCTCCCCGGCGACGGCCGGGGCAACCCGGTTCACCATCCGTCCGGCTCAGAGGTCGAAGAACCTCACCGCGTTGTGGCCCAGAACCGCTTCCTTCTGGTCGTCGGTCAGGTGCGCCGAACCCCTCACCAGCCGACCAGGCTGCTCCTCCCCCAGGGGAAACGGGTCGTCTGAACCGAGCATCACGTGGTCCGGACCCATCACGGCGACCAGCAGCCGCAGGGCCTCGTCGCTGAACACCGCCGAATCGACGTGGAACCGGTCGACGTAACTGGACGGCGGTTCAGGGCAGTCAGCGCGGACGAGGTCGCGTCGGCGCCAGGCGTTGTCCACCCGTCCCAGTTGGGCGGCGAAGTTGCCGCCACCGTGGGCGAAGCAGAGGCGCAGGCCGGTGGGCAGCCGTTCGAAGGCCCCGCTGAGTATCAGCGACAGGATGGCCAGGTGGGTCTCGGCGGGCATGCCGACCAGCCACCGCAGCATGTGGGTGGGCATCCGCTCGCCGGCCATGGTGTCCCACGGGTGTACCAGCACCGGGATCCCCTCGTCGGCGCAGTGGTGCAGGAACCTCACCAGGTCCGGGTCGTCCAGGTTCCGGCCGCCGACATGGCTGCCTATGTGCACGCCCACGTGGCCATCGGCCACTGACCGCGTCACCTCGGCACAGGCCCTGTCCACGTCCTGGAGCGGCACCTGGCAGAGCGGTCTCAGCCGGTCTGGGTGACCGGCGCACATCTCCAGGGCCAGGTCGTTCACGAGACGGGCCCAGGGCGCGGCGACTACGGGATCCGAGGAGTAGCAGAACAGCATCGGCGTGGCCGACACGACCTGCACGTCGATCCCGTGCTCGTCCATCCGGGCGATGCGTACATCGGGATCCCACAACGACGCCTCGACCGGACGGAACTCGACGTTACCCACCATGATCTGCCCGGTGCCGTCGCCGTCATCGCGCAACCACGGGCCATCGGAGCCGAGCATCGACCCCTGCCCCCGGCTGATCCGGGGGAAGAAGTGGGCGTGGACGTCTACAGCAGGGCGGTCCATGGCCTCAGCCCGACCCGGGATGGACGACGCCACAGTTCGGACAGGTCCGGGCATCCAGATCGTCGGCGAACGCGGCGAACAGCGGCGGGAGGTCGTCGACGATCGAGGCCACCGCCACCTCCACCCTGTGCAGCAGGTGGTGGCATCCCTCGCAGAACCACTCGAAGCCGTCAACCACCCCGTCCGGACGGGCGAACTCGACGACGATCCCGATGCCGTCGGGATCGGTGCGTCGCGGTGAGTGGCGGACGTGTGCCGGCAGCATGAACACCTCGCCGGCCCGGATCTCCACGTCACGCGGCGGGCTTCCCGGCTCCTCCATGAGGCGCAGGACCATCGACCCCTCCAGTTGGTGGAAGAACTCCGGGTGTGGATCGTCGTGGAAGTCGACCCGGCTGGTCCCCCCACCCACGACCATCACGTCCATGGCGGAGTCCGTCCAGAGCAGCCGGTTCGCAACCGGTGGCCTCAGCTCATGGCGGTGGGCGTCTATCCAGGCCTGGAGGTCGAACGGGAGGAGCATGGTCCGGGCCTTCAGCCGGCGGTCCGGCGAAGGGCCGTGGCCTTCACCTCTATGAGGAGGTGCGGGTGGGGCAGGGCCCGTACGGCCACGGTGGTTCTGGCCGGTGCCACGCCATCGGCGAAGAAGTCGGCCCAGGCGCTGTTCCAGGCGTCGAAGTCGTCCATGTCGACGAGGAAGGCCGTGGCGTCCACCAGGTCGGAGCGGTCGAGGCCGACCGTCATCAGGACACGTTCGACGTTGGCCAGCACGGCACGGGCCTGGACGGCGGCGTCCAGGTGCACAGCGCCGTCCTCGCCCACCTCGGCTCCCTCGATCGAGTCGTCGACACGACGGGCGCTGGTTCCGGACACGTACACCTGGTCCCCGGCCATCCGGGCGTGGGGAAAGGCACCCCGGGCCTGCGGCAGTGGACCGGGAGCCTCCGTCACCGGTTGAAGTTCTCCCAGTACCGGCTGGGCCGTGGGCCGTCCTGACCCCGGTACTTGGAGCCCAGTCCATCGGAGCCGTAGGGCCGATCGGCAGGCGTGGTCATGCGCATGAAGGAGATCTGGCCGATCTTCATGCCCGGGTAGAGCGTGATGGGCAGGTTGGCCACGTTCGAGAACTCCAGGGTGAGCTGGCCGTCCCAGCCGGCATCCACGTACCCGGCGGTGGAGTGGATGAGCAGGCCCAGCCGACCGAGGCTGGACTTTCCCTCCAGCCGGGCCACCAGGTCATCGGGAACCCCCACGCGTTCGGAGGTGGAGCCCAGCACGAACTCCCCCGGGTGGAGGATGAACGGGTCGTCGCCGGCGACCTCCACCTGCTCGGTCAGCGCCGAGAGGTCGGTCCTGACGTCGATGTGGCCCATGGTGTGGTTGCGGAACACCAGGAACCGGTGGTCCAGGTGCAGATCCACCGAAGACGGCTGCACGCACGAGTCGTCGAACGGGTCGATGATGATGCGCCCGGCGGCGATCTCTTCACGGAGGGAGCGGTCGGAGAGGATCATGCGGCGACGATGCTAGCCACGCGCCGGTACCGGCCCGCCGGGCCCACCATCAGGCACCGGCAGCGTCCGCTATGAGCGAGATGATCTCGAACATCACGGCCATCGCCCGGTAGCTGGTGATGGCGTTGGGCGAATCGACGGTCGGCATGAGGCACACCACGTCACCGCCGATGATGTTGCGACCACGCACCGACCGGATCAGGTCCGTGACCTGGTCGATGCCGAAGCCCTCGATGCCGGCCTCGATGTTTGCGACGCCGGGCGCCACCGTCGGATCCAGGCAGTCCAGGTCGAAGGTGATGTAGAGCGGCCGATCGCCGATCCGCTCCGCAATGAGTTCCTTGACGCGTTCAGGTCCCATCTCGTCGTAGTCGACCTTGCGGACCACCTCGTAGCCCAGCGCGTAGGAGGGCTCCAGCCAGTCCAGGGACCGGACGTTGCCCCGGATGCCGACCTGCACCGAGTGTTCGGGATCCACGTGCCCGTCCTCGACCAGGTAGGCAGCCCAGTGGGCTGCCGACTTCACGGCACCCAGGAAGTGGGGGATGTTGTGGTAGGCGTCGGTGTGGGCGTCGAAGTGCAGCAGGCAGACCTTCTCGCCGCCGGTCAGCCGGGCCCCGGGCCCGGCTATGGCCTGGAGGATGCCGCCGGTTATGGAATGGTCGCCGCCGATCGAAACGGGTCGGCAGCCGGCGGCGTCGATGTCCCGGTAGTACTCGGTGATCGCCTCTATGCAGGCCTCGTTGTCGTTGGCCCGAGGCAGCGGCACGTCGCCCAGGTCCCGGATCCGGCACATCTCCCACGGATCGATCCGGAAGGCGTCGTGGACCCTCCGGCCGAGCGCAGAGATGTCGCGCACCGCCCGGGGTCCCAGGTGCTGGTCACGCTGCGTCGTGCCGTTGCCGGTGCTGTGCGGCACCCCGACGAGGGCGATGTCGGCGTTGGCGGGATCCATGTCGTGTTCACACCTGAACAGGGTGGGTATCCCGTGCCAGTAGAGCCCGTCCATCATCTTCTGCTGGTCGGTCCGATCAACCACAGGTCCTGCCTCTCTTCCCGAAATCGGGACTGATCCTCCTCAGAGTCGGGGGTTCCGTCCGAAGGCCTCCCGGATCAGCGGGAGGTAGTGCTCGAACGGGTTCGAGTCATAGGACGGGTCGAAGGCAGGGGCGTCGTACTCCGAACAGAACGTGGCGCAATGGTCATAGTGCTCGTGTCCGTCGAACAGGTCGCGGGTGTCACGGTCCATGCCTAGGTGGTGCCAGAAGTAGTACCCCTGGAAGATGCCGTGGTGCTCGACCATCCAGTGGTTGGCGCCGGACACGAACGGCTTCAGGATCGCGGCGGCAACGTCAGGATGGTTGTACGGCGTGAGCGGATCGCCGATGTCGTGGATCAGGGCGCACAGCACGTACTCGTCGTCGCGACCGTCGCGTTCAGCCCGGGTGGCCGTCTGCAGGCTGTGCTCCAACCGGTCCACCGGGAAGCCGCCGTAGTCATCGCGGAGGTGGTCGAACTGCTCGATGATCCGGTCCGGGAGGGCCTGCTCCAACTCGATCCGCTGGCCCATGATGACCATCCAGTCCTCCTTCGTGGAGGTGGACATATCGGTGAACGACGCCCGAGGCGCCTCGTGCAGGTCTGTCATTCGTCTTCTCCCTCAGGGAACCCATCCATCATTGCCGCTTCAGCCTCCGGATCCGGCCCCGATCCCGGGGTGGCCAACGACCACTGGTGGCCGAACGGATCGGACAGCCGTGCGTAGCGATCGCCCCAGAACATGTCCTCTGGTCCCATCAGAAGCGTCGCCCCCGCAGCCACCGCCCGATCGACTGCTGCATCCACGTCGACCACGTCGCGATGCAGGCAGATGGGCGTTCCGCCGATGGCCGTCGGCGATGATCCCTTCCCGTCGTTGAACTCGGGGAAGTCATCCACCACGAAGACCACGAAACCGTCGAAGGAGGTCTCGCCGTGGATGATCCGGCCGTCCGGCGCCTCGTGGCGGAACAGCTCCTCGGCACCGAAGGCCTCCGTGTAGAAGTCCAGCGCGGCGGCGGCACCGTCCACGCATATCTCAGGGACGACCTCGGTGCGCATGGGTCTGTGGGCTTCAGCCATGGTGCTCTCCCTTCGGCTCGCAGCGAATCTAGACCGCTCCCAGATTCCGGCGCCTGCCGGGGATCAGGCCTCGGTCTCGTCGTCGATCGGTCGACCCGAACCGGGATCGATGGGGAGGGGGCGGACCCTCGAACGGCGACGGCGACGGTCCGGGATCATGTCCCGCATCTCCTCCAGGCGACCGAAGCAGAGCAAGCGGTCATTGGCCTCCAGGACACGCTGCCCGCGTGGGTTGGGAATGACCTGGGCCCCCCGGTGGAGGGTCAGCACCGAAATGTCGCGGTCCAGGAGCCCGCTCTCCCCGATGGTCTGTCCGACCCAGGAGCCGTCTTCACGTACCAGCATCTCAGCCACCCCGTAGCCGGTGCTCACCGACAGGCGCTGGCGAACGTCCAACTCCGGGAAGGCCACCTGGTTGTCGACGAAGTCCACGACCGCCCCGGCGATGTCCAGTCCCGTGGCCTCCTCGATGCCCTCGAGGCCCGGCGAGGAGTTGACCTCCATGACCAGCGGTCCGTCCGTTCCCTCCAGCATGTCCACCCCTGCCACCCGCAGCCCCATGATCTGGGCGGCCCTCACGGCCGTGACCTCGTACTCCTCGTCCAGGTCCACGGCCTCGACGGTGCCACCCCTGTGCACGTTGGAACGGAACTCGTCACCGGCTGCGGTCCGACGCATGGCGCCCACCACCCGGTCACCGACCACCAGCGCCCGTACGTCCCGCCCCCTCGATTCCTCCACGAAGGCCTGGATCAGCACGTTCTGCTTCGCGCTCTGCAGGGTCTCGATGATGGCCGAGGCGACCCTGGTGTCCGGGGCGAGGATCACCCCGATGCCCTGGGTGCCCTCCAGCAGCTTGATGACCACCGGGGCACCGCCGACCCGTTCGATGGCCGGCAGCACGTCGTCGCGGTTGCGGGCGAAGGCCGTCGCCGGAATGCCGATCTCGTGTCGGGACAGGATCTGGATGGCCCGGAGCTTGTCCCTCGAGTTGGCGATGCCGTTGGAGGTGTTCGGCGTGTACACGTCCATCTGCTCGAACTGGCGCACCACGGCCGTTCCGAAGTAGGTGATGGATGCCCCGATACGTGGGATCACGGCGTCGTAGTCGTCAATGGGCCGGCCCCGGTACTGAAGGTCCGGGTCGTCACTGGCCAGGTCGATGGCGAACCTGAGCGTGTCCAGCACATCGACCGCGTGACCCCGATCCATGGCGGCAAGGCGAAGCCGCGAGGTCGAATACGAGTTCGGCTGTCGGGAGAGGATCGCTAGCTTCAAATGGGCTCCGGGGTCGAACGGCCTGCGGCAGTGGCACCATTATGGGTGCCGACGGTCTCCGGTGCCCGGAGACCGTCATAGGAAGGCCAACGTGACCGAGGCAGTGCCCATGGGCGCAGACGAAATGGACACCGGAATCCGGGCGAAGAAGAAGCCGTCCAAGAAGTCCCCCGGATCCACCACCACATCGGGAAGGAAGAAGGCCGGGACCGTTGCCAGGGCGAGGAAGAAGCCGCCCGGGAAGCCGACCGGGGCACGGACCCTGCCAACCCTCGGCTGGCGCGAGTGGGTCGGCCTCCCCGACCACGGCGTCGAATGGCTGAAGGCGAAGGTGGATACCGGAGCCCGGACCTCGTCGCTGCATGCCGCCGGCCTGCATACCTTCCAGGTGGAGAACCGTGAATGGGTGCGGTTCCACGTCTACCCGTGGCAGCGCTCGACCGCCGACGCCGTGCAGGTCGAGGCCAGGGTGCTGGACCGACGCCAGGTGCGATCGTCCAGCGGAAACACCGAACGACGGCCGGTCGTCGTACTACCGGTGCGCATCGGATCGCGAACCGTCGACGTGGAGTTCACCCTGACGCGACGCGATCAGATGGGGTTCCGGATGTTGCTGGGCCGACAGGCCCTGAGGCGACGATTCCTGGTGGACACCGGCCGGTCCTACCTACTCGGCCAGCCGCCCGGGCCACTACGGCGGGCCAACCGGTCGGCCGATGTCGGGGACCGGGACGACACGACCGCCTCCAATGGGCCGGATACAACAACCGATGGCTGAGCACGGCTCGATCGTCGTCGCTGGCCACGAGATCCAGCCGGGTTGCGTGGACAGCTTCGAGCTGCCCATCGGGCGCCTCGTCACGGGGACCGCCATGGCGCTTCCCGTGCGGGTCGTGCACGGTTCCACTCCCGGCCCGACCGTCTGGTTGAACGCCGCCATCCACGGTGACGAGATCGCCGGCGTCGAGATCATCACCCGGGTCCTCCGGGACCTGAACCCGCTGGAGGTGCGTGGCACGGTGCTGGCCGTACCCGTGGTGAACGTCTGGGGCTTCGTCGGTGGCGACCGCCTCCTCCCCGACCGACGGGACCTGAACAGGTCGTTCCCCGGTTCGGCCACCGGCTCGCTGGCCGCCCAGATCGCCAACCTGTTCATGACCGAGATCGTGGACCGGTCCAGCGTGGGCATCGACCTCCACACCGGTACCGACAACCGTACGAACCTGCCCCAGGTCCGGGCCGACCTGGACGACCCTGAGACCCGCAGGCTGGCCGAGGCCTTCGGAGCGCCGCTGATGGTCCATGCCCGGAACCGGGCGGGCACGCTGCGCCAGGCCGCTACCCGACGGGGGGCCACCGTGCTGCTCTACGAGGCTGGCGAGGCACTCCGCTTCGACGAGGATGCCATCGGCAGCGGTGTGGCCGGCGTGCGACGGGTCCTGGCCGCCGCCGGGGTCATCGACGGCCCGACCGGACCCGATGAACCGTCGTTGACCTCACGATCCACCACCTGGGCCAGGGCCGGCCGTAGTGGAATCCTCCATCTGGCGGTCGGGCTGGGCGACCGGGTGGAGCGTCGACAGGTACTGGGGAGCATCGACGACGCCTTCGGGAACAGCGTGGCCGCCGTGAAGGCGCCGCGTGACGGCATGGTGATCGGCTGCACCCGGTCACCGCTGGTGAACCGGGGCGATGCGGTGGCCCACATTGCCGAGCTGGCCTGAGCACGGGACCTGGACAAGCCGACCACCTGGCGGACGGCGCTGGGGCTGGCGGGATCGCTACGCTGGCGGGCCTCGCGGGTGTAGTTCAATGGTAGAACCCCAGCTTCCCAAGCTGATGACGGGAGTTCGATTCTCCTCACCCGCTCCGCCCCACCCGGTCTGGACCGGCGAACCGGAGTCGCATGGCCGTCTCGACGTCCAACGGCTCGTTGGGTTCGGTCACCCGGTTACCAGCACCTCGACCTCAGCCGGCACCTCGGCCGGGGTTGCGAAGGGAACGGGCGTCGCCAGGTCCACGACCGCTCCGAGGCGTCCACGGGTACCGGTGGACAGCACCAGCGCCTCCAACCCGGGGTACATCGGCAGGGCGGCAGGGGGGAGCCGGGGTGTGGTTGGCATCGCCTCCCATGGTTGCCCACGTCCCCACCGGCGGGCAATACCGGACCGTCCCCGCGTGGCGGCTTGTCGACGATCGTCAAAGGTTATACGATCTGTCCGGGTCGGGAACCCCTGCTGACGGGAGCATCGGTGCGCACACTGGAAAGCCACGTACAGGGCACCTGGCATGCGCCTTCGACCGAAGGCATCGTCACCCGCCATGCCGTCACCGGTCGGCCGGTCGCCACCGTGTCCAGCGACGGAATCGACTTCGGCGCCATTGCCTCCTACGCACGCGACGTCGGCGGACCGACGCTGCGGTCCATGACCTTCCACGAGCGGGCCGCCCTGCTCAAGGCCCTGGGCCAGCGCCTGCTGGCGGAGAAGGAAGCGCTCTACGCCCTCTCGACAGCCACCGGGGCGACCCGGAACGACTCCTGGATCGACATCGAAGGCGGCGCCGGCGTGCTCCTCGGCTACGCCTCGAAGGGCCGCCGTGAACTCCCGGACGGCCATGTCCTCCTGGAGGGCGAACCAGAGGTGCTGGCCCGCGACGGGTCGTTCATCGCCGCCCACGTGGCGACTGCCCGCCACGGCGTGGCCGTACAGGTGAACGCCTACAACTTCCCCTGCTGGGGGCCTCTCGAGAAGCTGGCGCCTGCCCTGCTGGCCGGCATGCCGACCATCATCAAGCCGGCCACCCCGACCGCATTCCTGACCGAGGCGATGGTGCGCTGCATCGTGGAATCCGGAATCCTCCCGGACGGCGCCCTCCAGCTCGTCTGCGGCAGCATCGGTGACCTCTTCGACCACCTGGGGGGCCAGGACCACGTCGGCTTCACCGGTTCGGCCGCCACGGCAGCCGCCCTGAGGGCGCACCCGAACCTGATCGGCCGATCGGTCCGCTTCAACGCCGAGGCCGACTCCCTGAACGCGGCGATCCTGGGGCCTGCCGCCGTACCGGGGACGACCGAATTCGACCTGTTCGTGGCCGAGGTGGCGCGGGAGATGACGGTCAAGGCCGGCCAGAAGTGCACGGCGATCCGACGAATCCTGGTTCCAGCCAGCCACGTGGATGCGGCGGCCGAGGCGATAGCCGCCACGCTCTCCGGGACGAGGGTCGGCGACCCGGCCGACGAGGCCACCGGCATGGGGGCCCTGGTGGGCACCACCCAGCGGGACGAGGCGGCCGCAGCCATCGCCGCCCTGAGGACCGCGGCCCGTGTCGTCATCGACTCCTGCACCTTCCACGACGTGGACCCGGTGGCCGGCGCATTCCTGGCGCCCACACTGCTGCTGGCAACCGATTCCGAGGCACCCGTCATCCACTCCACGGAAGCATTCGGGCCGGTCGCCACCCTCGTCGCCTACGACGGACCGGACGAGGCCGTGAGGCTCGCCGCTCTCGGAGAGGGCAGCCTCGTGGCGTCGATCTACAGCGGCGACGCGGACGAGGCAGCGACAATTGCCCTCGGCATCGCAGCCCACCATGGCCGGGTCCACGTCGTGGACTCCTCGGTGGCCTCCACCAGCACCGGCCACGGCTCGCCGCTCCCGATGCTCCTACACGGTGGGCCCGGGAGGGCCGGCGGTGGCGAGGAGATGGGCGGCCTGCGTGGCGTCAGGCAGCACCTCCAGACCACGGCCTTCCAGGGCTCGCCCGACGTGCTGACCCGGATCGTGGGCCAGTGGATGCCCGGCGCCACCCGCCACGCCGACCGGGGCCACCCGTTCAAGCTCCACTTCGACGACCTGGAGTTGGGCACGGCACTGCGTACCGGGTCCCGAACCGTCAGCATCGACGACATCGAGGCCTTCGCCGAGTCCACCGGCGACCACTTCTACGCCCACATGGACGAAGAGGCGGCGGCGGCCAACCCGATCTTCGGAGGCCGGGTGGCCCACGGCTACCTGGTCCTGTCCCTGGCCGCCGGGCTGTTCGTCTGGCCGGATCCCGGTCCTGTCCTGGCCAACTACGGAATCGACCGCTGCCGGTTCGCCAAGCCGACCTACCCGGGCGACACCCTGACCGTCTGGTTGACCGCCAAGCGCAAGACCCTGCGGGCCGGAGCCGGCTACGGGGAGGTGGCCTGGGACGCACAGGTGGTGAACCAGGACGAAGAGGTGGTGGCGGCCTACGACGTCCTGACGATGGTCGCCAACCGCCCCGGCCTGAACGGCGCACCGGACGAGGTGGCGTGATGGGGCGCACCTGGACCTCCATGGACGACTTCGAAGCCTTCCTGGATGGCGGTGGGATCGTCGAGGTGGACGACGACATGCCCGACGCATACCGACAGGCCGTGTTCGCCTTCATCGAGATGCACGCCAACTCGGAGCTGATGGGTGGCCTGACCGAGCGGGACTGGATCCCCAGGACACCGGGCCTGCGCCACAAGATGGCCGTCCTGGCCAAGACCCAGGACGAGATCGGGCACGCCCACCTGCTGTACATGGTGGGTGCCGACATGGACATCAAGACCCGGCGGGAGATCATCGAGGACCTGTTCGCAGGAAGGTCGAAGTTCCACAACGTGTTCCACTACCAGGCCAAGACGTGGGGGGACCAGGTCGCCATCTCGTTCCTCGTGGACGCCGCCGCCCTGGCCAGCCAGCAGGCCGTCTTCAAGAACTGCTCCTACGGCCCCTACCGCCGGATCCTGAAGCGGATCATCAGCGAAGAGGGCTTCCACATGCGCATGGGAGAGGAACGCATGCTGCGCATCGCCGACGGCACCGAGGTGCAGCGGACCATGTTCCAGCAGTCCCTCGACGACTGGTGGTGGCCCTCCCTCCAGCTCTTCGGCCCCGACTCGAAGCCGGGAGACGTCCTCATGCGCTGGCACATCAAGTCGGAACGCAACGAGGTGCTTCGTGCCCGTTGGGTGCAGAAGTTCGTCCCCCTCCTCATGTCATACGGATTCAGCGTTCCCGACCCCGGCCTCACCCACGACCCGGCGACCGACTCATGGACCTCCGGCCCCATCGACTGGGAACCGCTGAAGCGGACCCTGGCCATGGGGGGACCCGACTCGGCCCGACGCATCGCCGATGCTGCCGCCAACTGGGCGGACACCCACTGGGTGCGCCGGGTCCTGGACAACGCTCCGGCCCGCGCCGCAGGGGTCGCCGCATGAGCACCGACCTTCTCGCCGACCGGGTCCGGACCGCTGTGGCGACCGTCGACGACCCCGAGTATCCGGGAATCTCCATCGTCGACCTGGGCCTGCTGGAATCGCTCGACACCACCCCGGACGGCCATGTGGCGGTCGGGTTGATCCCGACGTTCTCGGGATGTCCTGCACTATCCATGATCGCCGACGACGTCCGCAGTGCCGTCGACGCCGTCGAAGGCGTGGCCACGGTGGACGTGCGGTGGCTGGGTGCTCCGGTCTGGAGGGTCGACCGGATCACCGAAACGGCACGGGCCACGATGGCCCGCGATTTCACGGTGGCGGTCCGCATCGGTCGGGGACCCGTTGCCTGTCCACGCTGTGGATCGCCCACCGACGAGCAGTCCATGTTCGGCCCCAGCCGGTGCCGGGCCGTCCACACCTGCCCGACCTGCGCCGAGGTCGTTGAAGTGATGCGGGCCTAGGGGAGCAGATGCGGCGCTACGAGGTGTTCCTCAAGAAGGACGGCAGGGAGGAGTTCCGGCACGCCGGGTCCCTGGACGCTCCAGACGATGAGTTGGCCCTCGTGCTTGCCCGCGAGAGCTACGCACGCCGGGCCGAGGGTGACCGCCTCTGGCTCGTCGACCGGGAGCACGTGATCCTCGGCGACCCGGAGTTCATTTCGCCCAACGCCGACAAGCCCCACCGGCACAACGACGGCAAGGCCATCGCCGAGCACCGCCGCAACGTCCGGGAGGGCGGTTCATGACCGGCCTGGGAACCGCCGTTCGCGAGTTCCTGCTGGCCTTCGCCGACGACGAGCACCTCATGGGCCAGCAGCACACGGAATGGATCGGGGTGGCGCCCTTCCTGGAGGAGGACCTGGCCTTCAGCTCCATTGCCCAGGACGAGTTGGGCCATGCAGCCGCCCTGTACGCCATCGTGGCCGGTGACGGCGACCCGGTCGACGACGACCTCCGGATCGACGAGCTGGCCTTCCGGCCTTCGCCCGGGGATTGGCGTTCCGCACATCTCGTGGAGGTGGCTTCCGGCGACTGGGCCCACGCCCTGGTCCGCCACTGGCTGTACGACGCCGCCGAACAGCTCCGGTGGGAGCAGGTGGCGCAGTCGTCGCTGGCCCCTCTTGCCGAAGCCGCAGCCCGGGCCGAACGCGAAGAGCGGTACCACCGTCGACACGCTGATGGCCTACTCGACGTCCTCCTACCGGTTCCCGATAGCGGGGAGCGCCTACAGACGGCTCTGGCCGACCTGCTCCCGTTGGCGGTCGGCCTCTTCGATCCCGTTGCCGGGGAGGTCGAGGCGGTGGCCAACGGCGTGGCCTCGGCACCGTTCGACACCCGGCTGGACGAGTGGACGGACCGGGTTCGACGCCGCTTTGACGTCGACCCCTCCCAGATACAGCCGGCGCCACCAACCGGACGCCTCGAACGGCACCCGGACTTCGGCCCGATGCTGGTCCGCATGCGCGAGGTCATGGACCTCGACCCTGCGGCCGTCTGGTAGCAGGAACGGTCCGGGCCGAGGCATTACGGTTCGCCGCCATGGTGCTGGACCCCGGCGAGGTGATCGTCGCCGACGACTACCACACTGCCGGCGAACCCTTCCGGATCGTGGACCTGGGCGAGATGCAGGGCGACTCGGTCCTGGACAGGCGATCCTGGGCGATGCAGAACCTGGACGACCACCGGCGGTTCCTCTGCCACGAGCCACGTGGCCACGCCGACATGTACGGCGGCATGGTGGTGCCACCTGACGACGCCGGCGGGGACGTGGGCATCGTGTTCTTCCACAAGGACGGCTTCTCCACGGCCTGCGGCCACGGAACCATCGCCATCACCACCTGGGCCATCGACACCGGACGAATCACGGCTCCGGAGAGCGGCGAGGTGGAGGTGGTGGTGGACGTGCCGTCAGGCCGCCTTCGCACCGTGGCCCACATGGTGGACGGTCGGGTGGCATCGGTGCGATTCACCAACGTGCCCTCGTTCGTGGCGGCCACCAGGCTCACCGTCGACACCTCCTTCGGACCGGTCACCACAGACGTGTCGTTCGGAGGGGCCTTCTACGCCTCCGTGGCAATCGACGACCTCGGGCTGACCGCAACCGCCGACCGGGTGGACGACCTGATCACCCTGGGCCGGGAGGTCAAGGCCGTGCTCTGCGATCATCCGTCGAGCCTGCATGCAACAGACGACCGGTTGTCCGGGCTGTACGGAACGATCATCCACGAGACGCTCGGAGAGGACCCCCTGCAGGAACGCAACGTGACGATCTTCGCCGACGGCCAGGTCGACAGGTCTCCGTGCGGGTCGGGCACCTCGGCCCGTCTTGCCCTGCTCCACCACCACGGCCGGATCGCGTCAGGGGACCCATTCCAGAACCATGGTGTGGCCGGCGACGTCTTCACCGGGCGGATAGTCGAGGTGACCGACGCCGGTGTGGTCACCAGCGTCGAGGGCTCGGCCCACAGACACGCCACCACGACCTTCCACCTGGATCCCCACGACCCGATCGGGCTGGGGTTCGTGTTCCGATGAGGCCCACACGTTGACCGGACTCCCCCACTACGACGCCGAGGCCATCCGGGCCATCGTCGACATGTCGACGTGCATCGAGGCACTCCGGGCGGGCTCCCTGGAACTGGGTGACCTCCATCCCCGCACGCAGGTGTCCCTCGGCCCGACCGACGACTTCCTCATGATGCCGGCGGTCTCGCCGGCCGGTATCGGCGTGAAGATCGTCAACGTGGTCTCGGGCAACCGGGAACGGGGCCTGCCGCTGATCCACGGCTTCTACCTCTACTGCGACCGGGAAACCGGCATTCCGACAGCCACCCTGGACGGTTCAGCGCTCACCACCCTGCGCACCCCGGCAGCCTCTGCGTTGGCAGCAGACCTACTGGCCCGTCCCGACGCCGCCACCCTGGGGGTCTTCGGCACCGGCGTGCAGGCCCGGGGACACCTCGAGGCGATGCTCGTCGTGCGTCCCGGCCTGGACCGGATCGTCGTGTCCGGCCGGACGCCGGAATCGTCGGTGGACTTCGTCACCGACCCGAAGGTGGTCGGCCTGGCCGGCGGTCGTGCCCTGGTCGCAGCCGGCTCCGAGGAAACCGCCGGCTGCGACATCGTCTGTGGCTGTACCTCGTCCACCACCCCGGTCATCCCCACCCACGCCGTGCGACCGGGTGCCCACGTGGGCCTGGTCGGCTCCTATTCGATGGCCCGCCGGGAGGTCGATGCCGACCTCGTGAACCTCGCTTCCGTATTCGTGGATGACCGCCATGCAGCAGCCGCCGAGGCCGGAGACCTCATGGTCCCGGCCGAAGACGGCGAATGGTCGTTTGACGCCGTGGTCGGCGACCTGGCCGAACTCTGCAGCGGCAGGGTGGGCCGGACATCAGATGACGAGATCACCCTGTTCAAGTCCGTCGGGCTGGCCGCCTGGGACCTGATCGTGGCCTCCGCCGTGGTGAAGGCCGGCTGACAGCCCCGGGGGTCGTACCCCGGGGTGGGCGATCCGGCCCGCGCTTAGGATCCTCGGATGCCCGGAACCTCCTTCGACCCGGTTGACATCGTCGGCCTGCCGACCGTGGAGAAGCGCTCCCTCCAGGGTGAGCGCCTGGCCGCCCTCGTGGCTCGCCTCGCCACCTGCGGCAACGCCTTCTGGACGGAACGCCTGGCCGACATCGACCCGACATCCATCACATCGGTGGACGACCTGACGTCGCTGCCCTTCACCGTCAAGCAGGACCTGCGCGACCAGTACCCGTTGGGCATGGTCACCACACCCATGGCGGAAACGACCCGCCTCCACGCCAGTTCCGGGACCAGCGGAAAGCCGACCATCGTCGTCTACACCCCCAACGATCTGGCGATCTGGGCCGAGGTGAACGCGCGAGCACTGGCACTGGCCGGCACCCGCCCCGACGACATCCTCCACAACGGCTACGGCTACGGCCTGTTCACCGGTGGCCTGGGCCTCCACTACGGGGGTGAGCGGCTCGGCTGCACGGTCGTTCCGGTGTCCGGAGGCAACACCGCCCTCCAACTCCAACTCCTGGCCGACCTGGGGAGCAGGGTGATGCTGGCCACCCCGTCGTACTGCCTCGTGCTGGCCGAACGGGCCCACTCCGAGGGCATCCGCCACCAATTGGGCGTCGAGATCGGCATCCTGGGTGCCGAGCCGTGGTCGGAGGGGATGCGCACCCGGATCCAGGATGCCTGGGGAGACGGGTTCACGGCGCTGGACATCTACGGGCTGTCCGAGGTGATCGGCCCGGGCGTGGCCATGGAGGCACCGGACGACCTCGGCGCCCTGAACGTGTTCGACGACCACTTCCTGCCCGAGATCGTGGACCCGGAGACCGGTGCTCCCGTGGCTGACGGCGAGTACGGCGAGCTGGTGCTGACCACCCTCACCAAGGAGGCCATGCCGGTACTGCGATACCGGACCGGTGACATCACCCGGATGCTTCCCGATGGCGGGGTGGCCGGCAGGCACTGGACCCGCATAGCGCGCCTGACCGGGCGTGCCGACGACATGCTCATCATCCGGGGCATAAACGTGTATCCCCGCGAGATCGAGGCCGTCCTCATGGACGACCCCGACGTGGGGACCAACTACGCCATCGTCGTGGATCGACGTGGCCCCATGGTCGAACTGCGCATCCGGGCCGAGGCCACCGCCAATGCCGCCGACCGCCTGTCGACCGTTAGGGATCGGGTCGCCGGGGCCCTGGCTGACCGGATCCGCATACGGGCCGATCTGGAGCTGGTCCCCGCGGGTTCCATGCCACGCACCGAGGTCGGCAAGGTGAAACGGGTCCATGAGCAGGTGGACGACGTGGATCCGTTGGCCTGACAGGCGTCTCCCCCACCCGGACCCCGGCCCGACCGGATAGCCATCGGGCGGATGGAACCGTCGGGAGGGTGGTATGCGCCGCCAGAAACCGGGTTTCTGATGGTCCGTCAGATTTCTGATACCACTAGCCTTGGCCATCGTGTCGGACCGCACGTTCACCCCGGGCGACGACGCCACCGAATCTCCGGAACAGGTGGCGTTCAGGGCATCAGCGCGCTCCTTCCTCTCCGCACACGCCGAACCCCGGGCCGAGGTCGACCCCTGGCAGGTATCCGGCTTCCCGGACGATGACGAGGCGAGGGCCTACTTCGAACATGGTCGGGCCTGGCAACGAACCCTGGCGACCCATGGCTGGGCCGGCCTGACCTGGCCCACCGAGTACGCAGGCGGCGACCACCCGGCATGGGCCGAACGCATCTTCTCCGAGGAGTCCAGCGCCTACGGATCCGGTCCCGGTTTCATCGGAGCCACCATCGCCATGCTGGGACCCACCCTGCTCGCCCACGCCACCCACGAGGTGAAGGCCCGGCACCTACCGTCGCTGCTGAACGGCGAGGTGGCCTGGTGCCAGCTCTTCAGCGAGCCGGGCGCCGGATCCGACCTGGCCGGCCTCGCCACCCGTGCGGTCCTGGACGGCGATGAATGGGTGGTGGACGGCCAGAAGGTCTGGAACTCCTGTGCCCAGTTCGCCGACTGGGGCTTCCTGCTCGCCCGTACCGACCCCGACGTCCCCAAGCACCGGGGCATCACATTCCTGCTGGTCGACATGACCTCACCGGGCATCGAGGTCCGGCCGCTGATCCAGGCCAACGGCTCAGCGCACTTCAGCGAGGTGTTCCTGTCCGGCGTCCGGATTCCCGCAGACCAGGTGGTGGGCGAGGTCCACGGCGGCTGGGGTGCCGCCCGCACCGTGCTGGCGAACGAAGCCGCTTTCATAGGACGCGGTGGTGGTGCGCCGACGTCGGATCGCCTCCGCGACCTGGCAGCCCTGCACGGTGGCCTGGAAGACCCGCGCGTCCGTCAACGCCTCGCCACCATCATCAGTCGGGAGAAATTGCAGGCCCTCATGGGCCAGCGCATCCAGTCGGCCGTACGCAACGGACACAAGCCGCCGTTCGATCCTGCCCTCACCAAGGTCATGGCTGCCGGCACCAGGGTGCTGACCGGGAACCTGGCCGCCGAACTGGCCGGCCCGGCCGCCCTCGTGGGCAACGACCCCATCGGCAACTGGGTGAGGGCGGAGGTGGTCAACCGGTTCAGCATCTCGATCGGTGGTGGAACCACCGAGGTCCAGAAGAACAACCTGGCCGAACGGTCCCTGGGCCTCCCCAGGGAACCGGGGATCGACCGGGACACGGCATGGAAGGATGTCCCCCGCTCCTGAGTGGGGGCACGGGGGGAACCGGCATATGGAAGACGACGGCGGCCAGAACGACGAACCGGTAACGGCCGGCGACGGCGCGCCCCTCGAACCCGTCCAGGCCGAAACAGGAACCGGCGACATGGCGGCGCTGGCCGCCACGGTCCTGGACGAGGAGGCCGCCCGCCAGGCCGAGCAGGAGTCCAGCGAGGTCCTCTTCGCCGATGACCTGCTACCGGGCGTCAAGAGCGAAGGCATAAGCCTCAAGAAGGGCCTCGCCATGGGCGGTGGTGCCGCCACGTTCGTGGTCCTGATGATCCTCAACTCCCTGGACGAGTTGCAGACCGCCGCCATTGCCGTGCTGGCCCCCGACATCCGGGACACGTTCGGCGTCAGCGACGGCACCATCACGTTCATCGCCAGCTCGTCCGGCGCCTTCGTGGTCCTCGGCGCCATACCCATGGGCTGGGCCGCCGATCGCATGCGACGGATCCCCATCATCGGCTGGGCCAGCATCATCTTCGCCGCCATGGTGACCCTCTCCGGCATGGCGGTGAACGCCTTCAGCTTCTTCTGGGCACGGTTCGGCGTGGGCATAGCCAAGGCCAACACCATCCCGGTCCACTCATCGATGATCGCCGACACCTACCCGATTGGGATCCGTGGGCGGATCGGTGCCATCGACAAGGGCACGGGCCGCCTCATCGCGGTCATCAGCCCCATCCTGGTGGGAGGAATCGCCGCGATCGCCAACGGTCCCGGCGAGGTGGACGGCTGGCGGTGGACCTACTACATACTCGGCATCCCTGTGGCCATCGCGGCCATCGCGGCCTTCTTCCTGAAGGAACCCCAACGGGGCCGGTGGGAGAAGGAGGACGTGCTGGGTGAGTCGTTCACCGAGGACGACCCGCTACCCGTCTCCCTGGATGCCGCCTTCTCCCGACTCATGCGGATCAAGACCGTCAAGTCGGTCGTCCTCGGGTTCAGTGCCCTGGGATTCGGCCTCTTCACCGCTCCGGTACTCGAGAACCTCTGGTTGGAGGACAAGTTCGGCCTCGAATCCTTCGAGCGTGGCGCCTGGGCCACCGCCGCCGGCCTCTTCACCGTGCTGTCGCTGGTCTACGTCGGCCCCAAGTTCGACCGGCTCTGGCGAGAGAACCCCACACGCACCCTGCAGATGATCGGTGCCCTCATCGGCTTCTCGGCGATCTTCAAACCCATCCAATGGGCCATGCCGACCGTGCCGCTGTTCATCGCCTTCTCGATCCCGACGCTGGTCATGCTGAACACGGCATTCGCCATGGTCAGCCCGGTCATGCAGGCAATAGTTCCCTACCGCCTGCGGGGCAGCGGCACCGCCCTCATCACCCTCTACATCTTCTTCATCGGTGGTACAGGCGGCGGCCTCATCTCGTTCATGTTCGCCGACTCGTGGGGCCCACGGGTGACCACCCTGGTGCTGACGATCCCGTCGGCCATCCTCGGCGGCTGGATCATGTACCGGGGCGCCCGACACGTCCGACACGACCTCTCCCTGAACGTCCAGGAACTCTTCGACGAACAGGACGAGCAGCGGCGGACCACCGGCGACGACGAGGTTCCGGCGCTGCAGCTGAACAACATCGACTTCTCCTACGGCCCCGTCCAGGTCCTGTTCGACGTGGCGTTCGAGGTGAAGAAGGGTGAGACGCTGGCACTGCTGGGCACCAACGGCGCCGGCAAGTCCACGATCCTGCGCGTCATCAGCGGGCTGGGGATCCCCCAGCGCGGGGTCGTGCGCCTGGGCGGCCGAACGGTCACCTACACCTCACCGCAATTGCGGTCCCGCCTCGGCATCCAGCAGCTGCCGGGCGGCAAGGGCGTGTTCCCGGACATGACCGTCCGACAGAACCTGGTGATGGGCGCCTACATCCACCGCCACGACAGCGCCGACGTGGAACGGCGCATCGCCTCGGTCCTGGAGTTGTTCCCCGACCTGGAGCGTCGTCAGGGCCAGCGCGCCAGCTCCATGTCCGGCGGCCAGCAGCAGATGCTGGCCCTCGCACGTGTCCTTCTCCACGAGCCGGAGATCCTGCTCATCGACGAACTCTCGCTGGGGCTGGCCCCGACCGTCGTCCGGGACCTGCTCGAGCTCATCGAACGACTCCAGGAACGGGGCCAGACGATCATCCTGGTCGAGCAGTCCCTGAACGTGGCCCTGTCGGTCGCCGACAGGGCCATCTTCCTCGAGAAGGGCCAGGTCAGGTTCGAGGGCTCGGCGGAGGACCTGCTGAAGCGTGACGACCTGGCCCGGGCAGTGTTCCTGGGACGGGACGGCGGCTGAGGTGGGCAGCGCTGTCCTGGCCGTCTGGACCACCCGACAACTCTGGTTCGACGGTGTAGTGAACGGCATGGTCCTGGGCCTGCTCGCCCTCGGAGTCGTCCTCGTCTACCGATCGACCCGGGTCATCAACCTGGCCGTGGGGAACATGGGACTCCCGGCCACCGGCCTCATGGCCCTGCTGGTGATCAACTACGGCTTTCCCTACTGGGTGGCACTGCCCATCGCCCTCGTGGTGGGCATCGCCGTCGGTGCCCTGATCGAACGCGCCGTCATCCGACGCCTGTTCGACGCTCCCAGGGTGATCGTGCTGGTGGCGACCATTGGAATCGCCCAGTTGATGCAGGCCGTCCTGGCCTCCTACCCCGACCTGGAGCGAACCCGGGGCCAGCGCTTTCCGGCACCCCTCGCGTTCACCTGGGAGGACGTGCTGGGCCTCAGGATCACCGGCCCGAAACTCACCATCCTCGTGGTGGTCCCACTGCTGGCAGTCGGCCTGTCCTGGTTCCTGAATCGCACCGTGTTCGGCCAGACGGTCCAGGCCTCGGCCACCAATGCCGACCTTGCCAGGCTCTCGGGCATCGACCCGAAGATGGTCCAACTCTTCGTATGGACGATCGCCGGCCTCCTGGCGACCATCTCACTGCTGCTCCTCTCGGCGAACCGGGGAAGCATCGGGGGCCTCTCGAACCTCGGTCCCAACACCATGGCACGGGCCCTGGCCGCGGCGGTGATCGCCGGCATGGTCTCGTTCCCGAGAGCGCTGGCCGCCGGGGTGGCCATCGGCGTCATCCAGGCCCATGTGCAGTTCGTGTTCATCAACCAGGGCGGCCTCATCGACCTACTGCTGTTCGTGGTGGTAGCCGTGGCCGTGGCCTTCCAGAGCCGCGGCTCGGCCGAGGAGGCGGGATCGTTCTCGTTCTCGGCCCGACGTCGACCGATCCCTCAGCGCCTCAAGGAGATCTGGTGGGTCAGGGGCCTGTCGACCACTGCGCTCGGGCTGCTTCTGGCCATCGCCCTGGTACTGCCCTACCTGGTGACCAGGCCATCTCGCCACCTGCTCTACGCCAGCATCCTGGCCTTCGCCATATGCGCTCTCTCCATGACCATCGTGACCGGCTGGGCGGGCCAGCTCTCCCTCGGCCAGATGGCCTTCGCCGGCATCGGCGCCCTGTTCGCCGCCGGGTTCAACCGTGGGCTGACGGTCGGGGTGGGCATCGGCGACAGGTGGGAGTTCTTCTCCGTCACCTTCCCCCGGGTGCCGTACCTGGTCTCCATGCTGCTCGCCGCCGGGATGGCGGCGGCGGTCGCCGCCCTCATCGGGCTGGGAGCGCTACGCGTCAAGGGTCTGCTACTGGCGGTCACGACGTTCGCCTTCGCCATGGCCGCGCAGCAGTACCTGTACCGACGCCCGATGCTCAACGGTGGCAACAGCCAGAGCATCCCCTTCCGGCGCGGCAGCCTGGGGCCACTGGACCTGACCAGCCAGCGGGCCTACTACTACCTCTGTCTGGGGGTCCTGGTGGTGCTCCTGGTTGTGGTGGCGCGACTCCGGAGGAGCGGCATCGGCCGCTCGATCATCGGCGTCAGGGAGAACGAGAACACGGCCGCCGCCTACACCGTCAGCCCCACCCGTACGAAGCTCCTGGCCTTCTCGCTGGCGGGGGGAATCGCCGGCCTGGGCGGAGCCCTCCTCGGCGGTCTCGTCCAGAACATCCCATACACGGAACGCCTGTTCCAGATCACCGACTCGCTTCGGCTGGTGTCGATAGTGGTCATCGGAGGACTGGGAACCCTGATGGGACCGGTCGTCGGCGCCCTCTGGGTGGTCGGCCTACCGGCCTTCTGGCCCGACAACGAGCTGGTCCCGCTGTTCACCTCGAGCATCGGCCTGCTCATCCTGCTGCTGTACTTCCCGGGCGGGCTCATCCAGATCACCTACTCGGCCAGGGACGCCCTACTCCGGTGGGCTGAATCCCGGCTCCCGGACGCCCCTTCCAAGACATCCACCGCGCCACCGGCCGTCGTCCTGGGTGGGGGGCGGGACCGCCCCGCCTACGAAGGCCCTGCCCTGGCGGTGAGGGACGTGTCTGTCACCTTCGGGGGTCTCCGAGCCGTGGACCGGGTGTCGATCGTGGCCCATCCCGGCGAGGTCGTCGGCCTGATCGGCACGAACGGCGCCGGAAAGTCGACGCTCATGAATGCGATCGGCGGCTTCGCCCCAGCCGAAGGCATCGTGGAGATGCTCGGCAACGACGTCTCGGGTCGCTCGGCCTCTGCCAGGGCGCGCATCGGGTTGGGACGGACATTCCAGGCTGCGCGGCTCTTCCCGGAGTTGACCGTCCGCGAGACCGTCCAGGTGGCCCTGGAGGCCCGCGGTCGCACCGGCCTGCTCTCGACCGCCCTCTTCCTTCCGTCCTCGTCGCGTTCGGAACGGGCAATGGCCTCCGACGCTTCGGACCTGATCGACTTCCTGGGCCTGGGCCGCTACGCGGACGGCTTCGTCGCCGAACTCTCCACGGGAACCCGTCGGATCGTGGAGCTGGCCGGCCTCCTGGCCCTCGACGCCCAGGTCCTGTGCCTGGACGAACCGACCGCCGGTGTGGCCCAGCGTGAGACCGAGGCATTCGGGCCGCTGTTGAAGCAGATCCAGCAGGAACTACATGCCACGATGATCGTCATCGAGCACGACATGCCGATGATCATGGCCCTCTCGGACCGCGTCTACTGCCTGGAAGCCGGACAGGTCATCGCAGAGGGTTCGCCCACCGAGGTCCGAAACGATCCCCGGGTGGTGGCCAGTTACCTGGGTACCGACACCCGGGCCATCGACCGCAGCGACAGCTGAGGTCGGACCGGTAGCCGCCTCCTAGTCGTCGCCGCCGTCGCCGCCGCCGCCGCCGCCGCCCGGCCGGCCCCCCAGCAGATCGAACCGCACCTCTGTTGTCGGAGCCGGCGGACCGTCCTGTTGCTGCTCGTGCCTAAGCCACACCGTTCGTTGCGGAAACGGGATCTCGATGCCGTTGGCGTCGAACGCCCTCTTCAGACGTGCGCGCAGCACGCGACCGGTCTGCCACTGCTCGCCGGGTTCGGTCTTGACCGACAGTCGGATCGAGATTGAGTCCGCACCGAAGTTCTGGACGCCCTTGATCACGGGCTCCTCCAGGATCGTGGTCGAATCGGAGCCCTCACGCCACAGTTCATCGGCCACGGCCTTGATCACGCTCGCGGCCAGGTCGATGTCGGTGTCGTAGGCCACGTCGACATTCATCTGGACATACGAAAAGAGTTGCGAGAAGTTGCCCACACGCCGGATCTCACCGTTCGGGATCACCCAGACCGTGCCCTCGGGGTCACGCAGTGTCGTCGTCCGCAGGCTGACACGCTCGACCGTTCCCGAGGCGGCGCCCACATCCACGTAGTCGCCGACTCCGTACTGGTCCTCGATCACTACGAAGATGCCCGCTATGAAGTCGGCTACCAGGGACTGTGCGCCGAACCCTATGGCCAGGCCGACGATGCCGGCGCCGGCTATCAGCGGTGCGAGGTCGAAGCCGACCTCGCCCAGGGCGAGCATTGTCGCCATCATGTAGATGGCCGCCCCTGCGATGCTCCTGAGCACCGCCCCGAGCGTCAGGGCCCGCTGACGCGACCGTTCGGCCTTCTCGTTGATAAGTCGCAGCTTCCCGCGTGCCCGCCTGCCCAGGCGGGCCACGGCCGTACCGGACTTCGACTCCTGCTCCTCCTCCTCCCTTGTCGTGACGAGCCGTTCCACCATGCCGTTGATGGTCCGCTTGACCAGACGATTCACCACCACCGCGCCTACGAGGATGATCACGATCTTGAGAGGTCTCTCCACGAGCCATGCGGTCGCCTCTGCCAGGACCTCGCTGTCGGTGGCGTCCCACACCGCCTCGCATATGAAGCCCGGCTGGTCGCCACAGGCGTCCGTCAGGTCCTGTACCGGAGCCTGAGCCATTAGTTCGTTCGCCATCACCTTCACCTCCGGCCCGGGACGGTATCCCACCATCGGGCCGACCGGCCGCGTTTCCCGGGCGGGACGCCGCAGAAGCCGCCAATGCCTTCCAGCGGGTCAGGCCGTCATGCTCAGGCAGCCAGGGTGACGACGGCCCAGAGCGCGGCGACCGTGCCCAGCAGGATGTAGAGAAGGCTCCGCCAGAGAGGTGGCCGGGCCAGATCCCCATCCTCGAGTTGCTGTGGAGGTCGCACGAGCGCCATGCCGTTTCCCACCGCCATTGCCGCACCGAGCGCGAGGAGCAGCCAGCTGAGCAGGTCCTCGCCCAGGAACATCGGCGGCCCTCAGCTGGCGCGCGACATGTCGGCGAACCGCGTGTAGCGCGGCAGCCATGCCAGTCGGATGGTGCCGGTTGGTCCGTTCCGGTGCTTGGCGATGATGACCTCGGCCATGCCGATGTCCGGCGAGTCCTGATTGTAGACCTCGTCGCGGTAGAGGAAGATCACGACGTCGGCGTCCTGCTCGATCGAACCGGACTCCCTCAGGTCGGACAGCATCGGCCTCTTGTCCTGACGTGACTCCAGGCCCCGGGAGAGCTGGGAGACACCAATCACGGGACACTCCAGCTCGCGGGCCATGATCTTGAGACCCCGACTGATCTCCGACACCTCCACCTGGCGGCTCTCAGCGTTGGACCTACCGGTCATGAGCTGCAGGTAGTCCACGATCACCACCCCGAGATTGCCGACGCGGCTCTTCAGGCGACGCGCCTTGGCCCGGATCTCCATCACGGTGGTGTTCGGATTGTCGTCGATCCAGATGCGGGCGTCGCCCAGCTTTCCCACCCCGCGGTTGATGCGGGTCCAGTCGTCGGCCGTCAGCTGGCCGTTCCGGATGTTGGTGGCATCGACGCGCGCCTCCGAGCAGAGGATCCGCTGGCAGACCTCGATCTGGCTCATCTCCAGCGAGAAGACAACGGTCGGCAGCTCCTGCCTGATCCCGACGTGGGCGGCGATCCCCAGCACGAACGAGGTCTTTCCCATCGCCGGCCGGGCACCCACGACTATCAGGGCGTCGTCCTGGAGGCCCGAGAGGAGCTGGTCGAGGTCCTCGTAGCCGCACGGCGTCCCCGTGATCGAATCGCCCCGCTCGAAGAGCTCCTCCATGCGATCCAGGCTCACGTTCAGGACGTCACACATCTGGACCATCGTGTCCGTGACGCGCCCCTGCCCGATCTGGAATACGAGGTTCTCGGCCTCGTCCACCGCCTTGACCACGTCGTCCGGGTGGCCGTAGCCGATCTCGGCGATCTCGTTAGCCGCTCCGATGAGCCGTCGGAGGGTTGCGTGCTCCTGTGTGATCCGGGCGTACTTTCCGGCACTCGAGGTGGCCGGCGTGGATGCCTGGAGCTCCAGCAGGAGGCCTGGCCCACCGATCTGGTCGAGCAGTCCGGCCCGGGTGAGGGCCTCGGCCACCGTCACCGGATCGGCTGGTTCACCAGCGGAATAGAGCCCGCAGATCGCCTCGAACACGTGGGCATGGGAGGGCTTGTAGAAATGCTCGGCGGCGACGACCTCGAGGGCGTCGGCGATGGCATCGCGGGAGAGCAGCATGGCCCCCAGCAGCGAGGCCTCGGCGTCCAGGTTGTGGGGAGGTACACGCCCGACCGGAGTATGTGCAGGCGGTCGACCACCACGACCGGGGGTCCGGAACGGCGCTCCGGGGGCCTGATCCTCTCCCCTTGGGGGCTCTTCAGGCAGCGGGGCGTCGTCCGGAATCGGAAACTCCGGAAAGGCCATGTCGGCTGGTCCCGGGGTGTCCCCGGTCGGGTCCAGATCCCCATCGCGTGGTGACGCGCTCATATCGACAACCCAACCACCATTCCGCCCACACAGAGAGCATGCACGTCTGGCCCTGTGGGATACCAGAGGGAAAACTCCGCCTGTTCATCCCCAACCCACGGCCTGCGGAGTGGATAACACGACCGGAACTGTGGAATGTCCACCTGCCGGTCCAAGGTCATGACCGGAGCCACCTGGGATTCAACCTCCAGGTGGCTCCGTGGAGTTCGGGCTCAGGCCTCAGCCTGCACCTCGACGGTCACCGGAACCGCTACCTCGGCGTGGAGCTCGATCGTGAACTCATGCGACCCGATGTCCTTGACCACCTCGCCGGTCACCTGCCTGCGATCCACGACGAGACCCACCTGGGAGGCGAGCACCGCGACGACCTCGACGACGCCGACCGACCCGAAGAGTCGGCCCTCGTCCGAGGCCTTGGCGGTCACATGGAGGACCACGCCGGCGATCTGGGCTGCAACCACCTCGGCATCGCTGCGATCGGCAGCGGCCTTCATGGCGCGCTTGCGTCGCATCACCTCGGCCTGGGCCGTCACGCCCTCGGCAGCCTGGATGGCCAGGCCCTTAGGGACCAGGAAGTTCCGGGCATAACCCCGGGTGACCTCGACTATGTCCCCGGTACGACCGAGCCCTTCGACGTCGGAACGAAGTAGGACCTTCATGACCCGGCCCCTTCCTCGACGACAGCGGCGGCCTCGGCCGACTCGACTGCGGTCAGGTCGGCCTGCACCTCGGCAGCCTCGACCTCCTCGGCCGAAGCCTCGTCACCGGAACCCGGTGGCGGAGCGGTCGGACGCGGCGGCGGACCATCAGCACGGGGGCCCCGGTCATCCGACCGACGCTCTCGACGCTGTGTCGTCACTCGGTTGGTATAGGGAAGCAGGGCCATCTCACGGGCGTTCTTGACCGCCCGTGCGACCTCTCGCTGCTGCTTCTCGCTGTTGCCCGTCACACGGCGGGGCTTCAGCTTGGCCCGCTCGGAAACGAACTTCCTGAGCAGGTCGGTGTCCTTGTAGTCGACGAACTCGATCTTGCCGATGGTCAGCGGGCTGATCTTCTTCTTGCCGCGGCGGTTGCTGTCCTTGCCCTTGTTGTTGCGGCGGGGAGGTGTACGACGTGCCATCAGAAGGGCTCCTCATCGGTCTGGGG
>Ga0208335_1000006_pt1 | contig 97596 bp, 86 predicted proteins | sample DeeseametaMP0759_FD_184202 | JGI IMG/M metagenome (GOLD analysis project Ga0208335, IMG submission 184202) | Marine microbial communities from the Deep Atlantic Ocean - MP0759 (SPAdes) | ecosystem: Environmental > Aquatic > Marine > Oceanic | place: West of Cape Town, South Africa, South...
CCTCTCGAACCGGCTGCTGGAACTGGGCCTCATCTGCCGGGCCGACGACAGGGGCGAGCCGGTCATCCAGCTCTCGCCGCCGCTCATCGCCGGACCGGACGAGTTCGCCGAGATCACCTCGAAACTACGGCAGGCCCTCACCGAGGCCATGGCGGAGGTGGGAATGTGAACAAGCTGGTGGGAGCGACGGGTGCGGACCGTAGCGAGGTCTTCCCGCTGGACGACGTGGACCGGGCGATCATCTCAGAACTGCAGGTGGACGGCCGCATGTCGTATGCCGAGCTGGGCCCCAGGGTGGGCCTGTCGCAAGCAGCAGCTCGCCAGCGGGTCAACCGCCTCACCGAGCGGGGTGTCATGCAGATCGTGGCCGTCACGGACCCGCTCAGCCTGGGCCTGAGCACGCAGGCCATGGTCGGCATCACGGTGGTCGGCGACGTCCGGGTTGTCGCCGCGGCGGTGGCGGAGCTGGTCGAGGCCGAGTACGTGCTGATCACCGCCGGTCGCTTCGACGTCCTGGCTGAGGTGCTCTGCGAGGACAACGCAGCCCTCCTGGCGCTTGTGAACGACCGGATCCGCCCCATCGAGGGCGTGGTCTCAACCGAGGTGTTCTCGGTCCTGAAGATGGAGAAGCTGACGTTCTCATGGGGAACAGGCTGACCGCTCCCCGGGGAAACCGATCCTGACGGCTACCGCAGGGCGGCTGCCATCGTGTCGATGACCCGTCCCACCTCGTCGTCGGTGATGACCAGCGGCGGGCAGATGGCGAGGCACGTGCCTATGGGTCGCACGATCACCCCGTTGGCCAGGATCTCGTTGCGAACCGGGATCGAGTCCCGACCCAGCTCGGCTGCGTAGACGGCGCCCATTCCCCGCCACGACTCGATGAGACCATCGGCCTGCAGGGCCCTCAGGCCCTCCTGGAACCGCTCGCCGACATGGTTGGCACGCTGGTCGAGTCCCTCCCTCTCCATGATCTCCAGGTTTGCGATGCCGGCAGCACAGGATGCCTGGTGGCCCGAGTAGGTGTAGCCGGTTCGCAGCAGGAACCCCGGTTCCTCCAACTCCTCGCAGACGCTGCGCGAGAGGATCACACCAGACAACGGGAGGTAACCGGAGGTGACGCCCTTGGCGAACGTGATCAGGTCCGGGGTGACGCCGAAGGTCTGGGCACCGAACCACTCTCCGGTCCGGCCGAACCCGCAGATCACCTCGTCGAAGATGAGCAGGGCACCGTTGTCGTCGCACAGGCGCCTGAGGCCCTCCAGGTACCCGTCCACCGGCGGGAACACGCCCCCGGCACCCTGGACCGGCTCGGTCAGCACGGCGGCGATGCGGTCCCCCTGCTCGGCGAAGACCGAAGCCATAGCCTCCAGGTCGTCGTGGGGTACCTCCACGAAGTGGGGGACCAGGTCGCCCCAGCCCTCCCGGTTGGGGGCGATGCCCTGCGCTGAGGTTCCGCCGAAGTTGGTGCCGTGGTAGCCGTTGGTGCGCTTCACGATGACCTGGCGACCGGTGTGCCCACGGCGCTGCTGGACCTGCCTGGCGATCTTGAGGGCGGTGTCGACCGCCTCGGACCCGGAACATCCCAGGAAGACCCTCCCGTCGGGGTGGGGGGACCGTTCCGCGATCATCTCGGCCACCCGGGAGGCCGGCCCGTTGGTGAACGGCGCGAAGGTGTTGTAGGCCTCGATCTGGCGCATCTGGGCGGTGACCGCGTCGATGATCTCGGTCCTCCCGTGGCCGACCTGGCAGAGCCACAGGTTGGCCATGGCGTCCACGTATTCCCGACCGTCGGAGTCGAAGACCAGCGAGCCTTCTCCCCGCACGATCTCGATGAAGTCGCCCTCGGGCATGGCCGGTGGGGAGAACGGGTGGAGCAGGGCGCTTGTCATTGGAACGGCCTCCTGGTCGGATCGGATGGAACGCCGGGTCGGACCAGCTGCCGGTCCTCTGGACGGGTGAGTATCGCACCGATGACCAGCAGCGTCGCCATGGAGATTGCAGCGGCCACCCAGACGACCGTGTCGCCGTGGCGGGCGTAGACCCAGGCCGCGGCGATGGCCGCAACGGCCCCGGTTGCCACCTCGACGGCGCCCATGAGGCCCTGGGCCGATGCCTGGCGGTCCTCGGGTACCGCTGCGGCCACCAGCATGGGGGCGGCCGGAAACCCGAAGCCCTCCAGCACCCCGGCCACCATGGTGACGGCCACGAGGGCGGCCACGCCGGGGACGATGCCATAGAAGACGACGACGATGGTGATGGTGCCGAGGCTGCCGATGGCCCAGCGTCGGGCCCCGTACCGCTGGGCCAGCGAGCCGCCCACCGGGGAGAGGAACGGGATGGGTAGGGCCGCCAGCGTGAGGCCGATGGCCAGTATCGTGTTCGTGGCGCCGCGACTGTCCATCTCGAGTACCCAGACTGATTCGAAGGTGCCGATGAAGACGAAGTAGGCGGCGACCACGAAGAAGGCGCCGTTCAGTCGGCGGATGCGCATGAGGCCCTTCAGGCCGCGGCGCTCAAGGTCGCGTGCCGCCGTATCCGGCCGGGCCCGGAAGGCGGTTGGCAGCAGCAGGACCATGGCGGCCGCCATGACCCAGAAGGTGAGGCGGAACCCACCGATCATGTTCAGGCCGGCGGCGATCATCGGTCCGGCCACGAAGCCGCCTACGTCCCAGGCTCCGAGGCGACCCATGTTGCGACCCAGGTTCGCCGGATCGGCCACGATGACCGTACGCCGGGCGGCCGGACCGGCCGTTCCCAGGGCGAATCCGAAGACGGCCCTGCCGAGTATGTAGTGCCAGAGGTCCTGGCCGACGGCCAGGAGGACCATTCCCAGGACGCCGAGCAGCAGTCCGGCCTTGAGCATGGCCGGGGCCCGGCCCCGGTCGGCCTGGGGCGCCATCACGAGGCTGGCCACGAATGCCGCCGCGAAGCCGGAGCCGATGGCCAGGCCGATGTCCACCTCCGAGAAGCCCAACTGGTCCCGTAGCTCGGCCAGCATCACGATGATGCAGGCCAACCCAGCCGACATCCCGAAGAGGATGAAGAAGTACGGCGTCAGCTTCGGGCCGCTGGGCGGTCCGGGCGTCGATACCTCAGGTGCGGTACTGGACACCGGGTAGCACGCAGAGCATCTCGTAGAGCAGGTTGGCGCCGACCAGGCTGGTCATCCCGCTGGTGTCGTAGATGGGGGCCACCTCGACCAGGTCGCAACCCACGATGTCCAGTCCACGGCACCCCCGCACCACCTCGAGGGCCTGGGGCATGGTCAGGCCGCCCACCTCCGGGGTGCCGGTTCCCGGGGCATAGGCCGGGTCCAGGCCGTCGATGTCGAAGCTGAGGTACACGGGGCCTTCGCCGAGCTGGTCCCTTACCTCGACCATGAGGGGCTCGAGGCTCCGGTACCAGCACTCCTCCGCCTGCACGACCCGGAATCCCTGTTGGCGTGACCAGTCGAAGTCGTCGGCGGCGTAGCCGGTACCCCGTACGCCGATCTGGACGACCCGGTCACCGGCCAGGAGGCCCTCCTCGACGGCACGTCGGAATGGGGTGCCGTGGGCGACCTTGGACCCGAACATCGTGTCGTTGATGTCGGTGTGGGCGTCGATGTGGACCAGCCCGACGGGTCCGTGCTTCTTCGCCATGGCACGCAGGATGGGAAGCACCACCGTGTGGTCGCCGCCCATCGACGCGGTGATGACGTCGTCGGCCAGAAGGCCGTCGAAGTGCTCCTCGATGGCCTCCACTGCGGCCAGCAGGTCGTACGGGCTGGCAGCCACGTCACCCGTGTCATCGATGCGCAGGCTGTCGAACGGGGCGGCCCGGGTGGCCATGTTGTAGGGGCGCAGCAGGACCGATTCGTCGCGGATGCCGCGGGGGCCGAACCTGGCGCCCGGACGGTTCGACGTGCCGGTATCCAGCGGGACGCCGACCACGGCGACGTCCAGGTCGGCAGGCGGCGTGTTCCCCGGCAGGCGCATGAACGTGGCGATGCCGCCGAACCGGGGCATCTGGTTGCCGCTCAGGGGCTGGGGGTTCTCGTTCACCGGCAGAGTCTCCCATGCCGATCACCGTGGTACCCCGTCGGATCGTGGCAGGCTCGGGTGAGGCGACCGGCGGCTGCCGATGACCGAAGGAGCAGGCCCTGATGGCCCATGACCACCACCGACACGACCACGACAAGGGCCTGAGGGCCAAGCTCCACTGGCTCCTCATGATCCGGCACTTCTGGATGTCGGACGTGAACCGTGCCGTCGTGGACATGGCCGCCCCGAAGCCCGGTGAGCGTGGGCTGGACGTGGGCGCCGGCATGGGCCCGGCCACCGTGCTGGCAGCGAAGCGGGGAGCGCACGTGGTGGCCGTTGACCCGTCGGGCTTCATGCGGGCCTTCTGCGGGTTCAGACGACTCCTGCAACGTGCCCGGCGTCGGATCACCGTGGAGTCGGGCGTGGCCGAGGACCTTCCGGTGGCCGGCGGTTCCACCGAGGTCCTGTGGGCCGTCAACGCCGTGCACCACTGGGTGGACCACCCGGCGGTGTGGCCGGAGTTCGCCAGGGTGCTGGCCCCCGGCGGCCGCCTGGTGCTGGTCGACGAGGACTTCGACGACGCGACCCACCCGTCCCACAGGAAGCACGCCGGTCACGAGGCCGAGATGACCCCTGTCGACGTGGCGGTGATAGTCGCCGCGATGGCAGAGGTCGGCCTGGAGGCCACCGGGGAGCACACGACGGTCGCCGGTGTTCCGGCCAAGGTGATCCGGGCGGTCCGCGTCGCCTGAGCGGGTCGGTTCCCCTGGTGACCGGCCCGTTGGGGCCTATCGGGGAGGTGTCGGGTCAGCCCGTTACAGGGTCGATCGGGGTGATGGTGCCCAGCGCCGCCTCGATGTCGGCCGCAGCGGCCAGCGCCAGGTCATCGCGCCAACGGTCGGAGATGCACTGGACCCCCTGGGGGAGGCCATCGGCCACGCCGACCGGAACGGCCACCGATGGCAGGCCCAGCAGGTTGGGTGGGGTGATGTAGCGGAGTATCCCGGTGATCCGATCGGTGGCCTCGTCGCCCAGGTCGAATCCGTGGGGGAACGGTGGCTGGGTCCAGGTGGGGGTGAGCAGCACCGGATGTTCGACGAAGAACAGCGCCCAGAGGCGGCCCAGCCGGACGTACTCGGTGTGGGCCATCGACGGGGCCATGACCTCAGGTGGGTACTGCTCGACCAGACGGTCGAGCACGACCGCCAACTCCTCGCTCAGGAGCGGACGGGCGAACTCCATCATGACGCCGATGTCGTTGGCCAGGAGGTGTGCCCACACGTCGGTGCAGTGGGGCAGCTCCGGTGGAGTGGCCTCCACGACATCCCAGCCGGCGGCGGCCAGGGCGTCTGCGGCCCGGGTCACGCCGTCCACCACCGACTGATGGCAGGTCGTGCCATCCATGTCGGCCACGATCGCTGCCCGCCGCGGAACCGTCGGCCCGTCGAGTGGGACGGTCACCGATCGGGGGTCCCGGGGGTCGCGGCCCTGGAGCACCTCCATGGCGGTCCTGAGGTCGGCCACCGAGCGGGCCATCGGGCCCTCGGTGGCCATGATCTGGAATGAGAGCGGCGGGTCCTGGTCGTGCTCGAAGATGCTGTACGTCGGTAGCCGACCGTGGCTGGGCTTGATTGACGTGATCCCACAGCAGAAGGCCGGGTTGCGGACCGAGCCACCGATGTCGTTGCCCAACCCCAGGGGGGACATGCCCGACGCTATTGCCGAGCCCTCGCCCCCCGATGAGCCTCCGGCCGTGAGGTCGGGGTGCCAGGGGTTGCGGGTCAGGCCGTGGAGAGGGTTGTCGGTGCTGATGCGCAGGCCCAGTTCCGGGAGGTTGGTCCGGCCGATGGGTATCGCCCCGGCGGCCCTCAGGCGTTCCACCACCGGGGCATCCACCGGCGAGACCAGGTCGGCGAACGCAGGCAGCCCTTGTGTGGTGGCGGTGCCGGCCACGTCGACGTTCTCCTTGACGGTGCACGGCACGCCGTGGAATGGCCCGAGCGGCTCGCCGGTCGCCACGACGGCATCCGCGGCATCGGCGCCCTCGAGGGCCTCGGCTGCCAGCACCAGCGTCACGGCGTTGCAGTGGCCGTTCACCTCGTCCATCCGGGCCAGGTGGGCTTCGACCACCGCCCGGCTGCTCACCTCACCGTCGGCGATCAACGCCGCCAGTTCGCTCGCGGTCTTCGTCCAGAGTTCGTCTCCCATAGCCCCATATAAACAGGGTTGCCGGGCCTACGAGCACTGGGTCGGCGATCCGTACTGAGCCCGTGTACCCGATCGTGTCGTCGTCTCCGGGGGTGACTTTCGGCCCTTGGTGGCGGTGACGTTGGCCTCTCGTGGACGGCTCTCGGATCGTTCATCGTGGTGGTGGCAACAACCACGGGCCACCACCTCGACGCCGATTCCGCCAGCAGCGGTAGGCGCGCTCAGGTTCCTCTCGGCGGCCATTGACCAGGGCATGGGCTCGTTCCACCTGGCACCCGGGTTCAGCCTCGTCCTCCCGGCCGGTTCGACCGGAAGTATCTACTCGGCGGCGGTCCTCCTCGACATCGCCACCGGTCCCTGACCCGAACCGGACCGGGCCGCCTCGGCCCGGGCGATGAGCGCGCAGATCGGATCCAGGATCTGGGGCCACGCTCCCTCGGGGAGTTCGTGGCCCATGCCCTCGATCCAGACCAGCTCGGCGCCGGGAATGGCGTCAGCGGTCTCCTGCCCGCCCTGGGGCACGATGAGCGGATCGTCGGTGCCGTGGATGACCAGCGTCGGTGCGGCGACCGTGCTGAGCGCCGGCCGACGATCGCCATCGGCCAGGGCGGCCATCATCTGCCTGACGCCACCGTCCGGGTTCCAGGCCCTGTCCAGGTTGGCCAGGGCCTCTCGCCGCACGTACGCCTCGTCGAACGGGTAACCCGTACCGGCGATGAGCCGGGCCGCTTCGATTCCCGCTGCGACGATGGCCTCACGATCATGCGGATCCACGTCCAGCGGCTGTAGGGACAGCGCCACCTCCAGCTCCATGGGAATGAACCGGGGCATGGACATGATCGATGTGAACGTCCTGACCCGATCGGGGTGGCGGGTGACCACGTGCTGCCCGATCATGCCGCCGAGAGAAGCCCCGACGATGTGGGCCGATCCGAGGCCCAGAGCGTCGAGTACGCCTACGGCGTCATCGGCCATGTCGGCCAACGAGTAGGGCGCCTCTATGGTCCCGCCGTCCAGGACGGTGAACAGGGCCTCGATCGGATCGCCGGGCGGCTGGTCATCCAGCCAGGTGCTGAGGCCGACATCCCGATTGTCGAAGCGGACCACCTGGTGACCACGATCGGCCAGCCCACGACAGAAGCCCTCGGGCCACACGGTCAGCTGGGCATTCAGCCCCATGATCAGGAGGATCGGGGGATCGGCCGGACTGCCCATCTCCTCGACCTCGATGGTGATCCCGTTGGCCTGGACCTTCGCCATCCCCGCTCCTCCTCGCCTAGTCAACGGTGGTTAGGTTGCCATGGTGGACGACGTTCTCTGGAACCGGACCGGGCTGGAGTTGGCAGCCATGATCGCCGACGGTGAGGTGTCCAGCCGGGAGGTGGTAGACGCCCACCTTGAACGCATCCACGAGGTGAACGGCCGGCTGAACGCCGCCGTGCTGCTCCTGGAGGACTCGGCACGGAGCGCCGCCGATGCAGCCGACCGGGTCACCTCCGCAGGGCTCCCCACCGGCCCGTTCCATGGTGTGCCCATGACGGTCAAGGACGGCCTGGACCTGGCCGGCCACGCCACCACGTATGGCGTCGAGGCCTTTGCCCACGGGATCGCCACCCTCGACGACCCGGGTATCGGGCGACTGATGGCAGCGGGGGCCATCCCCATCGCTAAGACCAACCTCCCCGAGATGGGTATGCGCCTCGCCACCGACAACCCCCTGTTCGGCCTGACCCGGAACCCGTGGCACCCGGACAGGACGGCCGGCGGCTCGTCGGGCGGAGAGGCCTCGGCCATCGCCTCGGGTATGTCCCCGATGGGGATGGGAACCGACCTCGGGGGTTCGGTCCGCAACCCCGCCTACTGCTGTGGCATCGCCGCCACCAAGACCTCGTTGGGGCGGCTCCCGGTCGCCGGTTCGTCTCCGAACGCCGCCGATCCGATGGTCGCCCGCCAGCTCATGGCGGTCGCCGGTCCGATGGCGCGCAGCGTCGCCGATCTGGAGGCCATGCTGCGCGTCACCATCGGGCGCCATCCCAGGGATCCCCGGACCGTCGACGTGGCATACGATGGGACACCCGTGGCCAGGCGGGCGGCGATCCCCACCGACCTGCCCGGCGGACCGGTCCACCCCGACGCCCGCCAGGCTGTCCAGCGGGCCGCCGATGCCCTGGCTGACGCTGGATGGGAGGTGGTCGACGCCCTCCCGCCTGAGATCGAACGCTGCTACGAGGTGTGGGGCCACCTCCTCGGCCACGACTTCCCGGCGACGCTGATCGGCCTCGACGATGTCATGTCCGATGCCGGCAGCCATCTGATGCGGGCCTCGATTGCCTTCTGGCCGGCCTCCGGCATGGCGTCCCAGGTCGCACACACCGAACGCTTCCGGCTGGCCCGGGCGTGGGCCTGCTTCCTTGACGACCATCCGGTCGTGGTCCTTCCTACCTGGTACCAGCCTCCGTTCGACCACCATGCGGATCTCTCCGAGGATCCTGTGGCCATCCGCGACCTCTACGACGGGGTATTCACGCCGATCGTGCCAGCGAACCTGCTCGGCCTCCCGGCCACCCAGATTCCCGTGGGGCTGAACGACGGCGGGCGGCCGCTCGGGGTGCAGTTCGTCGCCGACCGGCACCGCGAGGACCTCACCCTGGCTGCCGCCACGGTCGTCGAGGCCGCCCACCCACCGATCACCCCCATCGATCCGGGTGGTGGTTGATCGGCCTGCGGCCGTCCCAGGCCCTGGGTGCTCAGGGTCCGGGACGCAGCGGCCGGCTTCGTCGCCGAGCATGTCGCCGGACATGTCGCTGCCGTCGACGTCCATGCCCGAACGCAGGAAGGCGAGCAGTAGGCGCCCGGTGCCACAGCCGGCGTCCAATGCCGGTGCCCCACACCGCTCGATGGCATCCCGAGAGAATCCGACGTCGTCTCCGCCGACTTTGAACCCCGCCCACCAGAGCGCGACCAGTCCGTAGTGCCAGGTGTTGACGCCTTGGCCCATCACCTGACTCTAGGATTCCCGGATGACGAAGATCCTCATAACCGGCAGCAACAGTGGTTTCGGCAGATTGGCCGCCCTTTCCCTCGCCCGCGAGGGCCATCAGGTGATCGCCACGATGCGTACCCTCGCCAAGGGAGCAGAACTACGCAGTACCGCCGAGGACGAAGGGCTCCCCATCGAGATTCGGCAACTCGATGTCTGCGATCCAGATTCGGTCGAAGCCTGCATTGCCGACCCCCTCGACATCGATGTGCTCGTCAACAACGCTGGGTTTGAGGTGCAGGGTGCGATCGAACAGATCGACGATGCACTCATGCAGCTCCAGTTCGAGACCAACGTCATGGGCCCCCTGCGCACGATGCGAGCTGTGCTCCCGATCTGGTGTGAGCGTGGAAGCGGGGTGATCGTAAATGTCAGCAGCATCGCCGGACGGGTGGCCCCGCCCTATGGCGGCGCCTACTCGGCATCGAAGCACGCTCTCGAAGCGATGAGCGAATCCCTGCACTTTGAGGTATCCCAACTCGGGATTCGAGTCCATCTCATCCAGCCCGGACGGTTCGCGACGAGCTTTCAGGACAATATTGTTCATCCGGCAAGTTGGAGTGGTTCTCCTCAGGAGGAGCGGGCTCTTGCATTTCGGAACTCCCTGACAAGCCTTGACGGTGGTGGTCCCCCCTCCGACCCCCAAGCTGTCGCTGACGCCATAGTGCGTGCGGCCATCGACCCCTCGATGCCGTTCCGTACGTTGGTTGGCGAGGATGCTGCTCTCATTGATGCCACGAAGACGTCCATGAGTTTCGAAGATTTCGAGACCACGATGCGTACAGCGCTCGACTGGCACGACTGACATCGAGGATTCAGGCCTCCCGTCGATTTCACTGGTCAGCTCAGCGGTGGGTGCCGTTGAAGTCGGGGCACCGGGGTCCGTCCCATTGTCGCTCTGGCCAGCGGCCGAGCATCTTCAGGCGAGTCGGTCGCCAGCATCCTGAGTCGACTCGGCAACGTTCATGTGCCGAACTCGAGCCACCGTCGTTCATCGACGGTGAGGTCCATGGAAGCCGCCTCACAATTCGCAGCGGCCTCCTCGCCGCTGCGGGCGGCACTCACCACATGTGTCTTGAATGGAGAAGTCGCCACGAACGTGATTGCGACCTGTTCCGGGCTGCAGCCCCTGGAGCGGGCGAACTGTTGGGCTCGATCCCGCCTTCCTCGATTCTCCGGCGAGTCATAGCAGCGGGTAGTCGTCCGGTCCTCGGTTGATCCGGGTTCGTGCGCTGTTGTCAGATAGCCACCGGCCAGGGGTGACCAAGCCAGGACGGCGATCCCGGTCTCCGCGAGCCACTCCCGTTCTCCAGCACGTTTGGCGCCGGTGAGGGTGGTCACGCCTTGCCATGGTTCGGCCAACTGGTCGACGAGGGAGTACTGCGAACTGGTGGCGATCGGCGGTGAGGTGACAGCAATGCCGATGGCCTGACGGAGTCGATCGGTTGACCAGTTCGACACCCCCCATGCCTCGATCGTCCCTGCCTCGACCTGTCTCTCGGCAGCATCGACCAGTTCCTCGACCGGGACTGACGGATCGTCCCGATGGAACAACCAGAGGTCGAGGTGGTCGGTACCCATCCGGTCGAGAGTGGCGGCGACGTCGACGGCGACCGTTTCCGGGTGGACCCGGGAAGCGGACCAGTCGGGAGGGCCGGGATGGCACCCCTTCCCGATGAGGGTGACGACGTCTCGCACACCCCGATCTGCCACCCAGGCACCCAGACGTCCATCACAGGTGCCGTCGGGGTCCGTGTAGGCCAGTCCCGCATCGAAGGCGTCGACTCCCGAGGAGTGGACCTCGTCGAGAAGGCGCTGTGGTTCCGGAACCAGCGTCGCGCCGAACAACGGTGTTGCCCCCTGGATTACGGTCGAAAAGTTCAGTCCCTGCTTGCTGTGAGCGACTCCCCCCATCACTGAAGCTCGTCATCGCTCGGGTAGACGACACCGATCCGCGCCCGGATCTCGTCTGTCAGTTCAGCCATCGCAAGGGACCAGGTCCACGGAACCACTGCGCTCTCGCTCCTGCCGGCCTCCAAGCATCGAGCCGCCTCGAGAATCTGGTATTCGAAACCGTTGATGTCGTGTGGCTCGAGAACTTCCTCCGCGCGACCACCCTCCACGGGGTCGAACACCATGCGCTCTGCACGCCAGAATTCCGGAATCTCCACGACTCCAGCAGAGCCGACGACCCGGGCGGTCGAAGAGAGGTCGGCGTTGAGTGCCGACCTGAGATATGCCGATCCGCCTCCGGTGAATTCGGCAGTCAGGCTCAGGTAGGAGTCGACGCCACTGGCCGACAACTCCGCCTCTGCCTCGAACGAGACGGGCATGCAGTCGAACACCAACTCCGCCAGGGTCAGTGGGTAGATGCCGAGGTCGAGCAGGCTGCCTCCGGCCAACTCGGAAGACCAGAGTCGGTTGGTCGGCTGATACGGAGCGCTGAACCCGAATGCCGCCTCGACTGTTCGGATTTCGCCTAGCCGACCTTGATTGATCCACTCCCTGAGTCGTCGCAGAACCGGGAGGTGTCGGGTCCACATCGCCTCCATCAGGAATGCCCCGGACCCCCTAGCTGTGTCGAGCATCTGGCGGACCTGGGTGGCGTTCGCTGCCATCGGCTTCTCGCACAACACGGGAACTCCGGCCGGCAAGAGGGCCAGGGCAGCATCGCGATGTCCGCTGTGCGGCGTGGCAACGTAGACGGCGTCAACCTTGTCGACGAGGCCGGATGGATCGATGCCGGCTTGGCTGATTCCATGACCTGCAGCGAATGCAGCGACCCTCGAGGGATCGCGGCCGACGATGGCGACCACCTCGTGGCCGACACCCCTGGCTGCATCCAGGAACTTCGGGACGATTCTCCCGTGCCCCACAACCCCCCAACGCATCAAACCGGTCCCGCTCGGGATCAACCGTTCTCAGTCGGAGTGCCCTGGTGGAAGTCCATGACCCAGCCCGTGTCCGTTCGATGCCAGATCGAACTTCGGTTCACTCGTCCTCCGTAGCACTCGATCTGATCGGTGGCCAGCACGTGGGAGTCGCCCAGGTTCGTGCACCTGAAATCGTGCAAGGGAAGGACAGCATTGATCTCACCCACCTCGGCGTCGAGTACCTCACCTCGGTCGTAGCGGCGACCCGACAGTCCTAGCTCGAAGAAGTCCGACGCCAGGTGGGCGTCCATCCACTCACGATCTCCTCGGGTGTCCGAGCGCCACGTCCCTTCTTCGAGGCCCTGTAACTCCTCGAGGTCGGACAGTCTCAGCACCCGGTCAGAATGTCACACTCGACTCCGACCCGCGCCCTGCCTCCTCACAGCGTGTCTCTGACTGGAGTTGCGGTCCGGTGGTAGGGAACTCGGCTCCGGGCACGTCGGGCGCCGGGGTGGGACGGTCCCGGGGGCCGTGCCTCAGGCCTGCATGACGATCAGGCGTTCCTCTGTCATCTCGCGCACCGTGTAGGCGGGTCCCTCCCGGGTGTTGCCGGAGTCACGGATGCCGCCATAGGGCATGTGGTCGGCCCTCCACGACGGCGACTCGTTGATCATCACGCCGCCGTACTCCAGGACCTCGGCGGCCCGCAGGGCCCTGGCCAGGTCGTTGGTGAACACGGCGGCCTGGAGGCCGTAGTTGCTGGCGTTGGCCCGGGTCAGGGCGTCCTCGAAGTCGGTGTAGGTGGCGATTCCCACCACCGGTCCGAACACCTCGATGCAGCTCACCTTCATGTCGTCGGTGACGCCGGAGAGGATGGTGGGGGCCAGCACGCCGTCGACCATGGTGCCGCCGCAGACCAGGGTGGCGCCGGCCGCCGTGGCCTCGTCGATCCAGGAGGCCACCCGGTCGGTCTCGCTACCGTCGATGAGCGACGACAGGTCGGTCGCCGGGTCGGCGGGGTCGCCCACCTTCAGCGAGGCAGCCTCGGCGGCCATGGCCTCGGTGAAGGCCGTTGCGATGTCCTCGTGGACGTAGATCCGCTGCGTGGAGATGCAGGTCTGGCCGGAGTACCCGAAGGCGGCGCCCTTCAACTTGGCTGCGGCTGCGGCCACGTCCACGTCGGGCTCGATGATGATCGGCGAGTTGTTGCCGAGCTCCAACGACACCTTCTTCTTCGGGGCGGTGGCCCGGATGTTCCAGCCGACGGGCGGCGACCCGGTGAAGGTGATCATGGCCACGTCGTCGTGTTCGACCATGTGGGCGGCGGTCCGGCCGGGGCAGGTGACGACGTTCAGCCAGCCGGGTGGAAGGCCGCATTCCTCGAGCAGCACCTCGGCCAGGCGGATGGCCGTCAACGGGGTGGCTGACGCCGGCTTCAGGACTACCGGGCACCCGGCTGCGATCGCGGGTGCGATCTTGTGGCAGACGAGGTTCAGGGGGAAGTTGAACGGCGAGATGGCTCCCACGACGCCGATGGGCACTCGCTTCACGAAGCCGGTCTTGCCTTCGCCCGCGGAACTGGCGTCCATGGTGATCAGCTCGCCGCCCAGGGTGCGGGCCACCGCTGCAGCGAACCGGGCGGTGTCGACGGCACGGGCCGCCTCGCCACGCGCCGTGGTGATCGGCTTGGCGGACTCCGCCGAGATGCTCTGGGCGAATTCTTCGTGGTGGGCGGTGAGGGAATCGGCCAGCCGGTCCAGGATGGATGCCCGTTCGTGGGTCGGGATCACCCCGGCAGCCAGCGTGGCCCCGGCCGTGGCGATGGCGGAATCCAGGTGTGCGGTGGTGCCGGTGGGGACGGTGCCGAGCACCCGGCCGTTGTAGGGGGAGCGGACCTCGGTGGCTTCCTCGGCGTCGACCCGGTCTGCGCCGATGATCATCAGGTGGTGTTCGCTCATGGGGACCTCCGGGGCAGCACGTCCTACGGCGACAACCTACACTGACCAAACTCCTTTGGATCCAAATGAACGAGTAGGGAAGGCCGTCAGGAGATGGGCGAGCGACCACGGGTCACCATTGCCGGAGTACCGGTGTCGGTCGACCACTACGTGGGTGGGCACAGGATGTCGTCGGCCACCACGTTCGAGGATCGGTCCCCCCTGGACTGGTCCACGGTCCTGGCAGAGGTCTCCGCAGGCGACGCGGCCCTCGCCGAGGCTGCCGTCACCGCGGCGACCGACGCCTTCGGGGGCTGGGCGGCTCTCGGTCCCGCCGGACGTAGCCCCTACCTGAACCGCCTGGCGGACCTGATCGACGAGCGGGTAGCCGACATCGCAGCCGTCGAGTGCGTGGACATGGCAATGCGCCACGAGAGCCTCCGCAACCGCGTCATCGGGCGTGGTGCCCGCAACTTCCGGGCCTATGCGGATCTCGCCGAACAGCATGAGGAGCGGACCTGGTCGTCCAACGGCACGGCCAATCGCGTCCAACGCCTCCCGGCCGGGCCGGTGGTGGTCATCACCCCCTGGAACGCCCCGTTCATGCTGGCGACCTGGAAGGTGGCGCCGGCGCTGGCGGCCGGCAACACGGTCATCCTGAAGCCCGCGGAGTGGTCACCTCTCTCCGCCAGCCTCCTGGCCGACCTGGCCGACGAGGCCGGGTTGCCCCCCGGCGTGCTCAATGTTGTCCAGGGAATCGGCTCAGAGGTGGGTCCGCCGCTGACGTCGGACCCGAGGGTGAGGCGCATCTCGTTCACGGGATCCCCGGAGACGGCACGCCTCATCGGCGCGGCCGCAGCGGCCAACATCGTTCCGTTCACCGCGGAGTTGGGCGGCAAGGGAGCCCTCGTCGTGTTCGCCGACAGCGACCTTGAAGCGGCGGCGCGCACCGCTGCCGGCCAGTACGACGACTCGGGGCAGGTCTGCCTGGCCGCCACCCGGCTCCTCGTGGAGGAGTCCGTGGCCGATGATTTCCTGGAACGGTTCGGTGCCCACGTCGATGCCCACGTGCTGGGCGATTCCCACGACGATGCGACCACCATCACTCCCATGATCCACCCGGTCCACCTGGCCAGGGTGGAGGAGTTCGTGGAGCGTGCCCGTGCCGCCGGTGACACCATTGTGCGGGGCGGCCGTAGGCACACTCCGGATGGGCTCTGGTACGAGCCGACGCTCATCTCCCCGGTCTCCAACGACAGCGAGATCGTGCAGCGCGAGGTGTTCGGGCCGGTTCTCACCTTCCAGACGTTCGTCGACGAGGATGAGGCTGTGGCCCTCGCCAACAGCACCGCCTATGGGCTCTCCGCCACCCTGTTCACCGGATCGGCGGACCGGGCCGAGAGGGTCGGATCGGCGCTGCGTGCCGGTACCACCTGGGTGAACTGCTTCCTGGTCCGCGATCTCACCGCCCCGTTCGGAGGCCTCGGGATCAGCGGCCTGGGCCGGGAGGGTGGCGACCACGCCCTGGAGTTCCACGCAGACCTCAAGACCCTCCAGATCAAGGACGACACCACCACGTGAGCGACATCCACACACCCCGACGGCGCGAGCTGGTTAGCCGGATGGCCGACCTCGGCCCGACCATCGCGGCCCGGGCGGATCGCTACGACCGGGAGGCGTCGTTCCCCCACGAGAACTTCGCCGACCTTCGCGCTGCCGGGTTCCTGGCGCTCTGCATCCCCGAGGAGCACGGTGGCCTGGGCGCCGACTTCACCACCTACGCCCTGGTCTCCGAGGAGCTGGGTCGGCACTGCGGGTCCACCGCCCTGACCTTCAACATGCACACTGCCACCATGCTCCTGACCGGGCAGATCGCCGATGACCTGGCCATGTCCGACGCCGACCGTGAGGCCCATGACCGGCGCCGGACCGCCATGTGGCGCGGCGTGGTCGCCGATGGCCACATCCACGCCCAGCCTTTCAGTGAGGGTCGTGCCCCGGGCGAGACGACCGGCTTCGCCACCAGGGCGGTGCCTGTGGACGGTGGATTCCGGGTTTCAGGCCGCAAGATCTTCGCCTCGCTGTCAGAGGCCGCAGACCGCCACAACGTGACCTGCATGGTCGAGGGCGAGGATGTAATCCGGTTCCTGGGCGTGCCCGCCGATGCCGAGGGCATCACGATCGAGGGGGACTGGGACCCGTTGGGCATGCGCGGCACCATCTCGAAGAACCTGCTCTTCGAGGATGTGTTCGTGCCGGCCGACAACGAGTTCCTGCCTCCCGGCTGCTTTGACCAGATGGCAGGTCGCTGGTCGTACTTCTACATGACGCTCTCGTTCACCTACCTGGGGATACAGCGGGCGGTCCTGGACTTCACCGCCGATTACCTGCGTGGTGACGGTGGCGCGAACCAGCGCCGTGAGAACCCGCAGAAGCAGCACGGCTGGGCGGAGATGCGCCTCGCCTACGAACGCTCGCAGGCCCTCACCTACCGGGTGCTGGGCGAGGTCGGCGTGGACCCGACCGACGATCAGGTCAGGCGGGCATGGGCGGCCACCGTGACGGCCATGGAGACGGCGCCCGAGATGGCGTCCACCGCCGTCCGGGTGTGTGGCGGCAGGTCGCTACTGAGGCCCAGTGCCCTCGAGCGGATGTACCGCGATGCCCGCTGCGGTGCCACGATGCTTCCGTGGAGCGTAGAGGTCTGCCTGGACCGACTGGGTCGGGCCGGGCTCTACGACGACTGACAGAAGACCGGACCGACGAGTGCGAGGGAGCAGGACATGGCCGTGCCATGGCACCGGATAGAGGCATTCTCGGACCACTTCGCACGTTGTGCCGTGATCGCCGGCGAGACGGCGGTGGTGCTGGCCGAGGCCGACAGCCGCCCGGAACTCGTCGAGGTGGCGACCGTGGCCCTCGAGCGCCTGGGTGCGAGGGTCGCAACCGTGGTCATGCCCACGCCGGCCAACCCCGGACCGGTCCCGATCCGTTCCACCGGTGCGTCGGTGGCCCTGGGCGGGCACCGGGCTGCCATCGCCGGGCTGGCAGCAGCCGACTTCATCGTGGACTGCACCGTGGAGGGCCTGCTCCACGCAGTCGAGCGTCCAGAGATACTGGCCGGCGGTGCCCGCGTGCTGATGCTCTCCAACGAGCACCCGGAGGTGTTCGACAGGGTGGGCCACGACCCATCGATGGCCGACCGGGTGGCCGCTGGGCGGGCCCGGTTGGCTGCAGCGTCCACCATGCGGGTTACGTCGGCGGCCGGCACCGACCTGACGGTCGACCTGGCTGGTGCCGTGGTGGCGGGCTCGGACGGCACGGTCACCGAACCCGGCGGCATCGCCCACTGGCCCGGTGGCCTGGTGCTTTGCTTCCCGGCGGCCGGCACGGTGTCGGGGACGGTGGTGATGGCGCCCGGCGACGCCAACCTGACCTTCAAGGAGTACGTCCGCACACCTGTCACCTGCACCCTGGAGGCCGACCACGTCGTGGACGTCGCCGGTGATGGCCTGGACGCCGATCTGTTCGCCTCCTACCTGGCCGCCTGGGAGGAGCCCGAGGCCTACGCCGTCAGCCACCTGGGCTGGGGCATGAACCACGCCTGCCGTTGGGACGTGCTGCCCCTCTACGACAAGGCCGACCTGAACGGCACCGAGCTGCGGGCCTTCGCCGGCAACTTCCTGTGGTCCATCGGTGCCAACGAGGTGGCCGACAGGTTCTGCCGTGGCCACTTCGACCTACCCATGCGCAACTGCACGGTGGCCCTGGATGGCGAGCCCGTCGTCGAGGACGGCGTGCTGGTGGGCGATCCGGCCTGATCCACCGGACCGGCTGGTCCGGTCAGGAGGTGCGGATGGTCAGGTGCTTGGTGCCGCTGATCAGGTTGGAACGGAGGCGGTCCGAGGTGTCCAGGATCTGGATGTCGGACGTGCGCTTCAGGAGTTCCTGCAGGGTGATCCGGATCTCCATGCGGGCCAGCCACGCCCCCAGGCAGAGGTGTGGCCCGTTGCGGCCGAATGCCACGTGGTCGTTGGGGTCGCGGGTGATGTCGAACCGGTAGGGGTCGTCGAACTTCCGGTCGTCGTAGTCGGCCGAGACCCACCAGAGCACCACCTTGTCGCCCTCGGCGATCCTGCAACCGGCCAGTTCCTGGTCGCTGGTGGCGGTCCGCCTGAAGTGGGTGGTCACCGAGGTCCAGCGCAGGATCTCCTCCACGGCCGTTCCGATGAGCGACGGGTCGTCGCGCAGGGCCCGCATCTGGTCGGGGTGGTCCACGAGCGCCCGGAGTCCCTCTGTCAGCGAGTACCGGGTGGTGTCGTTGCCGGCCGCCACCAGCAGGGCGAAGAAGTTGTTGAACTCCAGGTCGCTCAGCGGCTCGCCGTCGGTGGTTGGTTCCAGGAGACGCGAGATGACGTCGTCGTTCGGGCAGCCCCGGCGTTCGGCGGCGGCCTCCTGGGCGTACCGGAAGACCTCAAGGCCGGCCGGGCTGCGGAACGGGATGAGCCTGAACTCGTCGGTGTCCACCTGGTCCACCACGTGGTCGGTGTACTCCGGGTCCGAGTTCGACAGCAGCTGGTCGCCCCAGTCCACGAGCTGCTCGGCGTGCTCGTCGGGTACGCCCAGAAGGCGACCCAGCATCCGCATGGGCAGCACCCTGGCCACCTCGGCGACGAAGTCGAACTCACCCAGGGCCAGGGCGTCGTCCAGGATCCCGCCGGTCAGGTCGCGGATCGGGTCCTCGTAGGACTCCACGGTCCGGCGGGTGAAGCCACGGTTCACCAGGCGTCGCAGCCGGGTGTGGGCCGGCGGGTCCAGCTCCATCATGGTTCGACGGGCCTCGGTCTCCTCGGCGTCCATCTCCTCCAGCCGGATGCCCCTGAACGAGGTGAGGTCGTCCCACCGGTGGTTGGCGTCGATCACGTCGGAGTAGCGGGTGACGGCCCAGAAGCCGGAGCCCTCCTCCTCGTCCACCCAGGAGACGGGCTCCTCGTGGCGGAGTCGTTCCAGGGTGGCGTAGGGCACGCCGTCGATCCAGGTGTCGTGGGATGCCAGGTCCGCGTGGCCGTCGTCTGAATCCGGGGTCCACGGGTGGCGCTCGACCCGGGTGGTGGTCATCGTCCCTCCTTCGCCGGCGCGTCCTCGGCCGACAGGTCCTCGAGGGTGGTGCCGCCGTTCCACGAGACGCCGACGCTGCGCCAGTAGCCGGCGATCATCTCCGTGGGTGCCAGCCGGTCGAGCTCCTCGACCGGTGACCCGAAGACCCTCAGGTCCACGTCGCCGGTGAACGCCGGGCCCACCTCGGCGTCGTAGCCCCGCATGGTGACCAGCTCGTTCAGCGAGTCGGTTCCGTCGGCTTCGATTGCCGGCAGGAAGCGGTTGTGGATCATGGGCAGGGCGTTCACGAAGCCGGTGTGGTCGCTGGGTCCGGTGATGGTGAACTCGGCTTCCACCAGGCGTCGTCCGTAGGCCGAGCATGTGGCGCCGAACCGACCACCGGGCTGGAGGCGGGGTCCGGCCCTTCCCACGGTGACCGGGCGGGTCATCCAGATGTCGCCCATCTTCTTGGGGTAGCCCTGTATGTGGCCGCGCAGCATGGCGTAGTCCTTGTCGACCCAGATGTAGACGCAGCGGCTGTAGTTCTCACCGCGGTAGCTGCATCGGACCACCACGAAGCACTCCTTGTACTGGAGGCGGTCCGGGTCCAGCACCTCGTTGAAGTCGTCGGAGCAGGACTGCCAGTCGGCCCAGATGACAGCCACGGCGCCGGGGTCGTCCTCGGCCGGGAGGAGCGGGGTGGGAAGCAGTTCGGCGACGGCTGCCGGGTCGGTCCGGTACTCGATGGTGAGCATGTCGCCCGAGTAGTGCCAGGGGGGCGACGGGACCAGGGACGACCTTCCGGTCGATGTCCTGGGGAAGGTGAAACCCTTTGGTTCTGCCATTTTGCAACCCTATCATTTGGACCCTAACGATTTCCATGGGAAGATTCCGTGGAAGCAGCGTGGCGACCGGACCGGCGCCGAGGGAGCACGGGACATGGAACGACGACGGATCCTCCTGGACGGGTCGGTGACCACGATGCTCGTCGACGGCGACGAGTTGGTAGCCGGCGACGGACGACGCGTCGCCGAGGCCGATGCCGTCCACCTGCCACCCTCGGAGCCGTCCAAGATCCTGTGCGTGCACCTCAACCACGTCAGCCGGGTGGAGGAGTTCCAGGTGTCGCTGCCCGCCGCCCCCACCTACTTCCAGAAGCCGACCTCGGCCCTGAACGGACACCGTGGCGACGTCGTGAGGCCGGAGCGCTGCCGGTGGCTGAACTACGAGGGTGAGATCGTCATCGTGATCGGCGAGCCCTGTCGCAACATCAGCCCGGCCGAGGCCGGTGCGTACATCGCCGGCTACACGATCGGCAACGACTACGGCCTCCACGACTTCCGGGACACCGACGCCGGGTCGATGCTCCGGGTGAAGGGATCCGACACCCTCTGTCCGGTGGGACCCGGCCTGGTCACAGACTGGGACTTCCGGTCCAGGGGGATCCGGACGCTGGTCAACGGCGAGGTGGCCCAGGACGGCAACACCGATGAGATGACCTGGGACATGCACTACCTGGTGGCAGACCTGGCCCGGACCATCACCCTGCTGCCCGGCGACATGGTCTTCTCCGGTACTCCGGCCAACTCCCGGCCGGTCCAGCCCGGTGACGTGGTGACCGTGGAGGTCGAGGGCCTGGGTGCGCTCACCAACTCCATCGTGACCGGGCCTGCGCCCATCCGCGACGACTGCGGTGCGCAGCCCACGGAGTCGGAGGAGGTCCTGTCGACCGCCCTCGGCGGCGACTGGGAGTTCCGTGGGATCCGTCCGCCGCAGCGCTGACACGCGACGGCTGCTAGCTCGTCCGTCCGGATCCCAGGCCTGAGAGGCGCATCGAGGTCTGCCGGGTCTGGACGCGGATCGACCCCGGCCGGAGCCGGGGCCGATCCACCAATGGGGTTTCCGTCGACCGGGCTGGTGCCCGGCCTCAGGTGATCAGTCGGCGCTGACCTCTTCGCTGACCTCTTCGCTCGTCGCTCCTCCGCCACGGTTCAACGCGTAGGCGACCCCGGTGGCCACGAGTGCCCAGATGAGGACCTTGATGGCTCGTCCACCGAACTCACCGTGTGCTCCCAGGAACGAGTAGTAGAGGGCCACGATGGAGATGACGATGCCCCCCAGGGCGGCGATCGGGAACCAGGATCCGAACACGTGGTCGGCGTCCGGGTTCTTCAGCCTGTGGATCAACGCCATGGCGTTGTAGGCGATGTAGATCAGGATCCAGACGTAGGCGCCGGAGAAGATCCACATCGTCACGTCTGCGCTGTAGAGGGCCGGAATGGTGGAGGCCACCACGAACAGGATGATGGCGTTGACCGGCGTGCCTGACTTCGGGCTGACCTTGGCGAAGACCTTGGAGAGCGGGCCGAAGAAGTCGCCGTCCCGGGCGATCGAGTAGATGATCCGGGGGAGTGCAGCGAAGGCGACGGTCATCGAGCCGAGGGTGGCGAAGATGGAGGCCAGGGCCATCAGGCCCCGTCCCGTGCCACCGAAGAACTCCTCACCGACCGCCAACTGCGGACATGCACCGTCGCAGCCCGCGGCGCCCAGGGCCACGTCTGCCCAGCTCCCGCCGCTGCCTGGCGAGGTACCAGCCACGCCGAGGCCCATGAGCAGCGAGGTGCCCATGATCACCAGCAGGCCGTAGATGATGCCCCTGGGCATCGCCTTGCGCGGGTTGTCCACTTCCTCCGTGAGCGAGCACACGAACTCGATGCCCACGAAGCTCCAGAATGCCAGCGCCAGGCCTGTGGCGAACAGGCCGCTGGAGCCGAACCAGTCCCAGACGCCCGGTCCACCGGTGTCCAGGTTCGAGGCCGACCAGCTGCCCACGTCGCCGATGCTGAGGAAGCCGGCGATGCCGAAGACCCAGCGGATGACGAGCATGCCGATCAGGAGGGCGGCGCTCACCACTGCGGCCACCCGGATTCCCATGATGTTCGGAATGGCGGCCAGGACGACCAGGATCACGATGAACCAGTTCAGGCCGGAGTCGGTGTTGAACAGGGCCTGGAGGCCGAAGCCGCCGGCAGCCGTCTCGCCGGGTCCCACGAGGACGAACATGCCCACGAACGTGAGGCCCAGGAATATGCCGGCAAGCCTGCCGATCGTTCCGGAGAAGACGTCCCGGCCGTACTCGTAGATCGCTCCGGCCTTGGGGTAGGCCACCGCCAATTCCGTGGCGCTGAGGCCGAGGGCCAGGTTGATGACGAAGGCCACGAGGATGGCCATCGCGAACGACAAGCCCAGCGTGAAGTAGCCGATGAAGTCGGTTACCAGGGTGCTGGTAGCCACCACGAGGGCCGTCCCCGCCACGAATACGTCGCGGGTGCCCAGTGATTTGACCAGGCCTCCGGAACTCGAACTCTGTGTTGCCGCCAAGACGTTTCCCCCTTTTTGCCCACGTCACATACGTAGGTCCCAAATGAATATTGGATATGAATCTGCCCTCAGGATGAGGCCCAGTCAAGTACCAATGTTGGCGGACCGGTCCGGTGCCCCACTGGGAGCCGGTTCGGGTCGGGGCCGAGGCGGCTGGGTCAGGCTCCGGATGCGGCCCGATTCACCAGCCAGGCGAAGAGTGGATCGCCGGGTCGGCCCGGGAGCATCTCGGGGTGCCACTGGACGGCCACGATTGGGAGCGACTCGTGCTCCAGGCCCTCGATGGAGGCGTCCTCGGCGAAGGCCGTCGCTCGCAGGCCGGCACCCAGCCTGTCAACGGTCTGGTGGTGCAACGAGTTGACCCGGCGGTCGTCCGTGTAGATGCCTGCCAGCACCGATCCAGATTCGAAGGAGACCCCGTGCCACTCCGTGGCCGTGGGGTGGTCGAAGCCCGCGTGTGCCGGGACGTCCTGGTGGAGGGTGCCGCCGGCGTGCACGTTGATGAGCTGGAGGCCCCGGCAGATGCCTACCGTCGGCAGCGAGAGGTCGATGGCCGCCTGCAGGACCGCACACTCGTGGTCGTCACGCAGCGGCTCCGGTGGAAAGGCATCGGTCTGCGACTCGTGGCCGTACCTGGCTGGCTCGATGTCGGCTCCTCCCGTGAGCAGCACGCCGTCCAGATGGTCCATGAAGTCGACCGGGTCCACGTCTAGGGGGAGGAATATGGGCACCCCGCCCGCCTCCAGCACGCCACGTCCATAGTCGGCGTAGAAGACGTCTACGGCGAAGTCGGCGAGGATGGCGATGTTCCCGACGAGCTGGTCGCCTCTCTTGCGACGTCCGGTGACCCCGATCAGCGGTCGTCCGGTCATGGCTCTCCTTCCGGTCCACGCTTGCATGCTTGGGACCAAATGAATATTGTATGTAAAGTATGCCGATCGCTGCTGGGACACTGCATGAACCGGAATCAGGGGTGCTGAGTACCCCGGCTTCGGCCGGAGGCGGCGAACGGTACCCGACCCGTGTTCCGTCGTCTCGGCGGCGCGGTTCGTTGGCTCAGGAGGTGGCCGACTACCTGAGGGACCTGATCCTGACGGGAACGCTCCGCCCCGGCGAGAAGGTCGACCAGGAGGCGGTGAGCGTGGCCCTGGACGTCTCCAGGAGCCCGATCCGCGAAGCGCTGGTGGTGCTCAGCAGGGAGGGGCTGATCCATCTCACCCCACGGCGTGGGGCCTCGGTCGTGCGGTTGACCAGAGAGGACATCGTCGACCATTACGCCCTGTTCGGCGTGGTGGCCGGACGTGCCGCAGCGCTGGCCGCCGAGTCGCTGGACGCCGAGAGCCTTGCTGAGCTCTGGAGCGTGCACGAGCGATTCACCGGCCAGGACATGGAGCAGCTGCAGCAGCTGAACCACGACTTCCACCGGATCATCAACCTGGCAGCCCCCCGTCGAACCCGCTGGCTGCTGGGGCACCTGGAGCGATCCGTGCCGGCCAACTACTTCGAGTTCGCCGACGGGTGGAACCGGGTGGCGGTGGGGCACCACCTGGCGATCCTGGAGGCCATCGCCGACGGCGACGGCGATCGGGCACGTAGGGCCATGGAGGACCACCTCCTGGAGAGCGGACGGGCCGCTGCCGCCGAGTTGGATGCCCGGGGGTTCTTCGACGCCGATACGCCGGACCGCACGACGGGACCGGTGAGTCGACCATGACGACCATCGACATCGCCACCCCGTCGCTCTACCTGGACGGCATCCCGCACGAGGGGTTCACCCGGATCCGGGAGACCGAGGGCCTGGTCTGGCACCCGTACGGGGAGAGCGGCTTCTGGGCAGTCACCCGCCACGCCGACGTGCGGGAGGTCTCCCGGAATCCGGAGGTGTTCTCCTCGGCGATCGGCCACACCAACCTCTGGGACCTCGAGGCCGACGCCCTCGAGATCCGGCGGTCGCTGATCGACTCGGATGCCCCGGACCACACCCGCCTGCGGCGGCTGGTCTCGAAGGTCTTCACGCCGAAGGCGACGCGGGGATGGGAGGACACGGTGCGTCGGATCACCACCGAGCTGGTGGACGGCTTCGTGGCCACGGGCGGCGGTGACTGGGTGGAGATGCTGGCGGCACCGTTGCCCATCCGGGTGATCATGGCGATCCTGGGGGTTCCCGACGAGGACGCCCGTTACCTGGTGGAGCTGACCGACCACCTGGTTGAGGGAACAGGTGCCGGCTCGTCGCTGCCGGACGATGCCTACGGCAACACCACGCCGACCCGCCTGCTCCCCTTCAACAGCCCGGCCAGCCACGCCCTCTACGAGTACGCCGAGCGGATGCGACAGCTGCGGCTGGCCGAACCCGCCGACGACCTGGTGACCGGCCTGGTCAGGGCTGACATCGGGGGTGACCGGCTCTCCGCGGCGGAGTACCGGAACTTCTTCCAGCTGCTCGTGTTCGCCGGCAACGAGACCACCCGGACGGCCATCATCCACGGCGGCCTGGCGTTCGCCCAGCAGCCGGACCAGTGGGACGCACTGCGTGGCGATCCGGGACTGACCGGGTCGGCAGTGGAAGAGGTGATCCGCTGGGCCAGCCCGATCCTCCACATGCGCCGCACCGCCAGCCGCGACACCGTGCTGGCAGGCACCGCCATCGCCGCCGGTGACAAGGTGGTGATGTGGTACGCGGCGGCCAACCGTGATCCCGAGGTGTTCGACGAGCCGTTCCGGTTCGACGTGACCCGGTCCGACAATCCCCACTTCGCCTTCGGCGGGGGTGGGCCCCACTTCTGCCTCGGAGCGTTCCTGGCCAAGATGGAGATCCAGGTCCTGCTGGAGGAGATGGTCGGGCGGGGAATACGCCTCGAGCAGCGGGCCGAGCCGGTGCGACTGGCATCCAACTTCGTCCATGGCGTGGAATCGCTCCAGCTCGGGGTCATGGCGTGAGCGGGGCCGTCCACCTCACGGTGGACCTGGATCGATGCATCGGCATCGGGCAGTGCGAGATGCTCGAGCCAGAGGTGTTCAGGCTGGACGACGAGGACGGGATCTCGCGTGTGGCCGATGGGGCGACCCTGGATCGGGCCCGGGCCGCCGAGGTGGTCGAACGGTGTCCCAGCATGGCGATATCGATCGTGGAGGACAGCCCTTCCGGGTAGGCCTCGTCCTGCGGGCGAGAGGTGGACGACCTACCGAATACCGTATACGGTGTGCGAAATGGACAGATCCCGGCGGAACGGCACCGGGGATCCCGGCGTGGACCACGGTCAGGTGCAGGGTCGATGATCGGAACCGACAGGTTCGGCCAGGACCTCACCGGCGCTGACCCGCATTCGGTTGAGGTCTGGGACACCGCCATCACGGAGGTCCTGGACTTCCGCGGTGACCCCAGCGAACGACTCCACGAGTTGACGGCTACCGATGATGCCTTCGTCATGGGCCTGGTCGTTACGACCGCGGGAGCGGTCCTGGGTGGTGACGACCCCCTGTCGGAGTCCCTCCAGACCGACCTGGCGGTGCTCGAAGCCCGATGTGGCCATGCCACCGAGCGGGAGCGTGCCCATGCGGGGGCCGTGGTCACCCTGGTGGACGGGAACTTCACAGCCGCCGCCGCCCGCTGGGAGGCCATCGGTGCCAGCCATCCGCACGACGTGGTGGCGACGAAGATGGCCCACGACATCTACCTGCACGTGGGTGACGATGCCCGGAGGCTCCAGGCGTCCACGGCGGTGATCGGTCGCCTCCGAGTCGGCGACCCCGGCTACGGGGTGGCGGCCGGACAGCACGCCTTCGCCCTTGAGGAGGTCGGACGCTACGAGGAGGCCGAACGGTTTGGCCGCCTCGCCCTGGAGGTCGATTCCGTCGACATCTGGGCGCTGCACGCCATGGCGCACGTGTACGAGATGCAGGGACGCCACCTCGAGGCCGTCGAGCACCTTCGGAGCACCCGGGCCGACTGGGAGGAGCGGGACCACCTGGCCCTACACCTCCTCTGGCACCTTTCGCTCCGGCTCATTGCCGCAGCGGAGTTCGACGAGTGCCTGGAAATCTTCCACGAGCAGATCGATGACGCCGACAGGGCCTTCGGCCTGACCGACCTCACCTCGATGCTCTGGCGCCTGGAGTTGGCCGGGTGCGACGTCGTGGACCTGTGGCCGCTCCTGGCCGGCAGGTGGCGCGACCACGACCAGCTGCACACCACGGCCTTCCTGGACGTGCACGCCGCCCTGGCATTCGCGTCCTGCCCTGACGATCCGGGGGCCGGGCGCTTCTGGTCCGGGCTGGATGCCTGCCACAGGAGCGGTGCATCGGAGAACGACGAGACGTTCGACCTGGTGGTTCGGCCGGTTGCCACTGCCATCCGTGCCTACAGGGAGGGCAGGTACGGGGAGGCGGCTGGTGACATCGGCAAGCTGTCGGAGGTCATCCACCGCCTGGGCGGCAGCAGGGTCCAGCGCGACCTGTTCGCCATGACCGCCGGTGAGGCTGTCCTGAGGAGCGGCAGGCACCAGTCGGCCGGGGGGTCTGACCGTGATTGAAGCCGTTGTCGATCGCCCGGACCTCGCCGATCCGGCCACCTACGACCATGGCATCCCCCATGCCGCCTTCCGGGACCTCCGGACCACGCCCGGCCTCGTCTGGAACCCGTCGGGCCCCTGGGGCTCCGGCTTCTGGTCGGTCACCCGCCTGGACGACCTGGTGGCCGTGTCCCGCGACCCGATGACCTACTCCTCGGAGCTGGGTCACATCCAGATATACGACGTGGACGAGGACGTCCGGGCTGTCAGGGCATCGATGATCGATCTCGACCCTCCGGTCCACACCCGGCTACGGCGTCTCATCAGCTCGGCGTTCACCCCCCGACATGTACAGGGCTACGTCGAAGACATCCGTGGTCGGGTACGGAGCCGGTTGGACAGTTTCGTGGAGGCCGGTGGGGGCGACTGGGTCTCGGCGGTGGCGGCGCCGATCCCGATCGGCGTCATCTGCGACATCATGGGGATCCCGGAGGAGGACCACGACCTCATGATCGAGATGACGGATCACCTCGTGGAGGGCACCTCCTCAGCCGAGTTGGATCCCGGTGCCTACGGGAACACACGGCCGCTACGGGAACTGCCGTTCAACAGCCCGGCGGCCCATGGTGTGGAGGAGTACGCCAGGAACGCACGGCGCCAACGCCTGGACAACCCGACCGGCGACCTGTTGAGCGAGCTGGCTACGGCCGAGGTGGACGGTGAACGACTCAGCGAGACCGAGTACGCCCGCTTCTTCCAACTAATGATCTTCGCCGGCAACGAGACCACCCGATCTGCCATGTCCCACCTGGCCACCCACCTGGTCCGACATGCCGAGCAGTTCGACAGGGTCCGTTCCGATCCAACCCTGCTGGATGCCGCCGTGGAGGAGGTGGTGCGCCACGCCTCGCCCATCCTCTACTTCCGTCGGACGACGACGATCGACACCACCCTGGCAGGGACCGACGTGGCGGCCGGGGAGAAGGTCGTCATGTGGTACGCCAGCGCCAACTTCGATGAGGCCCACTTCGCCGATCCCATGGGCTTCGACGTCGGCCGCCCGAAGGTTCCGGGACACGTGGCATTCGGCGGCGGTGGGGCCCACTTCTGCCTGGGTGCCTCGTTGGCCCGCATGGAACTCTCCGCCCTGATCTCAGAGGTGCTCGACCGCGGCCTGCGTCTCGAGCCCGCTGGAGACCCGGTGCTCGTGTCGTCCAACTTCGTGAACGGCGTGGAACGCCTCGAGATGACCGTGGTGGCCGGCGGATGACCCGTCCACTGGAGGGCCTGCGGGTGGTGGACGCCGCGACGATTCTGGCCGGCCCGTTCGCCGCCTCGATCCTGGGCGAGTTCGGTGCCGACGTCGTGAAGGTGGAACAACCCGGCGTCGGTGATCCGATGCGTCGGCTGGGAACCGCAGGCCCCGATGGCGACACCTGGTGGTGGTTGAGCGACACCCGTAACAAGGTCAGCGTCGAGCTGGACCTGCGTACCGATGAGGGCGCTGGACGGTTCCGTGACCTCGTGGCATCTGCCGACGTTCTGATCGAGAACTACCGGACCGGCACCATGGAACGGTGGGGCCTCGGCTTCGAGTCGCTGCGGGAGTCGAACCCCGGCCTCGTCCAGCTATCGGTGAGCGGCTACGGCCGAACCGGCCCCATGGCCACCACGGCGGGGGTGGCCCGGATCGCCGAGGCATTCACCGGAATGGCCCACCTCACCGGAGAACCCGATGGCGCCCCCGGCCTGTCGGGCTCCTCGGGGCTGGCCGACTACCTGGCAGGCCTGTACGGGGCGCTCGGCGTCCTGCTCGCCATACGGGCGCGTGAGGCCAGCGGCCGGGGACAGCTGGTCGACGTGGCCCTGTACGACGGGATCGCCCGGATCCTCGACGAGCTGGTGCCGGTGCACGTGGCGACCGGAGTGGGCCGGGAGCGGATGGGTCCTGACACGCATCGCTCGGTTCCGCACAGCAACTACCGGACGGCCACCGGTGACTGGGTGACGATCGCCTGCACCAACGACAGGATGTTCGACCGCCTCGCCGAGGTGATGGGTCGTTCCGACCTGCTCGACGACGAGCGTTTCGTCACCAACGCCAGCCGCATCGCCAACCGGGAAGAGGTGAACATGGTGGTCGGGGACTGGGTGGCGGGCACGCCGCTGGACGAGGTCATCGCCGGTTGCGAGGCTGCGGCCGTGCCCGTCGGCCTGGTCCAGACCGTCGGGCAGTACCTGGAGCACCCGCAGGTGGCGGCCCGCGACTCGGTGGTCACCGTCGACCACCCCACGGTCGGGCCGGTGACGGTGTCCGGGGTGGTGCCGCGCCTGGTGGACACTCCCGGGTTGATCGAGACCCTCGGAGCCGTCCTGGGCGGGACCACGGTGGACGAGGTACTGGAACGCTGGAGGGGCGCGCTGTACGGCGCCACGACGACAGGAGAAACCCCGTGATGTGGCAGCTCACCGAGAAGCAACTGGACCTGCAGGCGAGGGCGCGTGCCGTGGCGACCGAGGTCGTCGGGCCCCGCGCCGCTGAGGTGGATCGGACGGAGTCGTATCCATGGGAGAACGTCGAGGCGCTGCGGGAGGCCGGCATGACCGGCATGACCGTGCCGGCCGAGTTCGGAGGTCCGGGCCATTCGTTCCTGGACGCGGTCCTGGTGGTGGAGGAGATGGCGAAGCAGTGCGGCGTGACCGGCCGGATCGCGGTCGAGGCGAACATGGGTGCCATCTCGGCGATCATGGCGTACGGCACCGACGACCAGCGGCGCCTTGCCGCCGGCCTGGTGCTGGATGGCGACAAGCCTGCCATCTGCATCACCGAGCCCGGAGCGGGCAGTGCCGCCTCGATGATGACCACCCGGGCGGATCGCCGGGGTGACGGGTACGTCCTGAACGGTAAGAAGCACTGGATCACCGGTGGTGGCGTGTCGCGCCTCCACCTCGTGTTCGCCCGGGTGTTCGACGAGCACGGTGAGGAGGAGGGCATAGGCGGGTTCCTGGCGATCCGCGATGAGACTCCGGGACTGGTGATCGGTCGTCGGGAACCGACCATGGGGCTACGGGGCATACCGGAGACGGAGGTGCTGTTCGAGGACATGGCCGTCGGCGCCGACATGGTGCTGATGCCGCCCTCCGGGTTCGGTCGGGGCTTCGCCGAGCTCATGAACTCCTACAACAGCCAGCGGGTGGGAGCCGGCGCCGTCGCCCTGGGGCTGGCCACCGGTGCGTACGAGCGTGCCCTCGCCTACACGAAGGAGCGCGAGCAGTTCGATCGTCCCATCGCAGAGTTCCAGGGCGTCCAGTGGATGCTGGCCGACATGAGCATCCGGCTGGAGGCGGCACGCAGCCTCACCTACCGGGCCGCCGATTCGCACGGACCGGATGGCAGCCCGTTCCCGGATCCGACCCTGGCGGCACAGGCCAAGGTCTTCACGTCGGAGAACTGCATAGACGTGGCCAATGACGCCCTGCAGCTGTTCGGAGCCGCTGGCTACTCGCGCAACAACCCGATAGAGCGCATCTGCCGGGACGTGCGGATGTTCACCATCGGCGGAGGGACGGCCCAGATCCTGCGGACGGTCGTGGCGGCCCGGATCCTGGACATGAAGCTGCCGCAGACCCGTGACGGCTTCCAGCGGCTGGCTGACCGGTCATGACCCTCGCGACGGCTACGACGGCTGGTCCTTCGCCCCTGCCGCCCATCGGTACGGGAGACCGCAGCCTGGCCGAGCTGGCCTACGAACGGATCCTGGCGGCGATCCTGGACGGTGGCCTGGTTCCCGGGGACCGTCTCATAATGGACCGCCTGGCCGCCGAGCTGGGCATCTCCAGGACACCGGTCCGAGACGCCCTGCATCGCATGCAGGCCGACGGGCTGGTCCAGCCGGCCACCAAGGGCTTCGTGATCCGATCCCTCGACGCAGGAGACGTCAGGGCCATGTACGAGGCGCGTGAGCCGGTCGAGGGTTGGGCGGCCCGGGTGGCCGCGGGCCGCGCAGCAGCTGCCGGTCCGGTAATCGCCGAGGCCCTCGCAGGGCTGGCCGATGTGCCCGTCGACGAGCCGTCGGCCGCCTACCGGGCCAACCGCGACTTCCATCGTGCCGTCGTGCTGGGAGCCGGCAACCCGGTGCTGGTGGACTGCTTCGACACGATCTGGGGTCGTGGGCTGGCCCTGCTCTCCTTCGCCGAGTCGGCACGCCATGGTTCGACCGTCGACTTCGACGAACACCGGTTGCTCTACGAGGCGGTCATGTCCGGTGACCCCGACAGGGCCGAGGCCGAGATGCTGGCCCACATCCGCAGGGGCGCCGACTCCGTCTGAGGCCTGGCTACAGGTACGGCAGGTACCAGGCGGTCTCCCAGTCGGTGACCCGGTCACGGGCCGAGGCCTCGTCACCGACAGCCTCGAGGTACCTGGTCAGCTCCACTTCCTTGATTGCCGTGAACTGGTCGACGAACGCCTGTCCGATGGCGGTGGCGAAGATCTGATCCTCGGCCAGCGCCTCCAGTGCCCCGCCGAGGGAGTCGGGGACGTGCTCCTCGGTGCAGGCCTCCTCCAGGCCGTCGCCGGTCTCGGGGCCCGGGCATTCCAGCCCGGCTTCAACGCCGAGGCGCGCTGCGGTGAGGACGGCGGCCACCGCCAGGTGGATGGTGGCCGAGGCGTCCGGCATCCGGTTCTCGAGGCGGGTCGAGGCATCCCGCTCGGGGTTGACGCGCACGGTGGTGCAGCGGTGGTCGTATCCCCAGTTCTTCCAGTAGCCGGAGAGTTGGCCGGGCCGGAGACGCTTCGACGAGTTGACGGTCGGGGCACAGATCGCAGACATGGCCGACAGGTGGTGGAGCTGGCCGGCGATGCACTGCATGGCCAGGGTGGACAGACCGTTCCCGGCGGAGGGGTCCAGCAGGGCGTTGTTCCCGTCGGCATCCAGGAGGCTGAGGTTCACGTGCAGGCCGCTTCCGCCCCGGTCCATCAGCGGTCGGGGCAGGAAGGTCAGGAGGTGGCCCATCTCGAAGGCCACGTCGCGGGCCATCGTCTTGAACAGGAAGGCTTCGTCGGCGGCGGCCAGGGCGTCGTCGTACTCGAGGGTGAACTCGAACTGGGCTGCGTCGAACTCTGCATTGGCCGACTCCAGGCGGAACCCGACGGCGTCCGAGACGTCGTGGATGGCCTCCGCGATGCCGGCCGGGTCGTTCAGGGGGCCGGTTCCGTAGACGAACGAACCGGGGCAGTCGTAGGGGCCCCAACCGCCTTCACCGTCGGGTTGGAGGACGAATGCCTCGAACTCGATGCCGACCTGCGGGGTGTAGCCCAGGGACTCCCATGCGGCGACCGCCTCCTTCAACACGTTGCGCGGGGCGAAGGGGACGGGCACGCCCTCGCGTTCGAGGTCGCCGACCACCACACCGATGCCCTCCTCCCAGCCGTCACGGATGGCGGACGGATCGATGGTGCATTCCATGTCCGGGAAGCCCTCGAGCATCATGACGCCGGGTGCGGGGGTCATGTCACGGTCGTAGCCGAGGGCGAAGACGCCCATGGCGTGCCGGGTGCCGCGCTCCAGCAGGTGGGGGGGCAGGTACTTGCCGCGGGCGAGCGCCAGGTGGTCGGGCCAGAGCACTCGGATTCGGCGGTAGTCGGTCATCTGTCCTCTGGTCCTGATCGCCGGCGGGCAGGCCGGGGTGAATCGTTTGGCCCCAAATAGTAGTGTGGGCGGATGCCACGTGCATTCGCCGCAGGCGACGACGAGTTGGTTGAGGCCGAGCGCCTGATCCGTGACCGGATGTCCGGTCTGGACCTGGACCTGCTCTCCCTTGCCGCCGTCTCCAACGTGTTCCGGACGGCCACGGCGGTTCGTAACCACATGGAACGCAACGTCCTGAAGCCCCATTCCCTCTCCTGGAGCGCCTTCGTGGTGCTGTTCGTCCTGCACATCTGGGGAGCCAAGGAATCGCGGGAGCTGGCTGCCGAGGCCGGGATCTCCGGAGGCACCCTGACCGGTGTGCTGGACACCCTGGAACGCAAGGGGCTGGTCGTCCGCCAGCCGGTCCCGACCGACCGGCGCCGGGTCGGCGTGGTCCTCACAGAGGCGGGGACATCGGTGGTCGAGGAGGTCATGCCGGCCTTCAACCGGGAGGAGGCCCAGGTCACCGGGGGCCTGACCGTCGAGGAGACGGCGACGTTGGCAAGGCTGTTGCGAACCGTGCTCCGCACTGCCGAGGACCTGGGTAACCGGTGACCGGCGAACCCTTCTGGCCCCATGACGAACAGTTGCTCCGGTCGGTCATGGACTGGAGTCGCCGCCGGATCGCCGGTGGCCAGGACCCGATGGCCCGGGCCCGACCCGCCCATGAACTGCGTGAGGCCCTGGGTGACACGGTCGTACCCGGAGGAATCGGTGGCCACGAGGCGCTGAGGCTCTTCACCCAGGTGGTCGTGACGGCCACCCGGGCCCAGGACAACCCGATGAACCTGGCCTTCATCCCGGCGGCGCCCACCGAGGCTGCCCTGGTGTTCGACCTCGCCGTCAGCGCCGCCGAGATGTTCGCCGGCACCTGGGAGGCCGGCGCCGGTGCCATCGCGGCTGAGAACCAGGCCCTGGCATGGCTGGTTGGCCTACTCGGCTGGCCTGAGACGGCTGGTGGCTGCTTCGTGTCCGGGGCCACGATGGGCAACCTGAGCGCCCTGGTGGCAGCACGTGAGAAGGCCCGCGGTGATGGTGGTGGCCAGCCGGTGGCGTGGCGCCTGGCAGCGACGGCCGACTCCCACAGTTCGGTGCGCGCAGCGGCGAAGGTCATGGACTGCGGCATCCTGGACGTTCCCGGTGACGCGCAGGGCCGCATGACCGGCGAGGCGCTGGCCGCCGTACTGGCATCGGACGGCGGTGACGGCGTGTTCGCCGTGGTGGCCTCCTCGGGGACGACCAACGCCGGGGTGGTGGATGACCTGGCGGGCATCGCCGCGGTCTGCCGGGAGCACGGGATCTGGCTGCACGTGGACGGCGCATACGGCGGAGCGGCCCTCGCCGCCCCGTCAGTGGCCGACAGGTTCGTCGGAATCGAGCACGCCGACTCGTTCGTCGTGGATCCCCACAAGTGGTTGTTCGCCCCCTTCGACTGCTGCGCCCTGCTCTACCGGGAGCCCGAACACGGGGCCAATGCCCACTCGCAGTTCGCCGGCTACCTGGAGGCGGTGGACCGCTCGGAGTGGAATCCGGCCGACTTCGCCGTGCACCTCACCCGGCGGGCGCGTGGCCTGCCGTTCTGGTTCTCGCTCGCCACCTACGGGACCGACCGCTACCGCGATGCCATCGAGATCGTGCTGGCCACGACGCGTGCCGTGGTCGCCGAGATCAGGGAGCGTCCCCACCTCAGGCTCATCATGGAGCCCGACCTGTCGGTGGTCCTGTTCGAGCGGGTCGGCTGGACCGACGAGGACTACCGGTCGTGGTCGGACTACAACGCCCGGTCGGGAATCGTGCTCTGCGTGCCCACCCGGTGGGAGGGTCGGCCGGTGCTGCGCTTCTGCTTCGTGAACCCCGCCACCGAGGTGGAGGCGGTGGCAGAGGTCCTGGACGGACTGGCCGACTAGATCATTAGGATCCAAACGAATATGCTGGTGGTCGTGCCCTCACCGTTGACGTCCAGACGATCGCCGCAGGCCCACGGTGGGTGAGATCGTCGGCGCCGCCGTCGTGTCCCACGTGCCGCCCATCGTGATGCCCGAAGACGTCCGCCGGGAGCTGAACAACGGCGAGGAGATCAGCCTCGTACCCGGCCTGCACCGCCTCCGGACCGAGTGCCTTGACCGTCTTGGTGCCGACACCTTCGTGGTGTTCGACACCCACTGGTTCACCCTCGTGGAGATGGTCGTCACCTCCCACGAACGCAGGACCGGGCACTACACGTCTGACGAACTGCCCCGGGGCATGTCGGCCATGCCCTACGACATCCCGGGAGATCCCGAGCTGGCCGAGGCCCTGGAGTCGGCGGCCGCCGACCACGGCACCTGGATCACCGCCGTCGACGACCCGTACCTACCCATCCACTACCCGACGGTCAACCTGCTTGGCTTCCTGCAGGGCGATGAGCGTTGGATGACGGCCAGCACCTGCGGAACGGCCGGGGCCGAGGACTTCGAGCTCTGGGGCCGGCTGCTCGGAGAGGCCATCGAGGCGATGGACCGCAGGGTCGTGCTGCTCGCCTCCGGAGGACTGAGCCACCGGTTCTGGCCGTTGGACGTCTTCCGCGACCACGAATCGTCGTCGCTGGACAACATCATCACCCCCGAGGCGCGGGCGGCCGACGAGGCGATCATCGCCAGGTGGGAGGTGGGCGACCACGCGGCGGTCATCGACGGCTACCCGGAGTTCCGGGCGCATGCTCCCGAGGGTCTCTTCGGTCACTACCTCATGATGGTGGGTGCCATCGGCGGTCGGGACTGTCATGCGCCGGGCATCGCCTACTCGGACTACGAGGCGGCGGCCGGTACCGGCCAGGTCCACATGTGGTTCGAGCGACCCGACGGCGGCTGGACGGCCTGAGCCGGTGGTCCGGACGGTCCAGCGGACGGCGCCGCCGGGGGCAGCCGCCGAGAGCGGTATGACCGACGCCAACTGGGACAGGCCGCCCTTCCTGCCGGTCGGCCAACTCACGGCCCATACACGCATGCCCACGATCGCCCTGGAGGCCGGTGCCCGGACCCTGGACCTGCCGGCCGGCCCGGCGCTCGACGTCGACGCCCTCAGTGCCGTGGATCCGCTGACAGGTCGCCACGTGGGCCTGGACGTCCTGATGGACCGTCGGCTCCTCACCGATGCCCTGCTGGTGCTCCATCACGGCGAGGTCAGGTACGAGACGTACCGGGGTGGCTTCCGGGCCGACGACCGGCACCTCGTCCACTCGATGTCCAAGACGCTGGTGGCCACCGCGGTCGCCGTGGGCGTCGACGAGGGGGTCCTGGCCGCGGAGGATCCGATCGCCCGGTACGTGCCGATGCTGAGGAGCCTCCCGGCATGGGATGGCGTCACGCTGCAGCATGTTCTGGACATGACGGTAGGGGTGGCCAGCGAGGAGCACTACGAGGATCCCGATTCGATGTACTGGACCTACGCGGATGCCGTCGGCTACTACGGGACCGCCGCCCGCCGCCCGGTGGGCGGCCTGGCGTTCCTGGCCGAGCACCTGGTCGAACGTGCCCACCCACCCGGCCACCGGTTCGAGTACGCCTCGTACATCACCAACCTGCTGCCGGTGGCCCTGGCCGCCGGGTACGACCGGCCGGCGCCCGAGGTGATCGAGGAGAAGGTCTACGGTCGTCTGGGGGCCGAGCAGGACGCATGGTTCAACCTGGATCCGGTGGGCGACCTGGTCGCCGAGGGCCACCTCAACCTGACCCTGCGCGACACCGCCCGCTGGGCATCGCTGCTCCTCGACGGGGGCCGGAACCTGGCCGGCGAACAGGTGCTGCCAGGCTCATGGACGGATGACACGATCCGGGCGCGTCCGGGCCTCCTGGATGCCTTCCAGCGGGGCGACTACGCCGAGGTGTTCCCCGGGGCGCAGTACCGGAACAAGGCCTGGGTGCTGGAGCCGGGCCGGGTGCTGGCACTGCTCGGCATCCACGGCCAGTTCTGCCTGCTGGACCTGGAGGACCGACTCATGGTCGTCGGCTTCGGGTCGTACCCGACCCAGGTGGATGCCCCCATGGTGGCTTCCATGCTCGGCCTCTGGGAGGCCATCCGCGCAGCCGCGGTTGGAGGGTCGACCGGCTGAGAGCCCCGCCCGCCGCTACTTCAGTCGCCGTCCAGGAACCAGTCGACCAGCGCGTCGGACCGGGCGCGGTTGCCCACGGCCTCGTCTGCGGTCCGGGCGGCCATGACCGCAGGATCCACGCCGTGGGCTCTCAGCGCCCTCCCGTCCATGTCGATCCAGAGGTTCACGATCTCGGCCGTGATCTCCGGATGGAACTGCGTGCCGACGCTCCGGCCGATACGGAATGCCTGCGGCGAGACGGCGGTCCTGGCGATCTCGGTGGCGCCGTCGGGCACGGTGAACCCGTCGTAGTGCCATTCGAACCACGGACCCGGGGCGATCGCGTCAGGTAGGTCGGTGTCCACCTCGTGCCAGCCGAACTCCGGCGTGTCCACCCGCCTGACCTCACCGCCCAGTGCCGTCGAGAGGACCTGGCCGCCGAAGCAGAGGCCCAGCACCGCCACCCCGGCGTCATGGGCGGTTCGGACCATCTCTATCTCACGGCCGATCCACGAGCCGATCGAGTCGGTGTCGGTGACCGACCAGGGCGAGCCGGTCACGACCAGCACGTCGTAGGACGTGGCATCCGGGTAGGCCTTCGTGCAGACCGGGTCCGTCTGGTCGTCCAGAACCCGGAAGACGTCCAGCTGGTAGCCGCGTTCGGCCAGCCGTTCGCCCACGCCCGCAGCGGGGCCGGACTCGTCGTGCTCGATGACCAGTGCCCGCTTCACGGAGCGGAACCCTAGGTCGCCGGTCGGATCCGGCGGCGACCGGGGCGTCTAGCCTCCGCGCGTGGCAACGGCCCCTGACGACCTGAGACGGATCCCGCCGCCGATAGGAGCGGTCTTCCCGCCGCGAACCGGAAACCACGTCGAGCCCCTGGTGGACGGTGCGTCGGCATTCGACCGGATCGCCACCGCCGTCGAGGCGGCCACCACGTCGGTGATGGTCTGCGTCGCCTTCCTGGAGACCGATGCCATGTTCCCGGGCGGTCGCGGCACCTTCTTCGACCTGATGGACGGTGCGGCCTCCCGGGGCGTGGACGTACGGGTGCTCTTCTGGCACCCGGAGGGCCATGGTGTGGGCGCCGAGGACACCTTCCCGGGTACCGAATCCTCGGAGCGCCTCCTGGGCAGCCGGTCCACCTCGTGGCAGGCCCGCTGGGACGCCGTGGGTTCGCAGTGCCAGCACCAGAAGGCCTGGCTGGTGGACGCCGGGACCGACGCCGAGGTGGCCTTCGTCGGCGGGATCAACATCGCGCGGGGTTCGATGGCCGGTAGTGACCACGCCGAGTCCGACCCGGAACTGGGGTTCACACGGGGGGAGCGGTACTCCAACGTGCATGACGTGCACTGCCTCGTGAGGGGACCGGTGGCCACCGACGTGCACGAGAACTTCGTGATGCGATGGAACGGTGCTTCGGAGCGCGGGCGTCGGCACGGGTCATGGCCCGACGGTCGGACCGAGGACCTGTCGGCCCCGGTGGCTGGGACGGGTGAGGTGGGCGCCACCACTGCCCAGATCCAGCGCAGCGTGCTGCCCGGCCTCTACAGCGCGCTGCCCGACGGCGAGAACTCCGTCCGGGAGCAGTACCTGTCGGCCATTACGGCTGCGCGGGACTACGTCTACATAGAGGACCAGATCCTGCTCAGCCGGGTGGTCCTGGTGGCGCTGCGCGACGCGCTCGAACGGGGCGTGCTGGTCATGGCGTCGGTACCCGGTGATCCGATGCCGGAACTGGCCGCCGCCCGGGCCCACCCGGGCATCGCCGCCGCCTACGACGCCCTCGCTGCGCTGGGTGCCTACGAAGGGTTCTGCCTCTCAGCACCGTGTACCCGGCGGGAATGGGGCTACGAGGAGGTCTACGTGCACGCCAAGACGGCGGTCGTCGACGACCGCTGGGCCACCATCGGCTCCACCAACCTGGTCTTCTCCTCGTTCCAGGGTGACACCGAGATGAACATCTCGTTCTGGGACGCAGAGGTGGCCCGGGCATTCCGGGTCCGGCAGGTCGACGAGCAGGGTGGTTTCCCGTCGGTGGGCATGGATGGGCGGACCGCAATGGCACGCCTGATGGAGGTGGCCCGGGAGAATTCCCGGCGGCGGATGGCGGGCGAGGACCTGAATGCCTTCGCCTGTGCCATCGATCCCGCCGGCTGGGCCACCTGAGCCGTCGGGGAGGCCTGGACCCGGTTGCCGCGCCGATGTCACATGGCGCGCCTACGTTCGTCGTATGGAGATCGCCCTCGTCCTGATCGCAGTGTTCGCCGTCCTGGTCGCGGTCATGGCCGTGGTCTGGGCGGTGAGGCGGCCGGCACCGGTCGTCCCCGGTCAACCGGTGGCTCCGCCTTTCGACGGCACGGCCCTGGCCCAGCAGATCGGCGCCGAGGTGAAGGCCCAGATGGCCGACGTGAGGACTCAGATCGGCGAGGCCGCCACCTCGGCGCTGCAGGCCAACAACGAGCAGTTCCTGACCCTGGCGGCAGAGCGCATGGGTGCCGTCCACGAGAAGACGAAGGGCCTGCTGGACCCCTTCCAACTTCAGATGGGCCAGCTCCAGAAGACAGTGGGTGACCTCCGGTCGGCCCACGAGAAGAACAAGGGCTCGGTGGATTCCATGGCCAGCCAGCTGGGGCGTCAGATCACCGAACTGGGTGCCTCCACGGCCAGCCTCAGCGAGGCCCTCCGATCCACGAGCGCCCGGGGGGCGTGGGGTGAGAACCAGTTGCGGAACGTCATCGAGCTCTCGGGCATGGCGCCCTACTGCGACTACGAGGAGCAGTCCTCGGGCGTGAACCACGACGGTGTCGGTATACGCCCCGACGTCCGTGTCCGCCTCCCCAACGGTGCGTACCTGGCCGTGGACGCCAAGGTTCCGTTGGATGCCTACCTCCGGGCCCAGGAGGCGACCGATCCGGCGGTGGTCGAACGGGAGATGGCAGCCCATGCCATGGCACTCCGCACTCACGTGAAAGAACTGGCTTCCCGCAAGTACTGGCAGCAGGGCGACGGGCCCGCGCCCGAGTTCGTGGTCCTGTTCGTGCCCGGCGAGTCCTTCCTGGCCGATGCCCTGCGTGCCCGACCCGAGCTCCTCCAGGAGTCCATGAACCAGCGGGTCCTCCTGGCGTCTCCGGTCAACCTGTTGGCGCTCCTCTGGGCGGTGGCCGGTGGCTGGCAGCAGGCCCGGCTGGCCGAGCACGCCCAGGAGATCGCCGAGTTGGGAAACGAGCTCTACGAGCGGGTCGGAAACGTGCTGGAGAACGTGGACAAGACCGGTCGGGGCCTCGAGACGGCGACACGCGCCTTCAACAAGTTGATCGGATCGGTGGATGGAAGGCTGCTTCCCACGATGCGACGGTTCCCGGACCTCGGGGTGGGTAGCGAGGAGCTGGTCGCCCCCGCCGAGGTGGAGTTGCAGCCTCGCGGCCTGCGGGCCGCCGAGTTGCCGGTCGCTGAGATGCCCGCTACCGCTGGTCACGGCGATGAGGATTCCACTACCTGACCTCCCTTGACGTCGGCGGTGGCCGACGTGTCACAGGCTGTCCGTACCCATGTGGTGGTTGGCCGACGTCGGCGACCCCTGCCGGTCCGGGAGCAAGCGGACCGGGTCGGGAGCGCGAGAACGGCTCCATAGCGGGCTTCTCGGGAGACTGTCACACCCCCTCGTCATGCTGGTAGTTGTCGGTCGGGTGGTCCTCAAGACGACCCTTCCGCCATCCCCCAGCGAGAGGACGAGCATGGAAAACGAGTCGAGGAAGGCCAACACGGCCGCGGATCGCGCGGAGATCACCGAGGTCATGCGACGCATCGTCGCCGGTGACCCGGCTGCGGTGGTCACCTTCATGGACCGCTTCGGACACCGGGTGCGGTTCGTGGTCCGTCGGATCCTGGAGGACATGGGCCGTCTGGACGTCCGTGATGACATCGACGAACTCCATGGACTGGTCACCGACGCCTGTCTCGTCGTGACCGACCGGGCAGCCGGTTGGTCGCCCGACGGTGCCCTTCCCTGGACGTGGGCCTACCTGGCCATCCGGGCGAAGGTCGGCCAGGTCGTCGGCCACCGTGTGGTCGAGCTGGAGGAGTCCCTGGTGGACGATCACGACACCGGGCCACCGGTCACGGTCCTGGACGAACCGGCCTCCGACGGCTTCATCAGGCTGGCCTGTCGTGACCCCTACGTGAGGCTCCTCATCGACAGCCTCCGGACCGTTTCCAGCACCCGTGACTACGAGGTGGTGCTGGACTACGTGGTCCAGAAGTCGAACGGAGACCCATCGCCGTCACAGACCGTCGCCGCCATGTACGACATCTCCTCGGCCAACGTGCGCCAGATCTTCTCCCGTACCCGTCGTCGGCTGCTGGCCGCCATCGACGAGGACCCGGACGGTCTGGGGCCGCTGCTGGAGATCTGGTGGCTGGCCGCATGACTGGGCACGCGATGGACGCAGGGCAGGGTTGCGAGGTGACCCGACTCTGCCTCCGGCTGGCGGAGCGGTTCCGGGCGGCCGACGTGTCGCATCCCGTGGCTGCGGCTGCATCGGTCACCGCCCGTGGGCTGACCGGCCTGGATCCGGCTGCCTTCTCCCGGAGGCATTCCCTGGAACCGTCCGATATCGCTGCCGGAGAGGCCGGTGAGGTTGCGTTCGGTGACCTTCCCGGAGCCGTCGGAACGATCCTCGAAGGCTCCGGGAAGGTCTGCCTGCTCCAACTGGCGGACCTGGACCTGGGGTACCGGACCGACCGGGAAGGCGAGCGTGACCGCGTGGATGCCTTCCGTCGGGCCGCCTACTCCTGGGCCTTCGACCAGGCGGTCCTGCCGGCCGAGGTGCCGGCCGCCTACCTGGTCCCGCACCGGTCGTTCACCGCCGAGGCGGTCGGGGCCGAGATGGCGGCCCACCGGGTGATCCAGGCATTCCTCCAGCCGGAACCACCGGTGAGGCTTCCCCCCGCCGCCCGTTGACGGCGATCCGTCACAGGTCTGCCTTACCGGGTGGGCATGTCGAGAATCGGTTTCCGCCCACCGCGTGATCGGCTCTACCTGGTCCACGTCAACCATGACGGGGACTTCGGCACCCTCTACCTCCTGGACGGTCGCTACGGCTCCCGGGGCGGGTTCCGCCTCTGTGATGCCGGCTGGGTGTCAGACCCGGTGCCCCTCGACTGGTTGACCGGCAGCGCCGACCACCTGGATCCCGTCGCAGATCGATGGGCCCGAAGACGCGCCAGCCAGCTCGGGATCGATGGTCCCACCTTCGACCGCTTCCGACCGCCGACCTGACCTCCTACCCCGAGGGGTTGCAGCGATGGTTGTGACCGTGATCCCGGGGTGATCGGCCGGATCCTCGACAGCGACAGCTGCAGCCATGATCCCGGGTTGCTCGACCTGACGAAGGCCGGGGACGGGTGGTCTCAGATGGTCGAGCGGGCGACGGCCAGATCGGCCAGGGCATCCAGCATGGGCACCAGGCGGGCACGTTCCGGCTCCACCAGACCGGTCATCCCTAGCGATCGCATCGCCTCTGAGCAGATGGGCCCGACCGACACCGGCACCACCCGGACCCCGTCCATTGCCGCCAGCAGGTCACCCCGGCGGCCGCGGGCCTCTGCGATCTGGACCAGGTGGACGGCTGCCTGACGGGTCGTGAACGTCACTGCGTCCAGACCGCCATCGCAGACGGCGCCCACCAGCGCCTCGGCGGGACCGACGTCGACCGGTAGTGCCCACCGGTAGATCGGCACCACGACCACCTCTCCACAGGTGTCGGACAGCGGCGCGGCCAGCGCCTCCTCGTCGGTGCCGTCGACCTGAAGGAACAGCCTGTTGCGACCTCCTGTAGCGGCCACGTGGTCCACGATCTGGGCGAACAGCTCGTCGGGGGCCGACCAGGCCACCTCCAGGCCGGCCCGTCGGGCGGCGCTCACGGCCTTGGGGCCGCGGGCCAGAACCTCGCAGCCGCCTAGTGCCTCACGGACCCGGTCACCGAGGCCGAGGCCGTCCATGGCGTCCAGCCACATGGTCAGGCCCATGCCGGTCTGGAGCACGAGGGTGTCAGGCGGCTGGTCGATGAGCGCCCGCGACACCTCCAGCAGGCGGGCATCGTCGGAGAGGTCGAGCGTGCGCATGGTGCAGCCGTGCACCACGTCGGCTCCCCGGCGCCGGAGGGCCTGGACCTGCTGGTCGGCCCGCCTGTCGGCGGTGACGCCGACGCGCCAGCCGGCCAGCGGTGGTTCGGTCGGGCTCGCCGTCATGGGACAAGCATGCCGGGTCCGTCGTGGAACGACGGAATGTTCACCATCGGATTCGTCGGAGGACGTCGAGCGCCGCGTCCAGCGTCTCGTCGTCGGACCATGACTCGATCTCGGCCGCCGGCCGGCCGGCGTTGAACCCGATCAGGATCGGTCGACCGGTCCAGGGCACGGCGTTGTACCACTCGACGAAGTAGCCGGACCTGTCGGCGGTGTACGCCACCAGATCGACGTCCGGATCCCAGAAGGCCTCCTCGAACCGGAGGACCACCTTGTCCATGACGCCCATGCCGAGCGAGTCGATGGCGGCAACCTTGGCTCGGGGAAGTTCGGGTTCGAACCGGATCGTGCCCGCCTGCAGGACGCCGAGCGGAACGGTCACCACGACGGTCGCGCCGACGAATTCTCCTCCGTCGGTCACAACACGGACTCCGTCGGCCTCGGAGCGAACCACCGATACCGGATGGCCCATCCGTATGTCGAGGCCGTCGGCCAGGTGGTCGACGATCGGACGGTAGGAGGTCGCAGGGACAGCGTCCCCACCCCGCGACCAGCTGCCCTCATGGACGCCCGTGAAGGCCAGGGCCTCGGGCCCGGCGGCGAACCAGTGGTCGACCTCCGAGGCCAACACGTACTCGAGGTACCGGCGGTCGTCGCCTGTGACACCGGAGCGGACCTCGGCCACAGCGGCGGCCATCGACCCGCTGGACCGACTGGACCCGAGGAGGTCGGCGACGAGGTCGTACAGGTGGTCGAGGCGTGGCCACGGCAGGGGAGACCCGTCGGCGTCGAAGAGGAGGGCGTTGTCGTAGTCCGTGGGTACGAGGTCGATTCCCAGCGAGGTTGCCAGGTCGGCCACGGGGTTGTCCCGCAGCCCGTGGAGCCAGGAGCCGCCCAGGTCGATGACAGCGTCGCCCACGTCGACGGACCACACCCGACCGCCCACGCGGTCCCGTGCCTCGACCACCACCACGTCGTGGCCCACCGCGGTCAGCGCCTGAGCCGCCCCGAGCCCCGCCACACCGGCGCCGACCACGACTGTCGGCCCTGATCTCCGGGAGGCCTCCACCTCGCCCGCAGCCCGTTGCCCGGAGGCGAGTGCCCCGTGGACCGTCCCCGGGTGGTCCGGGTCGGTGGCCTCTCCGGCGAAGAAGAGCCGGTCGTCGACCGGGTGGGCGAGGCTCCGACGCGTCACCGGGGAGGTACCGGGAGCGAGGTACGAGTAGGCGCCGCGGGACCATGGGTCAGCGGCCCATCGGGTGACACGCCAGTCGGCCAACGGCGGGAGAGCGGTTGCCGGCCCAGCTGCCACCCTCGGGATCGTGGTTGTCGTGGACCCGGGACCTCGCTGCCCTGTGCACGCCATGGTCGTCGCCGCCGCGAGGCCGGTCAGGATCGATCGTCGACTCCACAGGGTCGTTCCCCGGGAGGATCGTGGCGCCGACCTGGAGGAGGCACCGACGACGGAGTCCGGTCCTTCGCCCATCGATCGGCCCTCAACCCCGGTCGATCAGGCCCGAAGCCTGGATGAACAGGTCGACCGCCCGCCCGTGCAGGTCATGGCCGATCTCGGCGGGGGCCCGGCCGGCCGCGGCCCGGGCGTTGGTGCCCTCCAGGATGATGCCCAGCTTGTAGCAGGCCAGCGCCCGCCACCAGGTCAGGTCGTCCATCCTGAGGCCCGTCCGGTCGCCGTAGCGGGCAACCAACTCGTCGGTCGTCGGGAACCCGTCGGCCATCGTCTCGAAGGAGCCGACCCCACCCGAGGTGGTCAGGAGCCATGCCAGGTCGAGGCGGGGGTCGCCCAGCGTGGTCAGCTCCCAGTCCAGGACCGCTGTCAGTTCCGGACGGTCGTGGGAGGCCATGACATTGGCCAGGTGGTAGTCGCCATGGATGATCCCGAGGGTGAAGTCCCCGGGCCGGTTCGCCTCCAGCCAGTTACCGACACGTTCCACCCCAGGCAGGTCCGGCCCGTCGTAGCCGTCGAACGCCGCATAGGACTCCAACTGTTTCCGCCACCTGCCCACCTGGCGTTCCAGCCAGCCCTCGGGACGACCCAGGTCGCCAAGGCCGACCTCGTCGGGTCGGATGCGGGCCAGGGAGGCAATGGCATCGACCATGGCGAGGCCGAGGCGGTGCCGCCAGTCGGGGTCGGTGGCGTAGAGGCCGGGGAGGTCGCCCACCGGGGCGAAGCCACCCACTGCCGACATGACGTAGAAGCAGGTGCCGATGACGCCGGGGTCGTCGCATACGGCGTGGCAGGTCGGCTGAGGGACGCCGTGGCCTTCGATGGCGGTGAGTACCCGGGCCTCGCGCAACATGGTCTCGTCACTGTTCGGCCGGGGGTGCCGGGGCGGGCGGCGCAGGACCATCGGGGTGCCGTCTGCCCGAATCAGCATGAAGAGGTTGTTCTGGGTTCCGCCACCGAGCAGTCGGCTCGTGACCACCGGACCATTTCCGGGGGCTGGACTCTGGGCGATCCAGGCCTGCAGGGTCGACCAGTCCAGCAGGCCGTCACCGTCCTCCAGCAATGACTGGTCGGGATCCGCACCGACGCCCGGGGCTCCATTGGTCATTCGATAAGGATCCCACGTACTTCGGGGTCGAGACCGAGACGGCCGCGCTGGCCCGTGGCTCGAGGGTGACCCCTCCCAGGGTTCTGGTACCACTTCTGCCGGCATAGGGGCAGCAGAAGATTCTGCTGGCCCCCTTCCCAGATCGCTTCCCGGTGCCACTACTGTCCGCGTTGACAGTTCTCCTTCACCGTTCCAACCGCGGCGTCGCCAGGGGACATCGGACGTGAGAGCCCAGGGAGGCGGAGATGGCGAACGAGGTACGGGCGGCGATGCTCCAGACCCGGTGGACGGGCGACAAGGAGTCGATGATCCAGCTCCACGAGGAGCACCTGGCATCGGCGGCCGCGGCCGGAGCCCGTGTCATGTGCTTCCAGGAGCTCTTCTACGGCCCCTACTTCTGCCAGGTCCAGGATGCCATCTACTACGACTACGCCGAGGCCATCCCGGACGGACCGACCACCAAGCGGTTCCAGGAGCTGGCGGCGAAGTACGGCATGGTCCTGATCCTGCCGATGTACGAGAAGGAGCAGGAGGGCCTGCTCTACAACACGGCGGCTGTAATCGACGCCGACGGGACCTACCTCGGCAAGTACCGCAAGACCCACATCCCCCAGGTCAAGGGCTTCTGGGAGAAGTTCTACTTCCGGCCCGGCAACCTCGGCTACCCGGTGTTCGACACGGCGGTCGGCAGGGTCGGCGTCTACATCTGCTACGACCGGCACTTCCCGGAGGGCTGGCGGGCCCTCGGCCTGAACGGCGCCCAGATGGTGTTCAACCCGTCTGCCACCAGTCGCGGCCTCTCGTCCTACCTCTGGCAGCTGGAGCAGCCGGCTTCAGCCGCCGCCAACATGTACTTCGTCGGGGCCATCAACCGGGTGGGCATCGAGGAGCTGGGAGACAACGACTTCTACGGCAGCACCTACTTCGTGGACCCGCGCGGCCAGTTCGTGGGCGACCTCTGCTCCGACAGCGACGAGGAGCTCATCATCAGGGACCTGGACCTGGACATGGTCGACGAGGTACGCAACCAGTGGGCCTTCTACCGGGACCGCCGTCCCGACACGTACGACCCCCTCACCCGGGCCTGACTCCCAGGGCGATCCCCGACCCGCATCTGCACGACGAGCTGGAGTAGCCGATGACCACCAACGCTGAGCTTCTGGAACGGCACCGGGCCGTCCTACCCAACTGGCTGTCGCTCTACTACGACCCGCCCATCTCGTTCGACTACGGCAAGGGCCGCCACGTCTTCGACGTCGAGGGCAACCGGTACCTGGACTTCTTCGGCGGCATCCTGACCACCAGCCTCGGCTACGACATCCCCGAGATCACCGAAGCGGTCCGCACCCAGGCATCCAGGACGTTCCATACCTCCACCCTGTACCTGTCGGAGTCCATGATCGAGCTGGCGGAGCTCATCGCCGGGCTGTCGGGCATCCCCGATGCCAAGGTGTTCTTCACCACCTCGGGTACCGAGGCAAACGACACAGCCCTCATGCTGGCCACCGTCTCGCGCAGGTCCAACCAGGTCCTGGCGCTGCGCAACAGCTACCACGGCAGGTCCTTCACGACCATCGCCATCACCGCCCAGAGGTCCTGGTCACCTACCAGCGTCAGCGGCCTGTCCGTCAACTACGTGCACGGCGGATACCGGCTGCGCAGCCCGTTCCGGCTCCTGGATGACGAGGCCTACACGGATGCCTGCATCGACGACCTGACGCAGGTGTTCGACATGATGACCTCAGGGGACGTGGCGGCCATGATCGCCGAGCCCATCCAGGGCGTCGGGGGCTTCGCCACCCCGCCGGACGGCTTCTTCGGCGCCATGAAGAAGGAGCTGGACAACCGTGGCGTCCTCTTCATCTCCGACGAGGTCCAGACCGGCTGGGGTCGGACCGGAGAGAACTTCTGGGGCTACCAGGCCCATGCGATGACGCCGGACATCCTGACCTTCGCCAAGGGGGTCGCCAACGGCCTGGCCCTGGGCGGCGTCGTGGCCAGCGCGGACCTGATGGATTCGTTGCCGGGCAACTCACTCTCCACCTTCGGCGGGAACCCGATGAGTGCCGTGGGCGCCCTGGCCACCATCCGGTACATGCTGAAGCACGACACCCAGGGCCACGCCCTGGCCATGGGTGCACGCCTTGCGGGCCACCTCCAGCCGGCGGTGGATGCCTCGCCGGTGGTGGCCGAGCTGCGGGGCAAGGGCCTGATGCTGGCGATCGAGACCGTCCAGGCCGGGACCCTGGAACCGAACACGGATGCCGCCCGCCGGATCATGGAGGAGGCCCGTGCCGCCGGCCTGCTGATCGGCAAGGGTGGCCTGTATGGCAACGTGCTGCGAATCGCCCCACCGATGACCGTCACCGAGGCGGAGATTGACGAGGCGGCGGACGTGTTGGTACGAATCATCGGGGGACTGGGCTGAGGCGCCCACGGCTCACTACACGGGTCCTGAAGGGGGAACCATGACGACGCTCATCAAGAACGGAACGCTGGTCAGTGCCACCGGACGCCACGCCGCCGAGGTGCTGGTGGACGGCACCACGATCGCCGCGGTACTCCAACCCGGCTCGACGCTGGCCGTATCGGCCGAGTCGGGAGCGGAACGCGTCATCGATGCCACGGGGAAGTACGTGGTTCCCGGCGGAATCGACTGCCACACCCACATGGAGCTGCCCTTCGGCGGGACCTTCGCCTCGGACACCTTCGAGATCGGTACCCGTGCAGCGGCCTGGGGTGGCACGACGACCATCGTCGACTTCGCCGTCCAGAAGACCGGCGAGAACGTCCGGGACAGCCTCGAGGCATGGCATGCCAAGGCCGAGGGGCAGTGCGCCATCGACTACGCCTTCCACATGATCATGGGAGGCGTCGACGAGGCGGCGCTGAAGGAGATGGACTCGCTGGTCGACGAGGGGATCACCAGCTTCAAGCTGTTCATGGCCTACCCGGGCCTCTTCTACAGCGACGACGGCCAGATCCTGAGGGCCATGCAGAAGGCCGCCAACAACGGCGCCCTGATCACCATGCACGCCGAGAACGGCATCGCCATCGACGTGCTGGCCGAGCAGGCGGCGGCCAGGGGCCAGACCGACCCGGTGTACCACGGCATCACCAGGCCGTCCCGCCTGGAGGGAGAGGCCACCAACCGGGCCATCCAGTTGGCGCTCGTGGCAGGCGCGCCGGTCTACTTCGTGCACCTGTCCTCCAGCGAGGCTCTCGAGAGGGTCGCCGAGGCCCGCAATGACGGCCACAACGTGTTCGCCGAGACCTGCCCGCAGTACCTGTACCTGAACCTCGAGGACCACCTCGGAGCACCGGGCTTCGCAGGAGCGGGGTACGTCTGCTCGCCGCCACTGCGGACCAGGGAGCACACGCACCACAGGGACCTCTGGAAGGGCCTGCGAACCAACGACCTGGCGATCGTCGCCACCGACCACTGCCCGTTCTGCATGAAGGACCAGAAGGAGCTCGGCAGGGACGACTTCAGGGCCATCCCGAACGGCATCGGCGGCGTCGAGCACCGCATGGACCTCATCTACCAGGGCGTCGTCATGGGCGAGCTGACCCTGGAGCGCTGGGTAGAGACCTGCTCCACCACGCCGGCCCGGATGTTCGGCATGTACCCGCAGAAGGGCGTGATCGCCCCGGGTTCTGATGCCGACATCGTTCTCTACGACCCGGACGCCACGACCGAGATCTCGGTCGACACCCACCACATGAGCATGGACTACTCCGCCTACGAGGGGATCACGATCGACGGCAGGGTCGACACCGTGATGTCCAAGGGGCGGATCCTGATCTCCGACGACGCCTACCACGGCGAGAAGGGCCATGGCGTCTACCTCCGCCGGGGCCTCTCCACATACCTGCAGTAGACACCCGGGTCCAGATGCCCGAGACCAGAACCAGCACCAGACGGCCCGGACGGCCGGCCTACCGAAGGTGGAAGCCACCATGTACGAAATCCAGCACCTGATCGACGGGCAGGCAGCGGGGTCCACATCGGGCAACGTCGGTCCGGTCTTCGATCCGGCCACCGGCGAGCAGATAGCCCAGGTGGGCCTGGCCTCGGTGGCCGAAGTGGACGCTGCGGTCGCCTCGGCCCGTTCGGCGTCCACCGAGTGGGGCGAGGTCTCCCTGGCTCGCCGTACCAAGCTCATGCTGGAGTTCCGGAACCTGGTGGTGGACAACGCCGAGGAGGTCGCGAAGCGGCTCACGGCCGAGCACGGCAAGGTCCTGGATGATGCCCGTGGCGAGGTGGCCCGAGGCATCGAGAACATCGAGTTCGCCTGCGGGTTGGCCGACGCCCTGAAGGGGATGCACAGCGAACAGGCCAGCAGCGGCGTCGACGTGTACACGGTGCGCCGGCCCCTGGGAGTCGTTGCAGGCATCACGCCGTTCAACTTCCCGGCAATGGTCCCGCTCTGGATGTTCCCCAATGCCGTGGCCTGTGGCAACACCTTCATCCTGAAGCCATCGGAGCGCGACCCGTCGGCTCCGCTGTTCATCGCCGAGTTGTTCCAGGCGGCCGGCTTCCCACCGGGCGTCCTGAACGTCGTGCACGGTGACAAGGTCGCCGTGGATCGGCTCCTGGACCACCCGGACGTGAAGGCCGTGAGCTTCGTCGGCTCCACCCCCATTGCCCGCTACGTGTACGCCACTGCGACGGCCAACGGCAAGCGGGCCCAGGCCCTGGGTGGTGCCAAGAACCACATGATGGTGCTGCCCGACGCCGACATCGACATGGCGGCCGATGCCGCGGTCTCGGCCGCCTACGGGTCAGCCGGCGAGCGTTGCATGGCCATATCCGTCGTGGTGGCCGTGGGCGAGATCGCCGACCAGTTGGTGGACGCCATCCGGGTGAGGATGGAGAAGCTGGTCATCGGACCGGGTACCGATCCGGCCTCGGAGATGGGTCCGCTCATCACCCGGGAGGCCCGGGACAGGGTGGCCGGGTACGTGCAGGCCGGCGCCGATGCCGGGTGTGAGGTGGTGGTCGACGGACGGGACCAGGTCTTCGACAACGACGGCTTCTTCCTGGGCGTGACCCTCCTGGACCGGGTCACGACCGACATGAGCGTCTACACCGACGAGATCTTCGGGCCCGTGCTGGCCGTCGTCCGTGCCGACAGCTACGCCGACGGCGTCCAGATGATCAGGGACAACCCCTTCGGCAACGGCGCCGCCATCTTCACACGCGACGGCGGCGCCGCCCGCCAGTTCCAACGGGACGCCGATGCCGGAATGGTCGGCATCAACGTGCCCATTCCCGTTCCCGTCGGCTACCACTCGTTCGGTGGATGGAACGACTCGGCGTTCGGTGACACGACGATGTACGGGCCCGAGGGCCTGCGCTTCTACACCCGGCCGAAGGTCATAACCAGCCGGTGGCCCGACCCGTCGACGAGCAGCGTCGACCTCGGGTTCCCCCGCAACGACTGATGGGACGGCGAAGCTGATGGAGTTCGGAGTGGTCATGCAGGCCGATCCCCCCGCGTGGAGGGTGGTGGAGCTGGCGACGCGGGCCGAGGCGCTGGGCTTCACCCACGCCTACACGTTCGACAGCCACGTCCTCTGGCAGGAACCGTTCGTGATCTACAGCGCCATGCTGGCAGCCACCAGGGAGATGGTCGTGGGCCCGATGGTGACCAACCCCGGCACCCGTGACTGGACCGTCACCGCCTCGATGTTCGCCACGCTGAACGACATGTACGGCGAGCGGACCGTCTGCGCCATCGGCAGGGGCGACTCGGCGATGAGGGTGCTCGGCCTCAAGCCCTGCAACCTGGCCACCCTGGAGGAGTCCATGGGAGTCATCAAGGGCCTGGCCGAGGGCGGGACCGTGGAGTACAACGGCACAACGCAGACCTTCCCGTGGCGCAGTGGTGGGTCGCTGCCGATCTGGATGGCCGCGTATGGCCCGAAGGCGCTCGACCTGTGCGGCCGGAAGGCCGACGGCTTCGTCCTGCAGCTGGCCGACCCCCAGATTGCCGAGTGGACGATCGCGGCGGTACGCAGGTCGGCCGAACAGGCTGGTCGCGACCCCGACTCGATCACGATCTGCGTCGTGGCGCCGGCCTACGTGGGTGATGACATCGCCCACCAGCGGGACCAGGTCCGGTGGTTCGGTGGCATGGTCGGCAACCATGTGGCTGACCTGGTCGGTCGCTACGGCTCCGACGGCTCGGCGCTGCCCCAGGCCCTCACGGACTACATCGAAGGACGAAAGGGCTACGACTACAGCGAGCACGGTCGGGCCGGTGCCGAGCACACGGAGTTCGTACCGGACGGGATCATCGACCGGTTCTGCATCCTCGGCAACGAGGCGGCCCACATCGAGAGGCTGCAGGAACTCGAGGCCCTCGGCGTGGACCAGTTCGCCATCTACCTCATGCACGACCAGCAGGACGAGACGCTGGATGCCTACGGCCGGGGAATCCTGCCCGCCATGGTCGGTTGATCGGAGAATGACATGACGGGCCCGCTGTTCGTCCAACGAAAGACCTACCTCGTGATCGAGGAGATCCACCACGACTTCGGACCGCTGCCTGACCGACCTGCCCTGAAGGGAGCCGTGGCAGCAGTCGTGAGCAACCCGTTCGTGGGCGATTACGTGGCCGACCTCAGCCCGGCGACGGAGGAGCTTCGCCATCTGGGGGAACAGCTCGGCGAGTTGCTCATCAGCCACCTGGGCGGAGTCCGGGACGAGATCGACGGTTATGGCAAGGGGGCGATCGTCGGAGCGGCGGGAGAGATGGAGCACGGTGCGATGTGGCACATACCAGGCGGCGGCGGGATGCGGGCAGCCCTGGGCAAGGGTGAGGCCATCGTTCCGTCGACCAAGAAGGTGGGTCCGATCGGGGCAAGGCTGGACGTACCCCTGACGCACCTCGAATGGTCCTACGTCGGAAGCCATTACGACGCGATAGAGGTCGGGGTCCCTGACGCGCCGCGTCCCGATGAGCTGGTGCTGATCCTGGCCATGGCGATCGGCGGCAGGGTCGATGCCCGCCTGGCCGGTGGCTTCAGCCTCTCCGATCGGGGCGGTCCCGGGGTGCCGGCATGAGGATCGCGGTCCTGGGCCTCGGGCGCATGGGCTGGCACATGGCAGCCCACCTGTCCAGCCACGCCGATGCCCATGAGCTCGTCGTGTTCGACGTGGTCGACGGCCTGGCGGGCAGGTGGGTTGACGAGAACGGTGGCGAGGTGGCCGACTCCGTGGCATCTGCGGTCACGGGAGCGGAGTTCGTCATCACCTCCCTCCCCGCGGACCGGGAACTGGAGACCGTCGCCGACGACCTGGTGCCTGCCATCGCGGCGGGGGCCGTATGGGTCGACCACTCGACCACCTCTGCCCGGCTGGCCCGCGCTGTCGGTGCGAGCGTGACGGCAGCCGACGCACACTTCCTGGACGCCCCGGTCTCCGGTGGAGTCGACGGTGCGCGCAAGGGTGTGCTCACTGTGATGGTCGGCGGTGACGAGGGAGCCTTCGCACGGGCCGAGCCGGTGGTCGGGTCGTATGCAGCGCGCATGAGGCTCATGGGCGGCCCGGGCGCCGGACAGCTGACCAAGATGACGAACCAGATCTGTGTGGTCGGGCTCTGCCAGGCACTCGCCGAGGGCCTCGACTTCGCATCCAGGGCGGGGCTGGACGTCCAGAACGTGGTCGAGGCCATGTTGCAGGGTTCCTCCACGTCGTGGCAGATGGAGAACCGGGCCGAGCTGATGCTGGCAGGTGACTACGACTTCGGCTTCTCCACGACCCTGATGCGAAAGGACGTCGGTCTCGTCCTAGAGGAGGCATCTTCGATGAACGTCTCACTACCGGTCACGGCGCTGGTGGGTCAGTTCCTGGCGGACGTGGATTCCCTGGGGGGAGCCGGCTGGGACTGGTGCAGCCTCATGGAGAGGCAGCGCCGGTTTGCACCCGCGAGCCCACCTGCCGACGAACCGGCGGGTGGCTGAACAATGGGGTCCGGATCCGACTGCCTACCGGCGTGCGACGTCCCGGCTCGTGGCTGGCCCACCGATGGTCGGGCCCACTGCATCGGGGACAGGTCGTGAACGGCGGTCGGACCCTGCGGATGGTTGCGACGACCGTCGTTGCACTGCTCCTCGTCGTCCTCCTCTGGGAGGGTTACAAGTGGATGGGTGGCCAGACCGACGACCACTGGCCCGGTACCTCGATAGGGCTACCGACGACGACCGACGACCTCACGATGCCGCACGCCACCGACATCGTCGGCGAGCTGTTCGAGGAGGTCAGGGACGGTCGGGCCCGGTTGCCGCTCTACCTGTTCCTGCTCAAGAAGGGCTGGTACACCTTCCAGGAGGCGGCCATCGGCTTCACGTTCGGGCTCGCCATCGGCATGGGGCTGGCGATCCTGATGCTGCGTTGGCGGGTGGTCGAACGCGGCCTCCTGCCGTGGATAAACGTGTCCCAGACGGTGCCGCTCATCGCCCTGGCTCCGATCATCGTGACCTGGGGGCGACTGCACGACCTGCCGGACATCTTCTCGATCTCGTTGATCTCCACATACCTGACCTTCTTCCCGGTGGCGGTGAGCGCCTTGCGGGGCCTGCAGTCCCCGGACGCAGCGCATCTGGAGTTGATGCGGTCGTATGCCGCGCCGTGGCGGACCACCCTGTTCAAGCTCCGGCTGCCGGCCGCCCGGGCATACCTGTTTCCCGCCCTCAAGCTGGCGGCCACCCTCAGCGTGGTGGGTGCGATCGTCGGCGAGATCTCGATCGGCACCAAGACCGGCCTGGGCCGGGCGATCCTCGAGTACGCACAGCGCTATGCCGTCTCGCCCGAGCGCCTGTATGCAGCGGTGTTGGGTTCGGCGGCTCTCGGCCTGTCGGTGTTCGGCCTGGTCTCACTTGCCGAGCGGCTGGTCATGAAGCGGACCGAGGGCATGCAGCGGGCTGACGAGGTGGTGGCATGAGCCAGCCCGTCGCATCCGAGGCCGCAGTGGTCGTGAGCGGTGTCGACAAGGTCTTCAACGTCGACAGCGCCGACGAGGTCACCGCCCTGTCCGACATCGACCTGACCATCGGGGCCGGCGAGTTCGTGTCGCTGATCGGACCGTCGGGGTGTGGCAAGTCGACGCTCCTGCGTCTCGTCGGAGACCTGCTGACGCCGTCCGTAGGTGAGGTGACGGTGTTCGGCAAGCCGGCACATGCGGCCCGCCTGGACCAGGACTACGGCATGGTCTTCCAGCATGCCGGGTTGTTCGACTGGCGACGGGTGGCCGCCAACATCGAGCTGCCCCTGGAGTTGCGGGGCTGGTCCAGGGCAGATCGGACGGCCAGATCGGCCGAGATGCTGGACCTGGTCAAGCTCACGGACTTCGGCGACTACTACCCCCGCCAACTCAGTGGCGGCATGCAGCAGCGGGTCTCGATAGCGAGGGCGCTTTCCTTCCAGCCGAAGCTGCTGCTCATGGACGAACCCTTCGGTGCCCTGGACGAGATGACCAGGGAGCACATGCAGCTGGAGTTGTTGCGAATCTGGCGTGAGACCGGCACCACAGTGGTGTTCGTGACCCACTCCATATCGGAGTCGACGTTTCTGTCGTCACGGGTCGTGGTCCTGTCACCCCGGCCGGGACGGATCCACTCGGTGATCGACGTGGACCTGGGCGATCGCACCGACGAGACACGGGAGGATCCGGCGTTCTTCGCCAAGGCCACTGAGATCCGGGAGGCCCTGAGGGCCGACAAGGACGTCGGATGATCCGCGGCCGCCTTGCCGGGATCGGGCCGCCCATGGTGGTCGGCGTGGCCGGCCTCGGCCTCTGGGAGGGCATCGTGTGGGGCTTCGGGATTCGCGAGTTCCTGCTGCCCAGGCCCAGCTCGATCATGGATCGCCTGTCCGAGAACTGGCCGATGCTCCGCCACGCGGGTTGGGAGACCGGACGGATCGCAGTGAGTGGCCTGGTGGCGGGGATCCTCGCCGGTGTCCTGCTGGCGCTCGTCACCACCCGCTTCCGCACCCTGAACGAGGGCCTCACGCCGTTGGCCGTGGCCGTGAACGCCACACCGATTGTGGCGCTGGCCCCGATATTCAACGCCTGGTTCGGTATCACCGGCACGCTCAGTAACCAGGCTGTGGTGGTGGCCATCGTCTTCTTCCCGGTGTTCATCAACACCGCCCGTGGGCTGACCGAGGTGCACCCGGACGAGCTCGAGCTGATGCGGTCCTACGCTGCCGGTGAATGGACGATTCTCCGGGAAGTCCGGATCCCCAACGCCCTCCCGTTCTTCGCCAACGCCCTACGGGTGGTGGCTCCCCTGTCGGTGATCGCCGCGATCGTGGCCGAGTACTTCGGCGGTCCCCAGGACCGCATCGGCAACATCATCACGTCGAGTGCCGCATTCGCCAGGTATGACGTCGCCTGGGCAGCCATCGCTGTCGCATCGGCCGTCGGCCTGGGACTGTTCGCTGCAGCCCTGCTCCTCGAGCGCGTCAGCATGCCCTGGCGCCTGGTGGACGGGGGTAGTGAGAACCACAACACACCCGGGAGGGAAAAATGAAGAAGCAATGGACAATGAGGCTGCTGGCAGTTATGGCAGCACTGACACTGTTCGCCACGGCCTGTGGCGATGGCGAGACAGCGGCCGGTACCGGCGACTGTGATTCGGTGGACGAGGTGTCGCTGCAGCTGCAGTGGGTCACCCAGGCCCAGTTCGCCGGCTACTACGCCGCTCTGGACGACGGGATCTACGAGCGGTACTGCCTGGATGTGACCATCCACGAGGGCGGTGTGGACATCGCTCCGCAGCAGCAGCTGGCCTCCGGAGCGGTGGACTTCGCCGTGTCCTGGGTGCCCAAGGCGCTGGTGTCGCGTGAGGGTGGCATGGACATCGTCAACGTGGCGCAGGTATTCCAGCGTTCGGGCACGCTTCAGGTCTCGTGGGCCGATTCGGGCATCAACGGCCCGGCCGACCTGGCCGGGAAGGTTGTCGGCAACTGGGGTTGGGGCAACGAGTTCGAGCTCCTGGCCGGTTCCCGTCGGGCCGGCGTGGATCCCGGTAGCGACTACGACCTGGTACAGCAGAGCTTCGACATGCTGGCCCTGCTGAAGGGCGAGATAGACGCCGCCCAGGCGATGATCTACAACGAGTACGCCCAGATACTGGAGGCGACGAACCCCGCCACCGGTGAGCTCTACACCGCGGCCGACCTGTCGGTCATCAACTGGAACGACGTCGGCACGGCGATGCTCCAGGACGCCATCTGGGCCGACGGCGCCCGTCTCGGCAACGCTGCATACGCCGACATCACGACACGCTTCGTGGCGGCCTCGCTGGAGGGCTGGATGTACTGCCGCGACAACAGCGCCAAGTGCGTGGAGATCGTGCTTGACAACGGTTCGGCCCTGGGTGCCTCTCACCAGGCCTGGCAGATGAACGAGATCAATGGCCTCATCTGGCCCTCGCCCGGTGGCGCCGGCGTGATGGACGCAGCCTCCTGGTCCCAGACCATCGACGTTGCCACAAGTGAGGCGATCCTGGCCTCCGCACCGGACTCGGGCGCCTACACCACCGAGTACGCCGAGGCGGCCGTGGCGCTGCTGAAGGCCCGTGGAGTGGACACGACCGGCCAGAACTGGCGTCGGGTCGACGTCACCCTGAACCCCGGCGGCGAGTAGTCCCGGGCAGGGGGCGATCCATCGCCCCCGACCCTCCGGGTAGTCCGGGCGGTCCGACCCTGTAATCGGTCGGGCCGCCCGGCCCCGGTCGGGCCGGCAGGCCCATGCCGAGCCAGCGGTTCCGCACGAGCCGGCGCCGAGATGGCAGGCCACGGTGCGTCCGAGTCGTGGGCGGCGGCACCAGAATGACCCGGTGAAGGAGACCATCATCCGGGCTGCGGCGATCCTCGTGGGCCTGGTCATGTTCGGCGTGGGGATCGGCGCCCTGTTCCTGGCCGACCTGGGAGTCGGCCCGTGGGACGTCCTGCACGATGCCCTGGCCGGCCTCATCGACCGGCAGCCCGGCACCGTCATCATGGGCCTGGGCCTGTTGCTGCTGGGTCTGGTGGCGGTTCTCCACCAGGCCATAGGACCGGCGACGGTGGCCAACGTGTTGATCATCGGCTCGACGGTGAACGTGCTCCTGGCGGTAGTGGAGCCACCGTCCTCGATGGCGGTGCGGATGGCGCTGGTCGGTGTGGCCCCCCTGACCGTCGCATTCGGCTCGATGCTCTATCTCGGCGCCGGTCTGGGCACAGGTGTGCGCGACGGGCTCATGACGGCGTTGGTCGAAACCGGCCTCAGCATCCGGACCGCCCGTACATGCCTGGAGGTGACCGTCCTGGTGGGTGGCGGGGCGCTCGGAGGTTCCTATGGCGTCGGGACCCTGGTCTTCGCCCTGCTGGTCGGACCCCTGCTCCAGTCCTTCCGGCTGAGGGTGTGGGCCGGCTACCCGGAGCCGGCCGGCTGGGTCTACCGACGAAAGCGGACCTGATGGTTGTCCGGGCAGTCGGTTCCGGGACCGGGGCTACGGTGACGCCATGACGAGGGTCGGGGTTCTCACCAGCGGGGGTGACTGTCCCGGCCTGAATGCAGTCATCCGGGCTGTGGTCCGTCGGGGCGAACGCCACTGGGGAGACGAGCTGGTCGGCTTCCACGACGGGTGGGACGGGGTGATCGAGGGTCGCTGGCAGGTACTCGATGTGGAGGCCATGCGCGGCTACCTGGCCAGGGGCGGCACCATGCTCGGTACCTCGCGGGTCCACCCGTGGATGACCGACGACGGCGTGGAGAGGGCCCGGGCGACCCTGCTCGACGTCGGGCTGGACGCCCTGATAGTCATCGGCGGTGAGGGTTCGCTGGCCATCGCGCACCGTGCCCACACCGAGGGCATCGTCCCGGTCGTCGGGGTGCCCAAGACCATCGACAACGACGTCCCCTGCACCGAGCAGACCTTCGGGTTCGACACGGCGGTGTCGATCGCCACCGAGGCCATCGACAGGCTCCACACCACAGCCGAGTCCCATGACCGGGTAATGGTCGTGGAGGTGATGGGCCGTCACGTGGGCCACATCGCCACGTGGGCCGGCATCGCCGGTGGGGCCACGGTCACCCTGGTACCCGAGCACCCGTTTGACATCGCCACCGTTGCCGACATCGTGAGGAAGCGCCACGAACGGGGTCGGTACGCCTCGATCATCGTCGTCGCCGAGGGTGCCAGACCCGCACCCGGCACCATGGAGCTGGCCGAACCCGAGGTGGACCGGTTCGGGCACAAGAGGCTGGGTGGCATCGGCATGGTCGTGGCCTCCGAGATCGAGCAACGCACCGGATACGAAACCAGGGTGACGGTCCTCGGCCACGTCCAGCGCGGGGGGAGCCCGACCGCCTACGACCGGGTGCTGTCCAGCCGCTACGGCGTGGCGGCCATCGACGCCGTGCACGAGGGTGGGCTGGGCGACATGGTGTCGCTGCAGGCGGGTCTCATCACCCGTGTACCGCTGGCCGACGTCATGGGCCACCTGAAGACGGTCGACGATCGTCTCTGGGATGTCGCCAATGCCCTCTTCGAGGCACGTCTGGACGGCCGACCACCGGCGTGGACCGAGGGCGGGTCCGCTTCGCCGTAGGCCGCCCACGACACCTAGCGTCGTGCGGATTCCACGAGGTCCGGACCCGGACCACAGAGGGGTCCGGATGTCGTCCAACCAGGGGTTGCCACCGGTCGACCGCCGGGCGTGGATCGCCCTCAGCGTGTCGACGATGGCGGCGCTGCTAACGGTCATCGACATCTCCATCGTGAACGTGGCCTTTCCGACGATCCGGAGGGAGCTCGGTGCATCGGAGGCGGGCCTCTCCTGGATGCTCTCCGGCTACTCGATAGCCGTCGGCTCGTTCCTCCTCCTGGCCGGTCGCCTCGCCGACCAGAAGGGCCGGCGCAAGCTGTTCCAGATCGGGGTGGCGATCTTCGTGGTGGGGTCGTTCCTGTCCGGAGCCGCTCCCACCCCGGGCCTGTTGATCGCAGCACGCGTCCTGCAGGGCATCGGTGGATCGATCCTCAGCCCGGCTTCCCTGGCGATGGTCCTACCGGACTTCCCGGCGGAGCGGCGTTCGCTGGTCATCGGGATATGGGGCGCCTCGGCTGCCCTGGGTGCGGCCATCGGCCCCTCGATCGGCGCCATCATCCTCGACCTGTTGACCTGGCGCTGGGTGTTCCTGGTGAACGTTCCGATCGGGTTGGTCATCCTGATCGTCACCCCGAGGTTCGTAAGGGAGTCCAGGGATCCGGATGCCCGGGGTGGCTACGACCTGGTCGGCGTCCCGGCTGGCACCATCGGCGTGGCCATGGTGCTCCTGGCCGTGGTGCAGGGCCAGGAATGGGGTTACGGCTCTGGTCGGACGATCGGCGTCGTGCTCGTCGGCCTGATGCTCCTGGCGGTGATGCTGAGACGGTCCGCCACGCATCCGAACCCGCTGCTGGACCTCTCGCTGTTTCGGATCAGGTCCTTCTGGTCGGCAGCGGTGGGCCAGACCTTCTTCTCGTCTGCGTTCATCGCCGTGATCCTGTTCAACACGCTCACCCTCCAGGAACTCTGGGGCTGGTCGGTGCTGGCAGCCGGCTTCGGCGTCGTACCCGGCCCGGCGATGGCGGCGCTCATGGGTGGTCCGGTCGGATCCATGGCCGACCGGGTCGGCCACCGCACCCTGGTGGTGATCGGCTGCCTTTCGGCCGCCTGCTGTCCGGCCTGGCTGTACTTCAACGTGACGATGGAGTCCTCTTGGGTGACCACCGTGCTGCCCGCCCAGATGTTCCTCTCTGTGGGCGTGGCATGTTCGTTCGCCACGTTCGCCTCCCTGGGCCTGCGCGACGTCCCCAACGCCCGGTTGGCCACGGCCAGCGCCGCACTGCGGACCGGATCATCGATGGGCTTCGCTGCCGGCATCTCGATCGCCATCGCCGTGTTCACCGCCGGCCTGACCGCTGGGCCGTTGGTCGCCTTCGACCGGGCATGGCTGTTCATGACCTTCACGTTCCTGGCGGGAGCCCTGTTCTGTGCGCTGGCCTGCCCTGGCAAGCCCGAGGGCGCACCGGCGCTGCGGCGGGTCCGGTAGCCCGACGGGGACGGGGCCGGGGTCAGGCGGCCGAGCCCAGGCTGACCGGCAGCACCTCACGCCCGCGGAGGATGATCCGGGCGTTGAAGGTCGGCTCGTCGGCGAGGGCCAGGTCGGGGAATCGTCGTACCAGGTGGGTGATGGCGATCTCGCCCTCCATGCGGGCCAGCGCGGCGCCCAGGCAGTGGTGCACCCCGCTCCCGAACGACACATGCCGGTTGGCGTCGGCACGGCTCACGTCGAGGTCGGCGGCGGTGTCGCCCCAGAAGCGGGGGTCCCGGTTGGCGCTACCGAGGGCGGTCAGGACCATCTCGCCGGAGGGAATGACCTGGCCGGCGACCTCCACGTCGTGCATGACCCGGCGACCCGATGTCTGGACCGGGCTGTCGTAGCGCAGCAGTTCGTCGGCCACGGTCTCGTCCACCGACCCATCGGTCCGTACCAGCTCCAGCTGCTCAGGGTGGCGGAGCAGTGCATGGGTGCCGTTGCCGATCAGGTTCACGGTGGTCTCGTGCCCGGCCACGAACAGGAGGGATGTCATGGAGAGCAGCTCCGCCTCCGACATCCGGTCCCCCTCCTCCTCGGCCAGGACCAGCTCGGTCAGGAGGTCTGATGCCGGGTCGCGCCGCTTGGCTGCGATGGCCTCGGTCAGGTACCGGTCCATGTGGTCGCTGGCCTCGAGCGCCGCCGTCACCTGTTCGGGGGTGAGGTACGGCTCGAGGGTCTGGGTGAGGGCATGGGACCAGGCTCGTACCTGGGCCACGTCTGCGGTCGGCAGCCCCAGCATGGCGTGGATCACGGCGAACGGGATGACGAAGGCGTAGTCGGCGATGAGGTCGATCTCGTCACGATCGGAGAGCTCGTCGAGGAGGTCGTCCACGATGGCGGTGGTCTGTTCCCGCATCCGGCTGATGGCCCGGGGTGTGAAGGTGCGCTGCACCAGCCTGCGAAGGCGCGTGTGGTCGGGAGGGTCCAGTCCCAGGATGGACGGGGCACGCTCCATCTGCCTGTCGCGCAGCGGCAGCATGTGTTCCGGGGTGAGGTCCGAGGTCTCGAAGCGTTGCACCGAGGTCTCCGGGTCGCGCAGGATCTGGTTCACGTCCTCGTAGCGGGACACGATGAGAATGCCCATCGGGGTGCGGTGGACCGGGTCCTCGTCCCGGAGGCGCTCGTACTGCGGGTACGGGTCGATGAGGAAGTCCGGATCGAACGGATTCCACGACGGGGCGGCCACCTGGCTGGTCATGGGTGGGACGCTACCGACCGGGGTTCCGTCGGGACGAGGCGGGTCGGAGGGCCAGGGTCAGAGGGCATTGGCAGCCTGGTTGCCGGAGCGGATGGCGCCCTGGATGTAGCCGGTCGCAGCGGCGTCGCCGATGACGTCCACATCCAGGCCGGTGGCTTCGCGGATCCGCTCGCCGAGGGATGCGTCAGGCTGGATTCCACCGGCCAGGACCACCGTGTCGGCGAGCGCCCTGTGGGTCTCATCACCCAGCCGGTACTCGACGTGGGTGGTGGTGATGCCCGTGATCGTCGCACCGGTCTGGAAAACCACCCCGCGTTGGCGGGCTTCGTGGAGGGCCCGCCACCGGCGGGGGTGGGCCATCTCCGTCGCCAGGTCCTCGCCCTCCTCCAGCACGGTCACCGCCCGGCCGCGCTCGGCCAGGAACTCGGCCAACTCGACCCCGACCAGGCCGCCGCCCACCACCACGATCCGGCGGCCGATCGGCATCCACCGCCTTGACAGCGACCTGACCCGGCCCATGTCCGCGGTCAGGCCCAGGGATCGGCCGAAGAAGAGGACGAGCCGGACCAGGGCACCCGGCCGTCGTGCGCCCAGGTCGCCCTCTCCCGTGAGCAGGCCTCGGAGGTCGTCGCCGGACAGGACGTGTGGGAGCTGCGCCCCCGGCACGTCCGGCCGACTTCGCACGGCGCCGGTGGCCACGACAACGGCATCCGGGTGGAGGTCCGCCACCATCTCCGGGGTGGCCGTGGTTCCGGTCCTGACCTCCACGTCGAGTTCCAGTAACGACGCGACCAGGTAGCGGACCAGCTCGCCGTTCATAGGGGTGGTCAGCGAGGAGAAGAGCGCCGTGCCGCCCAGCTGCCGGGACTTCTCCAGAATGGTCACGCGGTGGCCGCGCTCGGCGGCCACCCGGGCCGTCTCCATGCCACCCGGTCCACCACCGACCACCACGACATGGCGACGGACGTGGGCGGGCCCGGTGGGCGACTCGTCGTAGTGACCCAGACGGGCGTTGACGGCGCATACCGGCTTCCCGGACCAGAAGTTCTGGGCGACACAGACGAAGCAGTTGATACACGGTCGCACCAGGTCGGGACGACCGGCGGAGAGCCGCTCGGGCAGGTCGGGATCGGCCAGGAGCTGGCGGCCCATGGCGATCATGTCGGCGCCACCGGCGGCCAGTATTCGCTCGCCGTCATCCGGACCGATGCGGCCCACGGCTATGACCGGTACGTCCACGGTCGCCTTCACGGTCCGTGCCAGGTCTTCGTACTGGCACTCCAGCCAGGGAAGGGGCCCGTCGGTGAAGCCCGGGCCGCCGGCCGTCGTGGAGTAGGCGGTCACGTGGATGGCGTCGGCTCCGGCCGCGACGGCCAGTGAGGCGTAGCGGGCGGCCAACTCCGGAGTGATGCCGTTGGCCATGCCGTAGTCCCGACCATCCAGACGGACCAGGATCGTGAAGTCGGGTCCGCACCGCTGGCGGATGGCCGACACCACGTCCACGAGGAGGCGGGCCCGATGCTCGGTGGATCCCCCGAACCGGTCGGTGCGGCGGTTCCAGGCAGGTGACAGGAACGTAGCCAGGAGGTACCCGTGGCCGGCATGGACCTCCACGCCGTCCATTCCGGCGGCCTGGACACGGGCCGAGGCGTCGGCGAACCGTTCGACCACCTGGTCCAATGCCTGGGCGGAGGCCTCCTCGTACGTGGGCATCCTGCCGCCGGTCAGCGTCGCCATTCCCATGAGCTCCTCCATGGTCGTGTCGACCATGATCTCGGAAACGTCCACCTCCGGGACCGGCAGGCTGGGGACCAGCGAGGGCCGACCCTCAGCGGTGTCCACGCCGGAGATCCGTCCGTGGTGGTTCACCTGGACCACCATCCGGGCGCCATGGGCGTGGACTGCGTCGGCCAGTCGAGCCAGCCCCTCGATGACGCCGTCGTGTGACAGCGCCGGTTGGTGGCGCGAGGTCGCTCCGTGGGGATACGCCACGGCGGAGGTCTCCAGGATCAGGAGTCCTGCGCCACCCCGGGCCCGTTCCTCGTAGTGGGCGACGGTCTCATCGGTGACCAGGCCGTCGTCGCAGTTGTTCTGGTCCATTGCCGGCAGGACGATGCGGTTGCGGAGTTCCATTGTCCCCACACGGATGGGGGAGAGCAGGCGGGGGTGGGAGCCGGATGGCACGCCAGAGATCCTGCCCGACGGCGGGGTCCTGCCGCCAGCCCGGCGTCGGGCGGTCAGCAGCACGGTCTCCGCCGGTGCTAGCCCAGCTTCTGCAGTGCCTTCTGGCGCCAGTCCTCCGTGGTGTCCACGGCGTTGAAGGTGAAGCAGTGGATTCCGACGATGTCCAGTTCTTCGGCCACTCCCGAGAGCGGACCGATGAGCTTGCTCGGGTTGTAGCCACCCGGGGAGAGGAGGCGTATCACCGACGCCGAGTTCTTCTTCAGGTACCGCGCCGAGTGTCCGATGCCCAGTCGGAGGGAGATGGTCAGCAGCCTGGTCCGGTCGATCGCCCCGGGCACGCCAAGGTGGCAGGGAAGGTCCACCCCGGCATCACGTCGGCCCTTCAGCCAGTCGGCGATGGTGGTGGCGTCGAAGCACATCTGTGTGGCCATGTAGCCCTCGAGGCCTGCCTCCCGGATCATCTCCTGCTTCTCGACGAGGCCGTCCACCAGCGCCTGGTCGGGGATGGTGGCGTGTCCGTCCGGGTACGAACCGACACCGACCGTGTCGATCTCGGGTCGACGGTCCAGGAACGAACGGAGGAATCCGGCCGTGTCGGTGAACGGTCCCCGGGGTTCGGCGTCGCCACCAATGCAGAAGACCGTCCTGATGCCCAGTTCGTTGATCCTCCGGACTATGCGCTCGACGTGCTCCTCGTCCTCCACCATGCGTGCCGCCAGGTGCGGGATGACGGTGAAGCCCTGGCCGCCGTAGTGGGCGCAGAGGTCGAGCGTGTCGTCGACGGTCTTGGCCGGTGAGCAGGTCACCGACACGGTGGACCCGGCCGGCAGGAACATGGACTGGTCGGCGAGGTTCTTGAGCGGTATCAGCTCGTAGGTCATGCCCTCGAGCAGGCGCTTCTGTACGGCCCTGTCGGCCTTGTTCCGGGTACTCATGGTGCCTCCCTGGGAGGTTGCAGGGAGGGTCAGCTGAGGCCGACTATCTCGCCGTCCTCGTCGATGTCGATGCCCATGGCGCCGGGCCTCGAACCCAGCCCGGGCATGGTGCGCATGTCGCCGCAGATGGGGTACACGAAGCCGGCACCCACCGAGGCGCGGACCTCGCGTACGGGCAGCGTCCAGCCGGTGGGAGCGCCCTTCAGCGCCGGATTGGAGCTGATGGACAGGTGGGTCTTGGCGATGCAGACGGGCAGGTGGCCGAAGCCATTGGCCTCGTGGGAGTCGATCTGCTTCTCGGCCTGGGGTGAGAAGTCCACGCCGTCGGCGCCGTACACCTTGTCGGCCACCGTCCTGATCTTGTCCCGGATCGACATCTCGTCCGGGTACAGCACCTTGAACTCGCTGGGCTCCTCGGCCGCCTCGGCCACAGCCTCGGCCAGCTCGGCGGCACCTGAACCGCCGTCGGTGAAGTGGGTGGTGATCGCCGAGCGGGCGTTGAACTCCTCGGCGATCTCCTTGATGGCCTGGATGTCGACGTCGTGGTCACCCGGGAAGACGTTAATGGCCACCACCGGCGACACGCCGTGGACCTGCATGTTCTCCAGCTGCTTGCGGAGGTTGTCCCCGCCCTGGTGGACCTCGTCAGGGTTCTCGGCCAGGATCGCCTCGGGCAGCGGCCTGCCGGCCACGATCTTGTGGTTGCCGGAGTGGGCTTTGAGGCCGCGCACCGTGGCCACCAGGACGGCGGCGTCCGGGGCGATACCCGAGTAGCGGCACTTGATGTTGAAGAAGCGCTCGGCGCCCATGTCGGCACCGAAGCCGGCCTCGGTGAGGAGGAAGTCCCCGGTGTGGATCCCGATCTGGTCGGCGATGATCGACGAGTTCCCGGTGGCGATGTTGCCGAACGGACCGCAGTGGACGAGTGCCGGCGTTCCCTCCAGGGTCTGCATGAGGTTGGGCTTGATGGCCTCCTTCAGGATGACCGTCATCGAACCGGCCACGCTGAGGTCCTCAGCGGTGATCGGGGTGCCCGATGAGTCGTAGCCGACGACGATGCGGCCCATGCGGATCCGCAGGTCGGCGAGCGAGGTGCACAGTGCCAGTGCGGCCATCACCTCGGAGGCGGCCGTGATGTCGAAGCCGGTCTCGCGGGGGATGCCGTCGAGGCGGCCGCCCAGGCCGACGATGATGTTCCGCAGGGCGCGTTCGTTGATGTCCATTACCCGGCGCCAGGTGATGTTGTTGAGGTCGAGGCCCAGCTCGTTGCCGTGGAACAGGTGGGCGTCGAGCATCGCTGAGCACATGTTGTGGGCCGCCGTCACGGCGTGCATGTCGCCGGTCAGGTGGAGGTTGAACAACTCCATCGGCACGACCTGGCTGTAGCCGCCACCGGCGGCGCCACCCTTGATGCCGAAGGTCGGTCCCATGGATGGCTGGCGGATGGCAATGGTGGCCTTCTTGCCGATGTGGCTGAAGCCCATGCCCAGCCCGACCGTGGTGGTGGTCTTGCCCTCACCGAGGGGGGTGGGGGTGATTGCCGAAATCACGACGTAGCGGGCCTTGGGCAGGTCCGACATACGTTCGATGGCGCTCAACTTGATCTTGGCTGCGCCCTCTCCGTAGGGCTCCAGGCAGTCGGCCGGGATGCCTGCGTCGGCGGCGACGTCGGCCAGTGGGCGCAGGTTGGCGCCGCGGGCGATCTCGAGGTCTGAGGGGAACGACATTGTTCTCTTCTCTGTTCTCTTGTTGGTTCCTGCTGGCCCTTGCTTGTTCGCAATGGGCCGGGTTCTTGCTTTTCCGTAATGGCTTTTCCGGAATGGATATTGGTCGATCACCCGGGTGTCGGTGTTCGGCGCAATGACAGGCCAGTGGACCATGCGAGTGTAGTCAGTCGCGGGGTACGGGTCTACTGTGCGGAAAGAATCACCAATCCCAGTGGATCCATCGGCTGGGCCCTCCGCTCACCCGAACTCGTCGGGAATGACCTCCTTGCGGCGGGCGATGAAGTCCAGCATCGCCTCGTCGATCGACTCGTCGAGTGGTGGTGCCTCGTAGTCGTCCAGCATCTTCTTCCAGATCCCGTTGGCCCGTTGGGCGGCGTCGAGGCTCCCGTCCTCCTCCCACTGTTCGAAGGAGTCGTTGTTGGCCACCTCGGATCGGGCGAAGGCCGTCTCGAAGTTGGCCAGCGTGTGGGCTGTCCCCAGGAAGTGCCCGCCGGGACTCACCTCGCCGATGGCATCCATGGCCTGCCCGTTCTCCGACATGTCCACACCGTCCACGAACGTGGCGGCCAGACTGCACTGGTCGGCGTCGATGATGAACTTCTCGTAGCCCATGGTGAGGCCTCCCTCCAGCCAGCCGGCCGAGTGGAGCATGAAGTTCACGCCGGCCATGAGGGCCGGGATGAAGGTGGCCATCGACTCCGAAGCCGCCTGGGCGTCGGCCACCTTGGAGGCACAGAGGTTCCCGCCCGAACGGAACGGCACACCGAGACGACGTGCCAGGGCTGCGACCGTGTAGAGGACCAGGGCCGGTTCCGGTGTTCCGAACGTCGGAGCACCGGTCTGCATCGACATCGAGCTGGCGAACGAACCGAACACCACCGGCGCCCCGGGGTTCACGAGCTGCACGAACGTCATGCCCGCCAGGGCCTCGGCCAGGGTCTGTGCCGCAACGCCCGCCACCGTCACGGGTGCCATGGCCCCGGCCAGGATGAAGGGGCTGATCATGGTGGCCTGGTTGGACCGGGCGTACGCCTCGGCGGCTCCCAGCATGGTGGCGTCCCAGGCCATGGGCGAGGAGGCGTTGATGAGGCTGGTCATCACGGTGTTCTGCTGCACGAAGTCCTCGCCGAAGACGAAGCCGGCCAGGTCGATGGAGTCCTGGGCCCGCTCGGCGGCGGTGACCGATCCCATGAACGCCTTGTCGCTGTAGCGCAGGTGGGAATACACCATGTCCAGGTGCCTCTTGGACACGGGTATGTCAACCGGTTCGACGATCGTGCCGCCGGAGTGGTGGAGCCCCGGGCTCAGGTAGGCCAACTTCACGAAGTTGCGGAAGTCCTGGATCGTGGCGTACCGGCGGCCCTCGTCGAGGCTGCGTACGAACGGCGAGCCGTATGCGGGGACCAGCACGGTGGCGTTGCCACCCACCTGCACGCTGCGTTCCGGGTTGCGGGCGTGCTGTGTGTAGATGGCCGGGGCCGAGGCCTGGATTATCTGGCGGCACATGCCGCGGGGGAACCGCACCCGCTCGCCGTCCACGTCCGCTCCGGCGTCGGCCAGCAGGGTCAGGGCCGACGGGTAGTCGCGGAAGTCGATGCCCATCTCGGCGAGGATCGTGTCGGCATTGTGTTCGATGGTCTCGAGTCCCTCTACCGAGAGCACCTCGAACGGGGTCATGGTCCGGGTCAGGAACGTACGGATCTCGGTCGAGGCCTCGGCCCTGAGTGCCTGCCGGGCTGCGCGACCGCCGCTACGGCGGCCTCGTGGTGCATTGCTCATACGTTGGATTCCTCTCCCGTGGCGGCTCTGCGACGGCGTCGTCCGGACCGTTTAGGTCCGGTTGTGGATATGGCGGGTCGTTCCGGGAGCGTGATGCGGCTCGACAGCCCGGGGTATTCGGCGGTGCGGTGGGGGATGGCCATGGCGTCCACGAAGTGTGCCTGGAACGAGGGTTCGAGTGCTGTCTCGATCTTCTCGATCCGGCCCACCACGTCCTGGATTTCGGTTCGGGCCCTTCGCGAGAGGAGGGCCATCACCGCGCCGGCTCCGGCAGCGTTGCCCACGCTGGTGACACGGTCGGGATCGCAGTCCGGCACCAGGCCCAGCACCGTGGCGCGGACCGTGTCGATATGGCTGCCGAAGGCGCCCGCCAACCCGATCCGATCGATCCGGTCGATGGCTAGATGGTCCATCAGCAGTCGGATCCCGGCGTAGAGGGCAGCCTTCGCCAACTGGATCGCCCGGATGTCGTTCTGGGTCACGAGGAGCCGCTCACCCCCGTCGCCCGGGTCGTGGAGCAGGTAGGAGAACGTCCGTCCGTCGGCTTCTATCCGGTCAGACGGCATGGTGCCGTCCCCGCCGATCACGCCGTCCGCGGTCATCAGGCCGGCCAGCCAGAGCTCGGCCACGACCTCGATGATGCCTGATCCGCAGATGCCCGTAACCCCTGTGGAGGCGACCCCTTCGGCGAAGCCCTCCTCGTCGGACCACGCCTCCACGCCGATCACGCGGATCCTGGGTTCGCCGGTTGCCGGATCGATCCGGACCCGCTCGATGGCCCCCACCGTGGCCCGCTGTCCGGCGCTGATCTGGGCGCCCTCGAATGCCGGTCCGGTGGGGCTGGAGGCGGCCAGGACCCGACCACCGCCCGCCAGCACGATCTCGGCGTTGGTGCCGACGTCCACCACCAGGTACACGTCGTCCGCCTCGTGTGGCCGGGTGGCCAGGATCACCGCGGCGGTGTCGGCCCCGACGTGCCCGGCTATGCACGGCAGTACGTGGACGCGGGTGGCGGCGTGGGCGTCCAGGTCCAGGTCATGGGCGGTCAGGTCGAGTGCCCCGTCGACGGCCAGTGCGAACGGCGCACCGCCCAGGGGGGTGGGGTCGTAGCCCAGGAACAGGTGGTGCATGACCGGATTGCCCACGAGCACCAGCTCGAGTACCTCGTCGCGATCTGCACCCGCCTGCTCGCAGAGGTCGCCCAGCAGGCCGTCCAGGACCTCGCGCACGGCGTTGGTCAGGGCCACCTCGCCACCCGGGTTCATCATCACGTAGGAGACCCGGCTCATCAGGTCCTCGCCGAAGCGGATCTGGGGGTTCATGGCTCCGGCCGTTGCCAGCACCGTGCCGGTGGCCAGGTCGCAGAGGTGGCCGGCGATGGTCGTGGACCCCACGTCGATGGCCACGCCGAGCGCCCGGTCCCGGAGGCCGGGCCAGGCGGCCACCACCAGGTTGTCGTCACGGATCGCCACGGTGATCGTGCGCCTGCCCATGCCCAGTGCCGCCTGGAGTTCGGCGACGATCCGGTCGTCAACCGAGATGCCGGTCAGGCCCCACTGGTCGTCCAGGGCTTCGAGGAGGCGACGCACCTCGCCGATCGACTCGTCCAGGGTCGCTTCCGGAACCTCGACCAGGCGAAGGACCAGGACGGGATCCAGCTCCAGGTCGCCGAGGTCCACCTCCTTGCGGACCACCTGCCGGTGGACCTGGCTTCCAGCCGGTACGTCGACCACCAGGTCGCCACAGACCATCGCCGCACAGGCCAGGCGATGGGATCCGGCCAGCGGCCGCCGGCCACGGTAGGAGTCCTCCACCGTGCCCCGGGGCGAGACGTGGTCCTCGGCGACGGTCATGCCGTGCTTGGCGAAGTCACCGAAGGTCGGCTCCACCTGGCAACGTCCGCAGATTCCGCGGCCCCCACACACCGAGTCCAGGTCGACGCCCAGCCGCCGGGCGGCATCCAGAAGCGTCGTCCCGGTGGCGATCTGGCCGCGACGACCTGATGGCGTGAACACCACTAGGTGCTCGTCCGGTTGGTCAGCGGGGCTCATGGGCGGGTCCTGGTTCTGGGGGCCGGTCGGGCGCTCGGCCTCAGGCGACCGTACGGCGCCGACGGCCCTCGCGGTTCCCGCGGGCGCCCAGGGCCGCGTTGGGGTCCCGGTTGGCCCGGATCCAGGCAGCGCAGTCGCGATCGGTGCCGGTCAGGACGTCGGCGGCCTGGATGGCGGTCTTCACCTCGGCGTGCAGGGGGCTCATGATCGCCGAGGTCATGCCGTGGCTGATCGCCATGGCCAGGAAGGTCCCGGTGATCACGTGACGGTTGGGAAGCCCGAAGCTCACGTTCGAGGCGCCACACGTGGTGTTCACCTTCAGCTCCTCGCGTAGGCGACGCACCAGGGCGAACACCTGGCGTCCTGCGGTACCCATGGCGCCGATCGGCATGACCAGCGGGTCGACGACAACGTCGCAGGCGGGAATGCCATGGTCGGCAGCCCGTTCGACGATCCGCTTGGCAACGGTGAAGCGGACGTCGGGATCCTCGGAGATGCCGGTCTCGTCGTTGGAGATCGCCACCACCGCCGCACCTGCCCTGGCCACCAGGGGAAGTACCCGCTCCAGGACCTCCTCCTCGCCGGTCACCGAGTTGACCAGGGGCTTGCCCTGGTAGACGGCCAGGCCTGCTTCCAGGGCCTCGACGATCGACGAGTCGATGGACAACGGAACGTCGGTCACGGCCTGGACCAGCTGGATGGCCCGGGCCAGCAGGGCGGGCTCGTCGGCCAGCGGGATGCCGGCGTTGACGTCCAGCATCAATGCACCTGCCTCGACCTGGGCAATGGCGTCGGCCTCAACCCGGCTGAAGTCACCAGCCTTCATCTCCTCGGCCAGAAGCTTGCGGCCAGTGGGGTTGATCCGCTCGCCGATCATGACGAACGGCCTTCCGAAGCCGATTGCCACTTCACGCGTGGCGGAACTCAGGATCGTGTCGGTCATCTGCGTGGTGCTCTCTGGTGGGGGACCGTCGGTGGTGACGCTCCCGGGGTGGGTGGCTTCAGTCTTCGACGCCGCCCGAACGCACGAGGCGTTCGAGCCGGTCCACCGGGTAGGACTCGTCGAGGCGGGCTGTCTCGGTGGCCACGGCTGCGGCCATGTCCGGCGGGCATGGGGTGGAGATGCGGCGCCACTGGGTGATGTACGAGTCCGAGTCGTCCATTCCGGCCACCATGGCCGCACGGTCGATGGCGTGTTGGAACCGTGCGTCCAGCAGCGCCTTCTCACGGGACCTGCCCTGTTGGGCGGTCACCTGGGCGGGGATGTCGCGCCAGTAGATGGTGATGAGCCTGGCTGCCATGGGTTCAGGCGCTCCTCTCGGAACCGGTGCCGGAGCCGACGGATGCCAGGTCGACTGCTGCGGGTTCCTGACCCGTGGGCGCAACAGCTGGCATACCCAGCTGGACGATGCTGGTCTCCAGTTCACCGAGGCCGGTGCGTCGAAGCTCGAAGTCCAGCCCGAGTCGGACCGCGGCGGCCCGGGCCCTCTCCACGAGCTCCGGGTCGTCTGTCTGGGCCAGGTAGACGAGGCGCCGGTAGTTGGCGAACACCTGGGGCAGCAGTTCCGGGTGGGTGTCCAGCCAGAAGGCCTTCACGACCAGGCGGTCGAAGTGCTTAACCAGGTAGTCGGTCAGGAAGAAGGTGCCCAGCTCCTCGGCGTGCAGTTGGGCGAAGGCCGAAGAGCCGGTGAGGAATTCGTAGCAGTGGTTGCCAGGTAGGCGTTCCACGCCCAACTCGGCGCACACGGCATCGAGGCGCCCTCCGGTGCCGCAGTCCCCATAGCCCACGAAGACCCTGTCGTAGCGCCCGGCAGCGGCGCGGACGCGCGCGGCGACGGCGTCGGGTATCACGTCAGGGGTGTTGTGGTAGGAGGCGGGCAGGCATTCCACGTCGACGTGGTCGAGGCCGTTGGCCTGCACCACCTGGAGCAGTTCGCGGGCGAGCGCACCACAGGCGACGACGAGGGTGCGACCGCCCGGTGCCGTGGGGGCGCCGGATGGGTCGGTCATCTGGCGCGGTTCAGGCTGCTGCTGCGGCGCGCCGTGCGGCGATGAGGCGGGAGGCGGTTTCCGAGGCCACGGCGGCGTCACGGCAGTAGGCATCGGCACCGATGGCTTCGCCGAACTCGTCGTTCAGCGGGGCGCCGCCCACGATCACCAGGTAGTCGCCGCGGAGGCTCTTCTCGATCAGGGTGTCGATGACGACCTTCATGTAGGGCATCGTCGTGGTGAGGAGGGCCGACATCCCCAGGATGTCCGGCTTGTGCTCGTCCAGCGCTCCGAGGAACTGCTCGACGTCGGTGTTTATGCCGAGGTCGATGACCTCGAAGCCTGCGCCCTCGAGCATCATCCCGACCAGGTTCTTGCCGATGTCGTGGATGTCGCCCTTGACGGTGCCGATGACGACCTTGCCGATGGGCTTGGCGCCGGTCTCGGCCAGGAGGGGCCGCAGGATGGCCATGCCGGCCTTCATGGCGTTGGCGGCCAGGAGGACCTCGGGAACGAAGAGGATGCCATCGCGGAAGTCGATGCCCACGACCCGCATGCCCTCGACCAGGGCATCGTTCAGGACCCGGCTGGGGTCCCAGCCGCGACCGAGCAGCAGGTTGGTGCCCTCGGCGATCTCGTCGGCGAGGCCGTCGTAGAGATCGTCGTGCATCTGGGCGGTGAGCTCGTCGTCCGGCAGGTCCGCCAGGATGATCTCGTCGTCGATGGTGTTCTCTTCGACCATACTGCGCTCCGTTGTGGATCGGGGACCACCGTGGGTGGTCTGCTTGAGCCTTGGATGCCCGGTGGGCTGTACGGGACTGACGCCACGCTAATCGGGAGAACCAATAATCGGTTCCCATAGAATGGGAAAGACCCGTATGATGGGAACCCTACAGATCGAAAGTCGGTCTGTCCATACTTCGGGAACGAGTTCCCGCGATGCGGGATACGCCGGACACCGGCCGGGGAGACTGGCAATGCAGACGGTTCAGAGCATCGATCGGGCATTCCAGATCCTCGAAGAGGTGGCCAGCGACCCGGGTGGCATCAGCGACCTATCGCGGCGCCTCGGTCTCCCGACCAGCACGGTGGCCAGGTTGCTGACCACCCTCGAGCGGTTGGGCGGCGTCGAGCGGCTGGCGGAGGACAACGGCTACCGCATCGGGTCCGCCATCGTGACCATGGCGGCCAGCATCGACCCCAACCAGAGCCTGCTGGCGGTCGCCCAACCCCACATGGTGGATCTGGTCGAGCAGGTGGCCGAGGCGGTCGGGCTCTCCATCCCCGCCGGCTACGACGTCCACTACATAGGCCAGGTGGACTGCGCCAACCCCGTCCAGGTGAGGGACTGGACCGGCGTCAGCCTCCCCATGCACATCGTGCCATCGGGCATGGTGGTCCTCGCCCACTGGCCCGATGAGGCCATTGACCGGTACCTGTCCAGGAAGTTGGACCGGTACACGCCCAGGTCCGTGATCCATCCGCGTCGAATCCGGGAGCGCATCGAACGGATCCGGGAAGAGGACGTGTCGTGGATGGAGGAGGAGTTCGCCGAGGGGATCAGCTCGGTGGCTGCACCGTTGTTCAACGCGGCCGGTGTCGTGGTCGGGGCACTCCACAGCCATGGGCCCACCTACCGCTTCCCGGACGAGGCACTGCGGGACATCATCTCCGGCCGGATGCGGTCCACCGCCCAGGCCATCTCGGCCGCCCTCGGCCACGTGGCCTGATTCCGCTGTAGGCACACCCACCACCGCAGGCCCCCGACCGTGTCGGCCATCCACGGAGCGATCACGTCGGTCGCCATCGGGCTGAGCGACCACATCAACCGCGGGGTGGTCGAGCGCACCCCGATACAGGGGGTGCTCACCCTGGTGTTCGGCGGCGGCCTGTTGGCGGCGCTGGCGGCCGGGTTCGCCGTCGGCGGCGAACCGAGCCTCCTGGACCTGGGGCTGGGCGCCCTCTCCGGACTGGTTGCGGCCGCCGCTCTGGTGGCTCTCTACGAGGGCTACCGCGTGGCATCGGCGGGCGTCGTGGGGCCACCGGCAGCCACCCTCTCGGTGGTCGTCCCGGTCGCCTACGACCTGGTCGGCGGCCGGTTGCCGTCGGCGCTGACCTCGGCGGGAATCATCATCGGCGCCATGTCGGTCATCCTCCTCTCGTTCAATCCCAGGTTCGAGGGGCGCCGGGCCCTGGGCCTCGCCATGGCCGCCGTCTCCGGGCTTCTCTACGGGACGATGTTCATCGTCATCGACATGTTCGACCCGCTGGCCGGATACTGGCCGGTCGTCCTCCAACGGATGGTCGCCATGTGCTGCTTCGTGGTCCCGGCGCTGGTGGTCGGACGACCGGCAATGCCGCCTCGGGGCCTTCGCTGGCAGGCGGTGCTGGGTGGCCTCATCGGCGGGGTGGGCCTCCTCTCGTTCGCATACGGCGTGAGGGAAGGCGACCTGGCGCCGGTCGCCGTGGCCGCCACGCAGTACGCCGCGGTGACGGTGTTCCTGGCCTTCTGCTTCAGGGGCGAGAGGTTGCGGTGGTGGCAGACCATCGGCCTCTTCGGTTCGTCGGCAGCCGTGGCCCTCGTAATCGCAGGCTGAGCTGGTCGAACCCCGGGTAGCGCCCCAGCCCAGGTCCAACTGGCAGCCGACCGCCCATTCCGGTCAGGTCCACAGGTATCCGGGTCAGGTCCGCCAGGTATTGCGCAGGGTCTCCAGGCCGCCGTCGACTGCGATGGTCTGGCCGTTCACGTAGCGGGCCGCCGGCGAGGCCAGGAAGACGGCCATGGCAGCGATGTCGCGACCCTCCACGAAGGTCCGCATCGACACCTGCTTCTCGTAGGCGCCACGCAGCTCGGCTACCGGAACCCCGGTGACCTCAGCCTCGGCCTGGATGACGCGGCGCATCCGGTCGCCGTCCACCGAACCCGGGCAGAGGGTGTTCACCCGGATGCCGAACTCGCCCACCTCCATGGCAAGGGTGTCGGACAAGCCGATCACGGCGTACTTGGATGCTGCGTACGGAGATCGCATCGGGAATCCCGTGACCCCGGCCGTGGACGAGGTGAACAGGATCGAGCCGCCGCCGGCCTCGCGGAGCAGGGGTATCGCACGCCGACAGCACAGGAAGGCGCTCCGCACGTTCACGGCCATCGTCAGGTCCCAGCCCTCCACGTCCAGGTCCTCGATCGGGCCGACGGGTCCGGCTATTCCGACGTTGGCGCAGAGCACGTCGAGACCCCCCATGGTCGCCACCACCTCATCGAACAACTCGTCCACGGCATCGGCATCGGACACGTCCATGGTGCTCAGGTCGCAGCCGTCCGGGGGATCGCCCGCTACATCGGCCACGTGCACCCGGGCGCCGTCGGCCACGAAGGCCTCAGCCATGGCGCGCCCGATCCCGGAGGCACCTCCGGTGATCAGCACCCGCTGCTGGTCTGCCACCCGGTGTCCACCTTTCCTCAGAGCAGGGACGGCCATCGGTCGCCGGGAGGGATCCGTCTACCGTCCGTGGCGAAACTAGCGCCGCCGCCACGACCCGTAGGGAGGGTCGGTCCAGGCCCGGGGTCGCTGCCCGCGAATTCGTCCACCGGATTCGTCAGCATCTGGTAGGGGCCATCTGTATGATCACGCCGCTCTGCGGCGATTGCCGACGGGCCAGCCCCAACCGCCCCGGGGACGCCTCCACGAGCCGTCCCGGTTGCGTTCCAGGAGAACAATTGAATGAGTGATTTCCCGACTCGCGCCAATGTCGTCGTGATCGGAGCAGGCATCGTCGGCAATTGCCTTGTCGGCCACCTCGCCCGTCTCGGCTGGACCGACATGGTCCTGCTGGACAAGGGCCCCCTGCCCAACCCCGGTGGTTCCACCGGTCACGCCTCCAACTTCATCTTCCCGGTGGACCACAACAAGGAGATGGCCCTGCTCGGAGAGCAGAGCGCCGACCAGTACCGGGACATGAACCTCTCGGTGGACTGCGGGGGCATAGAGGTGGCTCGCACCCAGGATCGGATGCTGGAGCTGGACCGCCGGATGACGTCGGCCAGGGCCTGGGGCATCGAGGCCAGCCTGCTCACGCCGGCGGAGGTGAAGGAGCTGGTGCCCTTCATCAACGAGGACGTCATCCTGGGTGGCTTCTACTGCCCGACCGTCTCGGTGGTCGACTCGCTGGAGACCGGCACCACGATGCGTCGGGAGGCCGTCGAGACCGCCGGCTGCCAGGTGTTCGCCAATACCGAGGTCCTCGACGTCGAGACCATCGATGGCGAGGGTGGCGTGACCACCGTGTCGTCGGTCGTCACGGACAAGGGCACCATTGCGGCCGAACACGTCGTGATCGCCTGCGGAGTCTGGTCCAACCGGATCGCCAACATGGCCGGTGCCACCATCCCGCTGGTCCCCGCCGTCCACCAGATGGCCGACGTCGGCCCGATGGACATCCTGGCCGAGACCAACAACGAGATCGGCTACCCGATCGTCCGGGACATGGACACCTTCTGCTACGAGCGGCAGTCGGCCGGCTCCATGGAGGTCGGCTCGTACGGCCACCGGGCGATCCTCCACCACCCGGACGAGATCCCGTCGAACCAGGATGCGGCCCTCTCGCCGACCGAGCTGCCGTTCACCGATGACGACTTCGATCCGCAGATGGAGACGGCCATCGAGCTGATGGACATGCTGGGCGAGGCTGAGATCAGGTACGCCATCAACGGCCTCCTCTCCCTCACGCCTGACACCATGCCGTGCCTGGGCGAGACCACGGAGGTACGGAACCTCTGGTCGGCGGCCGCCGTATGGGTAAAGGAGGGTCCGGGAATGGCCCAGGTCGTCGCCGAGTGGATGACCTACGGCTACCCCCGGGTGATCGACGTACACGGTGCCGACATAGCCCGCTTCTACGACGAGGAACGCACCGAGGAGCACATCTGGGCGCGCGCCGACGAGCACTTCATCAAGACCTACGGCATCGTCCACCCCGCCGAGCAGTGGGAGGGTCGCCGCAACCTCCAGGTCGGCCCCTACTTCTCCCGCCAGGAGGACCTGGGAGCCGAGTTCTTCCAGGCCCGCACCTGGGAGCGGCCGCAGTGGTACGGCTGCAACGCCGACCTGGTGGAGCGTTACGGCCTCTCGGAGCGTGAGGTCGAGTGGGACAACAGGTGGTGGAGCCCGATCACCATCGGTGAGCACCTCAACCTGCGTGAGAACTGTGGCGTGGTCGACCTGAGTTCCTTCCAGATCTACGAGCTGGAGGGTCCGGGAGCCGTGGAGTACGCCGACCGCCTGGCCGTCAACAAGGTGGACGTGCCGGTGGGCCGATCGATCTACACCCCTTGGCTGACCCCGGACGGCGGCTTCCACTCGGACCTCACGATGATGCGCCTGGGCGAGGACCGCGTGCGCATCGTGACCGGTGTATTCGATGGTGGGCGGGACGAGTTCTGGACCCGTCGCCACATGCCGACCGATGGCTCGGTGACGTTCACGAACATCACGAAGCAGCTCACCACGCTCGGACTCTGGGGCCCCAGGGCGCCGGCGGTGCTGTCCCAGCTGACCGACCAGGACCTCGGCCAGGAGGGCTCGCCATACGGTTCCATCATCGACGCAGAGGTGGCCGGGCTGCCCTGCCAGCTGTTCAGGATCTCGTATGTGGGCGACACCGGTTGGGAGGTGTACGCCCGCTGGGAGGATGGCCCGAAGTTGTGGGACGCCCTCATGGAGGCCGGTGCCGACCTGGGCATCCGACCGACCGGCGGTGGCGTGTACGGCTCGTCCGGACGCCTCGAGAAGGGCTACCGCCTGATGGGCGCCGAGCTGGAGAGCGAGTACAACCCGCTGGAGGCGGGGCTGGCCCGCCCGAGGGTCAAGGCAGCCGACTTCATCGGCAGGGAGGCCTACCTCGCCGCCCGTGCCGCCGGAGACCCGGAGGTGCTGATGTGCACCCTGACCGTCGAGGACCAGACCGACGCCCAGGGCCGGAAGCGCCACATGATGGGTGGCAACGAGCCGATCCTGACCATGGACGGAGGTCGGATCACCGACAGCCACGGCCGTGTCAGCCGGGTCACCTCGGCCGGCTACGGCCCTTCGGTGGACAGGCACCTGCTCATGTCCTACCTACCCCTCGAGCTGTGCACGCCCGGAACCGACCTCCAGGTCATGTACATGAACGAGCTGTTCCCGGTGAAGGTGGCTGGCAGCGGCGCCGTGTTCGATCCGGACGACACACGGCTCAAGGCATGAGAATCCTGGTCTGCGTGAAGCGGGTGCCCGCCCCGGGTGCCCGCATCAACGTGACCGCCGACGGCATGGCGGTCGACTCGGCCCACCTGGGCTTCACCATCAGCCCGCACGAGGAGTGCGCCGTGGAGGAGGCGGTCCTGCTCGTCGGTGAGCACGGCGGCGAGGTCACCGTCATGACGCTCGGGCCGGCCGCGGCAGAGGAGCAGCTTCGCTACGCCGCCAGCGTCGGCGCCCACCGCTTCGTGCTGGTTCCGATTCAAGAGGTGGACTGGGACCCACAGCGCACGGCCGCTGCCCTGGCGGGCGCCATTGGTGATGTCGAGTCGGCTGATGGTGCGTTCGACCTGATCCTCTTCGGAAACGAGTCGGCGGATGCCGGTGGCTTCCAGGTCGGGGTACGGGTGGCGTACGCCCTCGGCCGACCCGTGGTCAACGGCATCAAGGGAGTGGACATCGCTGACGGTGTGGCTTCGGCCCGTCGGGAGGTGGACGGCGGTTTCGAGGTCTACAACCTGCCCATGCCGGCGGTACTGGGTGTCAAGGAAGGGATCAACCTGCCCCGCTACCCGACGATGAAGGGCCGATTGGCGTCCAAGAAGGCCGAGGTGGTCATGGACGAGAGGTCGGTGGAGGCCGGTGGCCAGGCCCGCGTCCGCCTGCACCGCCCGGTCGAGACCGTGAGCGAGACGGTGATCCTTGGGACGGGTCCGGAGGCCGCTTCGGCGGTCGTCGACCTGCTTGAGGAACTGGGGCTGCTCACATGAGCCTGCTCGTCATCTGCGACCACGACCGCGGGAAGCTGGCCGAGGCATCCCTGGAGGCCCTCGCCTTCGGGCGCTCCCTCGCCACATCGGCCGGACTGGATATGGAGGCCGTGGTCGTCGGTGAGGGCGCCGAGTCCGCTGCCGTCGACCTCGCAGCCCATGGGGCATCGACGGTCCACGTGGCCTCCCACGAGCTGCTCACCGACTTCGGCCCCGAGGCCTGGGGTGAGACGGTCACACAACTCGTCAGGTCCAGCGGCGCCGAGGTGGTCCTGGCCTGCGGCACCGACCGGGGCAACGAGGTCGTGGCCCATGTGGCGGCCCGCCTGGACCAACCCTTCGTCGCCAACTGCAGGTCGGTGGAGCCCGATGCCGGCGACTGGACAATCACCCGTGTCCAGTGGGGTGGTTCTTTGCTCGAGGATGTCAGCCTGACCGCCGAGGTGGTCCTGGTGACCGTGGCCCACCATGCGGTGGAGCCTTCTGTGGCCGCTGCCCCGGCGGCCGGCGTGGTCGCCGCCTTCAGGCCGGACCTGGACGCTTCCCTTGCCCACACCGTCGTTGCCGACCGGGTGGTGCTCACCAGGGGCGTCACCCTGTCGACCGCCCCGGTGGTGGTGGGAGGGGGCCGTGGCGTGGGTTCCGCCGAGGCCTTCGGACCGCTGGAGGAACTGGCCGGGCTACTCGGCGGCGTCGTCGGTTGTTCGCGTGCGGTGACGAACAACGGTTGGCGTCCCCACAGCGACCAGGTCGGCCAGACCGGCACCAGGATCGCCCCGGACATCTACATAGCCAGCGGCATCTCCGGCGCCATCCAGCACTGGGTGGGGGCCATGGCGGCCAAGAACATCCTGGCCATCAACACCGACAGCGAGGCCAACATGGTCGCCCGTGCAGGTCACGCAGTGATCGGCGACCTGCACCAGGTCATACCGGCGATCATCGAGGAGATCCGGCGTAGACGGGGCTGATCGGGACCCAGCCCCGGACGGAGTTGACCATCCAGATTCCGTCGACCCGGTCCAGGTCGGAACGCCGGACTACCTGCTCGACCACCTCGCCGTCGGCCAGGAGCTGGGCACGGAAGGTGCCCGGGAGCAGACCGCAGGTGACGGGTGGGGTGACCAGCCGGCCGTCCAGGCGCACGACCAGGTTCCCGATGGTGGTCTCGGTGAGCTCGCCGACCTCGTTCCAGAGCAGGACGTCCGGCGCCCCGGGGAAGCGGGCCCGGGCATCGTCGTAGACCTCGCGCACGGTCGTCTTGTGGAATAGGAACTCGTGGCCGCTGGGCACCGGTTCCTCGTCGATCGGAAGGTCCCACGCCCCGGTCGTGGGCTCCGGGGCATCGGTGACCTGGAGTTCCACCCCACCGTCGGGGGCACCCAGGAGTCGGAGACGACGGGGTTCGTCGGCAGCCACGCCGTCGAGTAGCGCGTCCACGGCCTCGGCGTCGAACTCGAAGCCGAAGTGGTCGGCCGAGGCGGCCATGCGGTCCAGGTGCCGTCTCCGGAGGGCGACTCCTCCTTCCGGGGTCCAGGCCATCGTCTCGAGGAGCCGGAAGTCGGAGCGGGCCCGTCCCAGCACCCGACTCTTGTGCTCCACCTCGGTCCACTCCTCCTCCGGATTCGAGTCCCAGACGATGCCGCCGCCAACTCCGTACTCGGCGGTTCCCAGTTCCCGGTCGATCCAGACCGTCCGGATGGCGATGTTGAACTCCATCGTCCCGTCCGGAGCCAGGGCGCCGATGGCGCCGGTGTAGATGCCGCGGCCGTCACCTTCCAACGCCTCGATGATCTCGCTGGTGCGCACCTTCGGCGCACCGGTGATGGAGGCCGCGGGAAACAGCGCCCCGAACACCTCGGCCAGCCCGGCGTCGGAGTCGGCCACGACGGTCGAGGTCATCGTGTGGAGCGTGGGATAGGTCTCCACCGTGTGCAGGGCGGGGACCCGGACCGTGCCGTACTCGGCGATCCGGCCGAGGTCGTTGCGGACCATGTCCACGATCATCGTGTTCTCGGCCAGGTCCTTCTCGGATCGCGCCAGGTGGGCCGCTGCCAGCCGGTCGAACTCGGGATCCTGGTGGCGGCCGATCGTGCCCTTCATCGGGCGGGAGGTGAGGCGGCGCCCCTCCTTCCTGAAGAACAGCTCGGGTGATGCCGAGCAGACCGCCCGGTCACCCAGGTCCAGGTAGGCGCCATGGTCGGCCCGCTGGGCCCGGATGAGGTCTCCGAACATCCCCAGGGGGTCGCCGCTGAAGGGCGACCGGAGTCGGATCGTGTAGTTCACCTGGTAGGTCTCGCCGGCGGCGATGAGCTCCCGTACGGTTCGTACCGACGTCAGGTAGGCGGGCCTGGAGCGATTGGGCGTCCAGGGGCCGACGTGGTAGCCGCCTGTGGCCGACGGTCGGCCGTCCGGACCGCCGGTGGCGGGCCTCGGAGCGTCGAATACCCCGAAGGAGACGAGCGGGCAACGCGGCAGGCGGGCTGCCCGGATGGCACCATCGAAGGCTGGACCGGCGTCGTAGGACACCATCCCGACCACCCAGCTGCCGTCGGCAGCGGCCCGCTCAGCGGCCTCCATCGCAGCCGGAACCTCGCCCAGGTCGTCGGCCACGATGGTCCTGCGCGGCGAGTCGAACGAGAGCCAGACCCGTTCGCCGTCCAGTGGGAACTGCAGTACCGCCCGCTGCACCTCAGGCCCGGTCATGGGTTCCCGATCACGGGGAGCCCGTCACGCTGGGCCCGTCACGGTGTGCCGGTCATGTCGGGGCAGCACCGGTGGGGCCCTCCCGGTCGAGGCGGCGGACGAACACACCGGAACGGGGTTTGGGCTCGAAGTAGGAGGACTTGGGCGGCATCAGGTCGTTGCCGTCGGCTACGGCCATCAACTCGGCGACCGACGTGGCATGCACGACGAAGCCGACCCGGTCGTCGGCGTCACACCTCCGGACCAGGGCGGCCAGGCCAACCGGCTCGGGTATGTAGTCGATCATCGGATCACTGCCCGGGTCGGTGATGCCGAACGCCGGCGCCAGGATGCCGTCCTGGAGGCGGGAGACGTCAAGGCGGTCCACCGCCCGGGAACCGATCGCCGCCGGCAGTTCCAGGGAGAACCATCGGCCGCCCACGTAGACGCCGACCATGCCGGGTCCAATGGGTCGGGCATCCTCGGCGTCCGCCCTGGGCTGCAGGGGCCCGCACTCCGACAGTGCCTCGATGATCGCCTCGCTGCTGCGTCCGGCCCGATCGCCCACCCGACGGTGGAACGGCAGGACCAGCATCTCCGCATCCGGGAAGAGCACGGCTTCGGTCCACTGGAGTGGATGGTCGGGATGCGTGGGAGCCACCCGATTCCGGGCCTCCTCGGCCGCGGCCAACCGGTGGTGGCCGTCGGTCACGTAGAGGGTCCTGTCGCCCATCGCGTTGATCAGGGCATCGGCGTCTTCGCCGGCCACGGCCCAGACCGTCTGGTGGACGCCCTCGCTGGTGGACTTCAGGATCGGCTGGTCGGCGGTGCACGAGGCGATCACGGAATCCAGCGCCTCGTCGGTCCGGTAGGTGAGCGAGATCGGGCTGGAGGACATGCCGACCTCCAGGAGGTGGCGGGTCAGCAGGTCGGCCCGACCCGGCCGGACCGACTCATGGCGAAGGATCCGCCGGTCGTCGGAGTTCGTCACCGGAACCACGCCCAGGATCCCGGTCTGGGAGTGGTCTCCCACCTCCATCCGGTACAGGAACAGCGACGGCTCTTCGTGTTCCACGTAGGCACCGGCGTCGTAGATGCGCTGCATGGCGGCGGCGCAGCCGGTGAGGAGGCCGTCGATGTCGTCGCGCTGGTCGGCTGCTACGTCCTCCTGGGAGCGCGTCACGTGCAGGAAGCTGTACGGGTTGGCTTCGGCGAGTGCAGCCCGCTGTTTCGGTGTGTAGGCGTCGTACGGGCCGGTGGTGACGCGGTCAGCCCACTCGGTGTCGATGACCAGACCCGGAAAGCCCCGCAGGACGTTCACTGGTCGCGGCCCCGGGTCTGAACCTGGATCACGTTGTCCAGGGCTGCCAGATCCCGGGTGACGTCGGAGGTCACCTCCCCGGCTACGTCGATGATGGCCATCGCCGCGTTCGAGCCCTCGAAGACCTTGTTGGCCATTGTCTGGACGTTTATATCGGCCTTCCTGAGCACCGCCAGGGCAGCCGCCAGCACGCCCACCCGGTCGAAGTGGCGGATCGTGATGGTCGCCGCTCCCACCCGTGTCCGGACCACGTTCACGCAGTTCGTCGGATCGCCGGCCCGGTAGGCCTCGATGACGTCGATGGTGCCCGCCGAAGTGGCGTCCTGGGCCTGCTGGGTGGAGGCACCGATGTGGTGGGTACCTACGACAGAGGGGTGTGCTGCAAGCCTGGAGGCGAACTCGCCGGTGCTGCTGCCGGGTTCGTTCCTGAACACGTCCAGGCCCGCCCTGATGCCCTTCGACTGGATCGCGCCCAGGAGGGCCTCCTCGTCCACAATCTCTCCACGGCTGGTGTTCAGGAGGATCGAATCCGGCTTCATCTTCGCCAGGAAGCCGGCATCCACCAGGTTCACGGTCCGCTCGCCACCGGGCACGTGGATCGACACGATGTCCGACTCGGCGAGGATCGCATCCAGGTCGTCGACCAGACGGATGCCTGTGGACCGGATGCGTGCCTCGATGTCGGGCCGGCGGTCGGCCTTGCGTTCCGCTATCACGGTCATGCCGAATGAGCGGGCCCTCTCGGCGACTGCCAGGCCGATCTCACCCACGCCGATGATGCCGAAGGTCTTGCCCATCAGGCCATCTGCCTTCGAATATCCCTTCTTGTTCCAGACGCCGTTCCGGAGGTCGTTGGCGGCTGCCGGGATGTGCCGGTCCAGGGCCAGCAGGAGGCCGAGGGTCAGCTCGGCGACGGCAACCGAGTTGGTGCCGGGCACGTTGCAGACGTAGATGCCGGAGTCTGACGCCGCCTGGCAGTCGATGGTGTTGGTGCCGGCGCCTGCACGCACGATGAGGCCCAGGTTGTCGGACCGGTCGATGGTCGCCGCGGTCACCCTGGTGCTGCGGACGACCAGGACGTCGACGCCCTTGATGACATCGGGTATGTCGTCGGCGTCCAGCTCCGGAGAGACGATGCACTCGTCGCCCTGTCGGCGGAGCAGGTCGACGTACGACTCGGGAAGGGCGTCGGCAAACAGGATCTTCATGGGAACTCCTTCGGCACGCCGACGCCGGCATCTCTGGTGCGGACGGCGGGGTAGCCTGCGCGGATCTAGGATGGCTCTGGGCCGTTGGAAAGCCTACGTATGGCCATGTCGGAGCACAATGGGCGGCCCGCGACGAGCACGATCGGGCCAGGTCACCCCGCCACCGGTGGGGAGTCAGGGGATGGGCGATGACCCGGGCCATGAACCGCGATGTGATCATCTCGTGTGCCGTGACCGGTTCCGGCGACACGACCCGGCGCAGTGAGCACGTGCCGGTCACGCCGGAGCAGATCGCAGCCTCTGCGTTGGACGCGGCCTCCGCCGGGGCGGCCATCGTGCACTGCCACGTCCGGGACCTCGAGTCCGGGAAGGGGACCAGGACGGTCGCCCTCTACCAGGAGGTGGTGGAGAGGATCCGGGAGAAGAACGACGAGGTCATCATCAACCTGACCGCCGGGATGGGTGGCGACCTGAACGTCGGTCCGGATGACGACCCGATGTCATGGCAGCCCGGTACCGACCTGGTGGGCGGCCTCGAGCGCCTGGCCCACGTCGAGGCCATCCGCCCGGACATCTGCTCCATGGACTGCGGTTCGCTGAACTTCGGCGACGACAACGAGGTGTATGTCTCCACACCGTCAATGCTCAGGATCATGGCGGCGCGGGTCCGCGAGCTGGGTGTCCGTCCCGAGCTGGAGGTCTTCGACACCGGAAACCTCTGGTTCGCCGAGACGATGATCGCCGAGGGGCTGATCGACGCCCCGTACTGGATCCAGCTCTGCCTGTCGATCCCCTACGGCACGCCGCTGGACATCGGGATCCTCCAGGCGATGGTGAACCGCCTGCCCGACGAGGCCGAGTTCACGTCGTTCGGCTTGGGGGCCATGCAGATGCCCATGGTCACCCAGTCGGTGATGCTGGGAGGCCACGTGAGGGTCGGGCTGGAGGACAACCTCTACCTGGAGCGTGGGGTGATGGCCACCAACGCCCAGCTGGTGGCGAAGGCCGTGACGTTGGTGGAGCTCATGGGAGCCCGTGTCCAGTCGCCGGCCGACGCACGCCGGATGCTCGAGATCGGCTGATCCGGGCGCTGAGCGGATACGAGGGACTGGGTCTGTGACAGCTGCGAGCCTGAGCACCACGTGCTCCGCCGATCCGAATGTGGATGCAGGAGGCGATGGCCACGTCCGCACGATCGGAGTGGTGGGCACCGGGGTGATCGGTGCCGGCTGGGCCGTACGGGCCCTGGCCCGGGGCCATGATGTCGTTGCCTGGGACCCGGCGCCCGGTGCGGCGGAGCGGCTCCGCTCCGCCGTGGCGAGGGCATGGCCGTCGGCTCTCAGGCTGGGGTTGTTCCCGGGCGCCGATCCGTCCCGGATCACCTGGGTGGACACCGTCGAAGAGCTGGCAGCCCGGGTGGATTGGATCCAGGAGAACGCACCGGAGGACGAGGACGTCAAACGGCCGTTGATGCGCACCCTGGCCGCCCATTCCGCCCCCGAGGTCGTGATCGCCTCCAGCTCGTCAGGCCTCCTGCCGACCCGACTCCAGGATGGTTGCCGACATCCGGAACGGATCCTCATAGGCCATCCGTTCAACCCGGTCTACCTGCTGCCCCTCGTCGAGGTCGTGGCCGGTGGGCAGACCTCGCAGGCGGCCATGGATGCCGCCGTTGCCCACTATGACGACCTGGTCATGTACCCGCTGGTGGTTCGCACCGAGATCGAGGGGTACCTCTCGGATCGCCTCCAGGAGGCCCTCTGGCGCGAGGTGCTCCACCTCGTCAACGACGGCGTGGCAACCACCCGGGAACTGGACGACGCCGTGAGCTACGGCCCCGGGCTGAGGTGGGCCGGGATGGGAACCAACCTCACGTTCCACCTGGCTGGAGGCGAGGGCGGCATGCGCCACATGCTCAGCCAGTTCGGTCCGGCCCTGAAGCTGCCGTGGACGAAGCTGGTGGCGCCCGAGCTGACGGATGGGCTGATCGAGGCGATGGCGGAGGGCTGCGAGGCGCAGGCCGACGGTCGGTCGGTCGAGGAGCTGGAGCGCCTCAGGGACGACTACCTGATAGGTGTGATGCGCTCGCTGCGCCCCCTGGACCTGGGAGCCGGTCGCCTCATTGCCGAGCGCGAGGCCCGCATCCACGAGGCCTCCGGCGTCACCGCCTGGGCTGCCGGCGACCCGGTATCGGCGCCGCTGGCCCTGTACGAGGCACCGGTCGAGCCGGACTGGGTCGACTACAACGGCCACATGTCGGAGTGGGCCTTCCTGACCGCCTTCGGGTGGGCCAGCGACAAGTTGTTCCGGTACATCGGGATCGACGAGGGCTACCGGGCGGACGGGCACTCCCTGTTCACGGTGGAGACGCACCTCAACTACGTGAAGGAGGCATCGCTGGGTGATCCGCTGCGCTTCACCACCCAGGTACTCGGCGTCGATGCCAAACGCCTCCACTTCTTCCATGCCATGGAACACGCCGGTACCGGCGAGCTGCTCTGCACCACCGAGCAGGTGCTGCTCCACGTGGCCACTGCCACCGGTGCCACGGCTCCGATCCTGCCGGGCCCGGCCGCAGCCCTTGCCGCCATCGCCGCCGCCCACGCCGATCTACCGGTCCCACCACAGGTGGGGCGGGTGATGGGCCTCACCTGATCCCCGAACCGGCCCCCTGACCGGCCCCTACCCACGGAGCACGCCATGGACTTCGCCCTGACAGACGAACAGGAGATGATCGTCGAGACGGTCCGTTCCTTCGTTGAGCGCGAGCTGGTTCCCCACGAGGACGAGGTGGAGAGGCTCGGCGACGTGCAGCCGGAGCTGGTGGCCGAGATCCGTGGGCGGTCCCTGGCCGCCGGGATCTACGCGGCCAACATGCCGGTCGAGCTGGGTGGTGGTGGGCTGGACAACCTCACGATGGCGCTGGTCGACCGGGCCTTCGGCTGGACGTCGTACGCGCTCCACTACGTGGTGGCCCGACCCTCCAACATCCTGCAGGCCTGCACGGGCGACCAGGTCGAGGAGTACCTGCTCCCGACGATCCGTGGTGAGCGGGTGGACTGCCTGGCCATGAGCGAGCCCGGTGCCGGCTCGGACGTGCGGGGCATGTCGTGTCGGGCGGTCCGGGACGGCGACGACTTCGTCATAAACGGCACCAAGCACTTCATCAGCCACGCCGACCTGGCCGACTACACCATCCTCTTCGCCGCCACCGGCGAGGAGGAGACCACCCGGGGACCCAAGAAGCTCATCACGTCCTTCCTGGTCGACCACGACACGCCGGGCCTCGAGCTGGCACCGGGCTACGACTCGGTCTCGAACCGTGGGTACCACAACCTGATCCTGAACTTCGACGACTGCCGGGTGCCGGCGTCGAAGGTGCTGGGCGAGCAGGACCGGGGCTTCGAGGTGGCCAACGAGTGGCTGGGGTCCACCCGAATACAGGTTGCATCGGTGTGCCTGGGGAGGGCAGATCGGGCGATGTCGGTGGCGCTGGACTGGGCGGCCTCCCGGGAGCAGTTCGGCCAGAAGATCGGGAAGTTCCAGGGCGTCTCGTTCAAGTTGGCCGACATGCGCACGCAGATGGTCGAGGCCGAGCTGATGACCTACCGGGCGGCCTGGTTGATGGACCAGGGCGCCATGTCCGACGGTGATGCGGCGATGGCGAAGATCTCCTCCACCGAGATGCTGCAGTTCGTCTCCGACGAGGCCATCCAGATCCTGGGTGGCATGGGCCTCATGAGGGAACTCCCCCTGGAGCGGATCTGGAGGGACGCCCGGGTGGACCGCATCTGGGACGGCACCAGCGAGATCCAGCGGCACATCCTGAGCCGCGAGATGCTCCGCCCTCTGGGCGCCTGAGCCGGCCGACAGCTTCACGGTCTGGACCGCATGCACCGACTGGCCCGCCTCCTGGCTCCGGAGTCGATAGCCGTGGTGGGTGGTCGCCCGGCTGAACTGGCCATCCAGCAGTGCATGGCCCTGGGCTTCGAGGGCGAGATCTGGCCCGTCCACCCGACCCGGTCGGAGCAGGCCGGCCACGCCACCGTGCCGACCGTCGCCGACCTGCCGGGACCACCGGACGCCGCCCTGGTGGCGGTGAACCGGCACGAGACGATCCAGGTGGTGGCTGCCCTGGCAGCCATAGGTGCCGGTGCCGCCGTCTGCTACGCATCGGGCTTCGCCGAGGTGGGCGGGGCCGGCATCGGCCTCCAGGCCGACCTGGTTGCGGCGGCCCGGTCGATGCCGGTGGTGGGACCCAACTGCTACGGCACGGTGGCCGCCACGGTGGGGGCTGCCCTCTGGCCCGACCAGCAGGGCCTGCAGCGTTGCCAACGGGGGGTGGCCCTCGTGACCCAGAGCGGCAACATCGCCCTGAACCTCACGATGCAGAGCCGGCGGATGCCGATCAGCCACGTCCTGACGGTCGGGAACCAGGCCGACGTCGGCGTCGAGGAGTGCGTCGAGGCCCTGGTCGGTGACCCGTCGGTGTCAGCCATCGGCCTGCACGTGGAGGCCCTCGGTGACGTTCCCCGGTTCGAGGCGGCCTGCAGGCGGGCGTCGGCGGCCGACGTTCCCATGGTCGTGCTGAAGACGGGTTCGTCCACCCTGGGTGCCCGGATAGCCGTCTCGCACACCTCTTCCCTGGTCGGTGACGCCACCGCCTACCGGGCCCTGTTCCAGCGCCTGGGCGTTCGACAGGTGGATTCGATCCCCGAACTGCTGGACACGCTGGCCGTCCTGGACCGCCTCGGCGGGATCCCCGGACGGCGACTGGTCTCGATGAGCTGTTCAGGGGGCGAGGCATCGGTGGTCGCCGATCAGGCCGAGTCCATGGACCTGGACCTTCCGGCGTTCGACGACGCACATGCTGCCCGGATCGCCGACACCCTCTCGGATCTGGTGTCCGTCTCCAATCCGCTCGACTACCACACCTTCATCTGGGGCGACCCTGAGCGGCTCAGGACCACCTTCACCGCGGTAATGGACGGGCCCCTGGACGCGGCGATGCTCGTCCTGGACTTCCCATCGACGGGTCTCGACGACTCCGGCTGGTGGCCGACCCTGGTTGCCTTCGCCGAAGCCAGCCGTGCCACCGGGGTGCCTGGGGTGGTGGTGGCCTCGATGGCCGAGAACCTCCCCCCGGAGGTCGAGACGGCGGCCGACGTGGCCGGCATGGTCGCCGTCCGCGGCATCGGCGAGGCGCTGAAGGCGCTGGAGGCTTCGGCGTGGTGGGGCGACCGACGGACCCGTCCGCCGCTGCTGGAGGCGGAGCCGTTCGACCGGAAGGACCTGCGGACCCTCTACGAGGTGGAGGCCAGGGGCCTCCTGGAGGCGGCGGGGGTACCCGTTCCACGCGGTCTGGTGGTTCCGGTTGTGGATGCCGTGGTGGCCTCAGCGTCCCTGACCGGACGGGTCGTCGTGAAGGCCACCGGAATGGCCCACAAGACCGAGGCCGGCAGGGTTGCGGTGGACCTCGCCGGTGCCGCTGAGGTGGGAGCCGCCCTGGCTGGGATGGGTCTGGCCGACGACGCCCCGGTGCTGGTCGAGGAGTTCGTGGACGATGCGGTGGTCGAGCTGCTGGTCAGCGTCCGGAGGGAGCCGCCGGTGGGCTGGCTCCTCACCCTGGGCATCGGCGGCACGCTGGTCGAGTTGCTGGGCGACACCACCAGCCTGCTGCTCCCCGTGGATGCCGACGAGGTGCTGGCTGCCCTGAGGGGCCTGGCCGGGTGGCCGCTGATCGAGGGACACCGGGGTAACCCGCCCGCCGACCTGGATGCGCTGGTGGCGACCATCCTGGGGATAGTCGGGGTTGTGGAGGTCCGCCCCGACCTGGTGGAGCTGGAGTGCAATCCGGTGCTGGCCCGTCCGGTCGGAGCGATCACAGTCGACGCCCTGGCGATCGTGGTGGACTGATCCGTGAGGAGGACACCCTGATGAACGATGCCCGCCATGCCGACGCTCTGCCCGACGCCAACCAGGCCGGCCAGGCCGGCCAGGCCGACGATGCCCCCGGTCCTGTGGTGCACACCCGGGTCGACGAAGGCGTCCTGGTGGTGGTGCTGGACCGCCCGAAGGCCAACGCCATCGACGCCGCCACCAGCCGGGAGCTGGGCAGGGTGTTCGCAGGGTTCAGGGATGATCCGTCCCTGAGGGTGGCGGTGTTCACGGGCGCCGGGGACCGGTTCTTCTCGGCAGGATGGGACCTCGGAGCGGCGGCCGCTGGTGAGGATTTCGAGGCCGACTATGGCGAGGGCGGGTTCGGGGGGTTCTGTGAGCTCCCCGGGCGCCACAAGCCGGTCGTCTGTGCGGTGAACGGAATGGCCGTGGGCGGCGGATTTGAGATCGCCATGGCGGCGGAGTTCGTGGTGGCCGCCGACCACGCCCGGTTCTTCCTGCCGGAGACCGGTCTGGGAATCATCCCGGATGCAGGCGTCATCCGCCTGCCCCGGATGCTCCCACCCGTGGTGGCCAACGAGGTGCTCTACGGCGGACGGAGGCTGGATGCGTCCGAGGCCGAGCGCTGGGGCCTGGTGAACAAGGTGGTGCCCGCGGCCGACCTGGAGGAGGCCGCCATGGAGCTGGCAGGCCGGATCGCATCCGCCGCACCGCTGGCGGTGGAGGCGGTGATGGCCATTGACCGGGCCACCCGCCACCTCCCCCTCGGTGAGGCATTCGGGCACCTCCGATCCGGTGACCTCGAGGCCTACGAGCGCATGCTCGGGTCGGAGGATGCGGAGGAGGGTCCGCGGGCCTTCGCCGAGAAGCGCAACCCCTACTGGCAGGGGGCTTGATTCACTCGGGGGAAATCCGCATGGATGCAAACCGCGCTAGGTTCCGGGCCGACGAGCGCCCCTCTCGGGGCCGGTCACCACGGTCGGACGACGAGGTCCGGCCTGACACCAGCGATGGGGGACACATGAGCCAGCGCCTCACGACGCCGATGGTCCGCGAGGACGGGGTTCTCCGCGAGGCGACCTGGGAGGAGGCCCTCCAACGGGCCGCCGACGGGTTCCGCTCCGTGGTCGACGCCCACGGCCCCACGGCCTTCGGCATGTTCAGCTGTTCGAAGACCACAAACGAGGTGAATTACGCCGCCCAGCGGTTCACCCGCAGGGTCATCGGTTCCAACAACATCGACAGCTGCAACCGAACTTGACACGCTCCCAGCGTCGTCGGTCTGGCGACGGTCTTCGGAGCGGGTGGCGGTACCTCCTCGTATGTGGAGGTCGAGAATGTCGACGCCGTCATCATGTGGGGTACGAACGCGCGTAACACCCACCCGATCTACTTCCACCACGTCCTGAAGGGCATCGACAACGGTGCCCGCTCGTGGACGATCGATCCGCGACGGACCGCCACGGCCAGGTTCACCGACACGTGGCTGGGCCTGAACGTCGGAACCGACATCGGCCTGGCCCACGGCGTGGCCCGTGAGATCATCAGCGCCGGCCTCACCGACGACGAGTTCATCAGCAACGCCACCACCGGCTACGGGGAGTTCGTGGCTTTCGTGGAACCGTGGACGCTGGAGCACACCGCAGAGGTGACCGGCGTGTCGGCCGAGGCGATCCGGGACCTGGCCCACGGCTACGCCACGGCTCCCACGGCCCAGATCTGCTGGACGCTGGGCATCACCGAACACCACACCGGGGTGGACAACGTCCTGTCCCTCTGCAACCTGGCGTTGCTCACCGGACACGTCGGCCGTTGGGGGTCGGGCCTTGTGCCCCTACGCGGCCAGAACAACGTGCAGGGTGGCGGCGACATGGGTGCCCTGCCCAACAAGTTGTCCGGGTTCCAGGACGTCGAGGACGACGAGATCCGGGCCAAGTTCGAGGCGGCATGGGACTGCGAGATCCCTCCGACCAACGGCTGGAACCTCACCCAGATGTTCGAGGCCATGGAGCGCGACGAGCTGAAGGCCGTTTACATCATCGGTGAGAACCCCGCCGACTCGGAGGCCGATGTCAAGCACGCCCGGGCCATGTTGGAGAGGCTGGACGTGATGGTCGTGCAGGACGTCTTCATGACACGGACGGCACGGATGGCCGACGTGGTCCTGCCAGCCGCCCTGGGATGGGCCGAGTCCGATGGCACGGTCACCAACAGCGAGCGTCGCGTCCAGCGCATGAGGGCAGCCGTGCCACCACCCGGCCAGGCCCGCCAGGAGATCGGGATCATCAACGACCTGGCCGCCCTCATGGGAGACGACGCCTGGGGGAACCCGACGGCCGAGGAATTCTGGGAGGAGCTCAGGACCGTGTCGCCGATGCACGGCGGGATGTCGTGGGAGCGCCTCGAGGCGGAGGGCGGGCTCCAGTGGCCGTGTCCGACCGAGGACCATCCGGGTAGCCCGTTCCTGCATGGTCGGCTCTGGGAACGACCGGTCCAGGGCCGTCGTGCCCCGTTCTCGTGCGTGGAGGACCGTCCACCGCTGGACGTCCTGACCGAGGAGTTCCCGTTGCGCCTCACGACCGTCAGGGCACTGGACTCGTACAACACCGGTGTCCAGACCAGCGGGTACTCGTCGCCGATCCGAAGCGGGGAGGCCCTCGAGGTCTCCGTGGCCGACGCTGCGGACCTGGGTGTCGTGGCCGGCGAGCGGGTGCTCGTCTCGTCGCGGCGTGGCGCCATTGAGATGACGATCGGGATCGACCTGGAGCTGGCCGTGGGCCTCTGCCACACGACCTTCCACTTCCCGGAGCTGGCTGACGTGAACCAGATCACCAGCGACGCCGTGGACCCCAAGTCGGGGACCGCTGAGTTCAAGGCGGCGGCGATCCGCATCGACCGACTGGACCACGACGACCGGGCGGAACTTGACGAGAAGGTGGGGGCAGGTGCCTGACCTCTACTTCGGCGCTGTCGACGAGGCCACTGATGCCGAGAAGGCCGCGGTGGACGAGGCCATAGCCGACTGGGGTCCGGTCACCATCCGGGTGTCGGAGCGGCTGGTCCACGGTGGTCGTGCCCGCATGCGTGAGCGGCGACACCTCCTGCTGCCCGCACTCCACGCACTCCAACGTGCCGCTGGTTGGATCAGTCCCGGAGGGCTCGACCACGCCTGCCGGGTCCTGGAGGTACCGCCGGCCGAGGCCTACGGCGTGGCGACCTTCTACCACCTGTTCACCCATGAGCCGCCGGCTGCCGACGACACGGTCCATGTGTGTGACGACATCGCCTGTCGCCTCGTCGGGGCCGTGGACCTGATCGACGACCTGCGGACCGGGGGCCACCACGTGAAGGCCAGCCCATGCCTGGGCCAGTGCGAGCGGGCTCCGGCGGTGATGGTCCAGCGCAGGGGTCGGCCGGACCTGACGGTCACCGCCACTGATGGTGGGACCGTGGGGGTGGCCGAGGTGGCCGTGGTCATCGACTCGGGCGTCTCGACCCCGTCGGTGACGGTTCCCCAGGCGGGCGACCCGGGCCTTCGCCTGTTGGCACGCGTCGGCGTGGTGGATCCCACCAGCCTCGAGGATTACAGGGCCAGCGGCGGCTACCGGGCACTGGAGGCCTCGGTGGCCCTTGGAGGCGATCGGGTCATCGCCGAGGTGACTGCCTCCGGTCTCTCCGGACGAGGCGGAGCGGCCTTCCCGACCGGCATCAAATGGCGTGGCGTCGCCGACCAGGAGGGGCGCCCGCGCCATCTGGTGTGCAACGCGGACGAGTCCGAGCCCGGAACCTTCAAGGACCGGGTGGTCATGGAGGGCGACCCCTTCTCCCTGGTGGAGGCCATGACGGTGGCGGGTCTGGCCATCGGTGCCGAGCAGGGCTGGCTCTACATCCGCGGTGAGTACCCCGTGGCGATCCAACGCCTCTCAGGTGCCATCTCCGCGGCCCGCGACGCCGGACTGCTGGGCGACGACGTAGCCGGGTCCGGTCAACGCTTCGACATCTCCCTGCGAAGTGGTGCCGGTGCATACATCTGTGGTGAGGAGACGGCGCTCTTCAACTCCATCGAGGGCTTCCGTGGCGAGCCGCGCAACAAGCCGCCTTTTCCGACCACCCACGGGCTGTTCGGAGAGCCGACGGCCATCAACAACGTGGAGACGCTCGTCAACGTGCTGTCCATCGTGCTTACCGGCAGTGCGGCCTATGCGGCGGAGGGCACCGAGCGCTCGCCCGGCACCAAGCTCTTCTGCCTCAGCGGACGGGTGAACCGGCCGGGCACCTACGAGGTCGAGTTCGGAGCGACCCTGGGCGACATGATCGACCTGGCCGGTGGCCTGCTCGACGGAAGCCGGTTGCGCGCTGTGCTGCTTGGTGGTGCGGCTGGAAGCTTCGTTGGCCCGGATTCCCTGGACCTCCCGCTGACCCTGGAGGCCACACGGGAGGCGGGGGTGTCGCTGGGATCGGGCGTGATCATGGTGTTCGACGAGTCCGACGACATGGTCGACACCGTGCGCCGTATAGCCGAGTTCTTCCGTGACGAGTCGTGCGGCCAGTGCGTGCCGTGCAGGGTCGGAACAGTTCGCCAGGAGGAGGTCCTGGTCCGCCTGGGCCGGGGAGCCGCCCTCGATGACGAGCGGGACCTGCTCGATGACCTGGCGGCCGTGATGAAGGACGCCTCGATCTGTGGCCTGGGCCAGACTGCGTCCGGTGCCGTGAGGAGTGCCCTGGACATGGGGCTCCTGGCCGATATTGCTGAAGGGAATGAAGGGGGAGGACAGTGAACGACACGCCGGTAGCGGTTCCGACCACGTTGGTGGAGATCACCCTCGATGGCGAGGCCGTGAGGGTTCCCAAGGGCTCGACGATCCTGGATGCCTGCCGCCGTGAGGGAATCGACACCCCGACGCTCTGCTGGGCCGAGAACCTGACCCCGGTCAACGTCTGTCGCGTCTGCGTCGTGGAGGTCGAGGGCTCACGCGTGCTCGTGCCGTCGTGCTCCCGACCGGTGGAGGACGGCATGGTCATCGCCACGGACTCCGAACGGGTCAGGACCAGTCGCCGGATGGTCTACGAGCTGCTCGCCTCGTCGGTCGAGATGGACCGGGCCGATCGCGAGGTCCACGAATGGATGGAGCACTACGGGGCGCGTCCGGAGCGGATGGGAAAGCGTTCGGAGATCGCCACCGTGGCCCAACCGGTGAAGGTCCAGGATGACCTCTACGTCCGGGACTACGAGCGCTGCATCCTCTGCTACAAGTGCGTCGAGGCATGTGGCGACGATGCCCAGCAGACCTTTGCGATCGCCACGGCCGGCCGGGGCTTCGATGCCCACATCTCCACCGAACACGATGTCACCCTGCCCGACTCGGCCTGCGTCTACTGCGGCAACTGCATCGGTGTCTGCCCGACCGGAGCCCTGTCCTTCAAGACGGAACACGACATGCGCCTGGCCGGCACCTGGGACGAGGACATCCAGGAGGTCACCACCACCGTCTGCTCCTTCTGCGGCGTGGGTTGCAACCTGGAACTGCACACCCAGGACGACCGGATAGTGAAGGTGACATCACCGTCGGACCACTCGGTCACCCACGGACACCTGTGCATCAAGGGTCGATTCGGATGGCAGCAGCACGCCCACTCCTGACCAGGACGACCACCCAGCCCATGATGTCGGCCCCTGGCAGGTGCTCGCCGTGCTCACGCGACACCACGGATGCCAGGCCGTCGGTTTCGATGGCGTCCAGTTCGGCGGGGAACGTGCCCACGTCCCAGAAGTGGTCGTTCAGGCCCACCACCACGGTCCCGCCCGGTCGCACGGCCCGGATGACGGAGCGCAGGGCGTCGGGTCGGATGTGGGCGAACGAGAACACCCCCACGGCCACGGCATGGTCGTATGTCCCGTCTTGGATACCCAGCCCGGCGTTCAGGTCGGCTTCGAAGAGCCGCCGGTAGACGCCGGTCTCCGCAGCCCGCTCCAGCATGGGTGGGGAGAAGTCACAGCCGTCCAGGTCGGTGAAGCCGACATCTCGCAGGGCGATGCCTGAGAGCCCGGTGCCGCAGCCCACGTCCAGGACGCTTCCCGGTCGGTCGGTCGCCTCATCCAGGGCGGCGGCGCAGCGGGCCGGTTGGGCGTACCCGTTGTCGACGCCCACCTCCTGGTCGTAGGTGGCGGCCCACCGCTGGTAGTGGGCGAGGGTCTCCTCGCCGGTCTCCAGGTTGTATGCCGTGCCGAGGAGGCCTTCGGGTGGGAGGTCAGGCCCGTCCACGGGATGGTCCAGCATGGCTGAACCATACGACGGGTCGCCTACGGGGGATACGGAAGGCCGTGGTCGCCTGTAGTCAGACCGTGCTCCGGGCCTGCAGTCCGAGGCGGTCATTTCCCGCCAGACGGGATAGCCTAACCGTATTACGAAAAGGTGACGGTTGCGACCTGTCGGAAAAATACATGTGACAGGCGTCTCATTCGCCTATACCCTCGTCATCTGGTGGTCAAGGCCACCACCCGGTCGCCGAACTGACGGCATGGACCGGTGATCCACCACATGGAGGGAAATGACGATGTTTCGACGTGCGCGTGTTCCACTCGCGCTGCTTTTGGGCTTCTCGCTGATCGCAGGAGCCTGTGGCTCCGACGATGCCGACGAAGCCGCCCCGGCTGCTACGACTGCTGCGCCGGCTGCCACTACTGCGGCTCCGGCTCCGGCTACGACTGCGGCTCCTGCCCCCGAGGAGGTGGCGACGGTCGAGGACCATCTGGGTGATGGTTCCCTGGGTACCGTCGAGGTTGGTCCCGGCGAGGAGATCCAGATCCGTTCGTTGAACGCC